>Ga0210402_10004252_pt1 | contig 13091 bp, 10 predicted proteins | sample IncBWC7MmetaG_FD_161055 | JGI IMG/M metagenome (GOLD analysis project Ga0210402, IMG submission 161055) | Forest soil microbial communities from Barre Woods Harvard Forest LTER site, Petersham, Massachusetts, United States - Inc-BW-C-7-M | ecosystem: Environmental > Terrestrial > Soil >...
ACGGCAGCATCTACATCCATCGCGCCGCCGGGCACACCCCCGGAAGCCAGCTGGCCGTCGTCAGGCTGCCGAAGTCCGGCACCATCGTGCTGACCAGCGACACCTGCTACCTGGTGGAGAACCTGGAGAAGGACATTCTCCCGAGTATCGGGCTGACCTACAACCCGAGCGAAATGCTCAACGGCTACGCTTACATCAAGCGGGTTCGGGACATGGAGAAGGCCCAAGTCTTCATGGCGCATGACGCTGAAGGGTTCAAGGCGCACAAGCAGGCGCCTGACCATTACGAATAAAGTCGACGCGACGCGTCACATCGAGCTTGCGCGGGCGGCAGAGTCCTCTGCCGCCCGCATTTTTTTGGCTATGCCTCGAGCGCAGCGCGACACGATGGCGCGCGCGGAAGCGTGCCGGCTTTACGAGGCGGCGCCAATCGTCTTGAGCAGGTCGATGAGGCGCTCGGCTTCATAGGCCGCAATGGTCACGACATCGCCACTTTCGGCGATGCGCGCATAGCGGCCGAAGCCGTCTTCCGCCATGTTGCCGATGTTGATGCGCGCCAGCGGCGACGAGTTGTCTCTCTGGTAGACAAGAGCGATCAGCATGGGCCGACCGAGCCCATAGTGTTCGAGCTGGCTCGAATCCGGATGACGCGCGACGAGCCCTTCGATCTGAGTCTGATCGAGGGCGGCGAGTGCCGTTGCAATGATGCGGGCCTGGCCAGGGTCGGCGAGATGGGCGGGCGTATTGTCGGAATGCGTGTGCTGGCCGACATGCAGGAGCCAGTTGCCGGCGCTGTCCCGCTCCAAGCGATGAAGCTTGCCCTTGAAGACGATCTCGACGGCCCAGATCCGATCGATCGAGGCCGGCAACAGCAACCCGGCCAAGCGTTTGGCGCCCGCCGTCGCGTCATTGCCGCTTTCGGCTGCCGGCGGGGAGAGCCGCTTGGCCATGTCGGCCGTCAGTTCCCACTCCGCCCCCACATGCCGCGGCATGAGGTAGAGCGTGGGCTGGCCGACCAGCCTGACATACTGCGAGGTGCTTGCGGCGTTCAACGTGCCGAAGTCCGCGACGACCACGGATCGGTCGGCCTTCTCCAGCGCGACCAGGTAAGCGGGCGGATCAAGTCCGAAATCGGTAAAGCGCGCGCCCGAGTACTCGGTCGGTTCGAGGGTCCGAGTCGGCTCCGACACGTGCATGAATTGCAGCGCGTTATCGAGAGGTGATGCAAGTTCGCTCGGCACGCCAAGCCCGTCTGGCCGATCAAAGACCCACGAGCCCGACGCAGTGCGATGGAAGCCGACCACGTCTCGGCCGGTCCTGATCTCGACCCTGGTGACGGCCGAGGGTTGCCCGCGCACGATGCCGTGCGGTTCGAAATGAAGCTCCGGTAAGCCCGGCGAACGGCCGGTCAACGCCAGAGCGGCGATCAAGGCGACCATCAGCGCGCCCGCCGCCAACGCGGCATAGCTGCGGGCCGCCCGCGTCAACGCCGTCTCCACCAGACGATGCCCCCGAACAGGACGACGCTCATCGGCAGGACGAGCTCGACCATGACGAAGATGTCGCGCATCTGATCTCGCGTCAGCGTGATCCGCTGCAGGGGACTGAAGGTTTGCGGCTTCGCCGCCGGCCTCGCCTCATCGTCGACGAGCCAGCGAATCATTCGGACCGCGAGATCGCCGTTCGACACGTACGGAAAATAGGAGTTGGTGGCAAAATTGGCGTCGCCGACGAGTACAAGCCGGAACGGTTTGGTTTCGTCGACGGGCGCGTCCGGCCATCGTCCCTCGACCGCGACCGCCAGGACCGCGGCGCCATGTGGCGCGGCACGCGGCTCGGCCGAAAGCGCGCCGCCCGACGCCTGCGGTGCCGGGCGCAAGTAGCTGTCTTTGCTGCTGGCGGCGAGAATGCTTGTCCTGATGCCCGCCGGGGCCGCTTCGACGCGGATCGGCCGCGCGTCTGGAAAGATCGTCAACGCGACCCGGTCGGTGATCGGGTGCGGCGGATAGTAGGGAATCGCGACCTTCTCGTCGTCGGCTCCGTAATGATTGAGCGGATCGATGACGACAGCTTGCTCCGAACTGAGCCCCACCTTGCCGAGAAGACCGCCTAACTCCTCCCCTAGCGGAAAGGCCGGGTCGATCATCACCAGGAGCCGGCCTCCATGGGCGAGATAGTCCGACAGCCGGGCCGCTTCTCCCGGCGGATAAGCGCGACGCGGACCGATTTCGGCCACCACTTTGCAGTCCCCCGGAATGGCCGACAGCGTCGTCGGCACGATCGGGCGCACGGTGTAGCCGAGTGTCGTCATCGCCAGTTGCAGCCGGTCGAGACCGTCTGGCTCGCCTTCCAGAATGTCTCCGGCGCCCGGCACCTCATGGCCCTTTAGCGTTTCGACATGCGAGTAATGAAAGTGCGGCGGCCCTTCGGGGATGATCTCGCCATGTCCGCTCACGAAGCAGACGACATCGACCTGCTTTCTCAGGACCCTCAGGGCTGCGAAGGCCATCTGCGCGAGATCGACGGTGTTCTCGACGACAACTCGCCGGCCTTCGGCCTGCAGCAGCGCTGTGTTGTACGCTCGAACCCCGAACTCGCGCGCCTTAGCCGGTTCCTTGTCGAGGTCGACTGCCTGGAACTGGAAATGTCGGTTCTGGCGCGCCGCGACGGATAGCAAATCCTTGGCCTTGCGGGCATTCGCATCCGAATGATTGTAGAAGTAGAACAACGAGATGTCGGTCCTCAGTCCATCCAGGACCGATACGAGCTGCGGCGGAGGGGTGTTGGCGGCCTCACGGCTGACGTCGAGAAGCACGTCATGGCGGAAGATCGCAACATTCGCCAGGCAGGCAACGACGATGGCGCCGACCGCAAGCACCGTGTTGAAAAGCATCGCGCGGAACCGCGAACCCGGGATCCGCGGCGGCAACCGCAGCCCGAACACGAACAGCAGCAGGATGGCGGCGCACCACGCCGCGAAGAACAGGATGTTGGAATCCCTTTCGTCCCAATGCTGCGACGCGCCGAGCGCGCCCAGGGTGAGCGCGGCTGCGGCGAGCGCCAGGACCGGAAGCCATGAGAGCATACGTGACATTGCGATAGCGCGCGCCGTCAACGCCACCCCAGCGCGCGAACGCTGAGAAACAAGGCGAGCATGGCCGCGCTCAGATAGAACGCGACATCGGAAAAATACACCGAGCCGGTCGCGAACGAGTTGAAATGCACGGACAACGACAGGTTCACGACCAGCGTGTCGAATGGATTGGGGAGCAGGTAGCCGTATTCGTCAATGATCCACAGCAGCAGGAACACGCTCAACGACAGCAGCGCGGCGATGATCTGATTATCGGTGAGCGCGGACGTCAGCAGGCCGAACGCGATCAGCGCTGCACCGAGCAGCATCAGGCCGAAATACCCGCTGAAGATCGGTCCCCAATCGGGATTGCCGTAGATGCCAAGCACGATCGCATGCGCGGCCGACAGTACCAGCATGAGGGCGATGAGGCTCATGCTGGCGGCGAATTTGGCGAGCACGATCTGAGCCTCGGTCGCCGGCGAGGTCAGCAGGACCTCCAAGGTCCCGAGCTTGCGCTCCTCTGCGATGAGCCGCATGGTCATGATCGGGACGGTCAGCAGGAACAGAACGAACATCTGGAAAAACATATGAACCAGCGTCGTCAGATGACTGACGAAGAGCGCCAACGTGAAGCTGTACCCCATGATCAGCAGGAAGACCGTGATCAGCACATAGGCGATCGGCGAGGAGAACAGCGCCTTCTCCTCCTTGAGCCACAGGATCACGAATCCTCTCATGCCGCGACCTCCTGCGGATGCCGGGTCAAGTCCAGGAATATCCGTTCGAGGTCAGGTGGAAGCGGGGCCAGCTCGCCAAGCGCCAAGCCGTGTCCGACGAGTGCGGCAGCGAGTTCCTGGGCGAGCTGCGGGCGCGCATCCGCGTCAACCAGGTACCTTGCCGGCCCGGCCGATGCCGCGTTATCGATCGCAATCGAGCGCACGCCCGGCACCGCGCCGATGCACTCGCGCACCGCTTGCTCGGTTCCAGCGACCTGCAGCCGCAGGCGCTGTGTCTGCACCCCAAGCGTCAGAGCGTCGGTCGTCAACAGCCTGCCGTCGAGCAGGATCATCACCCGGTTGGCAATCTGCTCGATCTCCGTGAGCACGTGCGAGGCGATCAGCACGGTCTGCCGGCCGGCAAGTTCGCGGATGAGGTCGCGAACGGCAATGACCTGAGCGGGGTCGAGCCCGCTGGTCGGCTCGTCGAGCACGAGGAGCTTCGGCTCATTCAGCAGCGCCTGGGCGATCGCGACGCGCTGCCGATAACCGCGGGATAGCTTCGATATCGTCAGGTTCAGTACTTTTTCCAGCTGAAGGCGTGCCGCCGCCGCCTCGACGGCACGGTTCACCATGCGTCCGCTGAGCCCCTTGAGCCGCGCCATGAAGCGGAGAAATTCCATGACCCGCATGTGGTGGTAGAGTGGCGCATCCTCCGGCACGTAGCCGACATGGTGGCGCAACGCGAGCGATTCGGTCCTGACGTCGAGGCCGGCAACCGAAGCGGTTCCCGAAGAAGGCGTCAGATAGCCGGTCAAGATGCGAAAGATGGTGCTCTTGCCCGAGCCGTTCGGTCCAAGCAGTCCGACGACCTCGCCCTCGCTGACCGCGAACGAAACATCGCGGACGGCCACGCGGGGCCCATACCACTTGACCAGATTTTGCGCGAGGATGATCGGCGAACTCATCGCGGCCGGCGTGCCTTATTCGTTCATGCCCGGCGCGGGATGGTCTTGTGTGTCTGAGTCAAGTCACCGCGCCGTTGCACCAGGACTCTTTAATCGCAATTCGCCAGACTGCGCAATGGCGGGTGTAACCTATTGTGCCAGGGCGTGCTTGGCTCCGGTCGCGATCCGGTCTGGCAAGAAAGTGTGATGTTGTTGCCTACAAAATGGCAGGCCCGCGCTTATCATGATCGTCACGTCGGGGCGCGACGTCGGCGAGAAGCGGACTTGCGACGAATGGTCGAAATCTCGATGAACAGCCGCTGCCGTTCGGCTCAAGATTTTCGTTCAGGTCGATCCCGTCGAATTCCGGTTTCATGGCATGCGTGACATGTTCGGGCGCGCGGCTCATGAGGGCGCATTTCCGGCTTGCCCGCGTCCGGCTTCTCAAGATGGCCGGCCCGCGCGAGGGAGAGCGTGATGTCCAAGGTCATCTACGAGAAGGACGGGCGGATCGGGCGCATCACGCTCAACCGGCCCGAGGTCATGAACGCCATCGACGACGACGTGCCGGTCGAACTCGCCGAATGCGTTGCGAGGGCGAACGCCGACGCCGGGGTCCACGTCATCGTGCTCTCGGGAGCCGGCGAGGCGTTCTGCGCCGGCTACGATCTGACCGATTACGCGCAAGGCAGCGGCGGCACGGGCGTAACCCAGGAGATGCCCTGGGATCCGATGAAGGATTACGCCTTCATGATGCGCAACACCGAGCTGTTCATGAGCTTGTGGCGCTCCTACCGGCCGGTGATCTGCAAGGTGCATGGCTACGCGGTCGCCGGCGGATCGGATATCGCGCTCTGCGCCGACATCATCGTCATGAGCACCGACGCCCGGATCGGCTATATGCCGACGCGGGTGTGGGGATGCCCGACGACCGCGATGTGGGTCTATCGCCTAGGCCCGGAGCGGGCGAAGCGCATGCTCTTCACCGGCGACAAGATCACCGGCAGCGAGGCGGAGAATATCGGGCTCGTGCTCAAGGCCGTGCCGCCCGAGGCTCTCGACGCCGAGGTCGAAGCGCTCGCCCAGCGCATGGCGACCGTGCCGGTCAACCAGCTGATGATGCAGAAGCTCGTCGTCAACCAGGCGATCGAGGCGATGGGCCTCAAGACGACGCAACTCATCGCTACCGTCTTTGACGGCATCACCCGGCACTCACCCGAAGGCGTGAATTTCAAACGCCGCGCCGAGACGGTCGGGTGGAAGCAGGCCGTCCGCGACCGGGACAACGGCACCTGGGATTGGACCGAGAACCGCCCGATCAATCCCCGTTGATTCCCTCCGCGGCGGGTGATCGCAGGCAGCCCCGGCCCGGCAGGAACGTTCGTGGCGGCGCCTTAAAGCGGATGCGTGTCCGCATCGGGCGCCTGACGTCCGCTGTGTCTCTGAAATCGGCAAGAAAGCGGACATCGTCGGAGGTCTGAGTTGGGCCAATCGCGACATCGTCAACGGTGTAACGCTAAAAGAGTCCGGTTAATTCCGACATACTCTCGATTTTGGTATCCCAGATGCGAGCTGTATTATCCCATGACGCCGTGACGATACGCCCAAATCCAAAGCCATTCACCTGGACCAAGGACCCAAACAAAATCATCGCTGCCATCAAACCAGGGCACCAAGTGTTAGATTAGAGATCCCACTAGCCAATGCCATAGGTTTTGATAGGTTTCCATTACATAATGTAACGAATTCCAGGCGAGCCAAAGGCAGAATGAAATCAAGAGAATGGACCGAACGATGTCCGTCGGTCGCTTCTGCCGGAACAAATTGAAAGTCAAAAATCCCGCAATTGGCCAAAGAGCCAAACCGAGGTGAGCGATTGGTATCGTGACTACGCTCGCGAGAGTTCCAAACACGCCGGGCCAGACCATCCAACCTCTCGGCACAAAACTCCCCAGGATGCAAATGTAGCTGCTCACGATCAGCAGAAACCAGATGACGTGACCGGTTCGCTCTCGCAAACCTAAGGGAACAACTTTTTTGTCCGTTCGGTCTCTTTCGTACCAGACGCTTTGCACAACGGATCGATCGGTGAATATTTTTTGGGGCGACCAAAGCACCTTGTTTAGGTTTTTGAACGAAAGCTCCTTGGCACTCGCACGAAAGCGCCTGCCAGACATTATTATGGGAGTCCAGGGGACAACAAATTTGCAGTAACGCTTCAACGCAAGTACAAACGCTGTATCTTCGGCCCAGTACATCTTTGCGGGAAAGCCGCCTGTCGCATCGAAAGCGGCACGAGTGCAGTAGAGGAAAGGACCGTTGGCGAACCCTGCAAATTTCGCAATAGCCGCGAGCCCTGCAAAACCGAGCCAGACGTAGGCAGGTAAGGCTTCGGTACGCTTGAACCAGTTTACCCACGGCACCCTTCTTCATGGAGATCAGAGCCGACCGGAGCGTGCGGGGATTGATTAAAGTGTCGGCATCGACAAAGAAAATGAACTCACCTACGGAAGCACGAACACCGGCGTTCCTCGTGCCGGCGATCTGTCGATAGTTGACCCGTTCGACACGTGCACCGAGGCTTCGTGCAATTTCCGCGGTCCTGTCAGTCGAGGCGTCATCAGCTACGATGATTTCATACTGCTCGTTGACGGCGCGCGCGGAACAATGAATCGCGTTCAGCGTGTCGGCAATGAAGGCTTCTTCATCATAGGCAGGAACGACGAACGAGATCATTTGTCCCCTTGACGGTTTGAGGAAAGTGTACGCAGCGAAGATCGGGAAGTTGCGCTTTCAGGCCCCGCATCAACTCGCTTTCCTTGGCGACCCGATCGTGCTGTTCGAGAGTACTGCGAATTGCATGCTGCTGTTTGCCGTCGTCTGCGGGCGGCACTCGTTTGATAACGCGTTGAGAGATGTCGCCTTCGGGTCACTCGCGCCGCTTTCGCCGCGTCGGCGCGATGTCCGGTGGGGCAATATCGGAAGAACTGCGCAGTGTTGCAGGGGTCGGCACGGGCGTCATTCATTGTCTTCGTTCGGCTTTGGCCAATTAGACTATGGCGGCGCGTTGATGAGCCACGCCCGAATCTCATCCTTCGGTTAAAACTCATAAATTTGGATCGATCAGCAGTGTCCGAAGCGCCTCATTGGCGGTTGCGGCCGCGGTCGGAGAAAGCCGTTGATCGCAACGGCCGCAAACAGTTCCGAACAAATCAGGCGTCAAAGGTTCCGCTTCGCGGCGCCGCAGGCGCCCTTGACGCCTGATTTGTTCGGAAAAACGCTGGCCGTTGCGCTCGCCGGCGAGCTGCGCGACGCAACTTCAGCCGGTCAGGTCCCGCGCCGTCAACACTCACGGCGCCACTCCCTCGTTCGCGATCCCCTGCCCGCGCTCGGGGTATTCGGCGGCCGAGGGAAAATGCAGCTCGACTCTGAGCCCGGGCGCGTTGTCGAACATATCGATGCGGGCACAGTGCAGGCGGGCCACGGCGGCGACGAGGCTGAGGCCGAGACCATTGCCCGGCGTGCCGCGGCTGCGCTCGAGGCGATAGAAGCGCCGGAACACGTGCAGATGCTCGTCCGCGGGGATGCCCGGTCCGTCGTCCGCAACGGCGATCACGGCTCCACCATCATTGCGGCCGACGGCGACGGTCACCTCACCGGCCGCGCGCCCATGCTTGATGGCGTTGTCGACGAGGTTGGCCATGGCGTCGAACAGGAGGTCGCGGTCGGCGCTGACGAGGACCGGCTCGCCGTCCACGACCCTGATATGTCCGCCCTTGTCCTCCGCCGCGGCGTCGAACAGCTCCACGACCTCGGCGGCGACTTCGGCGAGATCGACGGTGCGGAACGCGGCTGTGCGATTGGCCGCCTCGATCTGCGAGATGCGGGTGAGCGACGAGAACATGCGCAGGACATCGTCGAGATCGGCGATGGCGGCGCTGATCAGCGACTGGTCCCCCTCCGCCTCGCGCCGCCCGATCGACGCCTTTTCCAGCCGACCGCGCATGCGCATCAGCGGCGTCCTCAGGTCGTGGGCGACGTTGTCAGTGACCTGCTTCACCTCGCCCATCAGCCCCTCGATGCGCTCCAGCATGGAATTGAGATTGCGGGCGAGCTGATCCCACTCGTCGTGCGTTCCGCGCAGCGGAATGCGGCGGCCGAGGCCGCTTTCCATGATGGCGCGGCTGGTGGCGTTGATGGATTCGATCCGCCCCACGGTGCGCCGCGTGACGCTGACGCTGGCCACCGCCGCCAGCAGGAACACGAACAGGACGGTGAAGGCGAGCACCCCGTAGATGCCGTTCATGAAACGGCGCGCGTCGCCGATATCCTTCGCCACCAGGAGATGGAAGCCATCGGGAAGCGTTTCGTATCTTGCCCGCAGCAGCACTCGATCGGCGGAGGCATCCGGCTTGGGCGCGTCGGAGTTGAACTGGCTCCACCCTTCCCCGCTCTCCTTCAGCATCGAGGGCCATTGGCTAAGATTGCCGGCAATGACGGAATAGGAAGGGTCGGCGAGCAGATAAAAGCCGTCAAATCGCCGATCTGCGAGGCGTTGCTCGATCGCCGCGACCAGACCGCCGTGGCCGGAGCTTTCATACGCCCGGTGCAGGCTGCCGCGCTCCGCCGCGATGGCGCTGTCTGTTTGACCCAAGACGTAGGCGGCGGTCGACCAGTAAACGTATCCAAACAATGCGATGACCACCGCGCCGAAGACGGCGATGCTGACCAGCGCGAATTTGAACGTCGAAGACCGTAACGCCTTAGCGAGGAGCACGGACGCAAAACCCGACGCCGCGAATGGTGTGGATCAGCGGATAAGCCTGCTCGCTGTCGACCTTGCGGCGCACGCGACCGACATAGACGTCGATGATGTTGGTCGTGGGATCGAAATGCAGATCCCAGACATGCTCCAGCAGCATCGCCCGCGGCACGACGTGGCCCTCGTTGCGGACCAGATATTCAAGCACCTGGAATTCGCGCGGCAGCAGCTCGACCGCCCTGCCGCCGCGATTGACCGTGCGTGAGACGAGGTCCAGTTCGAGGTCGCCGACGCGCAAGACCGTCTCCTTGACCACGGTCGCGCTGCGGCGCGCGAGCGCCTCGACGCGCGCCAGCAATTCGACGAACGCGAACGGCTTGACGAGGTAATCGTCGCCGCCGGCGCGTAGCCCGCGCACGCGATCGTCGACCTCGCCGAGCGCGCTGACGATCAAGGCCGGCGTGACCGTGCCGGCTTCGCGCAGGCGCCGAATGACGGCAATCCCGTCGATGCCCGGCAGCATCCGATCGATCACGATGACCGCGTAGGGCGCGGACTGCGCCAGGCGCAGACCTTCGTTGCCGTCCGCCGCGAGGTCCGTGGCATACCCGCGCGTCTCGAGAAAATCCACGAGCTGCTCCGCCGTCTCCGGATCATCCTCGATGACGAGAATGCGACGGCGTGCACCTGTCATTATGTTGATCTCCGCTGAACCTCGTTCAGCCGAAAGCTAACACAAGTCGCCGCTTCACAAACTGACATATCTGTCAGACTCCAGCCCTCAATAATTTGCGCATTCCCGGTTTGGCGCCGGGGCGCCGCTGTTCGTTGAAATGGCGGCGGTTGCTGGAATGTCGAATCTCCGGGGCTTCTAACTCAGGCCCGCCGGCGCCGCGATGCGGAGACAAGGAAATGTTGACGAAATGTTGGCCTAACGCACTTGCACGTCAAATGACGCGGGATAGTTCGGCTGCATACTCACAATGGCGGCGGGCATGACCGGCCGCGGATCGGCGAGGCCGAAACGGAAGTTCCGTACCAGGATCGCCAACACCAGGACGACCTCGACGAGTGCCAGCTGGGCGCCGACGCATACGCGCGGCCCGGCTCCGAACGGCACGAACGCGAAGCGGTCCGGCGGCTTGCCGCGCAGGAACCGCGCCGGGTCGAAAATTTCCGGACAATCCCACAGGCGCACATGCCGGTGCAGGACCCACGGCGAAATTACCACCAGTGCGCCTGCCGGAACGGGCGTCCCGCCGCAGCAATCGGCAGCGACGGCTTGGCGCGCAATGAGGAAAGCCGGAGGATAGAGGCGAAGCGCCTCGTTCACGACGGCGCGGGTGAAGGGAAGCTGCTTGAAAGCCTCGCTCGCGCTGTTGGGGGTGAAATCCTCCCCATCAGCTTCTTGCGCAACGCGATCCTGTGCATCGGGCGACGAGGCGAGCAGAAAGAGTGACCAGAATAGCGCGAGCGCCGTTGTTTCATGACCGGCTACGATCATGGTGGCCACCTGATCGCGCAATTGCGCACGCGAGAAATGCGCTCCGGTTTCGGGATCGCGCGCTGCGATGAGCAGATCGAACAGGTCGCGCGGCGCGGCGCTCGCCGGCAGCTCCAAACGCTGGGCGACTATGGCGTCCATCAGCGCGATCCAGTCTGACCGGAATTTCATTCTGGCCAGGTCGCGAAGGGTCGGGATCGCGGTCGGCAGGATCAGGTCGAGGCCGGTCGGCCGGCCGAGCCGCGGCCGGTAACGGGCAATCAACGCGCGCAAAGCCGTGCCATGCCGGCGCATTTCCAACGAGAACATCGATCGGGCTGCGACCTCGAGCGCCAGTTCCTGCATCGCCGCCAGCAACTCGACAGGCTGACCGGCAAGGGTGGCGAAGCGCGCGAGGGTCTCCGCTGCGACGCCGGCGGCCTGAGCAGCGACGAGCGGAGCGACGTGATTTGCAAGCGCCGGGGCAATGATGCGGCGCTGACTGCGCCATTCCGAGCCTTCGCTCAGCAGCAACCCGTCGCCGACGATCGGCCGCAGTATTCGCAGCGTCGCCGGCGGCCGCCGATAATTCCCCATGTTTTCAACCAGCACCCGGCGAATGGCCGCGGCGCCGTTGAACAGAAAGTGCCGCCGTCCGAACAGGCGCACGACCAGCGTGTCATCCTCGTATGCGGCGCGCGGCCATAGCCGCAGCACGTTTGAGCGCAACGCCGCGATCGTCTCGAGCCAGGTGAGACTGCGGTCAGGAATTTGCGGACAGGGCGGGACGAACGCGGGCGACACGGTTCTCCACTACTCCTCGGCACCTGGCGAATTTCCGGCTATTTCGGGAATGGCAGCAGCATGCGTACCTCGCGCTGGTAGCGCCGATACCGATCACCAAATGTGCCCACGAGGTCGCGCTCTTCCAGGAAAGTGCCGAAGACGGTATAGGCGGTGCCCACGGCCGCGAACAGCAAATGGCCTGCGGTCATGTGCGGCGTCGCCCAAAAGGCAATGAGGGTACCGACGTAGATCGGATGCCGCACCAGCCGGTAGAGGCCCGACGTTGTCAGCGTCGGCGCGCTCACCGGGCGGCCGCCGGAGGCATCGAGAACCTGCCGCAACCCGATCAGCGCCAGATAGTTCGAGCGGAGCCCGGCAAAGAGCACCATCAACCAGCCAAGCCAGAACACCAGCAGAATGATCAGCCGCACCACCGGCTGCTCTATGGTCCAGACCGGATGGGAGATCGGCCGCCAGAACCAAAAGAGCAGCGCCAACGACAGGCAGGTTACGAGCACGTAGGTGCTGCGTTCGATGGAATTGGCGATGAGCCGGGTCCACCAACGTTTGAAGCCGGGCCGGGCCATGACGCTGTGCTGGAGGGCAAACTGTCCCAGCAAGAGAACATCGACAATCAGCGCCACCGGCCACGGTCCCGCGGTGCCCGCGTCGATCGACCTTGGGACCAGATTGGCCATGAAGCCGATGCCATAGAGGGCCGTTGCCGCGGCAATTGCCGAGGCGCTGATGCCGTAAAGCAGTCCGATCCCTGGCATGGAGTATCCGCTGCGCCTGCTCCGGCGGCCGGCCCCGGAAGTCCGTGGACCACGTCCTAGTTTGCCGCCTCGAAGATCATGCTTTCCGCCGTCAATCCCGGCCCGAACGCCATGGCGCAGCCCAGGCCCTGCAGATTTTTCTGCAGCATCTCCTTGAGCACGAATCCCACCGTGGCCGAAGACATGTTGCCAAATCGGCGCAGCACCTCGCGCGAATGACCGAGCCCTTCCGCATCGAGGTCGATGGCCTGGCCAACCGCATCGAGGATGGCGCGGCCGCCAGGGTGGACGGCCCACAGGCCGATGTCGCCGACCCGCCGTCCGTCGAGGATCGCATTGATGCTCTGCGGCAGGGCCCGGGCCAGCGTCTGCGCGATCTTGCTGGAAAGCACGATGTCGAAGCCGTATTGCCCGACCCGCCATACGAGTTGATCGGCGCTGTCCCCGATCACCGCCGAATGGAAACTTCGCAGTTCGAGTCCGGAAGGTTCGGCGGAGACGAGGAACGTCGAGCAGCCGTCGCCCCAGAGCAGGAAGCGCAGCAT
>Ga0210402_10004255_pt1 | contig 13090 bp, 10 predicted proteins | sample IncBWC7MmetaG_FD_161055 | JGI IMG/M metagenome (GOLD analysis project Ga0210402, IMG submission 161055) | Forest soil microbial communities from Barre Woods Harvard Forest LTER site, Petersham, Massachusetts, United States - Inc-BW-C-7-M | ecosystem: Environmental > Terrestrial > Soil >...
CTAGCCACCCAACGAAATCAAGCTCGCCACGCGTTGCGAGCACACACCGAGAATCAAGATGCTTGATTTCGTGGGGACCCCACCAGCCACCCCGCTCGTCAAGGTGGCAAGAGCGGAGCGCAAGCGCCGCGCGCGTGCTCGCGCAGCAGCGCCCGGAACTGCGTGCGGGGAATGGTGCGTGCGCCGAGGCTGGCGAGGTGCCGTGAGGGAAGCTGACAGTCGATGGCGACGATCGCGTTCGGATGGCACAGCCCCACCAGGTGCGCGAGCGCGGCCTTGGAGGAGTCACGGGCGCGACTGAACATCGATTCTCCGAAGAACACCCCGCCGAGGCGCACGCCATAGAGCCCACCCACCAGCGCCCCCGCGCGCCATACCTCCACGCTGTGGCCGCAGCCGAGGCGGTGCAGCTCGAGGTAGGCCGCACGCATCTCGGATGTGATCCAGGTGCCGGGACTCGCCGCACGCGGTGCCGCGCATCCATCGATCACGCCGGCAAAATCGCGGTCGACCGAGAGGGTGAAACCGCCGTTGCGCAGCGTCTTGGCGAGACTGCGCGTACAGCGAAATTCCTCGGGAAAGAGTAGCGCGCGCGGGTCCGGCGACCACCACAGCACCGGCTGTCCCGGGGAGTACCAGGGAAAGATACCGCCGCGATAGGCCGCGATGAGCCGCTCGGGGGAGAGATCCCCGCCCGCGGCGAGGAGTCCCGCGGGTTCCTCCAGAGCCTGCTCGAGTGGCGGAAACCACTCGGGCGCATCCTGCGGTGAGAGCCAGGTGATCCTCTTCATCCGAGGCGCCCGAGGGTGCGGCGTTCGCGGTAGGGTACGTGACCCTGCACCTCGAGCGCGTAAGCATCCACCGCCGCGCCCTCGCGCTCCAGGTACTCGCCGATGGCGGCGCGAAAATCAGGATCGGCAATGTAGTGCGCCGACCACGTGATTGCCGGCTCGAAGCCCCGGCTGACCTTGTGCTCCCCCTGGGTGCCCGGCTCGAAGCGCTCGATGCGTCGCTCGATGCAGAACTCGATCCCCTGGTGATAGCACGCCTCGAAATGCAGGCTGTGATACTCCGCGGCCGCGCCCCAGTAACGGCCATAGAGCGCCTCACCGCTCAGGAAGTAGATCGCGACCGCCACGACCGTCCGTCCGTGCAACGCGAGCTTGACCATCAGCGACTCCGGCATGGTGCGCGCGGCTTCGCCGAAAAATGCACGCGTCAGGTAGGGCTCATGGCCGTGACGCAGGAAGGTGTCGCGGTGCAGCGCATAGAGGCGATCGAGCAGCGGCTCATCGAGCTCGCCGCCCAGGCGCGTCTCGAAGTGCACTCCGGCCTCCGCGACCCGGCGCCGCTCGCGCCGCGCCTTCTTGCGCTTCTCGGCGGTGAAGGTGGCGAGATAGTGCTCGAAGCTGGTGTAGCCGCGATTGGTCCAGTGGAACTGGCAATCACGCCGCAGCAGCCAGCCACGTCGCGCGCACGCCGCGCGGGCCGTCTCATCGAGGAACAGGGCGTGCACGCCCGAGAGGCCGTGGGTCGCGGCGTAGCGCTCGAGCTCAGCGAGCAGCCGCGCGGCGAGCGCGTCGCGGTCGAGATCGGGGCGCACGAGCAGACGCCGACCGGTGGCGGGCGTAAAGGGTGCCGCAAGCGTCAGCTTCGGGTAGTAGCGGCGGCCGAGGCGCTCGTAGCCACGTGCCCAGGCGAAGTCGAACACGAACTCGCCGTATGAATGGGTCTTGACGAAGGCCGCCGCCCCGGCGGCCACACCGCGCGCATCGCGCAGCGTCAGGTAGCGCGGCTCCCAGCCGCTACCTCGCCCGAGGCAGCGCGATTGTTCCAGCGCAACGAGGAACTCATGGCGCGTGAAGGGATTGTCGGCGGCGCCGAGCGCGTTCCACTGCGCGGCGTCGAGCTCCCCGATGCTGTGGTGGTACTCGGGCCTCATCACACCGATATCCGTGCCCGCGGCTCCTGCTGCGGCTCCGCCGCGGGCATCTCGAGATAGCGGTCCGCATCAAGCGCCGCCATGCAGCCGGCGCCCGCGGAGGTAATCGCCTGGCGGTAGACATGATCGGCGACATCGCCCGCAGCGAATACTCCGGGGACGCTGGTGGCGGTCGCGTCACCGTCGAGGCCGGCGCGCACGATGAGGTAGCCCTCGCGCATGGCGAGCTGGCCGCTGAAGAGCGAGGTGTTGGGCGTGTGCCCGATCGCGACGAAGAGGCCCGTCAGCTCGAGCTCGCGCGGCCCGGCGCCGCTCAGCGATCGCAGCCGTACGCTGTTGACGCCATGCTCGTTGCCGAGCACCTCGTCGATGGTGTGATTCCAGATGACCGAGATCTTGCCGGCGTGCACTTCGCGGAACAGCCGGTCCTGCAGAATCTTCTCCGCACGCAGCTTGTCGCGGCGGTGTATCAGCGTCACGTGCTGCGCAATGTGCGAAAGGTACAGCGCCTCCTCAACCGCGGTGTTGCCACCGCCGACCACGGCGACGCGATGCCCGCGGAAGAAAAATCCATCGCAGGTTGCGCACGCCGAAACGCCGCGGCCGCGGAACCTCTCCTCCGACGGCAGCCCCAGGTATTTCGCGGTCGCACCGGTGGCGATGATGAGCGCATCGCAGCTGTAGTGACCGATGTCGCCTTTCAGCAGGAAGGGCCGCACCGACAGATCCACCGCCTGCACGTGATCGACGACGATCTCGGTCGCAAAGCGCTCGGCGTGGCGTTTCATGCGGTCCATCAATGCCGGCCCCTGCAGGCCTTCGACGTCGCCCGGCCAGTTATCGACGTCGGTCGTGGTCATCAGCTGTCCGCCCTGCTCGACGCCGGTGATCAGCAGCGGCGCACGATTGGCGCGCGCGGCGTACACCGCTGCGCTGTAGCCGGCGGGGCCTGAGCCCAGGATGATGAGACGACTGTGGCGGGTGCTCGTCATGGGTATCTCACGGTACCAAGCCCTATAATGGCAGCCATCTATCTTAAGACGGAGCACGTGGATTGGCGGAATCTTCCGCGCAGGCGCGCAGTGCGTCGCGTTTCACTACGGCCGTGAGCCGCGGCCTGCGCGAGAGCGCCATCATCGCGCTCGCCATCGTGGCCCTGGTGCTGTTCATGGCGCTCGCCACTTACAGCCCAGAGGATCCGGGATTCTCCTTCACCGGCAGCTCCGGCGCCGTGCACAACCGCATCGGCGTCATCGGCGCCTGGGTCGCAGATGTACTGTTCTTTCTGTTCGGCCGCCCGGCGTTCCTGTTCCCGCTGGTGCTCGCCGCGGCGTGCTGGGGTCTGCAGCGACGATTGCGCACCGAGAGCGGCGGCTCGCGCGCCAACTCGCTGGTGCGCATGGTCGGTTTCGTGCTGGTGCTGGTCGCGAGCTGTGCACTGACGACGCTCCACTGGCAGCCCGGTGTGCTGCGCCAGAGCGCGGGCGGAGTCGTCGGCAGCGTGGTCGGCGGCGGTCTGGCCGCCGGGGTCGATTTCCTCGGTGCGACACTTCTCATGATCGCCGCCTGGATGGCGGGGCTGTCACTTGCGTTCGGCGTGTCCTGGCTCACGGTGGTTGATCGGCTGGGGGCCGCTACCTGGGCGGGCGTCGGCTGGCTACGGGCTCGCTGGAGCTCATCGCGGGATGCGGCCGAGGGCCGCGAGCGGCGGCAGGCGCGCAAGGAATCGGTGGAGAGTGCGCAGAAGAAATCCGCGACGCGCGCTCCGCCGCGCATCGAAGCGCCCTCGCCTGCGGTCGAGAAGAGCGCACGCGTCGAGCGTGAGCGACAGGTGCCGCTGTTCGATCCACCCAAGGCGAGCGAGCTGCCGCCGCTCAAGCTCCTCGATGACCCGCCGCCGCGCGAGCCGCTTTACTCCGCCGAGGCACTCGAGGCGCTCTCGCGGCTCGTGGAGATGAAGCTCAAGGACTTCGCCATCGATGCCGAGGTGGTGGCGGTGCAGCCGGGGCCCGTGGTGACGCGCTTCGAGCTGCGTCCGGCACCGGGAGTGAAGGCGAGCCAGATCACCGCGCTCGCCAAGGACCTGGCACGCGCACTCTCGGTGCTGTCGGTGCGGGTGGTGGAGGTCATTCCGGGCAAGAGCGTGATGGGGCTGGAGATCGCCAACGAGAAGCGCGAGGTGGTCACCCTCGGCGAGATCATCCGCTCCAAGGCATATGACGAGATGCATTCGCCGCTTGCGCTCGCGCTCGGCAAGGACATCGGCGGGGCCCCGGTGGTCGCCGACCTCACGCGCATGCCGCACCTGCTGATCGCGGGCACCACGGGCTCCGGCAAGTCAGTCGGCATCAACGCAATGGTGCTGTCACTGCTTTACAAGTCGACCGCCGAGCACGTGCGCCTCATCATGATCGATCCGAAGATGCTCGAGCTTTCGGTGTACGAGGGCATTCCGCATCTGCTCGCGCCGGTGGTCACGGACATGAAGCAGGCGGCCAACGCGCTGCGCTGGTGCGTGGCGGAGATGGAGCGCCGCTACCAGCTGATGGCCGCGCTCGGCGTGCGCAACATCGCCGGCTTCAACCGCCGCGTCAAGGAAGCGGACGATGCGGGCAAGCCGATCCGCGACCCGGTGATGATGCTCAAGGCGGCCAACGACCCGAGCATCGACCAGCGCGAGATTCCCGATCTCACCCCGCTCCCGTACGTGGTCGTGGTGGTCGATGAGCTCGCGGACCTCATGCTGGTCGTCGGCAAGAAAGTCGAGGAGCTCATCACGCGTCTCGCGCAGAAGGCACGCGCCTCGGGCCTTCACCTGGTGCTCGCCACGCAGCGTCCCTCGGTTGACGTCATCACCGGTCTCATCAAGGCCAACATTCCCTGCCGCATCGCTTTCCAGGTCTCCGCGCGCGTCGACTCGCGCACCATCCTCGACCAGATGGGCGCCGAGACGCTGCTCGGCCACGGTGACATGCTGTATCTGCCGCCGGGCACCTCGGTACCGACGCGCGTGCACGGCGCGTTCGTCTCCGACCAGGAGGTGCATCGGGTGGTCGAGGCGCTGAAGACTCCGGCACCGCCCAACTACATCGAAGAGGTGCTCTCGGGACCGAAGGCGCCGATTCCCGGCCTCTCCGGTGAGGAAGGCGAGAGCGGCAACGGCGGCGAGGACGCGGAAGCCGATCCGCTCTACGACGAGGCGGTGCGCATCGTCACCACCGAGCGTAAACCCTCCATTTCCTACGTGCAGCGACGCCTGAAGATCGGTTACAACCGGGCGGCGCGGTTGCTGGAAGCGATGGAGCTCGCCGGGCTCGTCGGCCCGCTGCAGGCGAATGGCGCGAGGGACGTGCTCGCGCCGGCGCCGCCGGAGGACTGAGGTGCTGCCTCGAAGCTTGCCGGTGCTGGTGATGACGGCCCTGCTCGCGACGACGGCTGGTCCCGCAGCGACGGGCAGTCCCGCGGCGGCAGTGGCGTCTGCCGCGCCGGCCGCTGCCACCGCGCCCGCCAACTCCGCGCCTACGCCCCTCGACAAGTATCTCGATGATCTGCACACGCTACGCACCAGCTTCCTGCAGACACTCGCCGATCCGCACGGCCGCGAGATCGACCGCGCCACCGGCACGCTGATCGTGCAGCGGCCGGGCAGATTCAGCTGGGACGTCCATCCGCAGCCCGGGGCGAACGATGCCTCTGGCGCGAACGCCACCCGTGCGACCGGCGCAGGCGGCGCCGGGCAGCTCATGGTGTGTGACGGGACGAACCTCTGGTTCTATGACCGTGACCTGCAACAGGTCACGGTGAAGCCGGTCGATGCCGCGTTGTCTGCGACACCCGCAATGCTGCTCTCGGGCGCGGTGGACGTGCGCAAGAGCTTCACGATCTCGCAGGTCGGCGAGCGCGAGGGGCTCGACTGGGTGCTCGTGGAGCCCGCGGGGACACAGGCGGATTTTCGCAGTGCGCTGTTCGGTTTCGAGCGTGCTGAGCTGCGGCGCATGATTCTCGAGGACAAGCTCGATCAGACGGCCACGATCGTTTTCCAGAAGATCGAGCGCAACGGGCCGGTGCGCCCTGGCGAAGTGAGCTTCAAGCCGCCAGCGGGAGCCGATGTCATCGGCACACCACGCAAGTGAACGATCCGCTGCGACCGCTCGCGGACCGTATGCGGCCGCGGAGCCTCGCCGAGTTCCTCGGGCAGCGCCACCTGCTCGGACCCGGCAAGCCGCTCTCGGCCAGCATCGAGTCGGGGCAGCTGCACTCGCTGATTCTCTGGGGACCACCGGGCACCGGTAAGACCACGCTCGCGCGCCTGATCGCCAAGGCAGCGAACGCGCACTTCATCGCACTCTCGGCGGTGATGGCCGGCGTCAAGGACATTCGCGCCGCGGTCGAGGCGGCGCGCGAGGCCCGTGCCACGCATGGCCGCCCGACGCTGCTGTTTCTCGATGAGGTGCATCGATTCAACAAGGCGCAGCAGGACACCTTTCTCCCGTACCTCGAGGATGGGACGTTGATTTTCATCGGCGCCACCACCGAGAACCCCTCGTTCGAGGTGATCAGCGCGCTGCTTTCCCGCGCGCGCGTGTACGTACTGCGACCGCTATCGATCGAGGATCTGCTGTCGCTGCTGCACGCCGCGCTCACCGATGTCGAACGCGGCTTGGGAAGAGAGCAGCTCGAGGCCGAGCCCGCCGCGCTCGATCTGCTGGCGCGGGCTGCCGACGGCGATGCGCGCCGCGCACTCAACATGCTCGAGCTCGCGGCCGCACTCGCCGAGACTGAGGGCACGCGACGACTGACGCTCGTGATGGCGCAGGAGGTGGCCGGTGGCACGCAGCGGAGATTCGACAAGGGGGGCGATCAGTTCTACGACCAGATCTCCGCGCTCCACAAGGCGGTGCGCGGCACCGATCCCGACGGAGCGCTCTACTGGCTGTGCCGCATGCTCGATGGCGGCTGCGATCCCATCTACATCGCCCGGCGGGTGACGCGCATGGCGGTGGAGGATATCGGCCTCGCCGATCCGCGGGCGCTCGCGCTCTGCATCGATGGCTGGCAGGCGTATCAGCGCCTCGGCACGCCCGAGGGGGAGCTCGCGATCGCGACCGCGGTCGTGTATCTCGCCTGCGCGCCGAAGAGTAACGCGGTGTATGTCGCCATGGGCGAGGCGATGGCTGACGTGGAGGAGTTCGGTACCCTCGATGTGCCTGCGCGGCTGCGCAACGCACCTACGCGGCTGATGAAGGAGCTCGGCTACGGGCGCGGCTATCGCTACGCGCACGATGAGGCCGATGCCTTCGCGGCCGGCGAGCGTTATCTGCCGGATGAGATGCCGGATCGGCGATACTATCGGCCGGTCCCGCGTGGGCTGGAAGTGAAAATAGGCGAGGCGCTCGCACGGCTGCGGTCGCACCCGCCAACGAAAGGCTAGGCCCGGTGATCGATCCGAAGCTGCTGCGCTCCGATCCGGACGCCGTGGCGCGCAACCTCGCGCGACGCGGCTTTGTGCTCGATGTAAGCGCGCTCATGGCGCTGGAGGAGAAGCGCAAGCCCTGGGCGGTGGAGGTCGACCGCCTGCGCGCCGAGCGCAACGCGCAGGCGAGGGCAGTCGGTCAGGCGAAGGCGCGAGGCGAGGACCCGAGCGCTCTCATTGCACGCGGCGAAGGCCTCACCGCGGAGCTCGCGCGCGCTGAGAGCGAGCTCGAGAGCGTGCAGCGCGAGCTCGAGCAGTGGCAACTGGGGCTTCCCAATCTGCTGCACCAGTCCGTGCCCGAGGGCCGCGACGACAGTGCCAACCGGGAGCTCTCGCGCTGGGGCGAGCCGCGCCGGTTCGACTTCCCTGTGCGCGATCATGTGGAAATCGGCGAGCGGCTCGGCGGGCTCGACTTCGAAGCCGCGGCGCGCGTCTCCGGGGCGCGCTTCGTGGTGATGCGCGGTCAGGTGGCACGACTGCATCGTGCGCTCGGGCAGTTCATGCTCGATGTGCACACGCGCGAGCACGGTTACACCGAGGTGTACGTCCCGTATCTGGTGCGCCCGGAGGCACTCACCGGCACCGGACAGCTGCCTAAATTCGCCGCGGATCTGTTCGCGATACACGGCGGCCCACATGCGTACTTTCTGATTCCGACCGCCGAGGTGCCGGTCACCAATCTGGTACGCGGGGAGATCCTGAGCGCCGCAGCGCTGCCACTGAAGTACGTGGCACACACGCCGTGCTTCCGCTCGGAAGCGGGCGCCGCCGGCAAGGACACGCGCGGGATGATCCGCAATCACCAGTTCGACAAGGTGGAGCTGGTGCAGATCGTGCGTCCGGCGGATTCCTATGCGGCGCTCGAGGAGCTCACCGCACACGCCGAGACCGTGCTGCAGCGGCTCGACATTCCTTTCCGCCGCGTGGCGCTCTCCGGCGGCGATGTCGGTTTCAGCAGCGCCAAGACCTACGACCTCGAGGCGTGGCTGCCCTCGCAGCAGCGCTATCGCGAGATCTCCTCGTGCAGCAATTTCGAAGCATTCCAGGCGCGGCGCATGCAGGCACGCTGGCGCAACCCCGAGAGCGGCAAGCCCGAACCCGTGCACACGCTGAATGGCTCGGGGCTCGCGGTCGGGCGCACGCTGGTCGCGGTGCTGGAGAACCATCAGCAGGCGGATGGCTCGGTGAGCGTGCCGTCGGCGCTGCAGCCCTGGGTGGGCGGGCTGACGCGGCTCACCGCGTAGACTATCGATTATCGATAGCCCTATACTGGATTCAATGAAGCGCCCGTCGCGCAAGGATGGTCCGCTGCGCCCGCGCGACCCGCTGTTCAACAGCTCGGTGCAGAAGGCGCTCGCCATGCTGGAGACTTTCGGCGGCGAGCGGCGCACGCTCGGCCTCGCGGAGCTTGCGGCAGCGGCGGGCATGACCATCAGCTCCGCACAGCGCTGCATCCACACGTTGCTGCGTCTCGGTTACCTGCGCCGCGACGCGCGGCTGCGCCGCTGGGTACTGACCCCACGGGCCTTGTCACTCACAGAAGCCTACTTGTCCGGGCACGCGCTGCTCGAGCACGCTAGCGCGCATCTCATCGCGCTGAACCAGGCGAGCGGCGAGTCGGTGAGCCTGTCGGAGCCCGACGGCACCGACATGGTGTTCATCGCACGCTTTCCGAGCCTGCAACCGTTCCATATCCACATGCCGGTCGGACGGCGGCTGCCAATGTACTGCACCGCCTCGGGGCGAGCCTACCTCTCGGCACTGCCGCCGGCGGCGGCGCGCCGCATCCTGGCGCGCTCGCGGCTCGAGGCGCACACCTCGCAGACGCTGACCGACTTGCAACAGATCTGCAAGCGTATCGATGCGGCGCGCGAATCGGGTTATGCCTGGTCGGATCAGGAGTATTACCGCGGCGATGTCACGATCGCTGCTGCCGTGCTCGGTGAAGACGGGCAACCGCTCGCCGCAGTGAACATCTCCGCGCCCACGAGCCGCTGGACGCTGGCACAGCTGCGCGCGAAGCTCTCGCCGCTGCTGCTGCAGAGCGCCCAGGTCGCCTCGCTCGGGCACACGCGCAGGCCAGAGCGGCGCGTGGCGAGATAACGGGGGAGGACATGTCGGAACTCAGCCGCTCACTGCAGCCCCGCCACGTCACCATGATCTCGATCGGCGGCATCATCGGTGCGGGGCTGTTCGTCGGCAGCAGCGCCTCGATCGCGGCGACCGGGCCGGCCATCGTGCTGAGCTATCTGATCACCGGCACGCTGGTGCTCCTGGTGATGCGCATGCTGGGAGAAATGGCGGTGGCTCTGCCCGCGGTGCGCTCGTTCACCGAGTTCGCGCGCGTGGGCCTCGGTCCCTGGGCAGGCTTCGTCGCCGGCTGGCTGTACTGGTACTTCTGGATCATCGTCGTGCCGGTGGAGGCGATCGCCGGGGCCACCATCCTCCACGGCTGGCTCGGCCTGCCCGCATGGCTCCTGGGGATCGTGCTGATGGGCGTCATGACCGGCGTCAATCTCCTGTCGGCCCGCTCGTATGGCGAGTTCGAGTTCTGGTTCGCCTCGATCAAGGTGGCAGCGATACTGGTGTTCATCGCGTTCGCCGCGGCCTACGCCTGCGGCTACCTCTCGCCCACCGGGCCGACCTTCGCGAACCTGACCCGCTACGGCGGCTTCGTTCCCAAGGGATGGGTTTCGGTGCTCGCCGGGGCGGTGACCGTGTATTTCTCGCTCACCGGCGCGGAAATCACCACCATCGCGGCTGCAGAGTCGCGCGAGCCGGCGCGCGCGGTCGCCCGCATGAGCAGCGCCGTCATCGTGCGTATCCTCACGTTCTACGTGGGGTCGGTGCTGCTCATCGTCACGGTCGTGCCGTGGATCGAGGTGCGGCCCGGGGAGTCGCCGTTCACGCTGGCACTCAACACCATGCACTTCCCCTGGGCGGGCGTCGCGATGAGCGCCATCATTCTCACCGCGGTGCTCTCGTGCCTGAACTCCGCTTTCTATGTGTGCTCGCGCGTGCTGTTCGTGCTGGCCGAGCACGGCGATGCCCCCCAATGGCTGGTGCAGCTGAATGCGCGGCGCGTGCCGACGCGCTCGGTGTGGGTGGGAAGCCTCGCCGGAGTGCTGGGCATCCTGGCGGCGATCAATTACCCGCAAACGGTGTTTGCTTTCCTCGTGAACGCCTCGGGCGCACTCATGGTGTTCATCTACATGATCGTCGCGCTCGCGCACATTCGCTTGCGCCGCGCGCGCGAGGCGCGCGGTGAGCCCGAGCCGGCGCTCACCATGTGGCTGTTCCCGTGGGCGAGCTATGCCGCACTCAGCGGCATGGCGGCGATACTCATCGCGATGGCGCTCACCCCCGGGGAGCTTGCGACGGAGCTTCGCGTCAGCGTGCTCGCGCTCACGGTAGCCGTGATTGCTTACCTCATCCTCGACGCGCGCCGCAAGGCGCGCACCACGCGCCTCATGCCGGCGACACCGCCGACGGACGGATCATGACGACGGCGGGCGTCACACGGCGACGGTTCATCATCACCTCTGCCGCGGTGGGCGGAGCGCTGGTGCTCGGCGTCGCGGTGCGCGGACTGCGCCGGGGCCCCGCAGGCAGCACCACGACGAGTGGTGTACTGAATGCCTTCGTGCGCGTCGCACCCAGCGGCCAGATCACACTCGTGCTGCCCAAGGTCGAAATGGGGCAGGGCACCTATACGTCGCTCCCGATGCTGATCGCCGAGGAACTGGAGGTGGATCTCGACAAGGTGGCGGTCGAAGCCGCGCCGCCGGATCGGGCGGTCTACGGATTCCCGGTCGATCCGAAGGCGCCCGAGGGCATCGAGCGTGATCAGGCCACCGGCATCTCGCCCTCCATCATCCAGTGCTGGGCGCCGCTGCGGCAGGCAGGTGCGACCGCACGCGTCATGCTGGTCGAGGCCGCGGCCAGGCGGTGGCGCGTTCCGCTCGAAAGCTGTCATGCCGAACACGGGGAGGTCGTCCACGCAGCGTCCGGGCGGCGTCTCGGCTACGGGGCTCTCGCGCTCGCTGCCGCGGCGTTGCCGGTACCGCCCCCACCAGCGCTCAAGGAGCCGAAGAATTTCCGTCTGATCGCTCGAGCGACGCCACGACGCGATACACCCGCGACGGTCAACGGCACAGCCGTATTCGGCATCGATGCGCGGCCACCGCACGCCAAGGTGGCGGTGATTGCGATCTCGCCAGTCGCGGGGGGCCGCATCCTCGAGCCGCTCGCGAGCGATGCAGCGCTAGCGGTGCGTGGCGTCACGCAGGTGGTGAACGAGGGCGATGCCGTCGCGGTCGTCGCCGAGCACACCTGGGCAGCAATGCAAGGGATGAAGGCGCTCAAGCCCCAGTGGGAGGACGGCGAGAACGCCGCCGTGCAGCAGCGAGCGATCGTCGCAGCGCTCGAGGCTGCGGTTCACGAGCCCGGGGTGGTTGCCGCCACGAAGGGCAACCCCGGTGCAGCCGGGGCACGCGCCGCGACTCACGTCAGTGCGGTGTATCACCAGCCCTTCCTTGCGCATGCGTCGCTCGAGCCGATGAACTGCACCGTCGACTGGCGCGAGGGCGCTTGCGAGATATGGGTGGGCACGCAGGCGCCGGACCGCGCGGTCGCGAAGCTCGCGCTGCTCGGGCTCAAGCCCGAGCAGATCCAGCTCCATAACCATCTCATCGGTGGTGCCTTCGGTCGGCGCCTGCAGGTCGATGGCATCCTGATTGCAGCGCGCATCGCACGACACGTGACGGGTCCCGTGCGCGTGTTATGGCCGCGCGAGCAGGACATCCAGCACGACCGCTACCGTCCTTACTACATCGATCGTCTCTCCGCAGCGCTCGATGCTCACGGAAATCCACTCAGTTGGCGTCACACGATCGCGGGGGCGGGCCTGTGGGCGCTCTACTACGGCGAGGGAACGGTGCAGAAGGGAGTGGATTTTGACGCCGTGTCCTGCGCTGCGGATCTGATCTATCCGCTGGAGAACATGGAGGTGCGCTTCGTGCGGCGCGACCCTCTCGCCGTCCCGACTGGATGGTGGCGTGGGGCTGGCGCGACCCGCAGTGTGTTCGTGGTCGAGAGCTTCACCGATGAGCTGGCCGCGGCAGCACAACAGGATCCGGTGCGCTACCGCCGATCGCTCCTCAAGGACCCGCGCATGCGCGCCGTCCTCGACCTTGCCGCCGATCGGGCCGGCTGGCGCCTGGCACTGCCGGCGGGCAGCGGCCGCGGAGTGTCGATCCAGCACGCCTTCGGCAGCTACCTGGCGCAGGTGGTCGAGGTCAGCGTGAACGAAAAAGGTCAGCCGCGCGTTGAGCGTGTGGTGTGTGCCATGGATTGCGGCCAGGTGGTGAATCCCGATGGAGTGCGCGCGCAGCTCGAGGGCGGCGTCACCTTTGGGCTGAGCGCCGCGCTCGGCAACGAGATCACCATCGCCAACGGCCGCGTGCAGCAGAGTAACTTCAATGATTTTCCGTCGCTGCGCATCAACGAGGCGCCGCGGGTCGAGACACACCTGCTCTCGAGCGCGGAGGCGCCGGGTGGTGTCGGTGCAACTGGCACCGCGTGCGTGGCGGCTGCGCTGTGCAACGCCATTTTCGCGGCCACCGGCAAGCGGGTGCGCACCTTGCCGGTCAGCCGCGGGCTGCGGGCTTGAGCGC
>Ga0210402_10004256_pt1 | contig 13087 bp, 11 predicted proteins | sample IncBWC7MmetaG_FD_161055 | JGI IMG/M metagenome (GOLD analysis project Ga0210402, IMG submission 161055) | Forest soil microbial communities from Barre Woods Harvard Forest LTER site, Petersham, Massachusetts, United States - Inc-BW-C-7-M | ecosystem: Environmental > Terrestrial > Soil >...
TTTCGCCTTGAGTAGTGGAGATTCTGGGCAAGAAAATGGCGACACTGCAGCGCTTGCAGAAATTCATGGAAGAAGTAGACACCGCCGAAGTGCGTCAGACCCTCAGCCGGCAAATCGGCGAGTTGTCCGACCACGTCGTTGGTAACAGCTCCGTCCACAGCCCGAAGGCTTGCCTTCCAACCGCCTGGGAGTACCTCCCGCAAGTGTGGTCCTTAGTGTCGGCGGAAATGATTTACTTGGTATTGCTGGAGACATGCTTCGGACGCCTGTTTCCGTAAGCTCAGAGGTATTTGTCCTGCTGGCACGAGTGATGGGCGTATTCGAGTCCATGTATCGGCGGCTTGTCGAAGCATGCATGAGTAGAGAGTTGCCGTTGGTGGTCTGTACCATCTACAACGGGAACTTCGCCGATCAGGAGTTTCAGGTTATGGCACGAGTTGCAGTCGCCGCGTTTAACGACGCCATTCTTCGCATTGCGATGGAGAAGGGGTTACTCGCTATCGATTTACGGCTCGTATGCGCGCTGCCGGAGGACTATGCAAATCCGATAGAACCGTCAGCAATCGGCGGCAACAAAATCGCGTGGGCGATTTGGCGGACGGTATCCCGGAAAAAGGGAGCCAGCGAGCAAGCCACTGCCGTACGAAGCCGGAAGTAGCAAATGGCGCAAACCTGTCCGAGTCCGAGGTTTGCGTGCTGGGCGCGCAAGTGGCGCGCAATTTGTCCGAGATGAGTGACCGCAATCAAACGTGGGTTAGGATGGAGCCATGGCGTCCCCTGGAGAAATTGCCGCTGGTGCGGCTGGTTGATTGGCGCATCCGGCCGACTGCGCCGGGCGGGTTACGCTACTCGGAGAGAGGGGCTCCCGCGGCTATCGCGCTCCAAACTAGGGCCGGAACGAAAACGGGGCGTCACGATTGGTCAAGTCGCCTTGGGAGAAGCATGCAGCCCCGCGATGCCGGCCCGGAATCGTGATCTCCCCGAACGCCGTTTGGGGTTCAATGACCGGCAGAAGTCCGAGATGACTACGCGGCAATGTGGACCTAATGCCAGTCGGAAGTAGGGCGCGAACGCGTGTGTCCTATGCCGACGACGTAGTGGTTGGCCTGGTGGAACGCCCCGCTTCGATTGCGTCGGCCGATCCATGCCCGGCAGTATAATTCTTCCTATGCCCGCATGGGACCACCTACGGCAAGACATCCGTTACGCTATCCGCCTTCTGGCCAAGACCCCTTCGTGGACGGCCTTAGCCGCGCTCACGGTCGCGCTGGGAATCACCAGCACGGCGACCATGTTCAGCATAGTGAATGCAGTCATGCTGAGGCCTCTGCCGTTCCAACAATCGCGTCAACTGTACTGGGTCGGCGAGCTGTTGTTCCACTTTACGCAGGAGATGGCCCTTGCGGGGGATTACTTCACGATGCGGGAACAAACGCAAGCGTTCAGTCAGATGGCTGCATTCAATACATCGAGCGTGAATTGGACTGGAATGGACCAGCCGGAACAATTGACCGCTTCTTACGTAACAGCCTCTTTCTTCTCCCTACTCGGAGTGGCGCCATTTCGCGGCCGCGTTTTTCGCTTCGATGAAGATGTGCCCGGCGCAAATCCGGCCGTTGTGCTCAGCTATGCCCTGTGGCAGCGCCGGTTCGGCGGCGATCCCGCCATTGTCGGAAAGACCATTCGGCTGGATCGACAGGTGGCGCTGGTGGTTGGGATCATGCCGAGGCGATTCGATTTCCCCAAAGGGACTGAACTGTGGATGCCATTCCGGCTGAATGAAGCCGAGCAACGGCAGCGCCAGAGACTTGTGATCGTCAGCATCGTGGCTCGTGCGAAAGGCGGTGTTTCGGCGGCGCAGGTCGCCAGTGAGATGAGCCGGCTCACTCCCCTTGTTGAAAATGAGTACCACGCCCACGGGGTGACGGCGGACGCGAAGATCTTCGCGACGCCACTACAGGACCGCATCGTCGGCCAGATCCGGCCGGCAATCCTCGTTTTGGCCGGCGCAGTCGCCCTAATGCTCGCGATCGTGTGTTTCAATGTGGCCAACCTGATGCTCGCCCGCTCCTCGGGACGCCGCCGGGAAATCGCCATTCGGGCAGCTCTGGGCGCTCCCGGCAGAAGGATTGTCAGCCAGGTGGTCACCGACAGCCTGTTCGTCTCCCTACTGGGCGGCGCTCTCGGAATGGCACTTGCCGCCGCTGTGGTGAGCATCCTGAATTCCTCACGTCCGCTCGCTCTAGCGGGATTTCCGGAAATTTCGGTCGATACCGCTACTATTGGGTTCACGCTTGCGCTTAGCCTTCTGGTGGGTCTGATTTTCAGTTTGGCCCCAGCGCTCAGCGTGCTTGGATTCTCCGTACGGGAGAGCTTGCAGGCGGAGAGCCGGAGCGCTGGTAGCCTGAGCTTGCGGAGGGTACGGCAAGGGTTGGTGGTAGCGCAGCTTGGCGCGTCTTTAACGCTCTTGATCGGCTCGGGTTTGCTGGCGAAAAGCTTTCTGAAGCTGCGCGACACCGACCCTGGGTTCCGTCCTGACCGAGTCCTAACTGCAAGGGTCAACCTGGCGAGCCCAAGGTACTCATTGCGCCAACGGAAGATCGAATTCTACGAGAACGTTTTGGAAAAACTCCGGGCGGCTCACTCCGTAACGTCGGCTGCTGTGACAACCAGCATCCCATTGAATGGCGACGGGGGGCCGAACTCGGCAGTGTTTCGGATTGAAAGCCGTCCGGCCGCTCCGCGCGGTCAAGAGCCTCAAACCAGCCAGATGGCGCTGAGTCCCGATTTTTTCAAAACACTATCCATCCCGCTGCTGGAGGGGCGCCTGCTCGACTCCAGAGATCGCCTTGGCTCCCCCGACACGATTGTGGTGAACGAGACTTTCCGCCGCAGGTTTTTTCCCGGCGAGACTCCGCTTGGCCACCGCATCAGTATAGGCGAGACAGACAAACCTGTTTGGCACGAAATCGTTGGAGTTGTGGGCGATGTTCGTCAAAACGGACTGGATCGTGATGTTGAGCCCTGGTTCTATCAATGCTACTTTCAGAGCCACATCGACTTCCTGGGCCGCATGGGAATTCTGATCCGCACGTCGTCGGACTCTGAATTTTTGCCTTCGACGATCGCGACGTTGGTCGCGTCCATCGATCCGGACCAACCGGTCTATGACATAAAGACGATGGACCAGCGGCTCGCCAACTCGCTGGCATCGCGGCGCTTCAATGTGGTCTGGATCGGATGCTTTGCAGTGGCTGCGATTCTTCTGGCTGCGATTGGCGTGTATGGCGTCATGTCTTATTTGGTGACCCTCCGCACGCAGGAAATGGGCATCCGTCTGGCGCTGGGAGCGCGGCCGGGCCAAGTCCTTCAATTGATCGTTCGCGAGGGGCTGATGCTGGGTGTCGTTGGCGGCGCGATTGGTCTGGCTGGAGCGTATGTGCTGAGGGGCTTTCTACCGCTGCTGCTTTTCGGCGTGAGCACGTTGGACCCCGCCACTTACGGGGGGTTCACGGCGGCGCTGTTGATCGCCGTGTTCGCGGCATGCTGCGGTCCCGGCTTGCGCGCTGCGAGGGTTGACCCGGTGACCTCGCTGCGCCACGATTGAGGAGTTCAACGCACATTCATCACCCTCCCGGCGGCTTACCTGCATCCTGTTTTACTAGGCTAGAGACGATAAGTGCGTTATCGTCCGGTAAAGAAGTCATCGTTCAACGCACTTGGACGAATAACGCCCATCTCGCCGATTTGAGTCAGGTCGCAGTTGGCCCGAAGTCGCGTTGGGGAAGCGCGCAACCGGACCTTGCTGACGAAATCGTGATCTCCTCGAACGCCGTTCGGGTCAATAAACGAATCGGCGACTTCTCGCTCATCTGGATTGCTTCCGGGGGGTCAACTGGAAATAAATGCAGTTCATCGCCCCCCGCACCGAGGGGTGGTCCGCCTTGCCGGCGTTTTTGGCTTGGTTCCACGCTGGCGTTCGCGAAGGTGTTCACAAGGATCTGGCAGCGCAGCGTGGCACAAACAAGTGATAGGATCACGTTCAGATGCGGATCACCAACTTATTACTGACAATGGGCGCGATTGCCGGGCTGGCGGCCGCTCAGGATTCGATGACGGGTGCGGGCGCCGGATGGGCGCCAGAGTTCAAGATGGCCGGGCGGCAGATCATCACGCTGGCGGAGGCGATTCCGGCGGAGAAGTACGGGTGGCGTCCGGGCCCGGGCGTGCGCAGCGTGAGCGAGGTGCTGATGCATACGGCGTCGGGGAATTACTTTTTTCTGCAATCCATGGGTGTGAAGGCCGGCGAGGATCTGCCGAAGAATACGGAAAAGAGTGTCACCGCGAAGGCGGACGTGGTGCGATGGCTCAAGGCGTCGTTCGAAGCGGCGCAGGAAAATTATCCTAAGATCGATAAGCAGAAGGCGGTAAAGTTCCTGGGGCACGACGCGACGTGCGAAACGGTGCTGCTGCGGGCGCTGGCTCATGCCAATGAGCACTTGGGGCAGATGATCGCGTACGCACGGGTAAATGGGGTCGTACCGCCGTGGTCGAAGTGATGTGATTATTTCACATCGTAAAGGCGCCATCATGACGCCGGAGACTTTGCTCGGCATCGAAACTGATCACTCAGAGATAGGATGGGTTCCGGAAGGCGCCGGACGGGGCGTCCGCCGCCGGCCAACGAGATCGAACCCTTGAATACGTGGCGGAAGAGAATCGCGGGTGTGGCTAGGCGTTGCCGCCTGAGTTGCTCAAAAGGGGGCAGCCGATTCTGGACGGACGACGCGCCAACAGGAAGCTGGGCCGGCAGGATTAGCCGACAGCCCCCAACTTCCCGCTTGGCGACGATTCGCTCGGAGATCCAAGCGCAGGAATGACTTGGAATCCTGCGACTACTCGCAACGTAGCGCAACTGCCGGGTCTACGCGCACCGCCCGGCGCGCGGGAATGTAACACGCTACCAACGCGACGAACATCAGCAGTAGCGTAACCGCGCCGAAGGTCAGCGGATCATGCGCCGAAACTCCGAACAACTCGTTCTCCATCAGCGTGGTCAACCCGAATGCGCCCGCCATTCCAACACTCAAACCGACGAGGGCCATCTTTGCACCTTCGCCGATCACCATGCGCATCACGTCGCCGCGCTGCGCGCCCAGCGCCATTCGCAGTCCGATCTCCCGCGTCCGCTGTCCCACCACGTAAGAAATCAAACCGTAAATACCGACGCAGGAAAGGGCCAGCGCCAGGTTCGCGAACACGCTCAGCAACACCATGGAAATCTCGCGTGGCCGAAGCGACCCGGCCACCACGTCATTCATCGTTTGTACCGCGTATATCACCTGGCGCGAATCGATGCGGGTGGTGCCTTTGCGCACCAGCTTAAGGATCGCCGCGGGATCGCGCTGGCTGCGGATCACTACAGCCGCGCCGCCCGCCGCCAGGCGTATAAGATGATCCGGCATCTGCATGAATGGATAAAAAAACTGCGCTTGAAGTAGCGCCTTCGCATCCACTCCCGGACCCCACTGATTCACGTGCCGCACGACGCCGATAATCTGCGCCCGCACGTTCAACTGCGTCAGGTTCACGTAGTGGCCGATGGGATCCTCATTCGGAAAATAGCTGCGCGCGAATACATCGTCGATATCGATCACGATCGGCGCCCGTTCGTCATCCCGCGCCGAAACAAAGCGCCCGCGTAGCAGAGTGATGCCCATGGCTCTTTGAAAACCTTCTTCAACCAAATAAAAAAGAGATCCCGGCATCTCGCTGTCGCTCGCCGGTTTCGGCCGCCCTTCAATCCACAGTGGCACGGACGAATCATGAATCATCGGCCTCGATCCGAGCGTCACCGAGACTGCCTCCACACCCGAAATCGATTGCACCATTTCGTCGAATTGCCGCAGCCGCGCGCGAGTTTCGGCTGGCGTGGTAGTCGCCGATGACGGCACGGACAGGCTGAACGTGATGGCGTGATTCGGATTGAAACCCTGGTCCTCACGCCACAGAACAGAAAGACTGCGCAGCATGAGTCCCGCTCCGACCAGAAGAACCAGCGCGAGCGCGACTTCCGCTGCGACGAAAACTCGTTGCATCCGATGCCGCGCGCCGCTCCCCCCGCGGCCGCTTTCTTTTAGAATCTCTTGTAGATCGGCGCGCGAGCTCTTGAGCGCCGGCGCGAGTCCGAAAATGATCGTGCAGGCGAGCGTCAGCGCCATGCTGAACCCGAGTAAGCGTCCGTCAAGAGCGATCTCTTCGGCGCGCGGCAGGGTCCCTGGAAGTGTACGGAGCGCGACTTTCAGCACGCCAATCGCGAATGCGAGACCGAGCGCCCCTCCCATGCCCGCTAATAGAACGCTTTCGGTCAACAGTTGCCGCACGATGCGCGACCGTCCCGCGCCGAGCGCCGCTCGCACGGCAAACTCGCGCGACCGTCCCATCGCCCTCGCCAGCAGCAGATTCGCGACGTTCGTGCACGCGATCAACAGCAGAAATCCGACTGCGGCCAGCAACACGATCAGCAGGGGCTTCACGTTCCCAACGATATCTTCTTTCATCGGCGTGATCGCGATCCCTACCCCTTTGTCGGCCCCGGGAAACTCAGCAGCCAGATGCCGAGCGACCGAATCCATGTCCGACTGCGCTTGCTGGCGCGTTATGCCGGGCTGCACTCGGCCGAAAGCGCGTGCGCTCACTGAAATGCGTCGATCGCGAAACGACGGATCGGTCCACTGTCCGATGGGCGTGTACACATCGCGATCATGGCCATAGAAGGTGAAGTTTGCTGGAATCACTCCGACGATCTGGTAGGAAATGCTATTCAGCCTCAGCGACTTTCCGATCGCGTCCGCCGACCCGCCGAACGCGCGCTGCCAATATCCTGCACCAAGAATCACCGCCGGCGCCGCGCCAGGTACGTCATCGCCAGGGCGAAACGTGCGCCCGAGAATCGGTTGCACATCGAGGGTTGAAAAGAAACCGGCTGAAATCATGTATCCACTGAGCCGCTGTGCCTCGGCCCGGCCGCTCACGTTGTAATCCTGGTTACGATAAATCGCTAATGACGCGAAGGTACGCGTCTCGCGCTGCCAGTCGAGAAAATTTGGATACTCGATCGGACTGTGCTGGTCCCCGGGTCTGGTTTCTGAAACGGCCATCAACTCCTCCGACCACGGATATGCCAATGGATTCAGCAGCACACCATTGACCACCGAAAACAACACCGTAGTGGCACCAATTCCCAGAGCGAGCGTCAGCACCGCGATCGTGGCAAACGCCGGCGACTTCGAAAGCATCCGGACGGCATACACCAGATCCCGCGCGAGCGTTGTCATGGGAACATTCTACTTCTTTGTCAGACGGTTCCGGGAGGTTCCGGCCGTATCACACACCAACCGGAAGTTGGACGAGAGGCGATCAAGTTGACGAGACACGCCTAACTATGAGAAGTGACCCATTGCAGGATCGATCCTCCCTGACGGCGTAGTGTTTAAAATCACGCGCCAACGATTCTGTACGGCACCAGCGGGGTACGTGCCCGCGAAGTCGCCTTCTGTTCCGTTGGGACCGATCCGCCGCCCACGGAGTCGGTGATCTCCTCGAAGGCCGTTTCCGGCCAATGTCCGAGTCTCTGACGATCCGCCCGGCAGTTGGCAGGCACTCCGAAAGACAGTGCGTTATACGGCCAATCGTCGTGGCATCGTGGTCGATGTACATCATAGCGACCAACGCCAGTAGATAGGAGGGACTGCTCTGACGCTGCCCACACCATGCAAATCCGCATCATGCACCACCAGCGAGGCCTAGTCATCGCCGCCCACAAGATCACATTTACAGCCTTGAACAGTCGGGCGATGGCAGAGCTTGGCAACAACCACGTATGATCATGAGATGGCGCTCTTCGACGAAAGCATTAAGCGGGAGTTTCCAGAGCACAACGGACCTAAAGACATCGAGACTGCACTCAATGCGATGCGCGAACTGAAGCGGCCGGAGTGCGACGGAATCGCTCTATCTCCCGTGTCAAAAGCGCCGGCCCAAGTGATAATCCTTTTGCAGGTCGGTCTTCGCAGAACCATTGAACTCACCGAGGCGGCGATCCGTGAGATCAACCTGCGAAACTTGGTCTCAACGGCATTGCTCTCGCGCGGGACACTCGAAACGGCTTGCCTGCTATGGGATGTGATGAACGCAATCGAAGAGGTGGTGGCAAGCGGCGATCGCGCGGAAGTGAAACGGCTGCTCGAAACGCTTTCGAAGTCGCTCCTTGGAGGCAAGGCGAAAGAGGTGATGATCGATGAAACGATCGAAGCTCGGAACGTGATGACCATCATCCAGCGGCTGAGCAAGAAATTCGACGTGCCGCTCTTTGGCTTCTTTGAAAGACTCTCTGAGTACGCCCATCCAAACTACCATGGAATGATGGCGACTTACACTGAAGTTGGCGCCGAAGGCGGGATCAAGGCCTTTTGCGACGGTAGAGCGAGCAGCGAACGTGCACTCCTGATCACCGCCATTGGAACAGTCGCGACAAGCTGCAGCATCATCATCGAATCGTTCAAGATCGCCGCGGCGCGACTCGAATCGCTGGCGGCACTCGCGGAAAGATCGGTTTTCGAAGCCGGGACGTGGCCCAAGGAGATCAAGTACCCCGTTCCGCGAAGTTGACGGTTACTCGGCACCCCTCGTTTAATCCGCGCTTATATTCACTCGCTACCGGAGAGCGGCACCCGACGATCTGAGAGTCGCCTTCCTTTGGGATGTCGTTGGCGTCGCTATGGTCATGAGGAACCAATTCCCAATTATCTACGGGGAAGCTCGGCCCGGATCGCCGATGCACATCGAAACCCGTCATCTTGCCCCAGGCACAATCAAATTTCGGCTAGGCGCGGCCCTCCGCCCACGCTAATGCAAGACTCGCGGAGCCTCAAGCGCGCCACGCTGGTTCGCTACCGCTCTGGGCGGTTTACGCTACTCGTACGTGCCTCGATATCCGTGAATATCGCCAGCTATTCGGGTGGCAAGCCAGCAGCATGCCAAACAATTCCGCCACCGGCAGCATCCGACCGCCGGGCTCGGCTTATTCCCAGTCGACGACTACACGGGAGTTGGGCCAGACTTCGTTGAAATGAGGGCTTGGGGCGGGGTATGATCTCGTCAGATATATGCCTGAAGATGTGCGGGTGGGAGATACGCGATGAAGGCAGTGGTGCTGCATGAGTATGGCGGTCCCGAGAAGCTGAGATTTGAAGACAACGTCCCCGAGCCGCAGATTAGCGGAGGCACGGTACTGATCGACGCAGCCGCGGCGAGCGTCAATCCGATTGACTGGAAACTGCGTTCAGGGATGCGGCAGAAGGATTTTCCGTTGTCGTTTCCTGCAATTCTGGGCCGCGACGTGAGTGGCGTCGTACGGGCGGTGGGCGCAAATGTGAAGCACTTCAAGGCCGGCGACCGCGTTCTTGCGCTCTCCAACGCGACCTATGCCGAGTTGGTGGCAGTGGGCGATTCGGACGTGACCCATCTGCCGGAAGGCGTAGACCTGGCGAACGCGGCCGCGATCCCCCTGATTGCCCTCGCGGGAGACCAGCTTGTACGCCTTGCGACAAACGTGAAAAAGGGACAGGTTGTTCTGATAACGGGAGCGTTGGGCAGCGTTGGGCGCGCGGCAGTGCATACGGCGAAGAAGATAGGTGCGCAGGTGATTGCAGGCGTTCGCGGGAAAGAGCTGGATACCGCCAGCTCCCTCGGTGTCTCTGGTGTGCTCGCGATTGATGACGATGAAGCGATCGAGAAATTCCGTCTGGTGGATGCAATTGCGGACACTGTGGGCGGTGAGGTTGCAGCGAAGCTGATCGCGAAGGTAAAGCAGAGCGGCTCCTTTGGCTACACCGCTGTCTTGCCGGAAAGCGCGGCGGCGCAAAATCCGACAGTGAAGATTAAGCGTGTGCTTGCTCAGCCCGATCCATCCAAGGTGCGTGAGTTTGCCGATGACGTGCGCGATGGCAAATTCGTTCTGCCTATTGGTCGCCGGATGCCGTTGCGTGATGCGGCAGAAGCACATGTGCTAGGGGAGAAAGGCGGCATTGGGAAGATCCTCCTGCTGGCTCCGGATTCACAACACTGATTTCTTAACGGCGACCTCAGTGGACGCATTACGCGCTACTCGTACATTGGGCTGGAATGCTCCAATGGGGCGGCGTAGTTGGCCCGAAGTCCTTGGGGAAGGGTCCAACCGGGCGATGCCGGCGGCATCGTGATCTCCTCGAAGGCCGTGTCGTGCCAATGTCTGGATAGCCGACATCGACAGACACCCGAAGCGGCCGTTAGCCGATGCAGGCGCGTTTTTCAGGACTAATCCTGGAGGGGCGCCCAACCAGTTTTCGCTGAGTGCATTGGCCTGATATGGTCAATCCAGAACCGGAGCGGAAATCGCCATGTCCGACGAAGCTCGCTGATGGGGATGGATTTCGAGCTTGTCGAAGCTAAGATTCGCATGGAAACCGATCTGCTCCCTGCCTGCTGACCTCGCCAATTTCACTACTAATCCGACCACTCGTGGTCAGAACATAAATCGGACGACATATCATCCCATTGACTCCCTGTCCAAGTTGCATACATACTGGTTGGTATGTTGTCGGAGCCGAAGAAGCCGCAACGCAGGGCGGCAAGGCTGCGCGATCCTGAGGGCACGCGACAGCGCTTGTTGCAGGCAGCATTTCGCGAGGTTTACCGATATGGGTTCCAGAGCGCCGCGATCGATACTATTCTCGCCGCCACCAACGTCACGAAAGGAGCGCTCTACTACCACTTCGAGAGCAAGGAAGCTCTGGGCTATGCCATTATCGAGGAGATCGTCGCAGAAATCACCAAGGACCGGTGGTTACGTCCTCTACAGGAGAGCAAAGACAAAAACCCTATTGATGCTTTGATCGGCATCGTACAGGCAATACCCGCTCGGCCAAGGGATGTAAAGCGCGGTTGTCCCCTGGTCCATTTGACGCAGGAGATGTCTCTGCTCAACGGACAATTCCGAAAGCGATTGGAGAGAATCTTCCAGACTTGGCAGGAAGGCATTGTCACCCGTTTGCGAGAGGGGCAGTATACGGGAACAGTCCGCCTCGACCTGGCTCCGGTAGAGACTGCGAGCTTTTTGATCGCGATGGTCGACGGCTACGAAGTGCTGGCAAAGAACGCTCAGGACGCAAAGGTGTGGAATATGGGGATCAAAAATATTGTGAGCTGGTTGAGTTCGCTTCGAGCGCCGGGCAATGGCAAACGGGGCTGACTATTTGGAATCCAATGTGCTGTTGCACGCTCTTACCTGCCAACCTGTTCGTAGTTGAGAGTGTCAGCATCGCGAGGGCCCGAAATATCACATCATGAAAGGGGAACGAATAATGACGAGGATCACGGTGTCGCGCAGGAAGCTGTTCGCAACGGGAGCGTGCGGGCTGGTGGGTGCAGTGGCTCTGCCGGGGCAGGAAAGAGCCGGCGCATTGAGAGGACAAAACTTAGTGAACGAGGAGATCGTCCGTAAATGGTACGCTGCGTGGGAAAACAAGGACTTGGGCATGTTCAATGCCCTCCTCGCGGACAACTTCACCTTTACCAGCGCGGCCGGCGACGACCACATCAGCAAGAGCACCTTCAAGTCGCAATGCTGGGACACACAGGTTGATTTCATTGGACATTTTGACCTGGAGCGAATCAGTACTGGTTCGGACGACGCTTTTGTGAAGTATCTTTGCCACACAAAGAACGGTAAATCGTTCCGGAATGTGGAGTACCTTCGAATCACGAGCGGAAAGTTGGAATCAATTGAGTGTTATTTCGGCGCACAGTCCAGCTTCCCGACCGCGGTAAGCACTGGGCATAAGTAGCCTCCGGGTGGGCTGAACCAGGTGCAGAGCACGAATGCGTCCAGGATCGCGGTCGCGTCCGGCATAGTTCACTCAACCGCTCAGCCCGGAACAGGGGCGTTTTGTATTGGAACCGATTTGCACCCCGGGTCAGCCGCGTGCAACGTACAACCGGCCGAACGGCATGATCAATGCCCTCCGAATTTCGATTTGCGCTAAATCGCCAATGCGCTCATCGAGGACATTAGTACTGAGAAGTCGGCTATGGTCCGGCCAATCCCGGCGTGTCACCGACCATGCGGAGATTGGGCCGGATGCCTCAATCACGCGGTGTGATTGGCCGGAAGTCCCCTTCTGTTCCGTTGGGACCGACCCACCGCCGACGGAGTGGTTGATCTCCCCGAACGCCGTTTCGGACCAATCTGGAGCGGATCAGCCCATCATGGTACATCGGTAAACGCTGCGCGACTAGGAGGGAGCAATTCCTCTGGCGCCGCGCTCTGGCCAGTCTCAGCATAGGCGACAAACCGTCAAATGGATCAGCAAGTTTCCAGTAAAGGTATTTCGCCCACCGTGTTTTCGACCGCGATCCGGCCGAATGTCGTATGACCTCTGAGCCAAGTAGGGGTGGCGCTCCGAAGTGGACGAAGCAGGTCAGACAGGAATGGGTAGGTTGTCGAATGGCGTATCAATTCTCGGTTGGAATCCGTTCGGCGTGGTCAATCACGAGCACTTCCAGGACGGATTTGCCCTTCGTCAGCTTTAGGCCTAGTTGCTTCTCAATTGCAGTGAAAACGTCGGGACCGCTTCCTGGGTCCTGGATATCAAGCATGCTTTCCTGACTCGTCGCCAGACCCGTCGCTTGCGGCCGGAGCACATCACCGATCTGTCCCGCACCAGAGTAACGAACCTTGAAATCGGTACTTCGCGGCGAGCCCGGTCTGGTCCACTACCCGACCAGGAGCCCACGTGTTGAGGCCGGTCTCCCTGCCCAGTCCTGATTGGATATTCGCGATGAGAGTTGACACGGGCATGGACTGAAACGTCCAATACATCAGTCCATGCGCTGCGGAGGCTGTTGCCCCAGATTTTCCAGGCGGCAGGATCGGAAAACCATCCCGATCGAGATCCGGAGGCATTGGTGACTCACCGGGGCGGAGCGGCTGCGCGTCTGGAAACGCAGTCGGTTTCAGTTTCGAGCCGCCTTTCCCAAATGCTCAGCA
>Ga0210402_10004257_pt1 | contig 13084 bp, 9 predicted proteins | sample IncBWC7MmetaG_FD_161055 | JGI IMG/M metagenome (GOLD analysis project Ga0210402, IMG submission 161055) | Forest soil microbial communities from Barre Woods Harvard Forest LTER site, Petersham, Massachusetts, United States - Inc-BW-C-7-M | ecosystem: Environmental > Terrestrial > Soil >...
GGATCTCACGAGTAAAGTGATGGACCAGAACCAGACTTCTAGGAAATTGAGGGTATTAGGGTGAAGTGGCATTGCGGGAGCGAATGTGAGAGATTTCCGCAAGCTCTAGCTTCCATAGGACTTCCCAGAAGCGGTCTTCTGAGGAGTTAGGATGGTTTCGCTTGTCAGGGTGGCGAGTTCTGTTGCGGATACCGTCGGCTAGCCGTCGTTGTGGATCGCTGTTCAACCGCCGGCGAGTCGCACACTAAAACGCCTGCGCGCCGATAGCCGGGTTACTCGTGGCTCGGGAGGAATCCAGCTCCTGATGGTTTTCACAGGTCTCACCATTTTTCTACTCACGCAAACGCGATTTTCAATCAAATGAGCTTGGCGACGCCGTCAACTTCCAGATTGCCGAGATTTGGGAGTTATGACGCATTACCGCCTCTGGACAGCCAAGATGCACTTCTAGGTCGGACTTTTCTCAATAAGGCCAGCTTACGAGAAGGCGATTTTGCGTCAAGGGAGAATGTAGGCGGAATCGTGGAAGCTCATGCCACGGTGGGCGAAGATATCCGTCGGCAAACGCTGCCGGCGCAAACTGAGGAGAGACATCATCCCACGAAATCTCGATACCGCATCCCGAAACCGACTTTTCGCCCAGCCGTCCTAAGACACGCCAACTGACCCACCACCCCACTTTCGCGCTTCTTGACACCGCGAAATCATCGGACATAGCATACCCGCGTCTCTTTTGTGCGCCTCGCAGTTTGAACGTTCGTCTCCGCGACTATAGATCTTCTACCCACTTTGTCCGATCGCTTTTTTGGCCCAACCACACGTCTTTCTAGGAACGGCAGCTTCCGATGGGACCGCTCGAACTGGTCAAACTGGATCGGCTCATGGAGCGTTCGAGCGGGAGATCCGATGTTGTAATCGGCCTGATTGACGGCCCAGTCGCTATGGACCATGCGGATCTGGTTAAAACAACTATCCGTGAGGTGCCCGGAATGCAAAGCGCGACATGTTCGGTGAGCAGCAGTATCGCCTGTATGCACGGAACATTTGTCGCCGGCATACTTTCTGCAAGAAGAGGCTCTGCAGCACCATCCATATGTCCTGAATGCACCCTCCTGGTGCGTCCGATTTTTCCAGAGAGCAGGATTGGAAACGGAGACATGCCAAGCGCCACTCCTGGCGAGCTGGCGACTGCCATTCACGAGGTAGTGAAGGCTGGCGCACGTGTAATTAACTTGAGCGCGGCACTCCTTCAACTCACTTCGCGTGGTGTGCAGAGTCTGCAACAAGCGCTTGATTTTGCCGCGGCTCGCGGGGTAATCACGGTTGCAGCGGCTGGCAACCAGAGCACGGTCGGCAGCTCCGCCATCACTCGACACCCCTGGGTGATTCCGGTTATTGGTTGCGACCTTCAGGGCCGGCCCACGATGGAGTCGAACCTGGGCAGCTCCATCGGCCGATGGGGGCTGGCTGCGCCAGGGGAAAACATTGCCAGTCTCGGAACAGATGGCGGGTCAAGAAGATTTGGTGGTACCAGCGCTGCGGCGCCTTTCGTGACCGGCACGATTGCGTTGTTGTGGTCGGAGTTTCCTGGGGCGCGCGCCGCCCAGATTAAGCTCGCGTTGATGCAAGTTGGCCGGCGTTCGCGAACCATCGTCCCGTCATTGCTGGATGCCTGGGCCGCGTATGAATTCATGAGCAGAAATTAGGCGGAGGTCGCATGGCAAAGATTAAAGATAAGGAGCAGGGCTAAACCCGAGAGTTCGGAACGCCCGGCTCATCGCGTGCGGCTTCCGGGATTCCTGAGTGAAGATGAGGTCGGTCTCGGCGACCTGTTTAAGAAGGCTACCTACGTCATGGGAATCAGGCCGTGCAGCGGCTGTGAGAGTCGTGCCGCGGCGCGTTGAACCGCTGGATGACCTTCTCTCGCTGAAATCGGCCACCAGCGCAGTTCTGAAGGAGAGACACGATGGAGCAATCTCAAGCCGAAGTTCAAGAGCCAGTTGTGAACGCATCCCCCGTTCGAGATGATCGACCCGCAACCGTCGCACCTTTCGTCCAGCCAGCGGCGACGGTCTCACCGCAAGCGTGCGCAGCCTGCGGAACCGCGCTGGCCGCCAACGGTGGAATAACTCCTTCCACCTACATCTATGCCGTGGGTAGAATCGAAGCCCGTTTCCCGCGTCCCTCGGTAGAGAAGGAATTTGCGCAAGCCACCGGCCGCGCCGACACTGCTGGACTGACCGACCGGCAGGCGTTGCAGAAAGTTCTCTCGCAACGTCAGAATCGTTACCTAGCTCGCCAGTTGTGCTGGGCAATGACGATTGAAGGCCTGGAAACTTACCTCCTGTCTCCGCGCGACCCGGCGGATTTGGATCTGCTGGTCGAGGCCTTGCGTCCGACACCCACTCCGACAGACTTGGATTGCGTCATTGGGATCAAGGGTCCCATCGCCCCTCCGGGAATGTGTAACGGATTGATGGTACCGATCGTGGTCTTCGATCAGATTTACTCCTTTGACCGCGATGCCCTGATTAAGGCCATACCCAAACCAGAGAAGACCTCGGCGAAGGAGTTCGCTCCGGCAGCAGAAGAACTGTTCGATCGGATCATGCAGATGACTGACAATGCCGGCGCTACTGACGAGCATCGCGCCCTCAATTATCTGGCAGTCCGTTACCAGGCCATCTACGCGAATGCTGCTGACGCGTTTGCGCGCAACTCCTCGCTCACCGCCGTTGATGTTCAGGCGTCGCCCCTGAGTGGCACCCGTAATGTAGTGGATGTGATCTTCACTTACACCAACCGCAATACCGACGTGGACGAAAAGTTTTTTGTGCGGGTTGATGTAACCGAGGAGTTTCCGTACCTGGTGACGAAGCTGTCGCCATATTACGACCGGTAGGGTGCTGTTCAGGAGATTGGGAGTCAGGAGTTGACCACGCTTTTGCCCAGCTAACAAAAATTGGAAGTGACTGGAGAAATGCAATGCGATTGCCATCATTTACTGGAGATACGTCCCTGTACAAATCCCGTCAGCGCTACGGTGGATACAGTGGAACACCCAGCGGCCAAGGCGCACCGGGCGTCGTTGCATCGCAGGGCGATCCCTGCGGTTGCGACAGTGCCCTAGCAAATTGTGACGCGTTGTGCGCTCTTTCGGGAGGCCTATGTTTGTTCGACCCTCTATTCTGCGCAGCGTTCGCATCTTGCCTGGCAGGCTGCCAGATCAAGTGGGCAATATGCTCAGCTGCTTGCGCTGGGAACGGCGGAGGTGGCGGAGGTGGCGGAGGTCCCCTGTGTTGTCCCCGGGGCACGAGTTGCAGCTGTGGGGGAACGTGCGTTCCCGGTAAGGGTTGCGTCGGTGGCCAGTGTCTCGGCAAGGGCCAGGTCTGCAACTAGGTTCCGGCTGTGCTCCGGAGACAACGACGACAGACAGGTCGTCTGCCGGTGCCCAGTCACTACTTTGTTTGCCTGGGTGTGTTGATTGTTCGTTGACGAAGTGCTGGTGCCGAGTGCGCCACCCAAGCCGTTCTGTTTGGGTGGGTAGTTCTAACCATCGCATTTGGCCGCAAACGGAGGATGCTTCAGATGAGTGTTCCGGGCTTCAAGGGCGAATCGTCGCTTTATCAGAGCGGGGTGAGTTACTACTCATCCCCGGAGGGGACAGGCACGCCTGGACCCGGTGTACTGCCTGCGCAGGGCTCTTCAAGCTGTTTCGGGAATTGTTTCCAGCCATGTGCTTTGCAATGCCTTGCTCAACCATTCTGGACGTGGGGGTCTTGCTTTAGGAATTGTTCCACCAAGTGCAACCTGCAGCCTTGTCCACCTCCTACGGCATGCCAGAACGGCAATTGTGTTTGTGCTCCGCCGTTTACCGTATGCAATGGCAAGTGTACAAGCCTGCAGGACGATCCCAGCAACTGCGGTGCCTGCGGAGTTCAGTGTCCCCCGTGGAACTTTTGCAGTGGTGGGCAATGCTTCCCAATAACCTAGTTCGGCGCATGCGGAACACCACCCCATGCTGCCCGGCAGGTTGTCAGGGAACTCGTTAGTCAGCGATGTACTTAAACCGGAGGCCGGTGCAGCGACGGAACGGTAACTTCGGGCTGCCAAGTATGTTTCGGTGATTGTCCGTGCAGATTTGATTTCTGCGTCGACAACTGCGTTCCAGCCAGCCGGCTTGCTGTTTAATTGGGTAGCGGAGGACTGGACTTTCATGGTCCGCCAATGGGGGAGAAAGAGAGAAGCACGATGAACTTTCCGGGATTTACAGCCGAGGCTTCCCCATACCGAGTCGGCGACCGCTACTCAGCGCCGGCTCGTCCAACCGGCTCGACAAAAAATGCCGTGGTTCCATGCCCGCATAGACCACCACCGGGACCGATTTGCGAAGATTGCATATGGGACACGTATGACTTTCCCTCGGGAAATGTGTGCGCCCAACTGTGCATGGATCGGGGGGACCCTACGATTTATCCGGTACCGTGCGACCCCGGTCATCGTCCGGTTAAGTGCACCAGGTGTCTCGGTTACCTCACCGGACGGTTTCAGTACTGCGGCTACGGATCGGGAGCACGGGTGTCATGTAATGTGCAGCGAGGGGGGTAGTTCTAGTGGATCACGGCGCCTAATCCAGAACTGTACGTGAACCTCTCAGCTCATACAGCTCCCACCATGGAGCCGCGCCGCACCCCCATCTGCCAGTGAGCAAACAACTCCGGAGCGCCCCGCGAAATGCGCGCGATCCAGCGTGCCGCCCGTCGGTGATGGCCTCGCAGCTTTTTGTATTTACGCTTGGCCCAAAGGACCAGATCTTGGTTCAGTTCGCACATCGTCGGATAAAGCGCCGAGCGAAATATCGCCCGTAATACTGGAGCCAGCCTCGGATAATCGGATTGAACATCCGCGACAGATCATCAATCGCCTTGTCGCTGCGGTTAGGCAGGTTCCAGCGCCGAAAAGTGTCGCGAATCGCCTTCGCTGCTTGGTTCGAGACTGCAGGACTGAAATTGATGAAGAACTTCCCCTTGCGATTCTTTGATCTCCTAGGCTGAAAGCTGTAGCCGAGAAAATCAAACTTTTCGTTTGGGTAGTTCTTCCTCTTCCGAAAATCATCCTTTGCAATAGACGATTTTCGTCTTCTCCGGATGGAGTTCCAGTCCGCAAGTCTGCAAACGTTGAGCGATGGCCTTCCTCATTTCCTGAGAGAGCCTCGGGGTGAAACTCCCCGGGGCTACTCACCTGGTGATCTGCTGTCGTAGCGAGGCCGAAGAGGCCTTGGCGGTGATGCGGCACATGATGTCGAAGCTGAAGGTGGCGGTGAACGAATCGAAAACGCGGGTCTGCTGTTTGCCGGAAGAGAAGTTCGATTTCTTGGGGTATACGCTGGGTCGTTGTTACTCGGCTAAGACGGGTAAGGCCTACCTGGGCGAAGTCCCGTCGAAGAAACGAGTGCTACGCCTCTGCCAGGCGGTGAGTGAAGTCACCGGACGACACGGTACCCCGCAGGATGTGGAAACGATAGTAGGGACACTGAACCGGAAACTTACGGGTTGGTCGAACTACTTCTGTCTCGGTTCTGTCAGCAAGGCCTACCGGGCGGTGGACAGACACACCGTCCGACGGCTACGACAGTGGCTGTGTGCCAAACACAAAGTACAGAGGCGGGGAACTCAACAGTTCTCTGAAGATGTCCTGTACTCGAAGTTTGGCTTGGTCCGGCTCAAGTTCCGGACCGCCAGTTTTCCGTGGGCGACAGCGTGACACTTCTTCCGAGAGCCGTGTGCGGGAAATCTGCACGCACGGTTCGATGAGTGGGAACAGGAAACAGAGCCAAGCCAAACCGGACTGCGGCGGCCAAGCGAAAGCCTAGCCACGATGCCACCTGGAGGCTACAGTTTCACTGCGCCTGTTCTCGACTCTACCGGCATATGGGAAGTTTGGATTTTTTACAACATTGGCGTTAGTGGTGCAGTGATCCCAGGTAGCCCAAAAGCAGGGCGACCCTGGGGCACCCGGCACCGAGCCGCGCTGACCACATTTCGCGGTTTCCGTCTCATCCGCACCAGTACCGTCTTTATCCCGCGGCACGTTTCGCGTGGGGAGTGCCAATGTAGGGGAACTCCTTGAGGGTGTCGCTGTGAGGTTTGAGGCCTGAGGGCGGACACTCATTTTTCGTCAGGAAGGCGAGACGGTAATCGATCACGTCTTCCGTGAAAGTCCGGCCATTGGGATACTTTGCGGGCTTCGCCGGATCGAAACTCAGCACGTCGGGAAGTGTCCCTTCCTTGTCGATCGCGGCAATCGCTTCCTCGCGTGTGTAATTGCCGGTATGCCCGAGCAGATGCACGAACTGCTCCAGCCATCGCTTGCGGTCATTGACGGGCTCGCTCGCGTTGTATTCCTCCTTGGTGTCATCGGTGTTGAAGAAGCTCGCGACACTGGGATGCCCCGCGCGATCGACGTGCAGCAGCTTGCCGTCGCGCCTTAGACTGCACCGCCCCCAGATATGAATTGTGGGCTTCGGATTGAGTTCGCTGGTCGGCAGCTCGATCACCGTCGAAAACACGTTGGCTTCGGTATTGGAATCCACGCCGGTCCAAGGAGGCTTGCCGGGCAAATGAAGCTCGGTAAAGTTGCGTTTGCCCCGGGTATCGAACAGGTTCTTGACTCCGTCGAAGTCGAAGAAGAACGCGTCACTGCGGCTGCCGGCGAAAAATGTGTAAGCGCCCGACTTGACGATATTCGGCGTGCTGCCGAACGACACCTCGCCGTCAGCGATGATCTTCGTCCCCACCGCTTCGATCGAGCGCGACTCCTGGCCCTTCGCCAAGAAAACGTTAACCGTCTGCCCGCCGTTCTGCGGTTTGGAGAACACATAGCTGAACGCGAGATCGTTCAGGTAATCGCCGTCGTTATCGATGTTGAGCCGATAGATTGCGTCGGGGTTGAGGGCATCGGCATTCGGATTCGCGTTGAGGATGATCACGGTTCTGTTCGGGTCAGAGGGTGACTGGAATGCGTAGAGGTCGCAGAGATCGAGTCGTTGATCGCCCATTGGGGGGCCAAGACTGAGTCCCGTGAAATGGTTTGACATTGCACTCTCTCCTTTTTTGTTTAAATTTCCACTTGGGGTCTCCTGGGCGAGAGATTATATATCGATCCGCCTCTGGTGATCCGTTGCCGGACGACGGCAAACCGCAGATGAGACTGTATTGATTACAGCTTCTCGGTTGCTTCTCTGGCGATCCGCGCAGCGGCTTGGCTGAAGTCCTCGCGCCTCCGTCCCGGGGCTACTTTGGGTTGGGACTTCGCGGGTTTCTTCTTTTCGGGCTTTGATGCGTTCTTGTTTCCCATGCCGTTAGTTTACGCCGTTAGCTCTGACACGCAAGCCCTGTGGATTTCAAACTGCACCACGAGCCAAAGTTGCTTTTGGTAGCGGTTGAACGGCGTCCAAGGACGTTGAAGGATGGCAAATGTGGGTTGTCAGAGTCGCGCTGAACCGCCTATACACTCTATTGTTCTGGCGCTGCTCATGCTCATTCTGAGCCCGGTTGTGATTCAACTCAGCCCAGTGTTGCAGTCCCTCCTTGCTGAGGGGAATGAGAGGGTGCGAGTACCACGACCGCCTTCCGTCGATTTGACATTTGAACGCCTCGACCTAACATTGCAATTAGGAGCGTTCGCCGAGACGAGGGAGACGGATGGCGTACTCATGCGTAGCGCGACAAAATCGCATTTCTGGCTCGTGGCTGGGCCGTGTTCGTAGCATTGCGCACGCAGGGGTCTGTCTCCTCATGTTCTTTGTGATGCAAGCCTGCCACAAGACCAGCCAGTCGGCGCCTGTGATAACCCTTACTCTCATTGACCAGGGATGGTCGAGCAGCAACTATCAGGTTCGCCTCAACGAAGTAGCAGAGTTCACACGACAGACTGGAATCCGGGTGGAATTCCTTCCTGCGCCCGAGACGGCAGCGGAGCAACTGGCAACCGTGCGCAAACTCCTTGAGAGTGGAGCAAAAGTACCAGATGTTTACGTTATCGACGTGATTTGGCCTGGGATTCTCGCCGACAATCTTCTCGACCTCAGGGCGTATATTCCGGAGCAAGAGAGAAAGGCGTACTTTCCAGAGCTCATTGCGAACAACACAGTCAACGGCAGACTTGTAGCCCTGCCGTCATTCTTGAACGAAGGCTCGTTGTTTTATCGCGCGGACCTGCTTCGGAAATACGGATATCGAGCACCACCAACGACTTGGGAAGAGCTGGAAGTCATGGCGAGGCGGATCCAGTCGGGCGAGCGCGCGAACGGGAACAAGGATTTCTGGGGCTTCGTTTGGGAAGGCGCACCTTCCGAGGCTCTGACCTGCAACGCGCTGGAATGGCAGGTATCGGAAGGCGGCGGGACAATACTCGACGAGAAGGGCAAGGTCACGGTAAACAATCCGCACTGCGTACGTGCGTGGGAGAGAGCGGCGCGTTGGGTAGGCTCCATTTCACCCCGCGGAGTGGTCGCGTTTAAAGAATGGGATGCGGCCAACATGTGGCAAGGGGGAAAAGCGGCGTTTCTGCGCAATTGGTCAAGCGGATATATCGCCGCCCGCGCTCCGGACTCCATGGTAAGGGGCCGCTTTGACATAGCTCCCCTTCCAAGCGGCAGCACCGAAATGGCAGCAACGTTAGGAGGAGCTGGTTACGGGGTTTCGGTACATTCGCTCCATCCACGTGAAGCGGCCATGTTAGTCCGTTTTCTCTGCAGCCGCAATCTGCAAGTAACGAGACTTCGGAAAACGAGTGAAGCGCCAACTATTTCTGAGCTATATGAAGAGCCCGAGCTCTTGGCAAACAACCCACATTGGCTGCGCATTTTAGAAATCTTTCGCAAAGGAATCGCCTTGCGTCCGTCCAGGGCGGCGGGAAAGATGTATCCGGACGTGTCGCGCGCCTACTGGGAAGCCGTGCACGCGGTTCTTGCCAGGCAAAAATCTGCGAAACAAGCGGCAGATGAATTGCAAGACGAATTGGACCGGATACTGAAAACACCCGTGGTTCGCGCGAATGAGGAACTAGATAAAGCTGGTGCGCAAAGGTAGAGTAAACGGACGACATGGCTCCTCGCCACAGGATTCGAAGTCTGTTTCACCGAAACGACTTGAGCATTCGCTTACGTCTTATCGCATGCTTCGTATTGATCGTTCTGTTAATGATCGCTGCTGATGGAGTAGCGGTATGGCAATACTGGCAGATGACGGCTCCAGCACAGCGCGTAAGTGAGACCGATCAGATATCTCATGCTGTTGTCCGCGTTCACCTCGACGTCGATACCTTCCGGAATAGTATGGCTGCACTGGCCAGCAGTCATGACACTCACCAGTTTTCCGTCGAAGCGGCCTCGCTCCGGCAGACATTTCTGCAGCACGTCGATCATGCCGAGCAACTGCTAAGGGGCAACCCCGACATTGAGCAAGACGCTTCCATCTCCAGCGCAGTCGAAAGTCTGCGACTGACACTGCTTTCGCAACTCGACACAGCAGTCCAACTGGCGACCGCGGGTGAATGGAACGCCGTTCAGTTCCGGCTGGCAATTCAGATCCCAGCCCTGATCGACTACAGTTCGTCGCTGGTGGAGAGAGTCGACCAACAAGCACTGGAGAAGCGAAGCGAAGCCAGCGAGGACGCCCAGAAGGCGCGCCAACGCCTTTTCATCATCGTTCCGCTTGCCGCATTGCTGACCTTGTTCGCGGCCGCCGCACTTGGCTGGTACCTCACTCGGACCGTCACGGGCCCGCTTTCCGTACTCACTGCGTCTGCCGAGGCCTTGGCCCGGGGCGACTTTCAACACAAGGTCCAATTAAGCGGGAAGAACGAGTTGGCTGTTTTGGGGAACGCCTTCAACTATGCTGCCCTGCAGCTTCAGAAGCTCTATGAGGGCCTCCGGCGGAGTGAACGAGAGCTTCGTGACGTAATTGAGACGATTCCAACCTTTGCGTGGACCGCTCTGCCGGATGGCTCCGTGGATTTCATCAATCGTCATTGGCAGGAATACACGGGCCTCTCCACGGACAAGACTGCAGGTTCGGGCTGGCACAACGCGGTTCACGTCCAGGATCTCGAACGGCATATCGAGAAATGGCATGCGTCTCTGGCGACGGGCAGTCTCTTCGAAAATGAGGTGCGTTACCGCCGCGCAGCGGATGCGCAGTATCGCTGGTTCCTGACTCGAGCCGTGCCGTTGCGGGATGAAAATGGCAGAATCGTTAAATGGTATGGTATCTCGACCGACATTGAAGATCGCAAGCGCGCCGAACACGAACGCGAACAGCTACGGGCGGACTTGGCGCATATGAGCCGGGTGAACACGATGGGAGAACTGGTGGCCTCCATCTCACACGAACTGAAACAGCCCATTACTGCGGCGATTGTGCATGCCAACACAGTCTTGCAGTGGCTGATGCGGGATCCTCCCAACGTGAGCAGAGCCAATCGAACGGCGTCGAAGATTATCGAAGACGGAACCCGCGCCTCGGAGATCATCGACCGGCTGCGGTCGCTCTACAAAAAATCACCGCCCAAACGAGAGTCGATTGCGGTGAATCAGGCCATTTGCGAGATGGTCAGGCTGCTCCGGGCTGAGGCTACGCGACATGCTGTTTCCATCCGTGTAGATCTTGCTGACAATCTTCCGAACGTCATTGCAGACCGTGTGCAGGTCCAGCAAGTGCTGACGAACCTGATGCTGAACGGCATCGAGGCCATGAACGAAGCTGGCGGCGTGCTGACGGTCAAATCGCAACCGAGGGCGGTCGGGCAAATTGAGGTCTCTGTCAACGACACAGGACCCGGGTTGCCGTCGGACAAGTCTGACCGGATATTCGACGCGTTCTTCACCACGAAGCTGCAAGGCAGCGGCATGGGCCTGGCCGTCAGCAAGTCTATCGTCGAGTCGCATGGCGGCCGGATCTGGGCCAACGGCAACGGCGGTCGCGGCGCGACATTCCACTTCACCTTGCCAGCAGCCGGACAAGAAGCGGTCTCTTACCTAACCACATAGGCATCTGTTCTGAGAGCCCCGGCCGCAAATGAAAGCGTGGCCGCAGCAGATAGCGCCGAGTTGTATGCATCAGCGTTCTTTCCAACTAGCTTTCCGTCTAGGAACACCACCCTTGTATGCGAGAGATAATCTGCCCTGGAACTTGGCCGCCATCGTTCCTTAAGAAAGTACTTGCTAATTGGCGAACAAATAGCGAAACTCTGTAATATGACCCTGCGGTGTCCTGCGACCGGGAGGGATCTGTCCCCTTATTAGGATTCTCGCAGGTGTCGTAATTTCTCAGTGAAATGTAAAACTTTGGTGCTATTTGTCTGGTTAATTCGTGGGGCGCATAAAGATCACACTTCTGGGGTCTTGTATTTGCTTGGCGACAGGGTATGCTCTTTTAGCGGCTTCCTTGAAATCTGGCTATTCTCAAGGCGAGGGCAAAGAAACGTGACACAGCCAGTTAGTGGTGGCTGCGCTTACGCGTAGGCTCAAGCTTCTAAATTTCCTCCCCTTTCGTTCGCGGTAGGGTTCAAGTACCTGTTCACATGCTGTCGTTGAAGACGCTTCACAAGGAGCAAGGATACCCTCGTGCCAAATTCTATGCGCATCGTCGCAGCTTTGTCTCGTATGGTTTACGAAAGACACGCAAAAAGGTTCGTTCTTGCATCAATTCTGCTGTTCTCCTGGATAATGCTTTCTGTTGCGGTGGCCTGGTCCCAATCGCCGCCGCTCTCTTTCGAGAACAACTATTTCGTCACCGGTGACTACGTGGTCGGCGGCGTTGGATTGCGGGGCCTAGGCGTAAACGGATTCGCGACGGGCACGATCAATATCGGGAACGGGATGGACACTATCTACCCTTCCCCGAGCGTGCCTGCCGGGGCTGATATAGTCGGCGCTTTTCTCTATTGGCAGACGGTAGAAAGTTCGCAGACCTCTTACCAGGGTCAAAACGGTTACTTCAAGGCGACTTTCTCGCAGGGGGCGCCGGCAAATGGATACCCGATCACAGGAGTTGTGCTGGGCAACCCGAACGCTCCCGTGTCATGGAGTTCGGGGGGCTGCACAGGCTCCTCGCATGGATCGAAAACCATGCGGACATATCGCGCAGACGTCCGCTCTTTGCTATCCATGAACGCAAATGGAACGGTGCAGGCCAACGGTTCCTACCAGGTGACTCTGGCCGACAGCGGAAGCAACGGCGGAACAACCCCTTTAACGTTAGGTGCAACGCTCGTCATCATCTACCGCGTTTTGGACATGAACGTGCCGCTCAACGCAATCGTGCTGTACGACGGCTCCTATGCCCCGAGCAACAACAGTTCCACGATGAGCCAGGCGATGCAGGGCTTCTACCAGCCTGCTGATACGCCTCGGGCGAAGCTGACGCACATCGTGGGTAACGGCCAGTCGAACAAGTATGAGCAGGTGCTTCTGGGCAATTACGCGTTAACTCCCGGCAACACCGCTGCATTCCCCGGAGCCTATAGCGGTTCCTGGGACAATCCGACCTACGACGTCAGCCAGTACGTAGGCACGTCAGACACTTCCGAAACAACCTCGGTCGTGCCCTCGAACAGCAACTCAGGATGCGTGTCGTGGGGTGCGATCGTTCTTAGCACTACAGTTAAAGACACCGATAACGACGGATTGCTGGACGTTTGGGAACAGAACCAGGGCTATTGCGACGCGACCGATGCTTCCGGAAGCTGCGATTCAACGCATCCATCTTGGGTACCGTTGCCAGGGGCGAACCCGAATCAGAAAGACGTTTACGTTCAGATGGACTACCTGCAGTGCAGTTCCGGGGATACAGCTTGTGGATCGCCGCATTCGCATCAACCGCCAGCGGCAGCCCTGACGCTCATGACCAGCATGTACGCAGGGCATGGCGTCAACCTCCATCTCATATCGGGGAACGCCATCGAGGAGCAGCCTTGTGTTGACAATCCGAATGGTTCGCCGGCCATGTACTGCTCATTTCCAAATCAACCGGGAGCGGTTGGTTGGAAAGGTGGACTTGAGTTTCTGAAAAATTCAGGTACA
>Ga0210402_10004258_pt1 | contig 13078 bp, 6 predicted proteins | sample IncBWC7MmetaG_FD_161055 | JGI IMG/M metagenome (GOLD analysis project Ga0210402, IMG submission 161055) | Forest soil microbial communities from Barre Woods Harvard Forest LTER site, Petersham, Massachusetts, United States - Inc-BW-C-7-M | ecosystem: Environmental > Terrestrial > Soil >...
TGCCGTTAAAGTATTCCACCTCCGCGGCTGCATCCGCGGGCGTCCTGCCGGTCCACCGTACACAAATCAACGGTTCAGCGTCGACATACCGAGCAAGCTGAACAAACTCCTCGACCCCGGCAAAGTTAGAGTCGATGCAGCTCCAGGGAGCTGTCTCGTAAGGTTGCCGAGTGTCCCAGTCTCCAAGTGTCTTGTCCCAATCAAACGTTTCGATGGTGCTCCCGCCAAATCGGATCACTCCAGGATTCATGGCTTTGAGCGCTTTCACTACGTCGCTTCGCCAGATTCCAAGTACCGCGTCCTTATCGATCAAGTAGACGCGGTCTAGCCACAGCGTTCCAGGTCCTTCGAACTCGATGGTGAGAGTAGCGTTCTTCGACGAACGCCGTGCCAGCAGGGCAACTTCAGCGGAGCCCCATGTTTCCCCTGCACTTCCGAGCGAGATTGGCCCTGCGATAACCTCGCCATCCCCGTGCAATGATGCGCGGACGGCCACGTTGCCAGCGCCACGCATGTGCAGCCTCAGCCGGTACGAATGGCCGGATTCGAGGTAGAAGCCGTCCTGTGAAATTCCAGCCCAAGTTTGTCCGGCGGGCAGCTCTATCTTTTGCGATTGCTTGCCAACGAAAGGTCCGTCCGTATCCAACGAATATTTGGCCAAGTGCACGCTGCCGTCCGGGTACCACGGACGATAAGGCTTATCGGTTTCTCGTTTGTAACTTGGTGCCCACGCGGGCTCATTTTCAAAAGTGGTGGATTCCACCTGCTGGGCAATCATCGAGGCGGTCAGATGGCAAAGCGGCTCTATGAATTGACCGCCTTGCATCAAGTCGATGGGGCGTTTGCCGAGTCGTTCATTCGAAATGTTCACCGACTCGACTGCTCCATCGCTGTCCTCCGCCGGTTCCAGACGCACGTCATCGAACCAAACCTTGCCGGCTTTTCCTCGAAATGCGATCAAGTGGACCGTAATTTTCCCGGGAGATGGCACGCGAAACAACAAACTTTTCCGTTCCCATTCGCCAGATCTGATTCCCTCCGGACTGATCGCCTGGCTCCCAGCGGGCGCTTCGATTTCCACCTGGGGTCCGCGATCAGAGTTTGGCGGCATTTCGGCGCGTGTCCAGACACTCAATCTCCAAAGCGTTCCTACCGGCAGAAATATAGTCTGGCGCAAACTGAGCTCGATTGCTTTATCGGCGGTGAGAAGTAGGGACTGCTGTCCCCCATTGACGTTTTCGCGATCGACGCGAATCGAAAAATCCTTCTGGGGATCCGCATCGACTGTCCAGAATTCAGCCGGTGAAGCCGACTCAAATCCAGCATTCTTTAAACCTTGAGCGGCAACTTGCGAGGCCGCAGCGGAAAGAAAGACTGGTGCAATTAGCAAAAAGGCCGCAGCCGGCTTCCAGCAGCGCCTAAGGGCCCACGCCAGAGAAATCGATAGAGAATTCAGGGCAAGATAGTTTAGGGGGCTCATCAGGTCGATTTGTTTTCTACCGGACACTAAAAAGGGGTATGCGTGGAGAGCTCTTTCGAACTCTCCACGCATTGGGGTGTTTGTTGTCCTTTTTGTTCTGCACGAAACTGGTCTCCTCTGAACCGCGAACTGCGCGATCAGAGCGCAAGGATACTCTTGCTAGAAGTCGAACCGTAATGCGAATTGCATTTTGCGCATGGAGGCGTTATTGGCCAAGCCACCGATCACGCCGCCGCCGGTGCCAATGCAGTCAACGCAACCATTGGGATTCCCAAGATTCGCGTGGTTGAAAACGTTGTAGATTTCCGCGCGGAACTGGATCTTCATCTGTTCCTTAACCGGGAAGTTCTTCAACACCGACAGATCGCTGTCAAACCAGCGCGGTCCGATCAGCGTGTCCCGGCCGGCATTGCCAAAGGTCCCGAACGTTGGCCGCTGAAATGGTCCGCTGGTTTGGCCATTGGCCGCCAGGGGCGCCGGGGCCAATTGGAACCACTGATTCACCTGGTGAGGGTATTTGACAGATCCGACGATATTGGGGAAGCACACGCCAGAATCGGTGTCCGAACCGCAATCGTTGTAGGATGCGTTGAAGCCCAACCCGCTCATCCAGGTGGTGTTGTTGGCTAATTGCCAGCCGCCGATGGCGTACTCCGCACCGCGAGGGAGATCATGCAGAAATTGCTTTCCCCGCCCGAACGGCAGTTCGTAAATTGTCGCCGCGGTAATCACGTGGTTGCGCTGCCAGGCTGGACGACCGTAAAGGATGGACGGGTCATACAGAAAGTCCGGCGCATCGTGATTTCTGGCATGCGAGAACGTGTAAGTCCCCAAAACGGACAGGCCATGCGAGAGCCGTTTCTCGGCTTTCATCTGCAAGGAGTTGTACGCGTTGTCGCCGGGGTCGCAGACACACCGTAGCTGCTGCGTCCAGCCATAGCTGGCAGAGTACGGCTGGCGCTCGGCAGTAGTTAGGCAGGGAGTCCCGGCGGGCCCAAAAGCAGGACCAGCGGGAGCGTTTGGGCAGAAGCCGATCGGCGACGAAGCATTGATGTCCAGCCAGTTATTTTCGCCGGTCGGAACGTGTGTGCCTTTGTCACCCACATAGCCCACTTCCAATGAAAAGGTAGGTGTGAACTGCCGCTGGACAGTAGCGTTCCAGGCATCCACGGTGGGCAACTGGATCTTGCGTGGGAAAACCCACGGGGTGACGCCCGGCGGAAGCAGGTGGTTTCCATTCGGTCCGAGCGGCGAGGCCGCCAGGACCGCGGCAGGAGTGAGCAGTGGAGGCCCAACCGACAGTTGGAACGCCTGGTCCCAAGGGTTATTGCCGTTTGCCGGCACTACGTCCTGAGCGCCAAGCACCGGCAAGTTCTGCGTTGCGGTATGGCCGAAGATGGAGCCGAACATTCCAACGTCAAACGAACGCCCATACCCCATCCGCACGACGGTCTTAGAGTTGATCTGATAGGCAATTCCGAGGCGTGGTGCAAGATTCTTGAACGTGTTTTGTACTCCTCCGTTCAACCCAACACCATTTTCCCCTGCAACCAACACCTCGCCCGTTGCCAGGTCAATGAAGCCGCCCTGGTCTTTGCCGGTGACGGTTTGCGGGAAATAAATCTCCCAGCGCAATCCGTAGTTCACGGTAAGTTTCGGCGTAACCTTCCAAGTATCCTGGCCATAGAAGAAAGTTCGCCATTGGCGCTCCCCGGCAGTGCTCGTGTCGGAAACGTACCGTTGCATCTGGGAAGCGTAGCCCAGCAGGAAACTGGCTGTGCCGAGACCCGGCGAAGTATTATTGTCCGTGGTGAACTGGTTCGAGAAATATACGTCACCCGAACGGTGGAGGTCGCTCGGTACGCGCAAGTTCTGCAAGCGCTTGATGTCAGGCCCAAATTTGAAGGTGTGGTTGCCCTTGGTCCAGGTCCAGTTATTGGCAAACTGGAACTGCTGCATTCTTTCCTTGAGCGGGCAATTGCAATTGCCGGCCGCCAGGCCGTCTCCAATATTAAATGAATCCAGACCCTGGATTCCAAAGTGCGGAAAGTCGTTGGTTGTTGGATCGCCTGGAATATTCAGTCCCAGCGCCCCGGCATTTGTCGCAAACGGCCCCGTCGTTTCCGGAAGCACGTTGATGCGTTGCTTGTACCAGCCGAACCGGAAATCGGTAACCAAGTTGGGCCTCAGGGTGTAGTCAAAACCGAAAGCATTGCTCTGCACCCGCGTATCGCCAACCCCGGTATAGCCGAGGGAACTCGGCGGACCCCCTAGAACGGGGCCGTATATTCCGGGCGCGCTCTTTAAAAACTGGGTGTATGTATAGCGGTCAAAAAAGCGCAATTTTTCGCTATAGAAATAGTCGGCTCGGCCGTCAACCGCATCCGAGTTGTAGGTATCCGTAACGCTGGTGGAATAGTTGTTTGTGCCGGGCTCGGCATTCGGATTCGTGGGAAGTGGCAAATCCTTTATCAGATTCTGCGAAACCTGCGAGATCAGGCTGGTGGGGATCATGTTCAGACAGCCAGTCGCGTTAGTGCAGAGTGAATTGACCAAGGCTGGGTTGATATATCCCGTTGGATAAGCGATGAACTGTTGGCGCGAACCGGGCGCGATCGCCTGCGGCACGGTGCCGCCAGGTGGAATTGCCAGCGGTAGCGGATTGAAAATCGCCACCGGATTTGGGCCAGCCAACCAGGCGCTGAAATCGCCCGCGCGTTCCGCTGCCGTGGGAACTTGCGACGATGCAGAACCGCCATCTGTGGCTCTGGTTCCCTGATAATCGGCAAAGAAAAAGAGTTTGTCCTTCTTGATCGGCCCGCCCAGCGAACCGCCGAACTGGTTCCAATTGGTACTCGGAATGAACTGGCCCGTAACCGGGTTTGGAGTGGACTGCGCAAAAGGATCGCGTGCGTAGGTTGCGTCGTTGCGATTGTAGTAGAAGGCGCTGCCGTGCAGTTGGTTGGTACCGGACTTGGTGGAAGTCGCCACCACCGCGGCGCTTACCTGTCCAAACTCCGCGTCATAATCCGCGCTGGTCACTTTAAATTGCACCACTGCATCCAGGTTCGGGACGATCAGCATATTGCCGTACAAGAAGTCACGGTTGTCCGTGCCGTCCAGAATCGAGCCAACTCCAACGAACATCTGGCCGTTCACGTTCACCGCGATGCCGCCTTGCGGATTTTCTGTGGACGTATCCCCCCAACAGAATTGAACCGTGCCGGGCGTTAACAAGAGAAAATTCGAGAAGTTTCGGCCGAAGTTGGGCAATTCGTCCACCTGGCGCTCCGAAAGTACGGTGGCAACGTCAGTGCGTTCCGTCTTCAGCAGCGGAACTTCCTCTGTCACCTCAATGGTCTGTTTAATGTCGCCCGGCTGCATGGTTACGTCGACGGTTTGCACTGTATCCACCGCAACGTCCACTTCCGCGATCGCGGTCTTGAATCCCGGCGCTTCCACCGACACTTTATAATGCCCAATGATCAGGTGATCCCGTTTGAAGTAGCCATTGGAATTGGTTTCGGTATTTTCTGTGACGTTCCGGCCCAAGTCCGTGACCGTCACCTTGGCGCCCACCACGCCTCCGCCCGATGAATCCACTACCGTCCCGGCAATGCTGCCATAAACCGCCTGTGCTGATGCGCTACTTCCTGAAAATGCCAAAATCAGGAGCAGCAGGCCAGCCAGGATCGCCCGCACCCAAACATGATTCTGATTTTGCAAACTGCCGAACTCAGTTCGAGAACACGCTCTGCTCATTGCTATTCACCCCATTCTTCGCAACGATCTTCGAAATTTTGGTTAAACCTTCACCCCAACTGCCGCTGCGCTTCGATTGCTCGACGCGCAGTGTCGCGCCCCTTGTTCGTGCACCAAATCTCGACTTGCGGCGACTGCGGAAACGGCCGAGAGCTGCCTGTGAACCCTTTAGCGGTCGGCGGGAAACCCGCATACCGCTTAGCCGTTTCATGAACTGGTTCATATCTGTATCTTTCCAGCCTGCATCTTGTCAAGCTGAATTTTAAAGAAATCGTATTTTTCTCCTTGTAAGAGCGCTTAGAATTACGCACCATGAGAAGCACTCGGGCTGGTTGACTTGGCCTGCGGCCCTCTCATAGGATATGAACTTCATGAATGCGTTCATGAACTGCATTGTGACTTGCGGGAGCGGTTTCCCATGCCGGTAACCATCCGTGACGTGGCCAAACGCGCCGGAGTGGCCGTAGGGACGGTCTCCCGGGTGTTGAACAAACAGCCCGACGTCAACCCCAAACTGCGCAAGCAGGTAATGCGCGCTCTGCGCCAGCTGAACTATCGTCCGAATGCAAGGGCTCAAGCCTTCGCGCGCAATTCCTCGCCGGTGCTTTCCTTCATTCTCAGCAACCGCGACTTCTTGCATCCTTTTCATTCCCGGGTACTGCAGGGCGTCGAAGAATACTGCGAGGAATCCGGGTTCTTTGTGATTTACACTCGGTTTCGTTATTCGCCTTCGGTCGCACCGGCCGACTTGCCGTTGCCAAACATTCTGCAAAGCCACGGAATTGCGGACTGTGTGATTCTTGCCGGCGCTAACTACGAGAATTTCACCACCAGCCTGGACCGCCGCGGTTTGCACTATGTCTTGCTGGCGAACAACTTATTTAGCGAAGGGAACCGCGAGCCGTTCGATCAAGTCCGCTTCGATGATTTCTCCGGCGCCGCCGAGGCGACGCGCTATTTCATTTCCCTTGGTCATCGGGACATTTGGTTCATCGGTGACACTTCCGTACCGTGGTTTCGCAACCGCTACGAGGGATACTGCAAAGCGATGTCGGAAGCAGGTCTCAAAATTCTGGCGCAGACGCTAAGTCTTTCTGACGATCGATTCGTCAACGGAATGAATAGTATTCAGATGATCCTCGAGCGTGACCGGCAGGTTACCGCGGTCCTCGCGGGGAACGATGAAATTGCTCATGGTGTATGGGAAGGTGTGCTGAAGGCCGGACTCGAAGTGCCGCGCGACGTCAGCTTGATCGGCTTCGACGATTTAAACAGCGTGGGCAGGCTGCAAACGTTGAGTAGCGTGCGCGTCGAGGCCACAGAAATTGGACGCCAGCTGGCCAAAATGGCGATCGCCAAAATCAGAATTAAAGGTCGCCGTGTGCCAGAAGTATTGCTTCCTACGGCGTTGGTCAAGCGCGATACTTGCCGGCCGCTGCTGACGCCTTCCTCGAAGGCGGAGGAGAATTGACCGCGCCCAGAGGTTTTCCCAAACTGTGAAGTTCGCAATTGCAGAAGCGAAGAGCCGGCAACGAGTGACCAAGCTTTGCACCATCCTCATTTTCCCCAATTCTATTTTTCAGAATGGATCTGCAGAACTCTACTCCCGAGGGAACTACATGAAATCAGCTAACCGGTTCGTGAAACTACTCATTTTCATATTCGCCGCCGTCATCGCAGCGGGTCCCGCAAAAGCCCAAGCCATCGCCGACACCGTTGCGCCTCTGCTCGAAAAGCCCGTTCAGCCCACGGCCGTCACCGCCTTCCAGCTTCAGTCCTACATGATGAAGCACATCACCAAGCCCGTCGTACCGGCTTCAGCTGCGCAATGGACCGCCGACGCGCAAAAATTCCGCAAACATATTCTCGAGGACCTTGCCTACCACGGCTGGCCGCAGGATTGGATTCAGTCCGCTCCGCAGTTCGTGCAGACCGATGTGATTGAAACCAGTCACGGCTACCGCATCCGCAAGTTTCGCTATCAGGTCGTTCCCGGATTCGAATCAACCGCCGTTCTCTACGAACCGCAAAACATCAACGGCCGCGTCCCGGCGATTCTGAATCTCGTCGGCCACGACCCTCTGGGAAATGCTGTTGAGTATGAACAAAAGCGCTGCATCAATTTCGCCAAGCGGGGAATTCTCGCGCTCAGTCTCGGTTGGCCCGGCTTCGGCGAACTCGGGCAACCTGAAAATAGCCACGATTTCGGCGGCCAACTCGATCTCGTGGGCTCGCACGCTCTCGGTTATTTCTATCTCATCATGCGCCGCGGTCTCGACTACCTGGCAGCCCTTCCGCAAACCGACACCAAGCGTATCGGCGTCACCGGACTCTCCGGCGGCGGCTGGCAAACCATAGTTCTCAGCTCATTGGACGAGCGCGTAAGCGTTATGGCGGAAGTCGCCGGCTTCGGTTCCATGGAAACAAATCTTACCCGCCCCACCGATACCCAGGAAGTGGAAGAGACTGCCACCGACCTATTGCAAGGATTTGACTACACCTTTCTCGCTGCGATGCGCGCGCCTCGCCCCACGCTCTTGATGCACAACCAACAGGACGATTGCTGTTTTCTCGCTCCGCTGGTCAAGCCATACATTTACGATCAGATTCTCCCGTTTTTTAAGCTCTATAACGCGGAGAACTCATTCCGCTTCCACGAAAATGTTGATCCCGGCACCCATAACTATCAGCTCGACAACCGTCAGCAGGCCTATGCATTCTTCGCGGAATTTTTCCACATGCCGCCAGTCGCCGCGGAAATTCCCAGCGATTCGGAAATTCTGACTCCGCAACAGTTCGCGGGGACTCTGCCCAAAGACAACCTCACCACCGCCGGATTAGCGCGAAAACTCGCCGGCCAAATTTCCCGCGGCAGGATCCCCGCCGCAGGCGCTGAACGCGAATCATGGGCCAAGTCTCAGCGTGAACAATTGAAAAGCGTCATTCGCTATTCGCCGGTTTCCGTTACCGGGCCGTGGAAATTGATCAGCACCAAGCGTCCCGGCCTGCAGGCGTTCACCTATCGTTTCGACTTTTCCAACTCCCTCAGTGCCACCGGAATTTGGGTTGCCGCCAACCACGTGGCGGACGACGCGCCTCTCACCATCGTCATCAACGACAAGGGTTACAAAATGTCCGCGCAGAACGTTGCCGATCGCGTCAATCGCGGTGAACAAGTCCTCGCCCTCGATCCGCTATTCTTCGGCGCGACTTCTCCCGACGATACCGACCCCGCCTATTGGGAACTGTTGGTCACCGGCAGCGGTGATCGTCCACTGGGCATCGAAGTTGGCCAACTGATCGCGGTCGCCAGGTCGTTCCACAGCGCAAAACACAAAATTCGGCTAGAGACCGAAGGCATCCGCAGCCAGGTCGTCGCTCTCAGCGCGGCCGCTCTCGAACCCGATCTTTTCTCCGAAGTCTATTCCAACGGCGCCATGCCCAGTTTCGCCTATCTCTTGGACACCCCAGTTCCGTACCGCACTGCTCCGGACCTTTTCTGCCTGGACCTATACAAGTATTTCGATATCAACCGTCTGGCCGTCATGGCCTCTCCGGCCGTCATTACGTCCGCCAGCAAAGCGGGCCCACCGGTCGCGGCTCCGGACCGCTAGCAAAAAACAAAATTTTTCGCTTGGCATCCGATTACCGTTGTAGTACAGTCTGCCTTGGTTATACACGCGTTCAAGGCTCGCCAAATCCTAACCGCCGTGTTTTGATACTCTTACCGAAAACGCCTGTTTAACTCCTTTCTTTTCACACTCTTCACTTTTCCATATTTCTGTCGCCCTTTGTTTTCATATTCTTGCGGACAGACAGGTGGGGGAGGGGGGGTAAAACGCGCTACGGACGCTCGATTCGCGCCGTCTTCACTCACTCAGATTTCAGGCTACAGTTCCTTGTGCTTGGCTTCCGCAATATGGGTGTCCGCCAACGGCCTGCACCGCGCCACGCTAAAATCCTGAACATTATTTAGCACGAACACCGGTGCGTCCGCCGACTGCCCCGCCTTGATATTGAAAAAATCGCTATGATTCACGTCATCCAAAATAATGGACGGCCGCCCATCCGCGGCTTGCGCGATCACCTTGAAATCGCTCACTTCAATTCCTTCCGCGTGACGTATCAGCAGTCCGTGCGCCGGCGTGGTTCCAAACATCGTCGGTTCCGGATACTCCTTCTCCTTTTCGTCCAGCTGAACCGCCGCCTGCTGTTTTGTTCCGCCCCCAGGATGCTGGATCAAAATATTGCTTATCTTCACGTCTTCAATGCGGTGATTCGGAATTCCGGCGATCATCGAACACAGTTGTGATGAGGCGTTCCACGAAACAATATTCGAAATGTTCACCCGCCGGATCGCGCCCACCGGCACTCCCTCCGGCCCCCGCATGCGCGATCCGAGCCGCAGAAAAATCGGCGAGCCCACCGTATCACGCATGGTGATATTTGATATGGATACATCCTCGATCAGCGCGCCATCTACGCTCAAAATCGCCAGACCAAAACATCCGTCAAACACGCAGTTGGTGATCGTAATGTTCTTGTAGCCGCCATTCGATTCCGTACCGAACTTGATTCGCCCGTTGCGATCCACATCGGAACTCGCCGGATATCGTTTGAACGTCGCATCCAGCAGACTCCCCTCGACAAAACTGCCGCTGACCAGGCAATCGCTGATCGTCACCATCTCCGTCGCCCGCGCGTAGCCCAGCGCAAACGAACTCTTCAGGCAGATCGCGTCATCCCACGGCGAATTCACACTGCAATTCGAGATCCGCACATTGCGGCAGCAGTCCACATCAATGCCGTCGCGGTTGGTATCAATTTTCAGGTTTTCGATGGTGAGATTGTCCACGCCTGTCGCCAGAATTCCAAAATGTCCGCCATGCAGAATCGAGAAGTCGCGCAACAGCACATCCTTGCAGTTTTTCAGCGCGATAGCTTTGTTTCCTACGCCGGGAGTTTCCGCAACCGGACCTTGCCCTTCGCCGCGGCTCAGTCCTTTTCCCCAAATCAGGCCGGGTCCGCAGATCGAAACATTTTCCAGCCCTTCACCCCAGATCAGGCTGTTATGCCAATGGTTGTGCCCGAAATCCTGAAAACTTTCCCACGGAGCATTGGACTCCGCTAGATCGTAGCCCGGCCCGCCCTTTTCCAGCTGCGAATCGGCTCCTACAATGACGGAACCACTCGACAAAACTAATTCCACGTGACTCTTCAAGTGAATGGAATAACAGAGATAATTTCCAGCGGGGAAAACCACCGATCCGCCGCCGGCGCTCGCTGCCGCTTCGATGGTCTTGTTGATGGCCGGGGTATCTATGGTTTTGCCGTCGCCCTTCGCGCCAAACGCCATCACGTCGTAAGTGCGATACGCTCCGGCCTTGCTTGCGCTTTCTGCGGGTGAACCGACACTGGGATTCACCGCGGCCCCGGCCAACGCCACGCTCGCGGCCTTCATAAATCCACGCCTGGAATTCTTTTCACTGGACATCGCACTCTCCCATCAAGTTTTTCCAAGCGTTTACTTCGATTGCCCCAGCATCAGCCGCGCATTTCGCACTGCTTCCACAAACCGTCGCGCCAGGTTTTCAAGAATTGCCGCGTCGCCCGATTGCATCGCATTTCGATCGATCAATTCTCCGCCGACGCCAACCGCTGCCGCCCCTGCCGCAATAAAATTGGGTATGGTGTCCAGATTCACGCCGCCAGTCGGAATCAGCGGCACATCTGGAAACGGGCCTTTCAGCGCCTTGATGTACGCCGCGCCGCCAACCTGCGCGCACGGAAAAATCTTCACAAAGTCCGCCCCCGCGTCGCAGGCGGCCATCAGCTCGCCCGGAGTCAGCGCGCCCGCCGCCATCACCACGTTTTCCCGCACCGCGAGCCGCACCGTTTCCACGTTCAGTCCCGGACTCACCAGAAACTGCGCGCCCGCGTCCAGGCAACGCCGCGCGGTCTCCGCATTCAACACCGTCCCCGCGCCGACGACTACGTCCGGCATGCTCCGCGCCAGTTCTGCAATCACGCCGATCGCGCCGGGCACTGTCATGGTGATTTCAACGATGGGAATCCCTCCGAGTGAAACAGCTAGCGCGGCAAAAGCGGCTTCGGCGGGTGAATTGGCGCGCACCACTGGAACAATTCCGACGTCCAGAATTCGCTGGCGAATTTCTTCTTTCTTCATCGAGTTAATTCCTCTCCGTTCAGCGCGCAATGCGAGCGCCGGTCCGCTGCATCACTCGAACCACTTCGTCCAAAGTGACCATGGTTGTGTCGCCGGGCGTGGTCATCGCCAGCGCTCCGTGTGCTGCTCCGCATTCCACCGCCCACTGCGGATCTTTGCCGGCCAGAAATCCGTAGATCAGCCCGGACGCAAACGAATCTCCGCCGCCCACCCGGTCCAGAATTTCCAGACTCTCGCGAGTTGCCGCCTGATAAAAATTGCCATCGCAATAGCAAATCGCGCCCCAGTCATTTCGCGTCGCGGTCGTCGCAGTTCTCAGCGTGGTGGCCACCACTTTGAACGGAAAATCCTTCACGACGTTCGCGATCATTTTCTTGAAGCCATCGGTATTGATACTCGTAAATTGCTCGTCCGTTCCGGGAATCTCATAGCCAAGCGCCGCCGAAAAATCCTCCTCGTTACCCAACATTACATCCACAAAAGCGGCCAGCTTGCGATTCACTTCCTGTGCTTTCTTTTTACCGCCGAATGATTTCCAGAGCGAATCACGAAAATTCAAATCGTAGGAAACGATAGCGCCGTGCTTGCGCGCTGCCTGCATTGCTTCCATCGCCACATCCGCCGCCGACGGAGAAAGCGCGCAATAAATTCCACCAGTGTGGAACCAGCGCGCTCCCATGGAACCAAAAATATTCTCCCAATCAATTTCCCCTGGTTTTAATTGTGAAATTGCGGTGTGCCCGCGGTCCGAACAGCCTAGCGCCGCCCGCACTCCGAATCCCCGCTCGGTAAAATTCAATCCATTCCGCACCGAACGCCCGACTCCGTCGTACGGCACCCAACGCACCAGCGATTGGTCCACGCCACCTTGATAAATGAGGTCCTGCACCAGCCGGCCCACCGGATTGTCCGCAAACGCGGTGACCACCGCGGTGTCCAATGCAAAACAGCGTTTCAATCCGCGCGCGACGTTATATTCGCCGCCGCCCTCATAAACTTCGAAGCTGCGAGTGGTCCAAATCCTTTTTTCACCTGGGTCCAGGCGCAACATCACTTCGCCAAGACTGATTTGGTCCCAGCGGCAATTTTCTTTCGGTCGAATTTTCAGACTCATCTACTAAAATCTCCTTCTACACCGAATTCACGGGCTGCAAGCGTGGCACAACTATATGCATTAATCCCAGCGCGATAAGGTACGCCGCTCCGGCCATTACAAACGGAACAAAGTAACTTCCGGTCGCTTGCAATACGTAGCCGACGATTTTGGCAATCAGCATTCCGCCGATCCCGCCAGCCATCGCGCCAATACCCACCACCGAAGCCACTGCCTGACTCGGAAACATATCGGACACGGTAGTGTACAGGTTTGCGGAAAAACCCTGGTGCGCAGCGGCCGCAAGTCCGATCAAGAGCACGGTGCTCCACAGCCCTTGCGCGCGATACGCATATACAATCGGCACAACGCAAACCGCGCAAATCAACATCGTTATCTTGCGAGCGAAATTTACTGAGACGCCGCGGCCGATGAGCCGGGATGATAACCAACCCCCGGCGACGCTGCCTGCATCGGAAATCAAATAAATCGTCACCAGCGGCAGGCCGACCTGAGTGAGATTCAGGCCGTGTTCGCGCTGCAAAAATCCCGGTAC
>Ga0210402_10004259_pt1 | contig 13078 bp, 10 predicted proteins | sample IncBWC7MmetaG_FD_161055 | JGI IMG/M metagenome (GOLD analysis project Ga0210402, IMG submission 161055) | Forest soil microbial communities from Barre Woods Harvard Forest LTER site, Petersham, Massachusetts, United States - Inc-BW-C-7-M | ecosystem: Environmental > Terrestrial > Soil >...
TTCCTTTACGATGAAACCATCCATGTACCGCTACTAGTTAAGCTGCCGGCTGCGGGTTCTGCTCGCCAGACGATCGAGAGTCGCGTTGGCCTGGTAGATATAGCGCCGACGATTCTGCAGGAGGTGCGAATTGCGGCGCCGGCAACCATACAGGGTCAATCCTTGCTGGAACTGATGAAGTCAAAATCGCGCTCGTCCGCACAGGATCGCCCGGAATATTCCGAGACTGACTATCCCTATCATGCATTCGGCTGGAGTTCATTGCGCGCCTGGCGGGCGGGAAAGTACCTGTACGTTGATGCGCCACAACGCGAACTCTACGATCAACCCCAGGATCCCGAGGCTGCGCACAACCTGTCGAAGAGCGCACCCAGCGTGATGGACACGATGGCCTCGCAGCTTGATGAGTTCCGGCGCAAAACCAGCCGGGCCGGGCACACGGAAGCTGCCCTCACTCCGCGCCAGGCTGAAGAACTTCAAGCGTTGGGCTACGTGAGCTCCGGATCGAACAAGCTCGAGAGCGATGAAAAGGAAAGAGAAACTGACCCGAAAGACAAGGTCGAGATCGCCAATTCACTGCACAAGGGATTGCTGGAGGCGGATGAAGGAAATTACCGTGAGGCCATTCCACTTTTCGAAGAAATAGTTAAGGCCGATCCGAAGCTGGCGCTTGCCAACCTGCAACTGGGGCGTGCGTGGAATAGCCTCGGAGAGTACAACAAGGCGGTACCCTGGCTGCAGAAGGCAGTAGAGCTCACGCCGGAGTCGGCGGAGGCGCACTACGAGCTGGGAGCAGCGCTGGGAGGAATGGGCGACAATGCGGGGTCGGCGAAACAACTGGAAGCTGCCGTGGCGCGGGACCCGGGTTCGGACGAGATGCACTTCTACTTAGGCTCTGCTTACGAGGAAATCGACCGCATCGGCGACGCTATGAAGCAATACCAGGCTGCCCTCGACCTCAACCCCGATAACTACAGAGCAAATCTGTTGTTGGGGCGCCTCCTTGCTATTCAAGATCGGCCCAAGGAGGCTGAGCCGCTTCTGCAGAGAGCCGTCAAGTTGGACCCGCAATCGTCAGATGCGCACAAATTTCTGGGCAATGTGTACACGGTGTTGGGAGACGAAGAGAATGCGCGCCGCGAATTAGCCGAGGCACAGCGGCTAAAAGCTATGGATGTACCTTGAACTAGGCACTCCGATTGCGGTACAGCGAAGAATCCACCGCAAGAGCCATTGCTTCCGCATTCAAGTCAATATTCAGGAAATCCCGGACCGCCTTTGCGGAGCCCGCAGGGTCATCCAGCACTTTTCGGTATCCCACACGGCAAACCTGGATGTCCGTCCTATGCTCGAGCCAGTCGACGACTTCTCTCATGTGATCGCGAAAGGCGGAAGTCAGCAGTGCGGTATCCACTCTCTCGAGTGATCCGCGGCGCTTGAGCATTTCGTCCTGCGAAGCGAGTACTTCGGGAAGAGGTCGCTCCATGAAAATCAGCTTGTAATTTCTGGCCTCGGGAAGCGAAAGAAGAAGCTGAGAAATAACTTTCACCGCCTTTCCTTCGGCTTCATCGATACGATTCGGCTCCTTGGGCAGGAGTTTGATGGGCTCCCATTCGCAATAGCCGCGGGGATTGTCGATATCTGCTTTGCGTTCCAGATCGGTAAGGAGAGGCATGCCACCGGCCGCCAGTATTTGCATCATCAGCGACGTACCGGAGCGCGGTAGGCCTGAGACGACAGTGATCACAATTCCACTATAGCAATCTGCGGGGCCGGGGCGCGGCCGCGCTACGGTGCAGTCGATGCCCCGACTGTCCACGGTTTCCCGTCAAGGTGCCCGGGGAGCTCCAATCCAAATAGTTTCAGAACCGTGGGCGCGACATCGACAATGGCGGGCTTCTCATCGCTGATCTTGCGATTGCAGAAAAGAACGCCGGGAACCAGCCGCGGGTCAATGCAATGGTCGCCGCTCCACGCCTTCAGGTTGTCCTCAAAGACCTGGCTGGTGACCTTGCCCATCACTGAATCCCAGGAGGCGCGGAACCCGTCGCCGTAACCGACAATCAAATCCGGCGCGTTGTCTACGTAGGGGCCCGCATACACTGAGTCACAATCGAAAACACCGGTAATGCCGGCGCGGCTAGACGCAGGGTCTACGAGACCGTCGAGTTTGCGCCTCAGTTCATCTTTCAGCGCCTCGGCGTTGGCGCCTGGTTCAATAATGCCTTCGCGCTCTCGGCCTTTGAGGTTCAGGTACAGTCCATTCAGACCCATGGTGTAGGCGCGCGTGCGAGACCAGTCCACGTCGTCGAACCAGTCGCCGCTCTCTGTCTTTCCGGACTTCAGCGCCAGATATCCGTTTTGATGTAGCCAGGCGTTCAGATTGACGCAGCGCGCAAAAGACTTGAAACCGTGGTCAGAGACGACCATCAGCAGAGTCTTGTCGTCAACTTGCTCCAAGACGCGGCCGATCAGTTTGTCCATGCGGCAGTAAAGCTCCTGGATCACCTCGGGACGCTGATCGCGAGGCACATCGCGAGCCGCTGGATGGTCCTTGTCGAGGTAACGCCAGAACATGTGTTGCACACGGTCGGTCGTGTCAAACACGCAGGCGCACAGGCCACGTTGTGTTTTTTCCAGCGCGTCGAACAGCATGCGCTCGCGATCGTCGTGATTTGCATAACACTGTGCCAGGAAAGCCTGATCGTCCAATACTTCCTCATTCAATGCCCACGTGTCTTCCGCAAGTCCCAGGGTTGCATAAGGACCAAACAGTTTTGCGAGATAGATGGAATACGTAACCGGGTGAGAAATGGGTAGGTCCGGCCTGCCGGGATCGATGTTCACCGGCGTGACGTATACCTCGACCTCGGGCGACAGTTCCTTGAGATAAAAACGGCAGATTCCGTGTGCCCTGAAGCCAACGCCAGCTCTGAATTTCACCGGAATCCACTCGGAGTAGGCGCCAACCTTTAGTGTGAAGCTTTGTGAGTCCACGGTGAACCGGGCTTGATTCGTGTTCACAAGGCGGATCTCAAAGTTTACGCGCAGCTCGTCGCCGGAACCGGGCGTCAACGGATTCTCAGGGCCAGGGACGTAGGAACTGCACGACGATCCGTTCTGCTCGATCGGAACTCGCACCCCGCCTTCACGAAATTTGTCACCGCGGACGCGAGTTGTGCACAAACAGAAAGTTCCCTGGCTCCCTTTCAGGTCAGGAACACACATGCCGGAAAGTAGAACTCCGGAGAATTTCTCTGGCGGAAACGTCACCGGCACGCGAATCACGGAACAGAATATCCCGGCCTCGCCCAGCCAGTGCCAGAAAGGCGTTCCGCGGCGCATGCCTTTAGTTCTTGCGCGACCCAGCGGGATCGTGTACTTGCCAACCTTCCAACTGCGCTTCGGTCCCTTAATCTCGGCCGAGGACAGATAAGGAAGGTAATTGCTGAGATCCCGCGCAAGAAAATCGTAGATATTGTGCTTGCCGGGGTTCACCCCGGTCATGAACGTTGACCATGCCACCGGAGAAATCGGAGGGAATGTGGTTTGTAATTTGCGGAAGGTCCCTTGGTCGCGTAACTTCGCGAGATTCGGCAGCTTACCTTCGGCAATGAATCGTTCGGTCAATTCCGGATCCATGCCATCGAAGCCAAGAATGATGGCGCGTTTGATCTGTGCTTTTCCGTAGGCCTTGCGTCGCCGCAACAGGCGAAACAACTGCCGGAACGGCCAGGCAAAAAAAGCGTACACGGAATAAAAGAAGGCAACGAACAGCGTCCAGAAAGACGACAGGACCGCGAAACCCGCGCCGGGTCCCGCGTAGGCGTGGCTGCGTAAGGGATGGAGCAGTACGATCCCGAGAGCCGCCAGGCATGCAAGAATCCTCCTATGCGCTGCTGGGGAAGTTGTTTCGCTCCACTTCATATTTCAACCCCAAGAATACCCTTGAAAAGAAAACCCGCAGCCAAGGACACAACAAAGAACAGCCAGATCCAGTTCCATTCGAAGCCGGCGAAAGCGATGTTTCGCTCCGGATACTGCACGGCGATCGACACGATAGGATTGTTGCCGGTTAGAGCGGGTTCTCCGGAGACAAAAAGGCGCTCCCAGAATTTCCCGCGGAGGCGGATTGGCGACAAACGCGACACGCTGCTTCCAACCACTACTAGTTTCGCGAAAGCCTGGTCAGAGACTTGAACATTGACGATGTATTCTCCGGGCTTTTCGCCAACAACTCTCCATGCAACCTCGTTTTCCGACGGCACGTGCACTGCCGGGGCCGTACTCGACAGCCCGTCCGGCAATTGGAGCGACGCCTCATTCAATGCGTTTGGATTGTCCATCCGTACTTTGACTAGAAATGGGTGCCCCACTGCCACCGGCATCGAGCCCAGATAGCGATCAAACTGCACCATCAAGAAGATCAGAGGCACAATTACCAATAACAAAGGCCTGAATGCCAACCGCAGATACCGCCCGGTCGCCACGACAATGCGACCATACGACCTCAAGACTACCGGAATCTGATCCTGAAACAGCTTGAGCGCTAACAGGTGTGCCTTGAGGCGATTCTTGGCGACGTGGATTGCTTTCTGGTCGGAGGTATAGCGAAACACAACCACCATCACCACACCGATGACAAGTGAGACCACGACGACGATTGTGGCTGGGATGTTGACTCCAAGAGAGCCCATAGGCGCGGAAACGGTGAGGGACACGTTACTCGATGTACCCTAGCCCCTGGAGCCGCTTCTTTATGATTTCTTTCGACGTCGAGCCGCCTTCGCTGGGAGGCAGCACTTTGTTCACTTCTTTCTCAATCGCATGTACCACAAATTCGTCGACCGAAGCGTAGCCGCACGCCTCCGCACACTGCTTCACTTTATCCAGCAATTCGCCTTCTAGCTTAACTTTGTGAGAGCCGAACATTGATTCTGCCGAACCTCGATGCACTGAATCCTAACCGCCCGTTCGCCAAATAAATCAGTGAGTCGCGCTGCCGGTTTGAAAAACTGATTGTCCAATCATACCCTTTGCCTTGGCGATTCCAAACTCGGCCAAAATGGTCGGTGCAATGTCTGTCAAGGCGGGCGCCGCGGCTGCGATTTTTCGGTTGCTGAGCAGAACTCCCGGAACGAGAGCGAAGTCCATGCAATGGTCCCCGGACCAAGGATTGGTATTGTCTTCTAGTTCTTCCGGTGGAAAAGCGCCCAGAATCGTTTGCCATCCCGCCCGGTAGCCGCGGTTATACCCGACGATCAAATCCGGCCCCTCCCTTGCGTAGAGACCTTGGTACGCCTCACTGGCAAGGTCCACGCGGGTGATTACGGGCTGTTTCGTTTTTGGATCTTGCACTGCCAGCAGCTTCGCCCGAATTTCCGCCATTAAATTATCGGTCGCTGTTCCCGGTTCGACGATTCCATTGCTCTCACGCCCACGCAAGTTGATGTAGAGCCCGTTCAGTCCCAGACCGTACGCGCGCGTCTGGGTCCAATCAACATTCGCAAACGGTTCGCTGGAACTGGAACTCGCATCATTTTTCAGCTTGATGTATCCGTTCTCCAGCAGCCAGGTATTCAAGTTGAAGGACCGGTAGTATGGGGCAAATCCGTGGTCGGAGAGAACGAGCAAAGTAGTGTGGTCATCCAGCCGGGGCAGCACTTTCCCCAACACCTGATCCATCTGCGCATAGAAGTCCTCGATCGCTGAACCGTTTTGTGCGGCAAGCGTGGCGTCGTATTCCGGGTGCTTGGGATCCATCAACCGCCAGAGCATGTGCGAATTAAGGTCAAGGCTGGAAAAGTAAAAAAAGAATACTCCCTCATGGAATTTGGGAAACTCGGCGTCGAAGATGCGCCGATGCTCAGCCAGAACGGTTCGCGCCTGCTCCAGATATTCCGTGTCATCGAGCATGCCATCCGAAAGCGCTTTCGTGTCTTCGGCGATTCCCTGGGTGTGGAACTCTCCGGCTTCGTCGGTAAGAAAGCGCGAATAACTCGACGGCGTCGAAATCGGCAGCGCGGGGTCCGCGGGATCGATGTTGATCGGCGATACGTACAACTGAAAGCGGGGGTGCGCCTGTTTGAAATAAAAACGGCACATGCCTCTTACATTTACGATGGAGGGAATCAGCTGGAACTCGACGCGGATCCAGTCGCTCCATTCTCCTTCGCGCAGCACAAATTCCCTGCCCTGCAACGTGACTTTGGCTACAGATTCCAAGGGGTCAACTGCGACGAAAAAGGGTTCCACAGCGGCGGGAGAGCCTTTTCGAAATGAATTGTTGGGGCCGATCAGATTGGCCGTGACGCGCGAGTTCTCAACCTGCACGGAAATGATTTGCCCGCCTTCGACCGCTCCGCCAACCGCCGTGGGATCATCGGTGTAGAAAGAAAATGTGCCGTAAGTTCCCCGCAGATCGGGAGTGCCCATGCCCGAGAGGGTTTTCCCCTTGGCTGGAACCGGAGGGAAATTCGAGGGAATCCGAAAGATTGTGTTTGGGATGCCGTGTTGATCAAGCAGCTGCCAGAACGCGACGCCCTTTCGCAATTGTTCGGCGCTGCCACCGCCGAAAGGAATCGCCCAACTGCCAAGGTGGATCGCGTGCTTTGGCCCCTCGACCCGCGAGGCCGAAAAATATAGTGCTAATGTCTTCGGGTCGCGATGAATGAAATCGAAGATCCCATGACCACCCGCGTTCATGCCTGTAATAAGGTTGGACCACGCCACCGGGCTCTGCGGTGGAATGCTGGTTGTGAGCGGCCGAAAATCACCCTGGGCCTCGAGTTTCGCAAAGCTCGGCATCTTGCCTTCGCGCATGAACCGATGCAAAAGCTGGGGATCCATCCCATCGATGCCGAGAATAATCAAGCGCTGATCGCTACGCGAATGCGCCGGGGCGGACCGGCAGGAAGGCAGCATCGTCGCTGCGACTAAAAGCAGCGAAGAGCACAATGCCCAGAATGTTTTCTTCAGAGACTCAATCCTCAAGAATCCTCGTTCCGCTTTGTGACACCGTCTCGGAACGTTGTTAGACTTCTATCCATGCTGCGGCGTTTGGGCTCGTGGTTCCTTCTTGGCATTCTAACCCTGGTTGTTTTTCCGGTCGACTCCGCTGCTGCAGCCAAGCCCAACATTATCCTTATTACTCTGGACTCGGCTCGTGCTGACCGGATGGGCTTTCTGGGCGCGCGCAGCGGCCTCACTCCCAATCTGGATGGGATTGCTCATCAGGGAATGGTCTTCGCTCAGGCCTACACGCAGGCGCCCGTCACCGTGGCCTCCGACGCCACCATTCTTACAGGCACCTATCCCCAAACCCACCGGGCAAGCGAATTCGCGGTCCCCCTGGCATCATCGCTGCCATACCTGCCAGACCTCCTTCGTTCCAGCGGCTACCGCACCGCTGCATTCGTAGGATCCATTCTGCTGGATCCGCGAAACGGTCCCTTCCAGGGCTATGATCGCGGCTTTGATATCTACGATGCCGGCTTCCACCAGCCTCAGCGTGGTGAAAGCCGCTTCCAGTCAATCGAACGCCGCGGAAACGATGTGGTCGCGCGCGCCACTACTTGGCTGGCTGCGAACAAACAGCGGTCTTTCTTTCTATGGGTACATCTGCAGGATGCCCACGCCCCTTACAGTACTTCGTATGATCGATCGGTCGCTGCCACCGATGCCGCAGTCGGAAAGTTGGTCAGTTTTCTGCGCAGCCAGTCGCTTTATGACGACGCCCTCATCGTGATCGCTTCGTCGGAAGGGGAAAGTCTGAGCGCCCACGGCGAGGACACGCACGGCATTTTCCTTTATGACGAAACCGTCCACGTGTCGCTGGTTCTGAAATTACCCAAAAACCAGATGGCTAGGAAACAGATCAAGAATCGCGCCCGCCTTCTGGACATTGCGCCAACTGTGTTAGCCATAGCCGGCATTCCTGTTCCGGCACAGATGCAGGGACAATCGCTGATGCGAGTGGCTGAAGCAAGCTCACAGAACGACCAACCGGCTTATTCGCGCAGCGAACTTCCACAGCAGGGCTTCGGATGCAGCGTGCTCGAGTCGTGGCGGACGGGAAAATATCTCTATATTCGCGCCCCGAAACCTGAGCTGTACGATCTGTCAGTTGATTCGAATGCGACCCACAACTTGGCACAGACTGCGAAGGCCACGCTCGAAACCATGGCCTCACAACTTCAAGCCCTCGATAGCCGACTCGAGAACCAGCCCGACCAATCAACTGGCTCGGGACTGACCTCCACCGAGATACAAAAACTTGCTTCTCTGGGATACGTCGGACTCCAGAGGGGCGGCGCGGGCGTGAACGCCGCAACCGAGGGAACCGATCCCAAGTACGTCATCGCTGCCATCAACAAGACGCTCTCTGCCCTACTTGAGTTGGACGACGGCAAGCCGGAGAAAGCGATCCCTCTGCTGCGCCAAGTGCTGGGGGGGCAACCTACCTTCTACCTGGCGCAGTATGGAATGGGATTTGCGCTGGTTCAGCAAGGGCAATATGCAGAGGCCATCGCATACCTGCACAAAGCGATCGAACTGCAGCCCGATTCTGCGTTCGCGCACTATGCGATGGGTCTCAGCCTGATGAAGACCGGCGATTTTAAGACTTCTGCCATTCACCTCGAAATCGCATCGGGGCGCTTGCCCGGATACTCAACCCTGCATTCCCTGCTGGCCGAAGTGTACGAGCACCTGGGACGCAGCCAGGACGGCGCACGAGAACGAGCCAAAGCAGCTCAGACGAAAAGCTGACCGCCGTCAGTTCCGACTGGGGATAGCGTCGTTTGTGCTAGGCTGATGAAACCGGTGAAGGTTCTTCGCACGCTCTATGTAGTGCTTATTCTGTCTGCTGCGGCATCCTCCATTCCCACCAAGACGCCGCCTCCGGACATCTTCCTCATAACCATCGATACTCTTCGAGCCGATCACGTTCACTGCTACGGTTACACCAATGGTTCGACGCCCGCATTGGACGCATTAGCGAAGGACGGTGTGCGGTTCACCCAAGCTTTTACGCCCAGTCCGATCACCAATACATCCCACGCCAGCATTCTTACCGGGCTACTGCCGGGCTCGCACAGGGTAACGGATTTCGGCGTGCCGTTGTCAGCGTCACATCCAACCGTGGCGGAATTGCTCAAAGCGCAAAATTATCGTACCGCGGCGTTTATCGGGGCGGTGATTCTCGACAGCAAGAACCTGGCTCCGGGATTCGATCGAGGGTTCGATTTTTACGATAATTTTCCAGAACATTCGTCGACCAAGTCACGCTGGGGACGCCTCGAGCGCCGCGGCATGGACGTCGTCGAACACGCGCAGAATTGGCTCAGCAAGCACCCTGCGGGCCCAGACTTCATGTGGGTTCACCTCTACGATCCCCACGACCCCTACGAACCGCCGATGCCTTATTCGCAGCTGTACAAGGACCATTTGTACGATGGCGAAATCGCATATGCGGATTCCGCGTTGGCGCACTTCATCGCGTATCTCAAGAAAAGCGGCAAGTACAACAATTCGGTCATTGTCGTGGTTGGCGACCACGGCGAAGGTCTGGGTGAGCATCATGAAGACACGCACGGCATCTTCTTGTATGACTCGACCACCCACGTGCCCTTGATCGTCAAGCTGCCCGGCGGAGGCGGCGCCGGCACTGTAGTCACGGCGCAGGTGCGGACCCTAGACGTGATGCCAACTCTGCTCGAATTGGCGGATGCTCCCGCTCCTCCGAAGAAAGATGGAGAGTCGTTGCAGCCTTATTTTGTCGGCAAAGGTGAAGCCGCTCGCCCGGCCTTCGGCGAAACCGATTACCCCTTGCGTTTTGGCTGGGCTCCGCTGCGGTCGGTGCGGAGTGACGGCTTCAAGTTTATCGAGGCGCCACGGCCCGAGCTCTACGATTTGCAGCTCGATGCTGGCGAGTTGAGAGATAAATACCAGCCTGAAGACGCACGCGTGCAAATATCGCGCGCAATGTTGGCCGAACTGCGGCCCGCAGCTCCGGAGCTGTCCAACCTGCCTGATCCGAAAGACAAAATTGAAGAGCAGAATCTCCTGCACACGGCGATGATCGCTTCCGAAGACAATCGCTCTGGGGACGCTCGCAAGACACTCGAGAAGGTACTCGCGCTCGATCCCAAGTCGCCTACGGCCTTGCGTCAGCTAGGTGAGTTGGAGCTGCAGGCGGCTGACTATGCGCGAGCTGCCCGTTATTTAAAGGGTGCCATAGAAGCCCGCCCGGATGATGCAGCAGCCCTGTTTTACGAGGGGCAAGCGCTCGAGAAGACGCACGATCTGGGGGGTGCGCGTGATGCGCTAGAAGCCAGCTTGAGGCTTATGCCCGGACAGTTTGAGGCTCGGATACTACTCGGTCAGGTATATTTGGGCCTCAAGAACCCGGTAGCTGCTGAGGATCAGTTCGAAGCGGCATTGCTGCTCCAATCGGGTAGCGTGGAAGCACAGCTAGGCCTGGCCGACGCGCAAATCACAAAAGGCAACTTTGCGGAGGCGGCTCAATCGCTGGAGGCGGTATCGAAAATGCAACCGAAAAACGCGCAAGTCTTCGATCTGCTGGCGAAAGCTTACTCCGGCTTGGGCAAGAAGACGGAAGCTCAACAGGCTGAGATAAAAGCCAAGCTGCTTGGCGGCAGCAAGTGATCGTTGACCGGCGTCGAAACGCCTCGCGAGTGGAAGTATGTGACCGTCGGAGTGCGACTTTCGGCCACCCGACCTGAAACCTTGACCATCTAGAACGAGCGTTTCTCTAAACCTCAAGAGAATTGAAACGCCAGTGAACGGCGCACGACCTTGAGCATCCACTAGCAAGAACAGGAAGAACCGCTTAAGATGTTGAATCTCTCTGCCTGTCCACAAACGGGCGCGCATCCATGGGTTGCGAGGCAAACGATGATGACGAACGCAAGACCAACGCAAAATGTGGCCAACCAACCTCCCGCGGCAAATGGCTTGGCAATAGTTCGCCTTACGATCGGCGCAATGTTTGTGTGGGTTTTCTTCGAAAACCTGGGAAAGGGTCTCTACACTCCAGCGGGCTACGCAGGTCTCATCAGTTATTACATCAAGAACAGTCATTCGCCGGCCATATGGAAGTCGGTCATGGCACTGGCGGCGAGCCACGCCGCGATGGCTGCTCCTATGCAGGCCCTGACTGAGATCTCTCTCGGGATCCTGCTCGTCCTCGGTCTGCTGACACGCCCCGTTGCATTGGTAGCGTTTCTGTACCTCGGCAGCCTTTGGGTTTCGGAGTGGGGCACTGCGTGGATCTGGGAACTGCTGGTTCCAGTGATGGCATCGCTTGGGCTCGCTATCGGGCGCGCCGGCCGCAGATGGGGCGTTGACGCGTGCCTGGCGGAACGCTGGCCATCTTCTCTTTTCTGGTGATTGGGGTGGTGATCGGGGCCAAACTCACGTGCGAGTGTCCGTCATCATCCCTACCCATAACGAAGCAGAAGCGATTGAGCGCGTTTTGGCGGATCTCCCGTCCGATCTCACGACCGAGGTCATCGTTGTCGACAGCAACTCGAATGACGGGACGCCCGGGATCGCCGCAAGAATGGGAGCCCGCGTGGTTCAGGAACCGCGCCGCGGCTATGGGCGAGCTTGCCTCACCGGGCTGGCCGCGGCAAATTCCCCGGACGTGGTTGTGTTCCTTGATGGCGACTACAGCGACCGGCCCTCTGAACTGCCTATTCTTTTAGCGCCAATCACTGAGGGACGCGCGGACATCACGCTCGGTTCCCGTCTGCAGGGACGGCGTTCTGCGGAGGCGTTGCCTTGGCATCAGGCGTTTGGGAATCGTCTCGCCGCCAGCTTGATCAGGCTTCTGTATGGACTGGAAATCAGTGACCTCGGCCCCTTTCGCGCTGGCCGCGCCGATGTACTACGCGCGCTCGCCCTCGAAGAAACCACCTATGGATGGGCGGTTGAGATGATCCTCAAAGGCGCCCTCGGTGGATTCCGCGTGGTGGAAGTCCCGGTGAGCTACCACCCGCGCATCGGAAAATCGAAGATCAGCGGTACGCTGAAGGGCACGGTCGGCGCCGCCTGGTTCATTCTCAGCTTGATCGTGCGCTATTATTTCCGGCGGCGAAGAGCCGGTTTGTCGTCGTTCCTGTAATGGTCCTTTCGGGATTGTGGATACGGAAAGGCCATGTCGTTCACCTTTATTTCGAGAACTGCACATATTCTGGTGCAGAATTTCTCTCAAAAAAATCACTCGATTCCGCCCAAAATCTAGAAAACAAAGGACCGGGATTTTTCTTGCCTTGTAGATCTATGGTTCTTAAGGTAGTTACAGGCAAAATATTCTAAACATTGGGGTTAGCGCGTCTGTCGGGCCGGTTGCGTTGCCTAAAGCTCTGGACAACAGTGAAGCGCCAGACGAAGGTTTTCGCCTCCGTCTGGTTGGTCGGACTCAGCAGTTGCCGTATGTAGTGAACACAATGGCCAAGAAGCGGCGCCCTTGTCAGGTTGTCAAAGAACGCGGTTATCTTGTAGATAACCTCTGTTGTTCTATAATATCGCGGGCGAGGGAATGAGATCAAGGGGAAAGTGGATGGGCCCTGAAGGCGTTTCCCGAAATGGGAAACGTAAGGTGAGAACTGTCTGGGCCTGATGGCGCAAGACGATCTACGGCTGTCTCATTCTGAATATGACGAATCCCAGGTTAGCGCCCGAAGAACGGGTGTTACGGAGCCTGACTGTCACGGAACGGGCGCGAACTGAGAAGAGGTTGGCACTGGCAGGAAACAGTGTCTTGAGGTCGGGAGAGGCAGCTTGATATGACGCCCTGCCTCCCCCAACCGGACATCCAGGTTTCCTGCGTCCCGGCGTCGCAGAATCAGCCGTCTACTTCTGATGGCTGTTTACCTCGGAGCGGCGTTGCGGGGTCCATATGAAGCCGAAATGTACGTTGTTCGAGTCAATATACTGTCCGGTGATCACCCCGTACACGTTGGGAGTCGCCGGAAGGGTGCCCTGACCAGAGGCCGTTCCCGCGCCCGGAGCGTCGAAGGTGACGATGTCGCCCGACTGACTCCGCACGAAG
>Ga0210402_10004260_pt1 | contig 13077 bp, 12 predicted proteins | sample IncBWC7MmetaG_FD_161055 | JGI IMG/M metagenome (GOLD analysis project Ga0210402, IMG submission 161055) | Forest soil microbial communities from Barre Woods Harvard Forest LTER site, Petersham, Massachusetts, United States - Inc-BW-C-7-M | ecosystem: Environmental > Terrestrial > Soil >...
CACGGCCACTCCAGATGCCGCGAATCGGGAAAAAGTTGCACCTGCGCGAACGCCATGCCGGCACAGAGCGGCACGAACAAAACTGCCCACCGCCAGGCCCGCCGCCGCAAGACCCACTCTCCCAGCAGGCAGCCGCCCAGCAGGAACAGCAGAATGTAGACCAGCAGCAGGCAGCGCATCGGCTGAATCTCGGCCCAGCGTTCCATCGGACCGGGAACGCTGATCACGAGCGCCCACCCAACCCAGAACACCTCGAATGCGACCAGGGCTTTCAGCAGCCGCACCATGGGTCCGTGGCGCCCCCGCCGCAACATAACCGCAATCGCCGCCAGGATGGCGATTGGCGCCAGCATGCCCAGCCACTCATACCAGGCCCAATTGGTGATCAGGAAATACGGATGGGCTTGGATAACCTGCCGGTAGATCTGGGAGACGGGCGGAAACAGGCTCAGCGGCAGAAACGCCAACAGCGTTGCCGATTGCCGGGGCTTCAGGTGCTCCGCCCAATCGAGCACAAGGAGCAACGCCACGAGCACAGCCACGAAAAGCGCCATCAGCGGATGGATAGCAGCGGTGAAGGCGACCCACATGCCGGCCGCCAGGTACCGCCTTTCCAGAACGCCGGCCAGCGCCAGCATGGATGCCGCGGTGGAAAACGAGCGCGACGTCACGTACTGGTCCATGATGTAGAGCGCCGTGCCGGCGACCGGCAGCGTGAGCAGCGATGCCACCACCGCGACCCCACACCACGCCACGTGCTTTTCGCGAAAACAAAGGCGCGCAACACGGAAGCAGGCCAGCAATAGGGCGAAAATAGTCGCCACATACCACAACAACAGAACCGTTCCGACCGGCAGATGCAATAGCCGGATTGACCCCGAAACCAACGTAGGAAACAGCGTCATGCCGGCGTGGGAGTTGAAGAACTGGGCGTTGGCCGGAAACAGCGCGGGATTCAGGCGCTTTAAGACGCCGGGCAGATAGATCTCGGCATCTTCAACGCCGCCGTGATATCCGTGAATCAGCACGGCTCCGGCGGTCAATGCCAAAAGCAGAAGCAACTCCGGCCTGGTGCTGGACCGCCGATGGTCGCCCACAGCCAAGAGGGGCTGAGGGCCCGCGGCCGGCAATGTCACTGTCTGTTCCATCCTGATGGCGACGCGGACCACGTCACGGGCGTTTCCGGATAATGAGGGTTCCTTATGACTTTAACAGAAACCCGCACGGGCCAGGAGGCCTGAGCTACTAGGGGAAACCCGAGCTACTGGCGGATGCCCGTGCTGCTAATCCCAGATTCGCTTCACGATCCGCACCACGATCCCGCCGCTAACCAGGAAGGCCGCAAACAGCGCCAGAGCGTAGCCGGTGCGCCCGTACAGATAATTGCCAACCGTGAAGAGAGCCGACCAGATCATAATGCAGCCCATGATCCAGCCGACCAACGCCTGCGGGATGTTCTGCACGCGGATGTCGGCCTTGGCTTCGGCATCGGAAATGCCCAACTGCAGCCGGACGTGACGCCAGCCCGGGCCGAAGGGGCGCACCTTCTTGTAGAATTCCGTCAGGACCGCGGGGTCGTTGGCTGGACCCAGATACGCGGTGATCAGCCAGCCGACGGTTGTGCAGGCGATGGTCAGCATGAGCTGCTTGGAGGTGTCGATGACCATGCCGTTCTTCTTCAGAATCAGGAAGACGATGGAAACGCCAAACGAACTGATCATGGCCACGATCTCGCACCATGCCGTGACGCGCCACCAGAACCAGCGCACCAGGTAGAGCAATCCGGTGCCGGCGCCCACTTGCAAGAGGAGGTCGAAGCTGTCCTTGGCAGTGTCGAGCGCGAAGACCATGGCGGAAGATCCGAGAAAGAGCCCGATGGTGGCGATGCGGCCGGCCAGCACGTAGTGTTTTTCGGTGCCGCTACGGTTTAGGAATCGGCGGTAGAAATCGTGAACCAGGTATGACGCGCCCCAGTTCAAGTGGGTCAGGATGGTGGAGGAATTGGCTGCCACCAGGCCTCCCAGCATCAGCCCGACCCAGCCGGCGGGGAGGAACCGCAGCATGGCCGGGTAGGCGATGTCGTGCCCCAGGAGGCTGGGGTCGAGATTCGGGAAGGCTTTTTGAATGTCGCTCAGTTCCGGGTAGACGATCAGCGAGGCCAGCCCCACCAGAATCCATGGCCACGGGCGCAGGACATAATGGGCGACGTTGAAGAACAAGGTGCCGCCGAGCGCGTCCTTCTCGGATTTCGAAGCCAGCATGCGCTGCGCGATATAGCTGCCACCGCCCGGTTCGGCGCCGGGGTACCAGACGGCCCACCACTGCACGGCGATGGGCATGATGAAGACTGCGAGGGCGAGGTCCCAGTTGTTCGAGAAATCGGGTAGCAGGCTGAGGTAGTTCAGACCGTGCGGGCCTTTCAGGTTGGAGAGCTTGTCCACCAGGCCGCTGAGCCCGCCCACCTGCGGCAGCGTGACGGCAAAGTAGGCGGCGCCGATCACCGCCGTCATTTTAATAAAGAACTGGAACATGTCGATGACCAGCACGCCCCAGAGGCCGGAATGGGTAGCAAAGATGACGTTGAGCAGGCCGACCGCGAGCAGCGTTTGCCATCGCGGAAGCCCGAACAGGATAGCGGCGATCTTGCAGGCCGCCAGGTTCACGGTGGCCATGATGATGCAGTTGAAGAAGAGGCCCAGGTAGACGGCGCGGAAGCCGCGGACGGCGCTGGCGGCGGCGCCGGAGTAGCGCAGTTCGTAGAATTCCAGGTCGGTGAGAACGCCGGAGCGGCGCCATAGCCGGGCGTAGAAGAATACCGTGGCCACGCCGGTGAGGGTGAAGGCCCACCATTGCCAATTGCCGGCGACGCCTTGCGTGCGGACGAAGTTGGCGACCAGGTTGGGAGTGTCGCTGGAAAAGGTGGTGGCCACCATGGAGATGCCCGCCAGCCACCACGGGACCGAACGGCCCGACGCGAAGAATTCAGCGGTGTTCTTGCCCGAGCGCTTGCCAAAGAACAGCGCGGGAACAAAACAGATGGCGATTGCAAAGAAGGCGATGATCCAATCGATGGTGTGAAGCTGCATAGGGAGAAGCGATCAGTTTACTCTTGTTGTGGGGGTCGCGGTAGGGATGCCGGTCTGCCCGGCACCGCCGAGGCGGCCCGGGGAATTTCACCTTACCCGCTTCCTCGCTACTACGGGACAGTCCGCCCTTGCCCTGCGCCTTGGCGGCTTTGCGTGAAATCTTGCCTTTCTTAAATCCCACACTCCAAGCCGATCATCCACCTTACGCTTGACTCAAATTGTCCAGCTTACTATTGTGACTGCGCCTTACCATAGACTTAGAATAGGTCGGGCTTTGGTTGCCTTGGCGTACACCGTCCCGCGTGTTCCCATCCTTCCGCGCCGCACGCCCACCGAGCCACACCCCAACACATGGATTCGCCGCCTTTGTAGTGCGTACCCTCCCACGAACAACCAGGAGGCCACGGTACGCTCTTCTGCGCCAGCGCGCGCACCAGACGATTGGTGGCTCCGTAAGGCAGCCCCCACTCCTGCCGATCCTGGACATCCTCGTACACCAGCATTCGATAATCTTGCAGCACCTGAAACAGTTCGTTATTGTGATATCCGCCCCCCAACGGCCGGACCCTGGCGGTGTCTATGTGAAATCCCTCGACCAGGATCAGGCCTCCGGGTTTCAATGAATCCCGGACCATTGGCAAGGCGGCCTGCGGGAAGAAGTATGAGAACACGATCAGATCCCATTTCTCCTTTCCCCAGTCAAACTGTTCGTACGGGATCACAAATGTTTCGATCTGCAGACCACGCTTTCGAGACTCCTTCCGCACCTGATCGATCGCCACAGGGGAGATGTCGAAGCCAGTAACAGCCCATCCTTGCGAGGCCAGCCACAGCGCATTCCGGCCTTGTCCCATGGCTACGTCCAGAGCGCGCCCAGGCTGTCGGCCAGTGATCGTCCGTACCATAAAGGCATTGGGCCCGGTGCTGAATACCTCACCTTTTGAGGAATAGATTTGATTTCGTCATAGGCCTTCCGCTCCTGCTCATGGGGATCAGACGTCTTCGGCTGCTCCTGAGCCGCCGCGTAGAGGCACGCCGACAAAATGAGTTTGGGTAAGGATGGCATTCGAGGTCTCCTGACTGGCAACGGCCAAAACCGGTTTCTCTGGTTTGATCCTCATCATAAGTGTCAGCCCAGAATTCCGATCTCTCGTTTTGGACGACGGACGCAAGGAATCCTTCCCACAAATCTGTCGCGGTACCCGGGACACGCCGTCGATGCCCTGCACGCCCGATGCGCTGCCCGGAAAAGTGCGCGAAGTGGCGGACGGAGAACCGGGGTGAGGGAGGGAGCGTGGACGCGGCTGCGTGCGATCTCGCGGGAACACCAAGCCGGTGGGGTACAAGGGTCGCTGGTTGAACGTCGCGAAGTGCCGGGGTTCGATCCGGTGATGAAGACGCCCGGCGCCGGATTAGGCTCGCATACCTAAACGGGACAAATTGTCCTTGAAGTCGGCTCTAAGTCCTTTGTTTGAGAATTATTCCGGGACAAATTGTCCCAGATCGCCGCTACCGTGAGAGCCTGCCTTTCTTGCGCGCCTGGCTCAAGTGTCCAGCTTATCATTTAACTTTCCCTAAGTGCGCCGTTTCATAAACTCGATCATGCATGCTGCGACTACCGCTCCCTTACGGTCGCGGCTCTGAAGATGGCGCGGCTCTGAAGATGGCGCGACTAACGCGGCTCGGACAAGAGCTCCTTTTGCAGATCCGCCATCAACTTAGAAAGATCCCGGTCATCTTCGGCATCGGTAACCTCGGCATTACACAGCAGCACGATTCCAACACCCTCCTGGGGAAAGTAGTGAGTGGAAGCCGTCGCCGACGGCTGCAAGCCGTTGAATCCCACCATTCTTCGCCCTTCCAGTTGCGAAATACCCCAACCCAGACCGAATGGGCTGTTGGTTCCATCGGAGGTCTGTTGAGGAGTCCAGATCTGCCGCAGCGTTTCCGGCTTCAAGACGTGGCCGGAACCAACTGCAATGGCAAAGCGAAGATAGTCTTCCGCGGATGCCGTGAAGCCGCCCCCTGGGTACTTATTGCTCGCATCATAGGCACGTGTATTGGCGATCTTGCCGTGAGTGTCCACTAAGTACCCCCGGACTCGTTTGGCGACGATGGCCCGGGGGTCGTCGAGATCGAAACCTGTTATGCCGTACCGGCGAAAAAAGTCCTTCGATAGATCCTGGAATGTCTCTCGTGTCGCCCCTTCGGCGACAGCCCCGGCCATCGTGAAGCCAAAGGTGGAGTATTCCGTGTTCGTTCCCGGCTCGAACAGAAGCGGGTCATTCACGAAAGCCCGGAGTGCGTCTCGCGATGTCGCGTAATGGACCGAGCTGAAAACTTCTTCCGTGTCACGGTAGCCTCGCACCCCCGCTTGATGACTGAGCAGGTGTCGAACGGTTACCCTGTCGTAGGCCGTGGGCAAATCCGCCAGATAAGTCTTCACGGGAGTGTCAAGCTGCAATCGGCCTGACTGGACAAGGTCCATGACGATGGTTCCGGTTACCGGTTTCGAAAGAGAAGCCAGACGGTGCGCGCTATCCGTCCGGAGGGGCACGTTCTGCTCGATGTCGGAGAAGCCCATCGCCTTGGAATAGATAATCCTGTTGCGTGCCGAGACCGCCACCGACAGCCCTGGGCAACCGGTGGCCTTGAAGGCAGACTCTACGATCCGGTTGACCTGAGTTATCTTTGCGGCAGCATCGCCCTGTGCCCGAACCAGCACCGCCAGAGTCAGGAGGAGAGCCCAGGCACGGAACGCCTGACAAATGAACGCCTGACGTATCATAATGTGTGGCAGACGCAAACCGGAGTCATTCGGTTTCTCCCGGGTAACTCGAATGCTGCCCCGAATGCCCCGAATGCCGCCCCTTTTTCCCCCCGTGGCTCCGGCAGTATAATCCAGCTTCCTTCCCGAACACGGGAGTAGCCATGATGAATCGCAGAGATTTCGCAAGAACCGCGGCGGCGCTGGGTTGCGCCCTGGGACGCGCGGTGCCGGTTCCGGGCGCGGCCGTGGGCATGTACATTTCGATGAACGGGTCGCTCACCGGCGGGAAGCCGGCATGGCCGGACCCTGGCAGTGATGCGCAAGGCCGGGGTGGCGTAGAATGCCTTCCAGGAAAGTGAAAACCACTCCCGCAAGAATGCCGGCGCCCCTCACGCTGCTGCTGATCGCGGCCGGACTCGGCCTGGTGCCAGCCTACCTGCATGCCTACACCATCGCCGGCAGCTCGGAGATACCGAACGTGCTTCTGGGCGATAAGATCGTCGTCAACAGCGGCGCCTACCAGCTGAAACTGCCATACTCCAACGTGACGCTTTTCGGCACCGCCCGGCCCAAACGCGGAGACTTTGTTTACTTGCGTCTCCCCAACAATCCCCGCCTGAGGCTCGGGTTCTTCAAGCGCATACTCGGGCTCCCGGGAGAAACCATCGAAATGCGGGACAACCGCGTCATCGTCAATGGCCAGGCGCTTCCGGTGGAGACCCTGCCCAAGGCCAAGTTCTCATGGCTCCCGGACCCGGGCCCGGCAGAGCGGGTTTTCGAGTCGGAAGACGGCCATTGGATTATGTTCGCTCCGGAGAAGGGCAGCTATCGAGATCATCCACCGGTCCGGTTACCGGCCGGCCAGTACTTCCTGCTCGGCGACAATCGCGACGACAGTTACGATTCGCGGGAGTTTGGTCCGATATCGGAGGACTTGTTCCTCGGAAAAGTGATCGCCGTTCTGCCTACGGGGGCGCGGAGGAAATAGCAAGAAGCGGATGCCGGATGCCAGATGCCGGTGGCCGGTTTAAAAGCAGCCGGTCCCGCGTCTTTCACCGGCTACCGGCATCCGAGCGCAGCGAGCATCCGGCATCCGTTCCTCAGCGTTCTTCAGCTGCCCACCACTCCCGCCAACGGGCTGCTGGCCGTGGCATAGAGTTTCCTGGGCATGCGGCCCGCTTCGTAAGCCAGGCGGCCGCACTCCACCGCCAGCTTCATCGCCCGCGCCATCTTCACCGAGTCGTCCGCGGCGGCGATCGCCGTGTTCATCAGCACTCCATCGGCGCCCAGTTCCATGGCGATGGCGGCGTCGGATGCGGTGCCCACACCGGCATCCACGATCACCGGCACGGCCGTGATCATCTCGCGGAAAATTCGCAGGTTGACCGGGTTCTGTATCCCCAGGCCGGAACCGATGGGCGCCGCCAGCGGCATTACCGCGGCGGCGCCGGCGTCGATGAGCTTGCGCGCGTTTACCACGTCGTCATTGGTATAAGGGAGGACGACGAAACCCTCCTTGACCAGTGTGCGCGTAGCTTCCAGCAGACCGGCGTTATCCGGGAAAAGCGTCTTCTCGTCGCCGATCACTTCGAGCTTGATCCAGTTGGAAAGGCCCACTTCCCGGGCCAGCATGGCCGTCCGCACAGCGTCATCGGCGGTGTAACAGGCAGCCGTGTTGGGCAGGATGAAGATCTTGGAACGATCGATATAATCGAGCAGCGATTCCTTCGACCGGTCCGTCAGGTTGACGCGCCGCACCGCCACCGTGACCATATCGGCGCCCGAGGCTTCGTGACATCGCTTCATCTCCGCGAAGCTGCGATACTTCCCGGTTCCTACGATGAGACGGGAACCGAATACGCGGCCCGCGATGGTTGAGGTATCGGACATGAATTCATTGTAAGCCAGGAAACAGTGGCCGGTGGCCGGTGGCCGGTTGACAGTGGCCGGTGGCCGGTTAAGACGAGGGGCAGGGGAACGGAGGCCAGTGGCCAGTGGCCGGTTAAGACGGGGGGCAGTAGCCGGGATGCCGGGCGGTGGCCCCGGCCTTTTCACCGGCCACCGGCCACTGGCCACTGGCCACCGTTCTTAAGCTTCCCACTTGACGCTGTGATCGCTCATCACCGCGCGGGTTTCGGCCGGGGAATCGGTGCGGAAGTACGACCAGGGGCCGGGAATCCAAGGGTAGCGCTCCACTACCGATTCGTCCACCGCCACCCCGAGCCCGGGCGCTCTGGGAACGATCAGGTCGCCGTGATCCAGTTCCAGGGGATCCTTGAGGATCTCCGAGGCCAGCGGGAAGGGGTACATGCCGGTGCGGCCGAGGCTTGCATAGCAGGGATACTCCAGCCACTCCACCACCGTCGGCGGCCAGCAGATACCAAGCTGCGCGGCCGCGACTACTTCGAGCGCGGTGCCCCAACTGTGGAAGGCGAAACACAAACCCTGGCGGGCGATTTCGACGAAGATGCGCCGGCCCAGCGAATAACCGCCCTGGCAACAAATGTCCATCTGCACGTAGTCCACGGCGTGCGACAGGATGAGATCCAAATAGCGCGCTTCATCGGGTTCGTGCTCGCCCGCGGCCAGCGGCACCAGGTCCTTCTCCTTGAGCCTGAGATAGCCCTCATGGTCGTCGGGCGGCAGCGGTTCTTCCAGCCACGCAATGCGGTAACCGGCCATCTCGCCAGCCAGTTGCTCCGTGGTATCGAGGTTATAGCTGCGGTCGCCCATACGCCACCAGGTGTGGGCGTCCACCATCAGGTCGAAATCCGGGCCCACGGTCTGGCGCATCAGCCGGACAGTTTCCAGATCCTGTTCCGGGCCGTGCGCGGGCCGCATCTTGTAGGCGCGGAACCCCAGTTCCGCGATGGCCGCTGCCTCGGCGGCGTAGGCCTCGGGCGGCATGTACATTCCGGCGCTGCCGTAGAGCCTGATATTGTCGCGAACGCGCCCGCCGAGCAATTCGGAAACCGGCACGCCGAGCGCCTTGCCGGTGAGATCGTATAGAGCGATTTCCACCGCGCCATAAATTTTCGCCAGATCGAGACTGGCACCGGGGCCGTCAATGAACAGCACGCGCAGCGCATCGGGGTCGGCCAGCGACCGCCCTTCCAGAAAAGGCGCCACCGTCTGTTGAATGGCCCGCTGCGCCTGCTGGCTCCCCGGCCCCGGCGCGTGTCCCACCAGTCCGTTATCGGCTTCCACGCGGATCAGCATGGCATCGCGCTTCACGATGGTGCGCTCCCCGCCGTAAAAGGGCAGCCGGATCGGCTCTGGAAATGGGTACGACAGCAGGTACGAGCGGACGCTGACGATTCTCATAAAGGTGGATAGGCTTCCTCGCCTGGCCGGCGCGCTTTCGGGCGTGGCTTCATCTTACTACCGTTCCAGTACGTTTCAGCTTCCCGCTGGCCGTTTGCGGGCTCCACGGTGCGGTGCTGCTACAGGAATTCCAGCCGCAGGCGCCCGATCGCTTCGAACTCCCAAAAAATGTCGAATCAACCGTTTGCAATCCGCTCGGGCGCTTGGTACTATCTAGAAGGCAGATTCGAATCCTCCCCCATCGAAGTCTCACAAATGAAGTGCCCCAAATCCAACCAACGGAGTAAAATAACCAACTGAATGAGCTTTACCGTATTTCTTGGCAACCTCCCCGTCTGGGTCACCGCCGATGACATTAAACAATGGCTGGCCGCTGAAGATCTCGTGGCCGATGCAGTAAAGGTGATCCGAAACCACGAAACGCAAGAATCGAAGGGGTTCGCTTTTGTTGAAGCGCCCACGTCCGACGAGATGCAGTCCATCATCCGCCGGTTTGACCGTGCCCCTCTCGAAGACCGCCTGTTGCGCGCCAACCCGGCCCAGCCGCCCAAGGGCAAGGATGCGCCGCGTTCACCGCAACAATCCGCTGTGCCACCGGCAGCGCCCAATGCAATCCGAACCGAACAACGCCCCGACCGCAGGAAGCGTGGTGGCCGGAGCCGTGAGCAGTCTCCCCGCAGTGCGTTTGCAACCGAGCTGGCGAAGGTCCTGTAAGCGAGACCTCGCCTGCCCGGGCAGCGCGGATTCCCCCGCCTTTCCGTTTCAGCCGCCTAAGCCACACTGTCCAAATACACACCCGTGTCCCATACACACCTGTGAACACAGGGCACAACGTGACTATCGGCATCCCGTTTCCCTCCAACAGTTTGGAATTGGTCAGCAGCGTGCCTTCGAGAGCGTCATGAAATACGCCTTGCTCGCCTGCCTGATTTCGGGCGGCATGCTTTTCGCCGGATCGCTCTTCGGCGGAACGCAGGATTCCGACCTCAATGTGAACAAGCGCTACACCGTAGATACGGTGATTGTGGCCGGCAAGGGTTGGAGAACCGACCTGACCGATCAAAGCGACAAGATCAGCGCCGGGTTGCGCCGGGAACTGGCCGCGTTGATTGGCCTGAAGCTGAATACGGGTGTGCTGGACGATCTGGCCGCCAGGCTCAAGAAGGAATTCTCCGCCCGCGAGGTCAGCCATCATTTGCTGCGCAGCGACACACCGCAGCACGTGCGCGTGGAATTTGAGGTCAGACCCTCGCGGGGCAACATGGACGCAACGGTCACCAAGTTCCTCTACAGTTCCAAAGAGGGATGGAGCGGCGCCGGTGCGGTGGGCTTCACGATCCACCAGAACAGCCTGCTTTTCGGCCTGGCAAGCGACGGCGATTCGCTGATGGAGCGCAACGCAGGTATTTCCGCGCGCTATGAAACCAAGTCTCTGGGCACCGACCGGGTGAACTTGAAATTCCAATTTGAGAGCTACCACGAACTGTGGAACCGCAATACCCTGGATGCCATTGAAGCCCATCCGGGGCTGACCTCCGACGCTTACCGGTCGCGGCAGAATTTCCAGCCGACCGCAACCATTACCTTGGCCAAGCCCTTGACCTTAGAGGTCGGAGCCAGCTTTGAGCGGCTGGAAAACCAGTACCCGGCTGCCCACAACGATGCGGCCAATGCATTGGTGACGACACTGCGGTATCATCGAAGGCTGGACCAGGCGGGGATGGACCAGGCGGACTCCCAACAGGACATCGATGCCGGGTACACATTGCGCGCGGCTACCCGGATGTTCGGCAGCGATTTCGTTTACGTTTCCCATTTCTGGGGTTTACACTACCGGTTGACTCACGGCAAACACCAGTTCCTGGACGATGTGTCGGGCGGTGTCATCAGCGGACGGGCTCCTCTGTTTGACCGCTTCGTGGCCGGAAACAGTTATTACCTGCGCGGATGGAACAAATACGACCTGGACCCGATGGGAGGAAACCGGTTGGTCCACAATAGCGTCGAGTATCGTTACGGGCCTTTTCAGGCGTTTTACGATACCGGCGCGATTTGGGACAGCGGTCAGCCCGTCTCCCAGAAGCATTCGGTGGGAGTGGGAATCAAGGAATCGATCTTTTCGCTGGCGATCGCGTTTCCCATTCGGGCGGGGCACGTGGAACCGATCTTGATGATGGGCATGATTTATTGACAATGTGCATGATTTATTGACAATGGGCATGATTCATTAATGGAGCAACCCTCACGGGGCAACAGGATTAGCCGCAGGAGCTGGCTTCTGGCTGGCCTGGCTACTCCTTTGTTCTCCGTGCGGGCGGCGGAACCCCTTGAAGTCAAATATGATGGCGACAATCTTCATCTCTCGGCGCCCACGTTGCACTTCCTGATTGGCAAGCCGCTGGAACGCCTGAAAGATGGAGCTCCGGTGGCCTACGTGGCCCAGGTAACGCTCTTCGGTGACGATCATGTGACGCCGATCAAGCGGGGGCAGGGCCGGTTTGTGGTGAGCTTCGCGCTATGGGAGGAGAAGTTCTTCGTCACCCAGCTAGGCACGCAGGCAGTTCCGTCACGATCGGTGGAAGGCTTGACGGCGGCTGCGGCGGAGGTCTGGTGCCTGGACAGCCTGGCGGTGAGCACGGTCGGGCTCGAACCGAATGCTTATTACTGGCTGCGGTTTGAGTTGCGGACCGCGGATCAGAAGGAACTGGCCAACTTGACGGAGCAGCCGGTGGTAAGTTTCCGCAGGATCGTGGAGTTTTTCAGCCAGAGGCCCAAGGCCGGTGAGCCGCGATGGGAGCCCCTGGAGAGGCGCCTGCGATTGTCCGACCTGCCGCGCATGGCTGGCCGCGGGCGCAACGGGTGAATCGGCTACGCAACAGACTGATTCTGATATTTTTGGCAGCCACGCTGGCCCCGCTGGCGGCCACCGTGTGGATCACCACCTCGCTGCTGGAACAAAGCGTCGAGTTTTCGTCCACCGGCGAATTGGATACCATCTCGAAGTCGCTGCAGAAGATTGGTAAGGAGTTCTACCTGCGGGCCTGCGACCGCCTCAAACAGGACGCCGTGGCCGGGCGGGTGGCGCCCCGGAAATACACTCCCGCGGATCGCGGCCAAGCCGGTGATCAACCTGAATGGCCCGAGGCAGTGCAGACGTTTGCCGCGGGCGATGAGGCCGACAAGTTCGTGCTGGCCGGGCGTGAAAAAGACCGGCTGGATTACCTGGTGAGACACGGCGGTGAAGTCTGGGCGTATTCGCAGAACCTGGGTGTAGCCATGGATCAACTCACCCAAGAGATTCGCGATGCGCGCGATATTGTGGAAACCGGTAAGAATCGCGATTTAGGCCGCGGGTTGAAGCTGGCGTACGTTTTGCTGGCGGCTTCGGTATGGGTGATCTCAATGGGACTGCTGGTCTACCTGGCGCACCGCGTGAGCCGTCCTATCCACCAGTTGACCGCCGGCCTCAGCGAATTGGCGGCGGGCGATTTGAATGCGCGCGTGAAGGAGCAGCGCGACGACGAAATCGGCCGCGCCATCCAGGCCTTCAACCACATGGCGGATAAGCTCCAGGAAAGCACGGAGCGCCTGGTCTATCTGCGGCAGCTCGCCAGTTGGCAGACGCTGGCGCGCAAGATGGCGCACGAGGTGAAGAATTCGCTCACGCCCATCCGGCTCACCGTGGAGGAGATGCTGGTTCGTTACGATGAAGCCCGGTACGGCGAGGCGGACCGCGGCTTTATGGAGCAGGCCACGCAGATTGTGGTGGAGGAAATCGAAACCCTGGAGCGGCGCATCCGCGCCTTCTCGCAGTTCGCCGCCGAGCCGCCCGTCCGGCCGGGGCCGGTGGATGTCAACTCGCTGTTGCAGGAGCGCATTGCATTCCTCAAGACCGCG
>Ga0210402_10004262_pt1 | contig 13070 bp, 12 predicted proteins | sample IncBWC7MmetaG_FD_161055 | JGI IMG/M metagenome (GOLD analysis project Ga0210402, IMG submission 161055) | Forest soil microbial communities from Barre Woods Harvard Forest LTER site, Petersham, Massachusetts, United States - Inc-BW-C-7-M | ecosystem: Environmental > Terrestrial > Soil >...
TGAGACACGCGGATGATTGAGCGTCGGTCCTCATCAATAACAAGAAACTCCACTAGTTCCTCATTCTAAGGGATTTGCAGCTATCACTTAGGCGGGGAGCTGTGTGCGGCTTGCTCTTCCCGCGGTGGCACCCGACGTGCCTTCTCTACTGCGGGGTTTACCCATTCTTGAGAGGGTGGTGGTGTCGATGAGAACCGGATGGAGAAAATTTGTGCACGGAGCCGCGACGGCCGCGATCGGTCTTTCCTTGGGAACCGCGAGCTTTGGGCAAACAGGCTCCACAGACGAAGGCAAGCGCAAAGTTAAGTCCAGGGTGGCTCCCGCCTATCCTGAACTTGCCAAGCGCATGAGCGTGTCCGGCAAGGTGAAAATTGAAGTGGTGATTACACCCGAGGGCCGCGTCAAGAGTACTCGCGTGATTGGCGGTCATCCACTGCTTGTTCAGGCCTGCCAGGACGCGGTGAAGGAATGGAAGTTTGCGGCTGCACCGGAAGAAACCACGCAGATCGTAGAATTTGAGTTCAACGCCGGGGGCGGGAACTAGGCACATCGCAGAAAGCGGCAGGAGCGGTTTTCACCAAACCGCGTCGCCGGGGTAAGTGGAGGCATTTTGCAATGACGATTGGAAGAAGGCTGTATTTGGGGTTCGGCGCGGTTGTGAGCATCTTGCTCCTACTCTTCGTCGTTAATCTGCTCGCGGGTTGGAAGCAGAGTTCGGCGCGCAACAATGCGAAGGCCGCTATCGATGGCGTCACCACGCTCGAGTTAGTGAGCTATCAAATCATGTTGAATCGCCACAGCATGGATAACTTTCTCCTCAGCGGCGACCCTCGCGACGAGGAAAAGATCAACAAGGGCTTCGCCGACATCACGGACGAGATTAAGCGCGGTGAATTGCAGGCAACCATCGACGATGTGAAGACAGCGTTGATCCAGGTGGAAAGCACGGAGGCAAGTTGGGCCGATAACTTTGCCAAGCCTCTGCTTGCCAAACGCCATCAGGTTGACTCTGGCGACGCTACCGTTTCCGACCTCCAAATCTTCTATCTGCAAAAGGACCCTGCGTCGTGGCTCACCAAGTCCTCGGTTGTTCTCGACGACGCCATGAAGAAGATCAAGAAGGCTCAAGATGAAACGAACAGTGCAGCCGACACGGCCGCCAAAGTGAGCTTCTGGGTAACTACACTCGGCACCTTGCTCGCCCTTGTCGTCGGCATTTGCGCGGCTTACTTCACCGCCAAATCCATTTCCGAGCCGCTCACGCACCTGATCACTGTGGCGCGCGAAATTGGTGACTCTGGGGACCTGGATCAGAACATCGACATTCATCGCAACGACGAAATCGGGGCGTTGGCGACTACCTTTAACAACATGGTGGCGTATTTGAAAGAGATGGCCAGCGTTTCCATGTCCGTCGCCGAGGGCGACCTCAGTGTGGAAGTGGTGCCCCGCTCAAAGCGCGACACTCTGGGCAACGCATTCCTTCGCATGTCGCACGGATTACAGGAGCTAGTGCGCACCACGCGAGATTCCGCCGGACAGGTTTCCGCTGGCTCCAACCAGGTTGCTGGCGCGGCTGATGAATCGGCAAAGGTCAGCGTTCAGGCGTCCTCCGCCATTGAAGAAGTTACCAGCACGATGCACGAGATGAGCATCAACGTGCAAAACGTGGTTAAAAACACGCAGGTACAGGCTTCCAGCGTCGCGGAGACGTCGGCTTCCATCGATCAGATGGTCACTTCGATTCAGCGCGTTGCGGACACTGCGAAAGTTCTTTTGGACATCGCGAATCGTTCTCGCGAAGAAGTCGTCACTGGCATTCAGACGATGGAAAAAGCCACGGACGGCCTGAATCGCACCAACAAAGCGATTCAATCGTCCGCGGAGATCATCAATATCCTTGGCCATCGCGCCGACGACATCGGCAAAATCATCGAAGTCATCGACGACCTTGCCGAGCAAACCAATCTTCTCGCTTTGAACGCCGCCATCGAAGCGGCGCGCGCGGGCGAACACGGTTTGGGATTTGCGGTCGTCGCCGACGAAGTTCGCAAGCTTGCCGAAAAATCCACGCAATCCACGAAGGAAATCGCCGACCTTATTCAAAGCATCCAGCGCGAGGCGCGCCAGGCCGTCGAAAACATGGAGCGCAGCACGCGTATCGTCGAAGAGGGGCTGAGCCTCGGCAACGAGCTTGGCACCGCTCTCCACAAGATTTCCAACGTGGTCACCGAAGTCTATAAGTTCTCGCAGGAAATCGGCGCCGCGACCAACGAACAGTCAGTGGGCTCTTCGCAGATTGCGAAGGCGACCAGCCGCCTAACCGAAATCACCCAGGAAATCAATTCCGCCGTCGAAGAGCAAGCATCGGGGGCGCAAGCCGTTGTCCGCGCCATGGACAAGATGCGCGAACTCGTGCAGCAGTCAGCGTCCAGCTCTACCGAGCTTTCCGCCGCCGCCGAGCAGATGCTCAAGCTTTCCCGCAATTTGCTCGACAGCATGGACCGTTTTGTCTTAGACCGTTCCGCGCAGCAGAATCGCGGCCAACGCGCACATAACGAGGGTGGTGCTCCCCGACGAGGGCATCAGAATTCGAATCGCGAGCGCGAGTCTGAATACGCTGAACTCGTGCGTTCCTAAGGAGCCGGAGATCGCTTGATGGAAAAGGACTTACAAATCGTCGGTTTCCGTATCGGAAATGAAACGTATGGCGTGCGTATAGGCGCCGTGCGCGAGATTGTCCGTGTTCCGGAAATCACAGCGGTCCCGAGCGCACCGGATAGCGTCGAAGGGGTAATCAATCTGCGCGGCAAAATTATTCCCGTAATGGATCTGCGCAAGCGGTTCGGGCACACGGAAATAACTTCGGACAAAAAGAATCGCATATTGGTGGTGGAGTTGGATAACAAGCTGCTCGGCCTCATCGTCAATTCGGCTTCTGAAGTTTTGAAGATTCCGCCATCGGAAATTGAGGCGCCCGGCTCCGTCTTTGCCGACGGAGAGTCGGGTTACGTCACCGGAGTGGGCAAACTGAAAGGACGCCTGATCATCTTGCTCGATATTTCCAAGCTTTTGCATCGGCCGGAGCTCAAACGACTCGAGGAGGCCGCGGAAACCGTCGCCACTGCAAAGTAACGCTGCTCCCGATTAATTCAGAGACGCGCGAAATGCCGGACTGCCGCTTATTTCATGGGAACGCTAACCGCTCAGATTCAACTTACGGAAGCTGAACTGAAACTGTTGCAGACGCTTGTATATCAGGAATGCGGCATGTTCTTCGACGAGCGCCGCTCGCACTTTCTAAAGGACCGATTGCAGCGTCGGCTCAAAGTTTGTCAGCTAGATTCTTTCTACAGCTACTATCGTCTGCTGACGAGCCGCGAAGGCCGCGCGGAACTCGCTCTGCTCCTGGAAAATCTCACCGTCAATGAAACGAGTTTCTTTCGAAACAAGCCGCAGCTCGAGCTTCTGCAGAAAACCGTGCTGGAAGATTTGCTCCGCAAAAAGCAGGAACGCCGCGATTGGAATCTACGTGTTTGGAGCGCGGGATGTTCCAGTGGGCAGGAACCCTACTCCGTCGCTATCTTGATATGCGACGCGCTGGCTTACTACTACCTGCGCAATCCGCTTCCTTTCGATATGCCGTCTCCCAAACCGCTGATTCCTCCGCCGTGGAAGCTGGAAATCGTCGCATCGGACATCAGCTACGCCAGTCTGCGCGTCGGGCAGGAAGGTGTTTTCACCGAACAACAGATGGAGCCTGTCGATTACACCTGCCGGCTGCGCTATTTTGAAAAATCAGGAGACAAATACGGCATCAAGCCGCAGCTCAAGCAACTTGTTCAGTTTGACTTCCACAATCTCAAGACGGAATTCTTGCCGCGCCGCAACGACATTATTCTGTGCCGCAACGTCATGATCTACTTTGACGAGGCCGAGCAAAAGCGCCTGATCGAAAAGTTTTGGCATTGCTTGAATCCCGGCGGGTATCTGTTTGTAGGCCACGCGGAAAGCCTCTTCGGTCTGACTCAAAAATTCCGCATGGTTCACGAAAATAACGGCACCGCTTACCAACGAGTGGAGGCGAATTCTTGAGCAAGCCTCCCGAAGATCGCAACCCCGAGCTTCGCGCTATCTTTTTCGAGAGCGCGAATGAGCTGCTGCAATCGCTCAATGAAGCGGGGCTCGAGCTCGAGGCGCGTCCTACCGACGAGGAAGTGATTCGCCGCGTACGCCGGGCGGTGCATACGCTCAAGGGTGATTCCGCGGCTTGCGGCTTTCACAAACTCAGCGAATTTGCTCACGAATTGGAAGACATTCTCACGACGCAAGTCGGCCAGAAACATGGCTCCCGGTTTGCGGAAGTCGTCCTTGCAGCCGCCGATTCCTTCGAAGCCATGCTTTCCTCGTATCAGCGAGGCAAACGCCTTCCGTCTCTCGAAAAGATGCACGGCCTGATTCGTGGCTTGCTCGTTGATACAGCGCCCGCGCCGGTTGCCGAAGTTCCGCAAGTCCCTGTTGCGGTTCCGGCAGCATTTGACTGGACCGAATACGAACAGCTCATGATCTCTGAGGCAGTTCACCGGGGCGAAACCGTTTACAACGTGGCGTTGCGCATCGATCCGGACAGCATGATGCGCGCAGCCGCATTTCAGCTGATTCGAAACGTACTGCACAGTTGCGGAACGCTCATCGCTCTTCGTCCGGAAGATAATCTTGCCGCTGCTACTGTCGAAGTTGTCGAAGCTGCTCTGGCGAGCGTACAGCCCGAGGATGCCCTCAAGAAGCGCTGCCGCATTCCAAGCATCGTTTCCGACGTTCGCGTCGAGCGCGCAACAAGCGCACAAACGCCCGACCACGAGCTTCTAGGCGATCTTCTGGACGCGCAAGCGGCACAAGTTGTCGCCAAAGCCGCCGAGCACACCGATGTATCAGAGGCCGCTAAATCCGGGCAAGCTGCTTCAGCGGTTGCGACTGTGGCAGAAAGCACCCTGCGCGTCGATGCCAGTCGCATTGATGCCGTAATGAATCTTGTGGGCGAATTGATTATCGGCAAGTCCATGCTGCATCGCGCACTCACGGAGTTTGATCAACGCCACGCGCGCGACCCCATCCGCGCCAAGCTCGCCGAAGCGCTCGGATTTCAATCCCGCGTCCTCGACGAACTTCACAAATGCGTCCTGAAGATCCGCATGGTGCCAGTCGAACAGCTCTTCCGCCGCTTTCCTCGCGTGGTGCGCGACGTGGCCAAGCAATGCGGCAAGGATGTGGCGCTGGATATCTCCGGTCAGCACACCGATCTCGATAAGAGCATTCTGGACGCATTGGGCGAGCCGCTGATGCATCTTGTTCGTAATGCCGTCGACCATGGAATAGAGCCCGCTGACGAACGGCTTACCGCGGGAAAGCCAGCGCGCGGCACGGTCTATCTTAACGCCTATCATCAAGGCACTCAGGTTGTCATCGAAGTGCGGGATGACGGCCGAGGCATCGATCCTGCCCACGTTCGAAAACAAGCCGTCAAGCAGGGAATTGTCAAAGCCGAAGAAGCTGCACGCTTGACCGATCAGGAAGCCCTCAATCTGATTTTCGAATCGGGGTTCAGCACCGCAGCGGAAGTCACAGAAGTGTCGGGCCGCGGCGTGGGCATGGACGTTGTCCGCAATGTGCTGGACAAGCTAAAAGGCACAGTTCACATTTCCACGCAAAAAACGCGTGGCACAACTTTTCAACTTCGCGCGCCGCTCACCCTCGCCAGCATCCAGACACTGCTCTTCCGCGTTGGGGGACGCCTTTTCGCAGTGCCACTTTCCTCCGTGGTCGAAATTTCACGGATCCACGACCAGGACATTCATCGCATAGACCAGCGTGAAGTACTTCGCCTGCGGGACCAAATTCTTACTCTTGTGCGCCTCGAGCATCTAAGCCGACTTCGCGCCATTGAATCCGAACCAAAGAAAAAGAAGCACTTCGTGATCGTGATCGGCGCCGCGGAAAAGCGGTTTGGCCTGGTAGTCGACAGCATGGTGGGCGAAGAAGAGTTGGTCATCAAAGCCCTGCCGACCGATATTGTCACCAGCGACCTTGTCAGCGGTGCATCGATTCTCGGCGATGGCACCGTGGTTCTGATCCTGAACGTGCCCGCCGTGCTCTCACGCCTTTCGCGCGCCGTTCCCCTGGGAGCGATCGCATGAGCGCCCGAATCCGAGTTCTCGTGGTCGACGATTCCGCCTTGATGCGGAAGCTCATTCCCGCGGTTCTTGCGCGCGATTCTTCCATCGAGGTCGTGGGCACGGCGATGGACGGGGCTTTCGCACTGAAGAAAATCGAAGAATTGCATCCCGACGTGGTGACGCTCGATCTCGAAATGCCGCGCATGGACGGCATGGAGACGCTGCGGCTAATCATGCGCCGCGCCCCGATGCCTGTCATTCTCTTCAGCACTCACTCAAAGGAAGGCGGCTACGCAACTCTCAAAGCTCTTGCGCTCGGCGCCATCGACTTCGTTCAGAAGCCGCAGGACGCCGCCGCGGGACATCTGGATTCCATCGCCGATCAGTTGATCGAAAAAATCAAAGTCGCCAAACGCGCCGCAGGCCGCAAACTCCCCGCCGCTGTGGTTTCCGATGATCCACCGAAGAATAAAAAGAGAAAGCACGTCGCCCTTCCCCCGAATCGTATCATCGCGATCGGCATTTCCACCGGAGGGCCGAACGCGCTCCAGTATGTTTTGTCGCAGATTCCGGCGGACTTTCCCGCGAGCATCCTGATCGTGCAGCACATGCCGGAAGGTTTCACGGAAATGTTTGCAAAACGCCTCGATGAATGCTGCGCTATCGAAGTTCAGGAAGCGCGCTCCGGCGATCTCCTTCTTGCCGGCCGCGTCCTCATTTGCCCAGGCAACAGGCATGTAATGGTTCGCCGTATGCCGCGCGGTGATATGGCCGTTTTGTCCGATGGTCCTCCGGTCAACGGCCACCGTCCTTCGGCCGACGTGCTTTTTCATTCCGTTGCGCAACAATTCGGTCTGACCGCGGTCGGTCTACTGATGACAGGAATGGGCGAAGATGGCGCGGAAGGCCTCGGAGCACTGAAGGCAGCGGGTGGTGTCACCGTTGCACAAAGCGAAGACACTTGCGTGGTCAGCGGGATGCCTCGGGCCGCCATTACGAAGGGCTACGCTGACAAAGTGATTCCGCTGGAAGGTATCGCCGCGTTCCTGATTCAAAATTACGGCAGCGACCGCTTCGGCTCAGAGAAATTCGACAAGAACGAGAAAAACGATAAGAACGAGAAATCGGAAAGGACACCCGTTTCTTCCCATCGCACTTAAGACCGTGCCGGGAGAAGGAGAAGGCCATGCAACAATTTGCCGCTCTGTTACGGAAAGACAATCAACCCGTTCGCTACCTCGTAGTGGACGACTCCGTTTTCGCTCGCAAGAACATCATCAAGATGATTGAGATGTTCGGCGGCGAAGTCGCCGGAGAAGCTGGCGACGGGCTTACCGCCATCGCGGAATTCAATCGCACTAAGCCGGACATCGTGCTCATGGATATCACCATGCCGCAGATGGAAGGCATTGAGGCCGTCGAGCGCATCGTTCGCCAGCATAGCGACGCGCGCATTGTGATGGTCTCCTCGGTGGGCTACCAGGAAAACATCTTGGCTGCGCTCCAGAAGGGAGCGAAGCACTTCGTGCAGAAACCGGTCAAGCCCGAAGTCCTTTACGAAATTCTCCGTTATGTTCTCAGTGACGATCCCAACGCCGTTGGCGCGCCGGTGGCCTTCGCAGGAGAAAATCGCGCATGAGAATGGAACTCATTCAGCCGTTCATCAACGCCGCCGACGCAGTCTTCGCCGAATCGCTCCAGGCACCGACGAAGATTCTCGATCTTTCGATGGACGAAGACACCTATCGCCGCAAAGGCGTAGCTGCGCTCATTGCCATCAAAGGCGACATCGAAGGGCGCGTCATTCTGGATCTTTCGCCCGAAGTGGCGATGAAAGTCGCCAGCCATCTGGCGGGTGAGGAAGTTCCCAGCAGCGATCAAGTTGTCCGGGAAACCGTCTGCGAGCTGGCCAACATGGTCATCGGAAATTCGGTCACCCTTCTCAACGACCAGGGCTTCCGGTTTAAGGTGTTTCCACCGGAAATTCACATGAATGAAGAAGGCTTGCGAGGCAGCGCGGACACCGAGGCCATGGTTATTGCCATAGAGACCCCCTGTGGACAAGCTTATCTCAACATTTCGATGCACTATCTGCATCGTCGACGCAACGAGCGCGACATTGCTTCGGTTATGGACTGATTGCCGAGAGTTGCTCTGCAGTTTTTGCTAAGAGCGGGAAACTTCTTCAATCCGCCGAATCACTCGGCGGCCGAATATAAGCCGCACCGTGCCTGTACAAGCCCACCGACGGAATCACCTGCGAAAACACAATTCGGATCGGGACAAAAATCGCGCCGCTCCCAGGGGTGAAGGGGACAGCTACTTCCACTCGCGAGCCTTCCGGATACTCGTTACGGCTCCGGAAACTCAATCCGCCTTTGGATAAATCCTCGCAGACAGCCACTTCTTCCTGGAATCCGCGCCTTCGAATGCAGGCTAAGACACGCGCTTTCACGCGCGTCCGATTTCGTCGTGGAATTACGCGCTCTTCCACCGTGAGAGGGTGCGGAGCTCCTTTATCCTGGGTCTTGATTTCCGACTGCGCTTCGATCCAGATCGAAGGCGTATCGCAATGCTTGCAGAGCCTCGCGACACATTTCCGCACTTCGAACGACTTCAGCTCCAACTCATTCAAATAAACGACCTCGCGCCGCTGGCAAAAGCCGCATTCCATCAGCAGCCGCGCCAGCGCCTCATCCGCCTTGTGGGGAGCAGGGAAGTCAATGTCCCAGAAATCCGCTCTTGGCTCGGAGATTTGAATCGCGTACAAAAAACCGTCCTGCTCCTGGTCGATCTCCGCCATCACGCGCGCCCGCGTGGACTTTACCTGATCGCCTTCCATGCGGCGCAACATAATTTCCTGCCCGGCCGCCAACTTCTCTTCAAGGCGCAGGACTCCGCCATTTCGGCTAACCAGCAGGGTTTCTGCGATATGCTTCGCGGCCGTTCCCTCGCTCGTGGTCCAGGACACTTCCACGGGCATCCGGAAACTTACCCGGTCGCTCTGCCGAAGGCCAGCGCTTCGCATGGTGTCAGATAGCATAGAATGTATTTACCATTGCAGATTACCACCCTTCCTCAACGCACCTTTTCTCTCGTCATTTCCTTTTGTCGTACCAACTAATATCTCGAAGCGGCCCGCCTAACCCTCCAAGTAGGCCCCAGACTGTTACCTTTTTCGCTCTCCATTTTTTCAGAATCAGCCTATTTCCCCCCTTCTCTGGCACCCTTATTAGTTGGAGGGGAATGCTCACTCGCTTCATCCTGACTCACTCTTCCCCGTCCTGAGTCACTTTGGGCAACCTAATTGTCATGAACGACAGAACGACCGACGGCGCGTCGCAAAAGGTAAGTCTCCGCGACCGTCGCTACGCCATTCGTTATCCATTCGCGGCTGATGCGGAGGTTCTTGACCTGGAATCTGGCGCGCGCTGTGAAGGAGTCACGTCAGACATCTCACTAGGAGGCTGTTTCGTCTGCACGAGCAAGCCACTAGCCCTGAAGACCCGAGCTCGCGTCACGCTGGGGCGCAAAGGCGAAAGTATCGAGGCACTTGCCTTGGTCCGCATAGTGAAACCCAGGATCGGCATGGGCCTCGAATTCATCGACGTAGAATCCGCCTCCAACTCGACCCTCGTTCGCTGGCTTAATCAGTTGCGCCACGGCCGCTGAATCTCGGTTCTGGGTCTTACACCAGCGGAGCCTGAGACCTCCTCCATTCTAAGACTAATCATTCCCGCACTGAGTCGTGATACTTTGAAGAGAACGAAGACGTCTTCCAAATAAGGAGCCGTCCACAAAGTTGGGCGAGCGCGGCGCAGAGAAGAATTCACGTCTCCAAAATCTGATGGCCCGTCGAAATCAAACAGTTTGGGCGTTCTTCCTGATACTTTTTGTCGTTGCGTTGTGGTATAGGCAACATCGGCCAGCGACTGCGCGCTTAGCTGCTCAGCCCGCACTGGAGACCTTCAATGGTTGTGGAATGGAGGGCGACGCATCCAACCCCGCCGTCCGCGAATTAAATCTCTTGAAAAATCGTTACACCGCGCCGGAACCGCAGCAGATCGACCCGAACGTGACTCTTGCGGCGATCCTTGAACCAGGCGACGACCGCTCGCGCTGGAACGGTCATCACGCGGGTGAAATCACCGGCTATGTTTGGGACGTAAAAGTGGGCGGCGTGGAAACGGTCAACTGTCGCGCCTCCGATCCCCCTGATCGCGACACGCACATCGAGCTAGTCCTCGACCCGATGAACGGCGCCGAAGCCCGCCGCGTCATCGTTGAAGTCACGCCGCGCTGGCGCTCGATCGCTGAGCAGCGCGGCGAAGACTGGTCTACCAACGCCATCCGCGACCATTTCCAAGGCCGCTGGGTCCGGGTGCGCGGCTGGCTCCTCTTCGACACCGAACACGAATCACAATCGGTCAACACTGCCCCCGGCCGCGCTCGAGACTGGCGCGCCACCGCCTGGGAAATTCATCCGGTAACGTCCATCGAAGTCGTCGAGCGCCCTCGTTAGTCCGCACTTCGCCAAAGGCCAGCCATCCGCGCGATGAAATCCTTACTCCCTAGTTTTTGAATCCGGGCCCGTAGAGAATCTTGCCGGGCCGCGCGCCCGTATGCTTGCCGTGGTCGACAACAAGCTGGCCATTGACGAGCACAAAGTCAATTCCGTCTGGCGTCACATCCGGATGATCGTACGTCGAGCGGTCCTGGATTTTCTCGTAGTCAAAGATGGTAACGTCTGCCCACATGCCTTCGCGGATCAGTCCGCGATCAGCGATGCGCATCCGCGTTGCGGGCCACGAGGTCATCTTACGAATGGCATCCTCAAGAGCCAGCGTGTGCGTTTCCCGCACGTACCGCGCAATCACGCGCGGAAAATTTCCGTAGCTGCGCGGATGTGCAAGCCCGAGCGCGTCATCGCCGCCCAATGTAAGCGCAGTCCCCGCGTCGCTTCCGATGCTGGTCCACGGAAATTTCAGCGCTGTCTCGATATCTTGCTCGCTCATCATGTGATAGATCGCCAGCACCCTTCCTGTCTTCGCTTGGGCCACAAAATCGAAGGCTACATCCGCCGGATCTTTGTTCAACTCCTTCGCTATATCCGCGATGCTGCGATTCTGGAACTTGGCGTTGTCAGGGTTTTGCGCGTTAACGAGGACCACGTTCTGCCAGCCGCCGGAAGCTTCGATAATGTTCCACCAGCCCGGCGAGCCCGTGACGATTTCCTTTTTGAGGCGCGCGCGAATCTCTGGATCACCCAATCTTTTAACAAGCGCCTCGTTGCCGCCCTCATGCGCCCAAGATGGAATCGTTGCTTCCAGACCGGTGCCGCCGGCCGTGTACACATACAAATCTGCGGCGACATCCACGCCTCTCGCGCGGGCAGCATCGATATGCCTTCCCGCTTCCTGCATCAATGTGCCCCAGCCGGGACTGTACGCGGCCTTCATATGAAAGACTTCGCCGGGCAATCCGCCTTTTTCGGCGATTTCGATGAGTTCGTCCACCGATTGCACGAGTTCTTTGCCTTCGCCGCGCATGTGGCTCGCATAAATGCCACCGTACTTCGCCGCGACCTTGGCCATCTCGATCAGTTCGGGAGTTGTAGCGTAGCTGCTCGGAGGATAGATGAGCGCGGTGGTCATCCCCATCGCGCCATTTTGCATGGCGGTTTCGAGGATGGCTTTCATTTTGGCGAGTTCGTCGGCAGTCGGCTGGCGCGATTCATAACCGAGCACTGCGATGCGTGCCTGCGTCTCCGAGAAATAACTGCCGAAGTTCAAGCTGATCCCGCTTTTCTCCAGGCCGGACCAGAAATCGGGGATTTGCTCGGCGGGAACAGGAAAACCACCTTCGCCGCCAATCGCAGTCGTAACGCCTTCCATCAATTTATTCTCGGCCAGACCATTTTTCGGAAGCGCGATACCGGACTGATCCATCATGTCGATCCATCCGGGAGAAACGTAATGTCCGTGTGCATCGAGTTCCGTGCGGCCGTGGCCGGCAATTTTTCCGATTTTTACGAACCGTCCATCCTTGATCGCAACGTCGGCAAAAATGCACGGGTTGCCAGCTCCATCGAGCACGCGCCCGCCGCGAATGACAATGTCATAGTCGAATTGGTCGGACGAGTTGCTCTGCGCCTTGGCGGGCATCGCGACGAGAAACCCAAACGCTACGGTGACGCAAGAAAGCAAACACCTCTTGAGATGTAGCAACACGTTTCCTCCTAATCTTGCGTTGCAAAGTTCATGAAGAAATCAGTGGTTGGCGCGAATCACTTTTCCGGCGAGCGCTCCGGTCGGTTGCCCCTTGTCGATAGCCAACTGCCCGTTAATCAGCACGTATTCCATTCCAATGGAGTAGGAAAGCGGTTTTTCAAACGTCGCTGTATCCGCGACTTTCGCGGGATCGAATAGAACAAGATCCGCCACGAGCCCCGGAGCGATGCGGCCGCGGTTCCTCAACTTGAGTTGATTGGCGGGCAGGGAAGTCATTTCCCGGATGGCCGTCTCCAGGCTGATGATCTTTTCCTCGCGCACATATTTCGCCAAAATCCTCGGAAACGTTCCAAATGTCCGTGGATGCGCATAAGTGGACGTCGCCGGATTCATCGGCTCTGCATCTGATCCGATGCTCACAAAGGGCGCCCGTAGTGCCTGCTGTTTCTGTTCTTCATTCATGCTCTTGGGATCGACGTCCACTCCACCTTGTTGCACCAAATAGAAAAAAGTGTCCCAGACATCGGCATGACGCAACGCAGCAATTTCCTGCACGGATTTCCCTTCGAACTGCTTGTCCATTTTTGCAGGAACCTGAACGACTAAAACGTTGTCCCAATTCTTTCCCACGTGGTGATACCAGTTCTCCCAGTTCGTGGTTGTTTCG
>Ga0210402_10004263_pt1 | contig 13069 bp, 7 predicted proteins | sample IncBWC7MmetaG_FD_161055 | JGI IMG/M metagenome (GOLD analysis project Ga0210402, IMG submission 161055) | Forest soil microbial communities from Barre Woods Harvard Forest LTER site, Petersham, Massachusetts, United States - Inc-BW-C-7-M | ecosystem: Environmental > Terrestrial > Soil >...
TGTAAAAATAAAGAATAAAGGCCGACTTTACCCCGCACTGGGCGGAAATCTTTTTTGTGAGCAGATAATCTTTGATTTGCAACAGAGAATAATATTTTTTCAGATAAGACACTTCTTCCGTAGAACACAGGTTAGTTTGGCTCCATTCCAGCTTGCTGCCCAGTTCGCCAAGCTCGTCGGAAAAAACGGAATCAGAAATATTCTTGCAGGAAAGTTCGGAAAGCAGCGAAAACTGAGTTTCGGAAGAAAGAATATCAATAGAAATTTTGTCCTGGATTGTTTTCAGCTGACTTATCTTTTGATTGCCGAAATAATTACTGATGTAACTGGCGGTAAAAAAAAGACCCGCGGTAATTAAAAAAACGATCAAATATTTTTTCCAGTCAATGTTGTTATTCATACACTTTTTCTCCTTATCTCCAGGAAGGTTTTCTTTTGACTATAGTATTAAAAACACCCTTTAAAAGCCAAAACGGAGCAATAATGCTAAAAATCGGGAAAAAATAGAAAATATTGAAAGAGAAAATCGTTTTTTCCTTGGTCATTTTTCTTCCGAAAAGTATCGCGAAAATAATCAAACAATATATGGCAAACATAAGAAATACGAAAGACTGCGTATTTATAAAAAACGGATCAAAAGTAAAATGACCAACCTGGAAGTGAAAACCGACGGTTTTAACCTGTAGAATTTTTGAATACAAAAAACTCCCTAAGTTGTAAACTATTCGGACAAAAAGATAACTTACGGAAATAATGGATATGAATCCCATCGGCAATGTAAAAACAGCGAAATTGCCGTATTTTTTCCGGAATAAAACCTCGCGGTAATCTATGGTATTGTTAATGAAACCATAAATCCAGCGCGTTCTCTGGCGGTAAAGCTTGCGCACCGTTTTCGGAGTGGTGGTGTAAACATAGGCATCATTGCAATGCTCTATCTTGTATCCATTTTTCTGCATCCGGTAAGCAATCTCCATATCTTCCGTATTGTGCCCGTGCCTATACGGACCCAGGTCGTCGAAAACTTTTTTACGGAAAATAGTCAGCGGCCCGGGAGTTACGTTGATAGCTCCCAAAAAGCCGAGCATTTTTTTAAGATAGATACCCATATTATATTCGGCTTTTTGGGCGTTTTGGATAATATTTTTCGGATTATTTACCGCAACGGACGGAGCGACCGCCATAGCCAGAGGATCTTGTTCAAAATAACTCATAATGCGTACTAAGGACTCAGGGTCTACGAATGAATCGGCATCCAGGCATCCGAAAAAATCAGTTTCCAGATTGGACAAGCCCAGATTCAGTGCAGTATATTTCCCTCCGTTTTCTTTACTGAAAATTTTTATATTCGGATGTACGGCAAACTTATTTATTACGCTCAAAGTATTATCGGTGGACCCGTCGTCAATAATGAGGATTTTGAGCTTGTCTTTTGGATAATTTAAATTTAGAAGTGAGAGCACCGTCCTTTCAACCGTGGACTCTTCGTTCCAGCAGGGAACAGTAATCGTTACCTCCGGATAAGATTTCAATACGATTTTTCCGCTTCTGGTAATTATTTTTTTCCTGTTTTCCAAAAAAGTAACGAAGAAAAATACCTGCACGTAGACAGATAAAAAGACAAAAACATAGAATATCGCATTTGCAGCTGAAGCCATATGACTTGCCGATAAGTGTAGCATTTTTAGGCGTGATTGTAAATGAAAAATCCTCTCTTCTTGCAAAGAAAGGATTTTTCAAAAATCACAATATAAATGCAGAAATAATGGAAAATTACATTTGCTTGCCCGTCTCGCCTGCGCCACCCATATCGGTACCCATGCACTTCTTGCACTTGCAGCCAAAAATTTTCATAATTCCGGCGACACCTACCAATATGTAAACGATTGCCTCAACTGTTGGCCAATTTCCGAGAAGCATATTAACGACATTCCAGTTTCTGCCCATTAACATTCCTACTCCTACCAAACCCCAGTTGATGCCACCAATAATAAGTAGCCACTTCACAGTCTTCATAACTCCACAACAACTACCACATTTTCCATTACACATATTTTTTCGCCCCTTGCGGGGCAGTTAAATAATAAAAAGACCTTTGGTTACTAATACCCGAAGTATACCATATTGTTGAAATATGCTACAATAGCAATATTAACAATCAGCAGAATAAATAACCGGCCTTGGAGATTGCGGCCCGTACGACCAAATGGAAGAAAATAACGTTGAAAACAAACAAGATAATCCCCCAAATAATAGCCAAAAACAAATAGCCGGAGCGATAATCGTAGCCGGAATCCTGATAGCGGGGGCAATTTTAATAAAGGGTAATTCGGGACCCGTAGATCTTTCTAAGGCCTCACCGGTCTTTAATCAATGCCTCGATTCCGGAAAGTATGGAGAAGCGGTTGTAAATTCTAAGGCCGCCGCCGGCGCTGCCGGAGTAAGCGGAACACCGAAGGGATTTATTTTAAGCGGCGGCAATCTGACGGCTACGATTGAAGGCGCCGAACCGCTTCAAACGATAAAACAAAAAATTGATAAGGCTTTGTCGGGAAATGCTCCGGTAATAAAAAATATGGGCCCCGACCCCGTTTCCGGCAAACAGATTGTTCTGAACAATCCGGACCCTGTGTCAACCTCGGATATGACTTTAGGGGATTCCAACGCAAAAGTAACTATCATACTGTATGAGGACTTTCAGTGTCCTTTCTGCGGAAAATTCTTCAGCGAGTCCGAAAAAAATATAAGGGATACCTATGTGAAAAACGGAGATGTCCGGCTCGTTTACCGGGATTTTGCATTCATCGGACCGGAGTCTGACAGAGCCGCTGAAGGCGCGAGATGCGCCGCGGAACAGAATAAATTCTGGGAATATCATGATTACCTCTTCAGCCACCAAATGGGAGAAAACCAGGGAGCCTTTTCCGACACAAATTTGAAATCTTTCGCGGGAAGCCTTAAATTAAAATAACTTAGTCAAAGTAGTTTTTCAGCCGGGCGATTTTTTCGTGCTGACGGAGTTTTTCGTGGACTTTGGCTTCAATCTGGCGGATACGCTCGCGAGTCACATTGAATTCTTCCCCTACCCTCTCCAGCGTATGCTGAATGCCGTCCAGAAGTCCGTAACGCATTTCAAGAATTTTGCGCTCTTTGGGGTTAAGCTCGTCCAAAACTTCTCGAATCTGGTCGGAGAGAATTCTGCGGGAAGATTCCTGGTCCGGACGCAAAATTTTGTCGTCGGGAATAAAGTTTTCCAGAGTTGACTTGTCGTCATCATCCCCTACCGGCTGTTCGAGAGAAATAGTCTCCTGGCTGATATTTTCTATAATGTGAATTTTCTCAACCGGAATCCCCATCTCTGTCGCAATCTCTTCTGCGAGAGGTTCACGGCCTAAATCCTGACTGAGCCTGCGGTGGGTTTGTTTATATTTGGAAATCGTCTCCACCATATGCACGGGAATGCGGATAGTGCGGGATTGGTCGGCAAGCGCGCGGGTAATGGACTGGCGGATCCACCAGGTCGCGTACGTGGAAAATTTATACCCTTTGGTCCAGTCAAATTTCTCTACCGCTTTAAAAAGGCCGAGATTTCCTTCCTGGATTAGGTCAAGCAGAGTAAGGTTTGCGGAACGGCCGACGTATTTTTTCGCGATAGAAACGACCAGACGCAGGTTCGCCCGGGCGAGCAAATTTTTCGCTTCCAAGTCTCCTTTTTCAATTCTTTTTGCAAGATCTTTCTCATCTCCTGCGTGAATGAGCGGATATTGTCCGATTTCTTTCAGGTACATTTGTATGGAATCATGCATAGACCCCTTGTTCAAATCTTTGTCGTTAAGGTCAATATCCAAATTGAGGAGATTTCCGCCTTCGAGCACATCGATGCCGGCCACCGAAAATTTCTCATAAAGCTCATCCAAAAACAAAATATTATTCTCTATATCGGGGAAAGTCTTTAATATCTCGTCATAAGTTATAAATCCCCGCTTGCGCCCTTTTTCGATAAGCTCACTCGAAATGCGGTTTAGATTTTCAGCCTTTTTCTCGGCGTAAGAAAGCTTTTTGCCGCCGGAGGCTGTTCTCCCTTTGGCTGAAACTTTTTTGACATTTTTCTTATGTATCTTTTTCAGTTTCTTTATTTTTTTTGTCTTTTTAACTTTAACCTTTTTGACCTTTATTTTCTTGACAAGTTTCTTCTTTTTGTTTATTTTTTTCTTTTTCATATGCTTATTTTTTTAAACGACTATTTTTAATATCTTCCTTTCTTTTATTCAATTCGTTTATTTCCTGCAAAATCTTTTTTCCCGACTCGTCGTTTGCCTTTCGTAACTCTAGCATTTTTTTGCTTATTTCTTCATTAATATTTTCTTCTTCAAGATTCAGGAACATTTCTCTTATACTTTTTTCCAAATTCTCATTGTTTGAATAAAATACTTCCGCTTCAAAAATTAAATCCTGCCTTATATCTTCATATTTTTTAAAAACTTCGCCCAGTTTGTTAAAAATTATTTCAAAATCTACCGTGGGTTTAATAAGAGATTGCTGCCAAAGAGCTATGCCGAGAAGTTTACGTTCTATATAATCTCTCCTGTAAACTTTGGCCGACGCCTCTCCGGCTTCTTTGATTTCTTCCTTTTCGTATTTTAACTCCTGCTCAATCTTTTTTAAATCATCCTGTAAAGCATCTTGCTGGACCCCGGATTTATCACTTATCAGCCTGATAAAGTGCATTTTTTCTATTGAGCTTGAAAGCGCATCCACAAAAGGCAAGACTACTCCCTTTATCTCTCTTCCGGTTTTGCGCATATCACCATTGGAATTCCTCAAAGCTTTATTCAAAAGAAATTCTATTATGTGTTTCGAATTTTTTATTGATTCTTTCCAGGCATCTGCGCCGCTTTTTCCTATTAAATCAGCCGGGTCAACCCCTTCCGGCATTTCCACCACTTTCACGTCCATACCCAAAGAAAGTGCGATTTTACCGGCGCGAATCGTAGCATTAGCTCCAGCCTTATCGGCATCGAAGGCAAGCACCAGGTTCTCCGACAGACGCCGTATCAGACCCAGGTTGCTTACAACATTCTCTTTGGAAACCGTGGAGTCGGATAAAGCTGTGCCTGAAGTCGCTACGGTGTTCCTGTAGCCTGCCTGATGTGAAAGAATCAGATCCATTTGACCCTCCACCAAAATAGAGAAATTGTTTTTGCGGATAGATTCTTTTGCTTTATCTATCCCGTAGAGAACTGCATTCTTGGAAAAGATAGGTGTCTCGGGGCTGTTTAGATATTTGGCCGACTTTCCATCGTTTTTAAAAATTCTCCCGGAAAATGCGACAATGCGTCCGCTGGAGTCCGCAATCGGAAACATTATCCGTCCGCGGAATCTGTCATACATTGCCTTGCTTGCATCGTCGGGCTTTTTTGCAAGTCCGGCGCGCTCTATTTCTGTGTCAGAAAAACCTTTGGTCTTAAGATGTGAATATAAAAGTCTCCAGTCGAGAATAGCAAAACCAACCTTGAAATCTTTGATACTTTTGTCATTCAGACCGCGTAATTTCAAATACTCTGATACTTCTTTACTTTCTTTTAGATTATTTTCAAAATACAAAGTCGCTTCTTCCATTGCTTCATATAACTTCTCTTTTTCACTTTTATTCTCTTTTGCTTCTTTGCTATAAGGCTCAAGCGGAATTCCGGCCCTGTCAGCCAGAAGTTTCAACGCGCCCTTGAAATCCAACCCTTCAAATTCTTCCACGAAAGTAAAAATGTCCCCCGAAGCTCCGCAGCCAAAACAATAATAACTCCCGCGGTCCGGAGAAATAAAGAACGACGGAGTCTTCTCGTTATGAAAAGGACATCGCGCCTTCAAATTCGCCCCTGCCCTATCGAGCTTGATATAAGAAGAGACTACTTCTTCAATTGATAGCCTCTCCTTGATTTTATCGACTGGAGAGTTCATATTATTTTATTCTTCCTTGGCGGAAGCTGCCTTGTTGACAAATCCGGTTCCGGCAGGAATCAAGCGTCCGATAATGACATTTTCTTTGAGGCCTCGTAGAGAATCCACTCCGCCTTTAATGGCATTTTCAATAAGCACGCGGTTCGTATTCTGGAATGACGCCGCTGAGAGCCAGCTCTTGGTGCGGAGTGATACTTCGGTAATACCGAGCACAACTATTTCTGCTGTAGCTATTTTCCCTTTCATATCGGCAACTCTGGCATTCTCTTCAATGAAAGCCGTATTTTCCACAATGTCGCCCGCGGAGAAATTTGTTTCGCCGGCATCTTTTATTTTGCGGCGGGAGAACATCTGACGGATAATTATTTCGGTATGCTTTCTGGAAATCGAAGCGCTTTGAAGTTCATATACTTTGTTTATTTCTTCAATAATATATTCTTCAACGGCTTCTTTGCCGCCCAATCTGAACATTTCCGCAATATCCGCGGAGCCGTCCGTGAGAAGCTGGCCTTTTTTGACCTGGTCGCCGGCTTTCACAATCGCGGTACGGCGGAATGCCACCGCGTATTCCATTTCGTTTTTCTTGCTGTCATTTTTGCCGTCTTCTTTAATGTCAGACAATACTTTAATTACTTTTTCTTTATCGTCTTTAGCCGTAATGGAAACCACTTCTCCGTCGGTCTCGGAAATAATCGCCGGATTTTTTGGAATACGTCGTTCGAATATTTCTTCAACACGGGGCAAACCGGTAGTGATATCCGTTCCCGCTACACCTCCCGCGTGGAATGTGCGCAGCGTCAGCTGAGTCCCCGGTTCGCCGATAGCCTGCGCCGCGATAATGCCGACAGCCTCGCCCGGCTCTACCAAATGATTTCTTCCTAGGTCTAATCCATAGCACATCACACAAAGACCATGCACTGTTTTACAGGTAAGCGGAGAACGGACAAATACCTGGGTGAAACCGGATCCTTCTATGTTGTAAGCTTCTTCTTTAGTAATTAAAAATCCTTTCTTGTATAGGACCTTCCCATTTGAGTCTTTAAGGTCTTCCGCGAGAACTCTGCCGCGGATATTTTTCGAAAGCGGAATTTCAATTCCGGAAATGTTTTCCCGGCTTACCATTTTACCTTCTTTGGTGCCGCAGTCTTCTTCGGTGATAACCACATCCTGCGCCACGTCTACGAGTCTGCGCGTCAAATATCCGGCCTTGGCGGTGTTAAGCGCGGTGTCGGAAGCACCCTTACGCGCTCCGTGCGTAATGGTAAAATATTCAATCGGAGAAAGTCCCTCCTGATAACAAGGAATAATCGGGAATTCCAAAATCTTTCCCTGGTTATTTTGAATCAGCCCGATCATACCGATCATCTGCACAAGCGAAGTCATCGTTCCTCTCGCGCCGGAAGTGAATAAATCATATGTGGAGCTGTTTTTATCAAGCGTGTCCGGCAAAACTTTTTCCAGGTCTTTCTTCGCATGCGTCCAAATTTCAATGATTTTCTGATATTTTTCTTCGTCGGACAGCAAGCCTTCGCTCCACTCGGCTATGACTCCTTCCTCCAAAGCTCTCGCTTGTTCGATAATTTTTGGTTTTTCCGCAGGCACCCGGACGTTATCCAACCCCCAGGTAGTACCCGAAACCGTGGAATACTTAAAGCCGAATTCCTTAATCTTATCCAGAATAGGAGGCGTGCTGTCGACGCCGGAGTGCACAATGAGCTCATCCAAAAGCGAGGACAATCTTTTTTGCGTCATTTCGTCATTCACATAACTGAAGTCGTTAGGCAGGATACTGTTGAAAAGAAGCTTGCCGACGGAAGTCTCGAAAATTTCTCCGCCGAATTTTTTATATTTATGCGAAGTGGTGGCCAGAACTTTTATTTTGGCCCGCAAAGAAACAACGCCGTAATCATAAGCGGTAATAGCGGTGTTCGGACTGGAAAAATATTTGCCTTCACCGGGTTCTCCATCAACCAGCTTGGTCATCCAATAACTTCCAAGCACCATATCCATACGCGGGTGTACTATCGGATCGCCATTTTGCGGCTTAAGCAGATTTTTATTGGAAGCCATTAAATCCCGGGCTTCCGCTTGCGCTTCTTCAAGCAGAGGCACATATACGGCCATCTGGTCTCCGTCGAAGTCGGCGTTGAAAGCCTGGCAAACAAGAGGATGCACCTGGATGGCGTTGCCTTCTATCAAAATCGGATTGAAAGCCTGGATACCAAGGCGGTGCAATGTAGGAGCGCGGTTTAAAAGCACGTATTTTCCCTGAATAACTTCTTCAAGCATCGCCCAGACTTCCCCCGTCCTTTCTTCTATTAATTTATTTGCTCCGCGGATATTAAACGCAAGTTCGGCCTGCAGAATTTTTGAAATTACAAAAGGTCTGAATAGTTCAAGGGCCATATGTTTTGGAAGCCCGCACTGATTGAGTTTGAGCTGTGGTCCGACGACGATTACAGAACGTCCGGAATAATCCACGCGCTTACCGAGCAAGTTCTGACGGAAAAGACCCTGTTTTGATTTTAGGTTGTCAGAAAGAGATTTAAGCGGACGCTTTTGAGACTGACTCATTGCCGCTGAATCGTTCTGCTTTGCAATCGAGTTGTCAATCAGCGCATCCACTGCTTCCTGAATAATGCGTTTTTCATTTCGCAGGATTACGTCCGGGGCGTTGATTTCCTTAAGTTTCTTTAAACGATTATTGCGGTTGATAACCCGGCGGTATAAATCGTTCAAGTCGGAAGTCGCATGCCTTCCCCCGTCGAGAGCCACCATCGGACGCAAGACCGGCGGAATGACCGGAATGACGGTAAGAAACATCCATTCCGGCCTGATGCCAGCATATGTCATCGCCCGGATAAGAGAAAGGCGCTTTTGCAATTTTTCTTTTTCAGCCACGCTCACCTTCTCTATCATTTTTTCCGTCAGATGTTTTAATTTGTTTAAATCAAGATTTTTGAAAATAGAATAGATGGCTTCCGCGCCGATATTCGCTTCAAAGCAGGTACCGTACTTCAGGGAATAGTGATGAAATGAAATTTCATTCAAGACTTTTCCCTCGTAAATTTCTCCGATTTCTTTTTTGGTGATGGAAAGCAGGTTTTTCAATTTCTCGCGCGTATCGTCGTCCGCGGAATTTTTAAGTTTGGTTTTATATTCTTTATCAAGGCCGGACAGGATTGATTCTTTTTCCTCTTCGTGCACTTTTGTAATGATGTATCCGGCAAAATATATCACTTTTTCAAGATCAGAAACGGATATATTCAGGAGAATGCTCATCCTGGAAGGTACGCCGCGCAAAAACCAGATATGCGATACGGGAGTAGAAAGCTCAATATGGCCCATTCGTTCACGGCGAACTATAGAGCGGGTAACTTCCACTCCGCATTTTTCGCAGATAATGTCTTTATAGCGGATGCGGCGGTATTTTCCGCAATAACATTCATAGTCTTTTTCCGGGCCGAAAATTTTCTCGTCAAACAAGCCTCCGCGCTCGCTTCGGCCGGTTCGATAATTTATTGTTTCGGGCTTGGTCACTTCTCCAAATGACCATTCCTTTATTTGCTCCGGGCTGGCGAGTCGTAGCGCGATGCGATCAAATTCAGTTGTGTTTAGTGTTTTCATATATTTTATTCTTTCTTATTCCTTATCGCCGGATTTTTTTAAATCGACATCTAGCGCCAACCCACGCAGATAGTTTAGAAGAACATTAAACGAGGCGGGAGAATTCGGCGGTCTGATTGTCTCGTTTTTAATAATGGAGTCAAAAGTGGCTGAACGTCCAAGAATATCGTCGGATTTGATGGTAAGCATTTCGCGAAGCGTATAAGCTGCGCCATAGCCTTCAAGCGCCCAGACTTCCATTTCTCCGAATCTCTGCCCTCCGCCTTGGGCTTTACCTCCAAGCGGCTGCTGGGTAATGAGCGAGTAGGGACCAATCGAACGCATATGAATCTTATCCTCCACCATATGGTGCAGTTTGAGCATATACATATATCCGACGGCTACGTCCTGCTGGAAAGCTTCTCCTGTGCGTCCGTCAAAAAGTTTAAGTTTTCCATTCTCCGGCAGTCCCGCTTTTACCAATTCTTCCTTTATCTCTTCGTGCTTTGCGCCCAAGAACGGAGGCACGATTGCCTGATATCCGAGAGTGTTGGCCGCCATGCCTAGATGCATTTCCAAAATTTGTCCCAAGTTCATCCTGGAAGGCACGCCGAGCGGAGAAAGAATAATATCAACGGGGGTGCCGTCAGCGGTATAAGGCATATCCTCTTCGGGCAGAATCATTGAGATGACTCCTTTGTTGCCGTGTCGTCCGGAAAGCTTGTCTCCGACGGAAATATTTCTGATTTGCGCGACTTCTATAACTATTTTTTTAATAATTCCCGCTTCGAGAGTATGTCCAAGGTCGCGTGAGAAAATCTTCACGCCGATAATTCGTCCCCGCTTGCCGTGCTCCATCCGGAGCGAAGTGTCTTTTACATCACGCGCTTTCTCGGCAAATATAGAACGCAGCAACCTCTCTTCGGGAGTCAGTTCGGTCTCGCCTTTTGGCGTAATTTTACCAACCAAAATATCATTCTCGCGGACTTCCGCGCCGATGCGGACGATGCCGTCTTCATCCAGGTCTTTTAGCTTAAGCTCGCCGACATTTGGAATATCGCGGGTGGTAATTTCGGGCCCAAGTTTGGTATCCCGAACTATACAGGTAAATTCTTCCACATAGACAGACGTAAACTTGCTCTTTTTTACCAGCCTTTCGGAAATAATAATCGCGTCTTCGTAAGTAGAACCGGACCAGGACAAAAAGGCCACGAAAATATTTTGGCCGAGAGAAATTTGCCCGTTAACCGTACTGCTAGTATCGGCGAGCACGTCACCCTTTTTGATTTTATCCCCGACGTTTACAAGCGGCCGCTGATGAAATACGGCAAAGTTGTTGTTTCTTAGAAAATTAACCAGAACATATGTTGTTTCCTTTTTTCCTTTTACAACTATTTTTTTTGCGTCCAAATATGAGACCACGCCTTCCTCGGAAGCTATGACCAGTCTGCCCGAATCTCTTGAGGCTAATTCTTCAACCCCCGTAGCTACGAGCGGCATTTCCGGAAGCACGCAGGGCACAGCCTGTTTCTGCATATTCGAGCCCATGAGCGCGCGGTTAGCGTTGTTGTGTTCCAGGAACGGAATCATCGAAGTGGCGATGGAAAAGGCCTGGTTCGGGGCAACATCAATAAAGTCAACTTCCCCTTTGGCGACAGTGCCCGGTTCCGTCTTGATTCTGGCCTCCACTCTGTCTTCGGTTATTTTTCCGTTCTCGTCATAAGGAATTCCGGCGTGCGCGATATTATATTTTTCTTCTTCAAGAGCGTTTAAATAAACTATTTCGTTCGTGAGTTTGCCTTTGGCAACTTTTATATAAGGAGTTTCGATAATTCCAAAATCATTTATTTTGGCGTAAGTGGAGAGGTGTAGGATAAGTCCGATGTTTGGACCTTCCGGAGTATGAATCGGACAAACTCTGCCGTAGTGCGAAGGATGCACGTCGCGCACTTCAAGTCCGGCGCGTTCACGCGTAAGACCGCCGGGCCCGAGAGCCGAGAGAGTGCGCAGGTGCTCTATTTCATACAACACGTTTTCCTGGGCCATAAATTGCGAGAGCTGGTTGGTAGTAAAGAATTCTTTAATTCGGGCCTGCAGCGGACGCTGGTTGATAATGGCAATAGGCATCGCCGTATCAACATCAATAATGGACATTCGGTCCTGAATGTTTCTTTTTATCTGCATCATCCCGGTGCGCACTTTTTGCTGGAGCACTTCTCCGACAAAACGCACCCGCCTTTGACCCAGGTGGTCTATGTCGTCCGCTTTTGCGAGCGGAGTATTGTTCAGTGAAATAATGTGGGAAATTACGGTGACCAGATCTTCTTTTGAAATTGTCCGTCGTGTCATTTCCGCTTCATCCATTCCCTTTCCGAAGCGCTGATTGAATCTGAATCGTCCGACCGGAGAAAGGTCGTAACGTTCCGGTGTAAACAGGGAATTTATAAATTCTTTCGCGTTGTCCGCGGTAGCCATATCGCCGTCTCGCAGACGCTTGTAAATCTCAATATAGGCATCGTTTAAGCTTTTTACTCCGTCTTTGGCGAGAGAGGCTTTGACGGTTTCTTCCGCCTTCTCGTCTTTGGAAAATGCCTTGAGTATCATTTCGTTCGTCTCATACCCCATCGCCCGCAATAATGCGGTAGCCGGGAATTTTCTCTTTTTGTCTATTCTTATATAAATGCCTCCGTCAGCTTCGGACTCTATTTCAATCCAGACTCCGCGCGCCGGAATAATTTTTGCGCCGAAATATCTCGTGCCTTTGGTTTCGGATTCGGTAAAGAAAACTCCGAAACTTCGCGCCAGCTGCGGCACGATGACGCGTTCCACGCCGTTGATGATAAAAGTTCCGTGCGGAGTCATTAAAGGAAGTTCGGACATAAAAATCTCCTGTTCCTTGACGGTGCCGAGAATTTTATTCGTCAATTTTACGCGCGCTTTCAAAAGCCCCTGATAAGAGAGCTTGTTTATTTTGGAATCATTTTCGTCAGTCTTTGATTCTCCCAAAGAAAAAGAGGTGAACTCCAGCTGAAACTTTTTTCCGGAGTAGTCGATAATCGGAGAGAATTCTTTGAAAACTTCTCCGATACCCGTTTCGATAAGCCACTTGAAGCTTTTGACTTGGGCTTCAATTAAATTCGGAAACTCTACAAGAGGTTTCTTGTATTTGCTAAAATACTTCTTCGGACGGGATGTCGCTTTTTGCATACTGATTGAGTCCTCTGTCGGCAACAAGAGCAGACAAAAACAAAAGAAAAACAGACGAAAAATTGCTTTTCTCCAGCTTCTTTTTGCTTCTTATTAACTAACTTCGGATATTATTAAATTAATAACCTATTAATATAAACGAGGATTGCATCCGATACTCAATCAATGAATCCTAACCAGCCTACTCTATTGTAGGTTTAATGTCAAGTATTTTCGGGATTAAAACATAAAGTCCACCCATACAGCAGGAGGACGATATGCCTTGCTGAGGGTGGACTGTGACTACTTTGGGCTGCCGCGG
>Ga0210402_10004264_pt1 | contig 13068 bp, 16 predicted proteins | sample IncBWC7MmetaG_FD_161055 | JGI IMG/M metagenome (GOLD analysis project Ga0210402, IMG submission 161055) | Forest soil microbial communities from Barre Woods Harvard Forest LTER site, Petersham, Massachusetts, United States - Inc-BW-C-7-M | ecosystem: Environmental > Terrestrial > Soil >...
GGTTCCCGGCCACCGGGCCGGGCCTCTGGCCCGGACCCCAGCACCGGCGCGCCCCGGCTGACCGGCAGCCACGTGGCCATCCTCAACGATGCCAGCGCCGGGAACACGCCGTGACCGGCGCCCCCAGCCGCGGGCGGCTGCCGAGGCGATGGCCACCAAGACCAGCCCGCTCTCGGGCGACGAGGTGACCGCCTCCGGCGGCCCCGCGTGGTATGAGATCCGCGTCGCGGGCGTCCTGGACAGCCGGTGGGCTGCCTGGTTCGACGGCCTGCAGGTCACCGGCCACAGCGAGGAGACAGTCATCTCCGGCCTGCTCACCGACCAGCCCGCGCTGCACGGGCTGCTGGCCAAGGTCCGCGACCTTGGGCTCACCCTGATCGCAGTTCGCCGGCTCGATCCCCGCAGCGGGGAAGAGGCCACTCCGTGAGCACGATCACCACCGCGCTGCGCGATCCCAAAATCCGCTTGCCAGGAATGGAGCGTGATGGGCAGAACGAGCATTGACCGTGCGCAGGCCCCGCCCCCCATCGGCTGGTCTGCGGCAGGCAGCGTATGCCGCCGCGATCGTCGCGTTCGCCCTCTTTCTGACGGTCCCTGCCGCCCGGCGGCAGGGGCGCGGTGGTGCTGCTGCGGGTCATGCCAGGGCCGCCCGGTCCTCGCCGGGGCCATCGTGGAGTAGGTGCCGGCGCAGGAAGTCGAGTTCGGCGGCCACGACGGTCTCGTGCTGGTCGAGGAAGGCGGCGTAATGCATGCCGTCGACCTGGAGGACCTCGCCTCGGGGGGCCTGGCGCGCGGCCTTCAGCGCCGGTGCCGCGAGGACGGTCTGGTCGCGGGTGCTGATGACCGCCAGCAGCGGGCAGCTGATGCGGTCGGCGGTCCTGCCCGGCCGGTACAAGGCGATGGGCACTACGGAGCGGGCTGCGATGGTCTGCTGCCAGTTGGGGTATGTGTTGCCCGGGTTGAGCGCGCCGTCACTGTCGCAGGCGTCTGGCGTGGTGAGCATCGCGACCGCTCCTCGCGGCCCGGCCAGCGGCACAACCAGAGGCTCGCGGCCGGCCAGTCCGCGGGCGACGTCGCGCAGGGCGATCAGCGGGAACCGGGCGAGGACCCCGAGGGTCTCGTGACTCAGCGCACGCGGCGAGCTCACCGCGCCGTCGGCCAGTGGCGCCTGCGCGATTACCGCGGCAAGACGATGCTGGCCAGCGGGCCGGGCAGCTAGGCGCAGCAAGTGCCCCGCGGCGAGCGAGAAGCCCCACCCGGCGATCTTGCCGGCCTCCACTCCGGGAAGGGCCGCGGCGCAGTCCAGCGCGGCTTCCCAGTCGGCCAGTTGCTCCCGGACCCGCACCACTTGCCTGGGCGTTCCGCCGGACTCGCCGATGTGCCGGTGGTCGAAGGCGAGCACGCTGTACCCGGCGGCATGGAAGCGGGCGGCGAACCGGTCGGTGGCCGGCTCTTTTGTCACTCCCGCCCCGCCTGCCATCACCACACACGCGCCATTGCTGCCCTGGTAGTGCCAGGCAGCACAGTCATCAGCACCGCTACGGAAGGCAATCCCCTTCCGCGGTGCTGCGGTGAGCCCGGCGATGCCGCTGCCCGCTGCGGTGATCTGGACCATGGTATTCCCTCCGCTGTTCGCTCGGATGTGTGATCCGTCCTTGTAGACTAACATACAGACAGTACGTATGTATGTCGAAGGCGGCATGACTCAGCTTGCGGAGATGTGGAGAATCGGAGAATGTCATCCCAGGTTTCCGCCGCCTCGCGGACACGGCGCACGCAGGCCGACCGCTCAGCCGCGACTCGTGACGCACTGGTGGCGGCCGCGCGCCCACTGTTCGCCGCGCACGGGTTCGCGGAGGTGTCGACCGACGCGATCGCCGCCGCCGCCGGAGTTACCAGGGGGGCGCTGTATCACCAGTTCGCCGACAAGACGGCGTTGTTCGAGGCGGTCCTGGCGGCTGTGGAGGCCGACATTGCCAGGCGGCTAGCCGATGAGGCCGCGGCTGCCGGGATAACAGATCCGGTCGAGGCCCTGCGGCACGCTGTTCGAACCTGGCTCGACATCTGCGTCGAGCCGGAAATCCTCCGCATCGCCCTTGTCGATGGGCCGTCTGTCCTGGGCTGGACGCATTGGCGGGAGGTCTGCTACTTGCACGTCCTGGGACTGGTGCAGGCCCTCCTCGCACAGGGGATCGAACTGGGACGCATCCGCGCCCAGCCAGTGGTGCCGCTCGCGCACGTGCTTATGGGAGCCGGAGACGAGGCCGCCCTTTACGTCGCCGAAGCCACAGACCGCACCCAAGCGCGCACCGAGATGATCGGAATCCTCGACCAGCTCATCCAGGGCCTGACCGCCTAACGACCCTTCGGGGCTTACCCTGCGCTGACCAGCGCAAGGGCCTACTTCAAAGGATCTTCACAGGGCGACGTCACTGCCTTGCGACGTCACCGACACAATCCCTGGAGGACACCGCGCATTGAAACTCATCCGCAGCCCCGGACCACATCTGCCGAGAGTCCACCAATGCCAGCACACATAGTCAGGCATTCTGCGCTAGGGCGTCTTGCAGGGTCAGCCCAGCGCGGCCGCGCGGCGTGCCTCGTCGAACGGCAGCCGGTCGAAGATGATCCGCATGTGGGTGATCTTGCCGTCTCGCACCGTGACGCACTCCGCGCCCGGAGCATCCTTCACCGGGACGGTGTCGGTGTCGTACAGCACGACCGCCTTGTCATCGTCACCGAACGCGGCGATCAGGCGGGAACTGGTCAGGATCTGCACGAACGGCCCCATGAACCCGCGGAACGCCGCCGCACCATCCAGCCTGCCTGCGGGCGCCTGGCAGACGATGTCCTCAGCGATGTAGGTCATGGCCTTGTCAAAGTCGTGACTGGCCCAGGCCCGGTGGTAGGCCAGCGCGGTGTCCAGGGCCGCCCGGCCACCACCGGCCGCGGATGTGCGCTGCCGCGGAGGCTGATTTCGATCCGGCATGCTGCCCTCCTCCTGACTGTCAAGCCCGGCTCGGGCGCGGTCCCCTCAACCGGGAAAGGCCTGCGCCAGCCGCACCGCGATGAGCTTCTCGACCAGCGGCGCCGGAAGTGGCTCGCCGATGCTGAAGCGCAAGGCCCCTGACGAGAGCGAGTAACCCCCGAGCTCATCTCGCAGTTGCGGAAAGACTGAGCCGCTGTGGGGCAGGTAGCTCAGATGATTCTTGAACGCCGCGAACCCCGCGATCGTCTTCCCCCCGACCTTGAAGGCAGGGACGCCGTAGGAGATCCCCTGTTCGGCATCGGGGAGGATGTCGAGGATCGTCTGCCGCAGCCGCGCCAGCGTCGCGCGCTTGGGCTCCGCCAGGGCATCGAGATACCAGTCGATCTCCTCAGCAGACACGACCCCATTCTGATGATCGATCAGCTTCACGAGCAAGGAACCGCAACCGCGGCGCGGCATTATCTCCGCCGGCCCCCAGCCGGGCATGCCGCCGGTGACGGCGTCACCCGCCGGGCCGGAGGTCCTGGGGCGCGGCGGGCTGGCCGTCGGGATGTTCCGGGGTGCGGTTGATTAGCCTCCGGGGCTCGAACGGCCCCCACTCGTGGCGGCGGGGACCCGACCAGCAGGCGGGGACGGCGTCGAGGCCTGACGCCAGCTTGTAGGCGGCTGCCTCGTAGTTGATCCGCCAGCCCCGGAAGTGCGGCCAGGCTTCCTCGGCGGTCCGCTCCACGGGGAACCCGACGGATGTGATCCGCTCCCAGCCCTGCATGAACTCCTCCCAGCTCAGCCGGACCGGGTCATCAGGCCGCGGATCGCCGTCGACGGGGATCCGCAGCGTCCGGGTCAGCTTCCGCAGGCAGGTGAAGCCCATCTGCACGCAGAGCCGGGCCGTGAACGGCGCGCTCGCCGGGCACGCCGCCAAGTGGAGGGCGGCGGCGTCCAGCACGGCCAGCTGCGAAACGACCCATGAGCTGTGCGGTTCGGGGGACCGGAAACGCAGCAGCGACGGGTAACTCGAATGGGACTCGGCCACGTCGGCCGACCAGCGCTCCCAAGCCTGGTAGATGTCCGTCAGCTGCTCGATGCCATCCGCTATCTGCGCCCTGGCCAGCAGCTCCGGCCCCCAGGCGGGGCTCCCCGCGCGAGGACCGAGCAGCGTAATTTCCGTTTCGCGGCGATTGTAGGCCGCATACAGCGTGGGCAGATAGGCGATCAGAAGAGCGACGATGACCAGTCCCGAGGCAGCAGCGAAGAAATCGACCACACTCGGCTCCGCGACACTCCTGGCGGCGAAGCCGAGGGTGAACAGCGATGAGCCCGCTTCACGAAGGGCATCCGGGAAGCTGCCCCCCGCAAGCCACAGCAGCAGCCCGTAGCCGACCACCAAGCCGGCGAGCCAGATGAACAACAGCATGCCAAGGGTGACGACAGGCTGGCTGGCCAGCAGAGCGTCACGCCGTTCCCATGACCGCACGAGGCGCCCGCCCGCCGTGTACACCCGGTCGACAAGCCGGTCGACGACCTTGATGAACCCGACGCGGCCGCGGGGGATGACCAGGGTGACGGCCACGTTCACCCACACGGCGGCGACAATCAATACCCCGAGGACCGCTCCTGCAATACGCACGTCCCCGATGCTAAACGCCGGCGTCGGAGCCGGGCCGATCGCCGAGGTATCCTGCCCGCGCCTGCTTGTCGCACCGCAAGACGCAGCACACAGTCGGCACTGGGATGCTAGACGGCTAAGGTCCCCCTGGGCGATCCGTGAAACGTCCGCTATGCCGCCGCGAGGTACATCGGGACCGCTGAGTGCCTGCTGGTGGGTTCCTCTATGACCAGGTCGCGGACCCCCGTCTCTGGCTACCAGACGCGATATCTGCGGTGCCCGCGGCGTCGAAACTCTGATCGCAGGGCGTAGTCGACCCCCAATGGCAGATCGCGCGCCGACCCGTTCGGCGCGGCCAGTGTCGAGTTGGAACGGCGGATATTCGTCGGTTATCAGGGCGACGTAGGCAAAGGACGCGGTAGCACCAGCGGTTGAGTCTCATGACCAGGTCGAAGATCCGCTGCCCGTGGCTGGGGGGATCGTCAGGATGACCGCGGCGATCAGCGTGAGCACGGTGATCGGGTCAGCGCCGCCGGTGATCTGCCACGCCTGGTTCCTGCCAAAATTCCCAGCCCTCGGCGAAGATCGCCACGATCAGGTACTGCGGCAGCGCGAGCAGCCACCCACACGCCGGTGGCGAGGTTGAAGAAGGGCGGAAGCCGGTCATCGTTTGATCAGCCTGACCAGGCGTCCTGGTTCTTGCCGGTGATGTTCTCGGCCATCGAGCTCTTCTGGCCTTCACCGGGGATGATGACCCACGCGACCAGGTAGGCCAGCACGCCCGCGCCTCCGGTAATAACAGAGACGACGGCCCAGATCACCCGGACCAGGGTCACATCGAGGCCGAAGTAGCCGGCGAATGCCGCGCACACCCCGGCCAGCATCCGGCCGTTCCGGGGGCGCACCAAGAGCTTGCTTCCGTTTCCAGCCGTCATGTGAACCATCTCCTGCGGTGACCACGGGGGGATAGCTGGCCGCCGCCGGCGGCTGATCCCGGTGCCTCGCCTCAGCCTACATCGGAACTATAAAACTAGCAATTAATTTCTAGAATTTGTGGTAGTGTTTGGAGCATGGAGGGCTGGAGCTTTCCTGACCAACCACGCCCGGGTGCTGCTGTGCATCGCCCGCGACCCGGGCGTGCGGCTGCGCGACATCGCTTCCAGCCTGGACATCACAGAACGCAGCGCCCACGGCTTCGTCACCGATCTCACCGCAGCCGGGTACGTGGTGAAGCAGAAAGACGGCCGCCGCAACCGCTACCAGATCCAGGCCCACATGCCCTTGCGGGAGCCAGCCAGCCAGGAACCTGCCATCGGCGAAGTCCTCGCTCTCCGCGGAGCCGACAGAAAGCTCCAGTCCGGCCCGGTCAAGTCTTACCAAAATTTCTAGAAATCTATTACTAGTATTCTGGAACCGGCGTAGCGTCGGTGACAGACATCGAGGCTGGGCTGTCGCCGACCGCCAGGGTTGCTCGGGGTCAGCGAGAGGACCCGGTCATGGATGAGGCCCGGCTGCAGGTAGTGTTCGGGACCGGCCAGGTCGGAAGTGCCCTGGCAGCGCACCTGGCCGGGCTGGGTGTTGCGGTCCGGGCGGTGTCCCGGCACCGGCCGCCCGTGCTGGCCGAGGGGACTGACTGGCGGGCCGCCGATGTCACCGATCCCGAGGCGGCCGCCGACGCGGCCAAGGGCGCCTCGGTGGTGTACCAGTGCGTCAACGCCCCGTACACGCAGTGGCCGGAGCGGTTCCCGCCGTTGCAGCGGGGCGTGCTCGCTGCTGCTGAGCGCACCGGCGCGCTGCTGGTGGTGCTGGAGAACTTGTACGGCTACGGCCCGGCCGGGGGCAAGCCGATGACCGAGGATCTCCCGCTGGCCGCGACGACCGTCAAGGGCGCGACCCGGGCGGCGATGACCGCCGAGTTGCTGGCCGCCGCTGAGGCCGGCCGGGTCCGGCTGGCGATCGGGCGGGCTTCGGACTTCTTCGGCCCGGGTGTCACCCAGGGGTCAGTGCTGGGCGAGCGGGTCTTCGGCAACGCCCTGGCCGGCCGGCGAGCCGACTTCATCGGCAACCCTGACCTGCCGCACACCTACAGCTATGTTCCCGACATCGCCGCTGGCCTGGCCACCCTCGGCACCGACGCCCGCGCGGCCGGGCAGGTGTGGCACCTGCCCGGCCCGCCGACCGTCACCACCCGGGCGCTGCTGGATCTGGTAGCCGCCGAGGCCGGGCACCCGGTCGGCATACGGTCGGTGCCCAAGCTGGCCGTACGTGCCCTCGGGCTGGTCAACCCGATGCTGCGGGAGCTGCCCGAGATGGCCTATGAGTTCGACGAGCCGTTCATCCTGGACACCAGCAAGTACCAGACCGCGTTCGGAGCGGCCGGCACCCCGCTGGCCGACGCCATCGCCGCGACCCTCGCCTGGTACCGGACCCGGCCCAGCACGCCATGACCACTAGACCGGAGGCGGCAAAGGCCATGACAGCTCCATTGATCACCGTGACGTCCGGACCGGCGGCGATCAACGCCGCTGGCCCGGCCGCGGCATGGTCGAGGCGGGTGCGGCGCATCGGCGGGTTCATCCAGGCCGCGTTCGCCGCCTTGTGGCTGGTGCGGGCGAGCCTGGCGATCGGCGGCCCCGCAGGAGACGTCCTGCTCGCGGTGTCTAGCGTTGCGGTGATCGCCGTGTTTGCCTACGCCATCAAGGTCACGGCCGGTACCGCCCCCCGCCCGGGCGGCCCGGAGGCCAGGCGGATCGAGCGATCCGTGACCGTCGCTACCATCATCGAGCTGGCCGCTGCCTTCGTGCTGCCCGTCATCGTCATCGCCGCCGGCCGCTCCGACTGGGTGCTGCCGTCCATCGTGATCACGATCGGGCCGCTGCTGCTGTATCTCGACCACCTAGTCGATATCCCCCGCTACCGCCCGGTCGGCTGGGCGCTGACCGCCGGGCCAGTGATTCTCGTCGCCACCATGTCGGGCTCCGCGCTCGCCGTGACCACGGGCATCGCCGCTGGCGTTCTGCTCCTGGGCACCGCCGCCGCCGGCTTCCACGACTTGGCGAGCCTGCGGCCTGCTCGCCGACCAGGCGCGGCCCGGCTCCACGCGAAGGCCCGATGATCATGCCCCAGGCAGACAGCCCCGCGACCGGGTTCCGGCCCTTCTTCAACCCCGCCACCGGCGAGTGGGTCGAGTACACCGCCATCGCCGCCGACAGCGACGGGCAGCTCGTCCGTTTCAACTGGCGCAGCGTCCCCGGCGGCGTCATCACCGAGCACATCCACCCCCGCCAGGAAGAGCGCTTCACCATCATCGCAGGCGAAGCCCACTTCACCCTCAACGGGGCCGAACGCGTGGCCATAGCGGGTGAGACGATCGTGGTGCCCGCCGGTGTGCCGCACTCGGAGGGAAACCCCGGACCGGCCGAGATCGAGGGCGTGGTCGAGCTCCGCCCGGCCCTGCACACCAAGGAATGGCACGAAGCGCTCGCCGGCCTGGTAGCCGACGGCAAGACCACACCCAGAGGAGCACCGAAAAACCCGCTCCAGCTCGGCGCCACCTTCTGGCACTTCCGGCACGAAAGCCGCATCACCTCCCCACCCATCTGGGTCCAGAACCTCATGCTCCCCCCGCTGTGGGCACTGGCGAAAATCTTCGGCATCCGCCCCTACTACGACCACTGGGACAGCCGGACCAGACCACCAGGTCCGCATACCGGAGGAACACAGAGATGAACGCGAACGACCCGATCCGCCGGGTGTCGGTGGTCAGCACAGGCCAGGTACAGATCCGCCCCGACCACGAGGCGTCGAGCTGGCGGCCGACCATCTGGTGGCTGCTCGCCTCCCGGCAATGGACCCGGCCCCGGCCCATCAACGCGTATGTGATCGAGCATCGCGACGGGCTGGTGCTGTTCGATACCGGGCAGGACCGGGCCTCGGTCACCGATCCCGGCTACTTCCCCGGCGGGATGACCGGGGTGCTGTACGGTCGGCTAGCCCGGTTCGAGATCGGCCCACAGCAGACCCTCAGCGCCGGACTGGACCGCCTCGGCTACGCCGCCGGCGACGTCAAGACCGCGGTCATTTCCCATCTCCACCAGGACCACATCGGCGGCCTCGCCGAGCTGAGCCACGCCGGCATCGTCGTCAGCCAGGCCGAGTGGGACACTCTGTCAAGCCCGCTGCCCGAGATGCGCGGTCTGATGCGCCGCCACATCGACCTGCCCGGCCTGCACTGGCACAAGATCACGGCAGAACCCACCGGCGACCTCGGCCTTGCCCCCTTCCGGTCGTGTCACGACCTGTTCGGCGACGGCAGCCTCGTCCTGCTGCCCACCCCCGGGCACACGCCCGGCTCCATGTCGCTGCTAGTACGCCGACCGGGCCAGCCGCCGCTGATTATGGTCGGTGACCTGACCTACGACGCGCACCTGCTCGAAGCCGGCCACGTACCCGGAGTCGGCAGCCGGCGCCGCCTGCGCGAAGCCACCGCCATGATCAACACGATGCGCCAGCAGTATCCCGGTCTGGTGATCCTGCCCGCTCACGACCCAGGAGCGGCCAGCCGCCTGGCCCAGGCCACCGGCCAGGCTCCGGCGCTGGCGAGCGCCTAGCCGTGCCGGGCACATATGGCGATCGATTCGCTCCGTCACCGCGCCGGCCGCCACCCACGCGCAGAGCCAGGCGGACGATCGGCCTCTGGCCGACTGGAGAAGTCAATGGATAACGCGGCCCGGACACGGCAGCGGGTGCTAGCCCTTTTCCTTCCCATCGCGGCGGTGCTGTATATAAGTGCCGAGGCACTCAGCCCCAAAGGCACCGACCAGGTGATACAGACCACTGCCACCGCGTTCAAGGTGCTGGGAATCGCCGCGAAGCACCCGACTCAGCTCTACGTCGCAGGCTCGCTCGCACTTCTCGGGCTTGGGGCTCTGGCCGTCTCGTATGCGGCAATCGCCACGCTGGTCAGATACCGGGGTTCGGCGGTCGCCACCGTCGCTGCGCTGATCGGTGGAATCGGTGCCTTCTGCGGAGCCATCGTCAACGTCCTGGTCTTTCCTAACCTCGCCGCCGCCGTGACGGCACACCTGTCACCAGGCGCAGCCGCACGGTTCCTGGTGACCATCTTTACTTCCGGGTTCGGCCATGCGTTCATTTACATGTATTTCATCGGCATCTTCGCCGCGCCGGCCCTCATGGGGTTTGCCCTCTGGCGGAGCGGAAGCGTTCCGCGCTGGCTGGCGGTCCTGTTCTTCATCGGCCTGGAAGTCGCTCAACAGCAGATATCCGCCGGGATCGTCGTCGTCTTGTACATGCTGCCATTTGCGGTAGCGATGGTCCTGCTGGCGATCCGGATCTGGCAGGCGGCCGCTCCGCCAGCCAGGCCCAACCTGGAACCGGCCGTCGTAGTCACCGCGCCGGCCCCGGCGCGCCCGCACAGCTAGCCGCGGGCCAGCCGGGACTGGCAGCCGAAAGGCAGTAGCCGGTGGCTCCCATTGAGTTCACTGCCTACTTCACGCCGCGGCGGCCGCCACCGGAGTCCGCGGCCTCGACGCCTCAATCGGATGATCTGCGTGCCCGGGCTCGCGCCGCTACCGCAATCTCCCACCACTCATACTCAGCGATCTGCCGCCGCGTGCGCGGTGCTGCCTCTGCGGAGATGTGACTTTCGGTTAACGGCTCGATTGGGCGGGACCGGTTCGGTCGGTCTGACGCGCATCGCGCCGGTCGAATTGGCGGTTCGGTCACTGTGCGTGAGTAGCGGCTGTGCACTGTGATCGTCCTGAGCATCGAAGCGCCGGATAGAGTTCGTTCCACGCCAGGCCATGATCGTAGGCCGAAAGAGAGAATTACCGCAGCTCAGAACGGGTGCGCCGCCAGGGACTCGAACCCCGAACCCGCGGATTAAGAGTGGACTGCTGGGGCGCACCGAACGCTCTGCCTGCACGAACCTCTCAGGAATCTGCCCGGAACGCACGCAATGCACACGAATGCGGCCTGCGCTCGTTCCACGAGCCGTTCCACGGCATTCCAGGCCCGGCCCGAGAGATCCGTCACAGTAAGTGACGGAGGCTGTCCTGGGAGAACGCGCGCCGAGCCGCCTGATTGAGGCATGACCGGTACCTGGGGGTGTCTTGGGTGTCTGGTCAGGCGCCGGCTGGGGTTCTGGTCAGGCGCCGCCAGGGCGGGGAGGCGGATCCGCTGCGCAGGTCATGTCCTGGGTCGTGCTGCCTGTCTTCCTGCCGTTCTTGCTGGTCGTTCTGGTGCTTGCTCGCATGGCTGTCGTTCGCGGTGCTAGCCGCCCAGCTGGCCAGCAGGCTCAGGGCGTCCTGGGAGGGCGACCCAGGCCGAGCTGAACGTCGTGCTGGCCCGACGGCTGCGGCCGCGCTCGATTGTCCAGCCGCCGCTCACCGAAGCAGACCGGGCCGTCCTGGCCGCCCAGGCACTGCAAACCAGCGGCGAGACGATCAGCGCGTCCACGTCTCCTATGACGACGTGCCGCCCAGCGCCGCTGCGGCTGCCCAGTTCCCGCGGACACCCATGAGATCAGCCCGCCCGCACCCTCCAACAAGGATGGCAAAGCCGAATAAACGCCGATCTACTGAGGTGATGCTGACTTACTTGCGGCCGACCCGGGCAACGGCTCAGCAGCGGGCGGGGCGGCCACCTCCGTGCCCACGTGCGGCGCGCTGACTGTGGCGGCGGCGAAGTTCTCCTCGGCAGTGCCGCTTACCGTCGGCGCTAGCGAAGCCGACGCCAAGAGCATGCTCGATGTCATGGGTCCAGCTAGCGCGCCGGGCGGCAGCGAAGCACAGCGATGCCTACGAGCCGAGCTGCTTCGCGTGTTTGGGGCTGACCTCAGCGGGCAGCTAGACGGCTTCCAACCGGGGAGGATTTCATCATGGGCGCCGAGAACAAGGCAGCCAACAAGGTGACTGAGGTCAAGGGCAAGATCAAGAAGAAGGCTGGCCAGGCCACCGACGACACCGGCCTGGAGGCCGAGGGCCGGGCCGAGGAGGCAAAGGGCGACCTCAAGCAGGCTGGCGAGAAAGTCAAGGACGCTTTCAAGAAGTGACCAGTTCCCCTTGAGTAGGCGTTTCGCCGAAGGACGCCGGACCCGCACGGGAGCCAGGTCCGCCGTGAGGCCTGTACCGGGCGAGCTCAGGGCAATTCGCGGCTTGTGCACCACAAAGAGAGGAAAAGCCAATTTATATCGGTATTGGCACAGTAGTTGTCATCGTTATCATCGTAGTCGTTGTACTGATGCTGCGGCGCTGAACGCGCTGTTCCCTCCCACGAACTGTGAGGTAGCCGGTGATTTTCAATAAGCCAAGGCACCGGCTGCGAGGCCACTACCTTCGCATGCAGGTGGTGGCCTCTGTGGCCAGGCGAGGGTGGGTGACCAACTGAGTGACGTCCACCGGCCGCGAAGCTACATCGATGGACTGCTGGACGCTTGCAGCAGGTCAAGTGCCCGCCCCTGCGCGCCGCGCTGGCTGCATGCTGCGCAGTTTCGGACGTGCTCCTGAACGGCTGGCACGCCCGGCGAATCTTGCCTGCGGCTCCCACCCCAGGGCAGGACTATAGACAAATGCGACGCTGCGGAGAGGAAGGCTAGCGTGTTCGAGGCAGCCAATATCCGGGAATGGCGCGGCCACGATGTTGTTGACTCCGGGGATCACAAGATCGGCGAGCTGGAGGCCGTCTACGTCGACACGAGCACTGACCTGCCGTCGTTCGGCATCGTCAAGGCCGGAATGCCGACCCGGCACCGGCTCGTGTTCGTGCCTCTTGCACAGGCGGCCGTGGGTCCCGGGTACCTCAAGGTCGCCTACGACAAGAAGCAGGTAAATGATGCGCCCTCGATCGGCACGGACAGCGAGCTGCCAGCGGCCGGCGAAGAGGCCGTCTTTAAGCACTACGGCCTGACATACCAGGCGGGTGCCCGGTGGTGAACGGTGGCTGGCCCGGCGCTGAGCCCCTAACTGAGCGGAGGATCGGATGATTGCCCTCTTCCTGCTGCTGGTGATCGTGGCGATGGTGCTGGGCATCGTGGGTGTCGTCGCCAAAGGCCTGCTGTACTTGCTGTTCATCGGCATTGCCGTGTTCCTCGGCGCCCTTGTCCTAGGCGCTCTGCGGATGCGGCGGCGCCCCGGGAGGCCCTCGGCACGGTAATCCTTCACCGCCTGCCGACCGCCGGGGTGTGGTCTGGCTACGAACAAGGTGCCACCCTGGCGGGTCTCGCCGCGGTGTGATCCCGGAAGAGGAACGAACGCCCAGCGGCTCTGGAGTTAGACATGCCCGCCGCGGTCCCTATTGCCTCGATGGATGACGCGGAGGAGTGTGCTGATGACGGCGGTGATGATGATCGGGGTCGACCCGCACAAGGGCTCGCACACCGCGGTGGCGCTCGATACTGGTGAGGTGCCGCTGGACAGGGTGCGGATCCGTGCCTGGCCCGGACCAGGCCGGGCAG
>Ga0210402_10004267_pt1 | contig 13066 bp, 19 predicted proteins | sample IncBWC7MmetaG_FD_161055 | JGI IMG/M metagenome (GOLD analysis project Ga0210402, IMG submission 161055) | Forest soil microbial communities from Barre Woods Harvard Forest LTER site, Petersham, Massachusetts, United States - Inc-BW-C-7-M | ecosystem: Environmental > Terrestrial > Soil >...
TCAATTCGGGAATTATGTTGTACAGTGAGTCCCCTTCATGACTTATGAGACAGACGTCAATACAACTTGTATGTGCCAGGTGCTGTCTTCGTTTCGGTGCACCTGCCAACGATTTCATCTTTGATGGTATCGTTGACCGCATGTGGGAAGTGGCCCAAGGTCGATTTGGTGCGCGCAGCATGAGGGCTTGCCTCGAGAGCCCTCACATCACTCTCAGCCAGCAGCGTCGGATTGCAACCGCCGTTATCCTCAACTCCATCCCGTTAGCCACGAATCCCAACGGTGCTCTATTGCTCACATGGCTTCTCGACACGTCAGGCTTCCCTTCACGATACAATCTTCTTGCCCCTCGTTTCACACCCCATCTGTCGCATTTATGCACCCATAAACTTGCTTCCCTCACCGTCCTGAGGATTGTCAATCAAAAAATCGAACCCAATGCTTCCAGCGAGGTTGTTGAAGCTTTGTTCTCATCCCCTGGGGATCATGTTCTTACCGATGTCCTGGGCGATCAAGTTAATGGTGTAGCCGTCGTTCACAAGATCCTCACTAGCCCGTTCATCGACCCTGTAGAAAAGCCTAATTACGTTGAAGCGACAAAGCGCGTCCTCATCGAACTTAAAGTCATCGCAACACAAGCCTATCGTCGACTGATTGAAGAGGTTGGATTGCCCGTTCCGAATTTCCAACCAACATACACCACCAATATTCCATCAAACGGAAAGGCAAAAGTGTCTCAAAGTACGTTTGGGATGCCGGGGTTGCCTTCGGGATACCCATCCAACGATCAGGGATTGGCATCCATGATGGCCGCCCTGCAGATGGGAGGACAGAACCCACAAGCGGGTCCACCTCAGCTTCATATCGACCCCTCATTCAATAACCAAACCAATAGTCGACGTGCTCCCAGTGCAGGCGCAGTTTTCTCCCCAGCTTCCGATCCTTTCAATCCATTTGCTCTGCGTTCTCCGGAGTCGGGCAGCCCTAGATCAACTATTCGTCGTAGCACCGCCTTGCCTTCAAATGTCACGATGCCGCCGACCACTCCGTATGGCACTCAATCGCCTAGTCTTTCACAAGCTGGCAACATTCTCGGCATGGGTCAGCCTTCCTATGGCAGCATGTCCCCTCAAACCGTCCCCCCTCACGTATACCAAGCTTACATGTATCAGACTTACCAACAGAATCCCCCCAATATGGGAACCTTCCATGCGTAAATGCCAATCACACGACAATTATGACACCGCTCCTTCCGCCACGCTATCCATCACATTCGTTTCGCTCGGTTTCTCTATCTACTCTGTTGCCATGTGCAATTGGTTTATCTTCTGGACCGTCGTTCCCCTATACCCCACCCCCGCAACGTTGTATGCCTTCAAGTTGTCACACTCCTTTGAACTAAAAACAGGGCGATGTTATCGCAGTGGCTGTTGCTGTGCTGGAATGAATGGCTTGTTATTTTTTACAATTTTTTACAATTCTTCAGTTGCGTACTTGTACAACAAAGAATGGCTGTAAAACACGGCCCAGAATTATAGAGTGTTATATCCAGACTTGTATACACGTTGCTTCAACGATGTGATATACTTGTAATACCTATTAGTAATACCTCCGTATGGTCACGTGACTACCTGCCAAATCGGGCTGAGTTGTTGCAGCTTCTCCTACGTTCTGGAGAGTGAAAATCACCCATTCCAAGTCCCAGTGACATAGGATAGGGCCGATAGGCTCTGTAATAGTGTAATTTTTTTGGCGTTTAAGCGGGACCCCCCTACATGATGCATCGTGTGTCGGAATTTGCCGACGCTTACCCCTTACTTCCGTCTTTATGGGAGGAGCATCGTCCAAAGCCGCCCGTAAATTACCCAAACACGCAGAAACGCCCTCATGGGCTGGTGCCAGAACACGCCTTGCAGCAGATCACCCTCCGGAGGGTCTGGCCAGCGAAACCAAAAGTAAGAGTTCCCCCTTGAGTAACGCTGCGACTTTATTCCCGATTCGCTTCAGCAATCGAAAGGGATTCTAGAGATCCCCAATTATTGTCCAATTTGAGTCGCCTTGACCCTGTGCGAGTGGATCACCACATGCAAACTGTTCGTCCAGTGAGAGAATCATATTCTCTCTGTTCTTAGGGAGTTTCTGACTACCATCCGTCGTCTCTGACTACCATCCGTCGTCTCCGCAGGCAGAGGACACGAACCGCATCTTCAGGTCTCGCGCTCAGTCTGAATACGAAGCATCTTCATCACATTCGACACGGAATCGTCTTCATGCCCCCACCTTGAGTCACATCCTGGATGAGCGCAAATCGATAACTTCTCGAATGGACCTGGAGCGTTTGGCAAATAAGTTTGATATTGACATTGCAAAATTGGAGAGTTTGTCGAGGTTCGTAAGCAGCCCCAGCGTTAATCGGGATACGGCTGTCAGAACGGTGGGAAAAGACGGCGAAGAGAGCATCAAAATGAAGGTGCGTCCAAAGTTCGTTTGGAACTTGGCAATGGCTTATCCTTTCCGGATTTCGGAGGCGGTATGGATTGAACCACATTTTCGAGAAAGTTCCCGTCCTCAGATACATGCAAAGCCTTGAAATCCTGTAAACCTCCATGGAATTGGATTACTGGTTATTGTCGGATGTTCTTGAATGATATTCAGGACATGGAAGTCGTAGATTTTGTGATTCCGTGTACTTCTTCGTACCGACTTCAAGGGGGACTCGAGACCAAACGACGCTAACTACACTTGGGGTTTCCTTCTTAGTGACGCTCCCAGACGCTCCCCCAACCCCTCGATCGACTCTGCAGCCGGTGAGTGTTATTATTCTACCAGATAAATTGGATTCTTCACTGGTAATATTAATCCAGTCAATACCAGAATCTTTCAGATATACAAGATGTCGAATCAACGATCACAATAGTATCTTTAAGCATCACTACTACCCTGTGCTTTTGGTTTGAAGCCAGCCCATTTACCATTTGCTCGCCCTTCGCAACACGTCGGACTTTTCTGGCCCTATGCATCGCCTGAAAATTTTCGTTGAATGTCGTAGGCCTGGCGAATGTTATTAAATAGATGGAAAGTTGAAGCTGGATGCGATAACCAGTGGACTGCACGATGCATGTAAAAACCGTCAAGTGGAACAGTCAATCAATGCCATCGATCTTGTTTCCTATTCTCGTCGACGGATTCTGTGATGGGATTGAATAAAACCCATCGCCCCTGCTTTGAGTGTGAAGCCGCGTTTATGCCACCATCCTCATATAAGATTTCAGAACTGAGGTCGTGATCGTCGGGTTTTCCGTGACTTTTTCTTCAAGTTCAAGCTAGTTGAAATTGCGCGATACTTGCTGGAGACGATCTAATGTTCAAGTGTACTGCAAATTCTCTAAATCTTAACCTTCGAAGATTACACACTATCAACTCGAGGTCGACTTCGGGTCGCAGCTTTGACCGGAGGCTTCACTCATGGGTTCTTGTTTCTTCAACTGTGACGGCCACGGCACTCTGGTTTTCCACAAACAACGTTGTTCATAATGATGTCCACCCTCCCGAATCAATCCGGACAGCGAAGCAGTTGCAAGCGGAAAAGATAGGTGTCGATACCGACTCGGATGTTCTGTATACTCTCCTTTGGGGCTCGAATAAGTGAGTAGCACTCGATTACCTGATGCATGTCTCTTTCATGGTGGAAACTAGATCAAATACAATTTCACCCGATACTCCCAACATCAACTCCGTTCGCACCCCGGCTGTCGCGACCTGGTTGGAAAATGTTGCCCTACGTGACTTGGCTCTTCACCTGAAGCACGCTGCTTGTGTCGATGTTCGTGGTGATGTCTACCAATGGGGGGATGGTTTTATTGGCTGTAAGTCACAACAAAATGCAAACCCGGTGTTGACATTGCGTGGTAAGGTATACGCCTGCCCCGCTCTTTATCTGGTGTTCAATCCATTGACATCACGGTACATCGTCGTAGAATATCACACAACTGCAACTTACCGAGTCTCGCTTGTTTGCACTCTCGGCCTCTGGGAAACTGTATATACTTTCTACGGATATTTCTCTGCAGAAATTATCAAAGAGCATGCCTGCCTCTGCTAGTACACCTTGGTGGGGAACTGGATGGTTCTGGGGCGAGGAAGAAGAGATCGATTTTGTCGAACTCACACCTAAAGAAAGTCTCGCCCGGGGAGAGAAGTGCGTCCGTCATTCTTTCCAAACAATCTCGCAATTGAAAATTTGTGACAAGGTTTGTTTCAATGGCTGCAGGCAATGACCACTTGCTGGCCCTCAGTTCGAATGGTCGAACATACGCCCACCCAATCAACAAGAAAGCCAATGAATATGGCCAACTCGGGTTCCGCAAGTTCGATATGTCTGACCCATCCTCATCCATTCCAAACACGCTTCTAACCTTGGCGCTGATCCCAAAGTCTTTCGCTGATCCATATGCAAAAGCCTCTCCCTTAACGCGTGCACCCTCGTCATCTCTGTCCTTGCCTTCAGAAAATCTCTCCAATGTCAACGACAGCACCATCCGTTTCTGTACCAGTCTCTTTGAGATCCCTGTATTGAGAGGTGTGGAGGTTGCCCAGGTGGCTGCAGGCGGGCGAAGCAGCTACATCCGAACACAGTCCGGAAGAGTCCTCGGCTGGGGTGCAAATGAGTATGGGTAAGTCTTTCCTTCACTTTCAGAAAGTTTTTATGATGCTAAGTCACTGAATTTGTAGACAGATAGGCTTGGGTAGCAATGTGACATTAGATACCATCACTGTCCCTACCGAGGTCATTCTCTGGGGAACAGCCCCCAGTAAAACTCGCACAAAGTGCTTAAACGTATCCGCAAGTCAGCGTTGTCCATTCTCACCTCCCAAAATTCTCTCCTGATTTACATTTACTTGCGTAGGAGGCGATCTGGCCTGTTTCACGGTAGAACATGTGAATGAATCGTCATCCAACACTATTGACTTACTCATGTGCGGTAATGGCCAATGGGGAGGTCTTGGTAACAATATCTACAGCAATGCCCAGGGTACTCCAGTCCGTGCTAGAAACGTTAGTGGACTGCTCGAATGTAAGAGACGCACACGGCCATTTCGGACGTTAGGTTCGCTTATGCAATTGACCCATAACTTTAGACAACGAGCGAACAAAAAGTCTTCAGCCGATTCGACCCCAATCCGTCAACATCTCTGCAACAGGTCACGTCCTCTTGACACTCAATACATCTACAGCAGGAGTTGGTGGCCGTGATCTTGTGGTATGGGGTAAAAATCATGAATATGAGCTCGGCAACGGCAGGAAATCGAGTCTTCCTGTTCCGACAATGTTCAGTACGCCAGATGGGGGAAGAGTCATGCTTGGGGCGACGAAGGCGAAGGAGGTGAAGGATCTCCAGGGAAATGTATGGAAGCACGGCGTCCAGGTCGAGCAGTGTGCGGTTGCTGGGTATGAGAATAGCATGATTTATTGGAAGGTCTCTGGGTGAACCCGCGATGACTTGTAATCAATTGGTTTCCATCAATCCAATCGAACTTAACTTTGGGATACTTACTTCTTATTGTTATGATTTCCTGATTTGACACCCCTGTCCGAGTCGACCTCCCCTCTACCGGCCTCTGTGCAATGAGGCCCCGAGTCTCTTTGTGCCTTCATATCACATTACCTTTCCTACAACTCAACTCCACACTCTCCGACGCTCGCTATTTACTCTTCATCAAATCTTGGCTCTAGTTAGCCTTTGAAAATGTAACTGTCCAGATCGCCTTGTTGCTATCATCCCCACATCAGCTTGTTGGCTAATATGTTCCCTTTTTTCCTTCTAGATTGCTTGATTTATTCCCCAGTGCTTCCTTAATTCAATGCCTACCTCCACCACCTCCACCTCGAACCTCCCTGCTTCTCCCCCTTTTACGGCATCCTCCTCCTCTTTTGACATGGTTTCGTACCGCTCCCGCTCGTCCACCATGTCCTCCCAGTCTTTGCCAACATCCTCAGACGATTCTGATGACGAGATAGTATGGACTGTCTCAGAGGACTCCCTCTCTTCTTCGGATTTATCAAACCAGAGCATGTTCCGTGTCTCGGACGACGATTTTGTCTTGCTTAGCAGGCCGAGGTCTCCTGTAACCCGTCCCGGATGTTCCGCTCCCAGTGCCACTGATTGTTCCCGCACCGCCAATACAGTGGATGTCACCCCAGGCCTTGAGAGGCTTGCTCTGAATCAGGTGTCTAGCAGCATCCGCAGAAATAATAAGGCTGCCAAGGAACGCTGTAACACCGGTTCTACTAGTAACGCGAGTGTCAAAGCCAAGGCCCAGACAGCTACACGGTCCGAACGTGTGAAACGAAATGGGAAACAGATCGCCGCTACCCGTGCCCATTCGAACCCTTCCCCAGCTCCATCCCCTCATTTTGAGTGCCCATTGTCTACTGCCACGCTGATAAGGGCGCCATTATCGTCCATGACTGCTGCCCAGGCGAAGGCAGTTAAGCCAAAGCCGAGGAGAGGAAAGAAAATGGCGGCTAGAGGGACTGGTTTCGGTGCACGCCCCATTGTGGACGACATTTCGGAGATTGTAGATGGTGTATCTGATAAGGGGGATGAACCTCCTGTGACATCTATGTACGAGGAAGCCGTGAAGTACATCACCTCGTACGTCTCCTTACTTCTAACTATAATTCTGATCTAATCATTATCCCAAGATTCCTTTCAAATCCAACAGACAAAGACTCCGTCTGTCGCCTAACCCTCCTCCAATCCCTCATCATTGAACTCGGTATCGCTTCTTCTTCCCTCCCTGACTCACTCACATCCGCGAAAGCCATGCTGAAATCTCGCGCGTTCCTGAACATCCGAGAATATCTTGCAGTGCGAGATCAGGGCCATGCGGCCGTGCAACGTGTAATGCACCCAAGCAGGAACGCGTTGATCAAAGATATCAGGGCTAAGCGGAATCCGGCGTCCCTCAAGTGGGTCAAGCAGAATGGATTGCAGGTGTTGTTGGTTTCGTGCTATCATTGAGCGTGGTATGGTGGGTGATTGGGGCCTTTTTGGGGCGAGGCGACGAAGAGTCGAGAGGAGAGACTGTTGAGCAAGACGATGCGATGTGACCACTGTCCTTGCTTACTTGGGCTATCTGCTTCTGGCCACGATAACACCTTCGTTTTTCTATTTCACCCTTTTCCCTTGCAATACCTTCCCTGTTCCCTGTTCCCCGTTCCATGTATCGTGATGTTTACGAGGAGCCCGTCTATTCCATCTTACCTGCTCATTCCCGTTTTTGTTTCCTGATACTTTGTACTCTCCACCTGCTCTAGTACACATTTGTATGTACACTATTTTTGAAGCGAGTGCATGTCTCTCGCTGAACAGATGTTTCAAGAATGAAAGTTAGGGAGGTTGTCACATTATTACCGAGGCGCCAGCCTCCAAAGATTGAAGAATAGAATATTTGTACGATTCCAAAAGAGGCAATGGATAAGCTAGTCAGAAATCTTGCCTATGGCTATCAACAAGTCAGAAGAAATTGTATAAAAGATGCGGGGAAGTAGAGAGGGGTATTTAAAGCGTTAGCATCCAAATAGTTATGTTGTGTACGATAACGCAGGAAGTGGGGGTGGGGAACAAGACAAGTAAGGAAGGAATCATCCGACATCGCAAACTTCCATTCACCGCTGCCACCCCAAACAACGCTCCCTTTAGACAGCGTTGGCACCAGCGGCGATGATAGCACTAATCCCGATGACAGCTTGATTCATGGCGTTGATGTTCTCCGGGTCGGTGGGCGATGATTCAACGGTGCCAGTGGGGGAATCCACCGATATGGATGAAGAACTAGCGCTCGAATGCGCGCTCCGTGTAGTAGACCTAGAGCTGCTGCTGGATGTGGTGGTGGAAGACTCTGTAGAGGTAGTGGGCTGCACGGTGCTGGTGCTGGTGCTGGTTTTGTGGGTGGTAGGCGGAGGGGTATAGGTGGTTGTCTGGCTGGTGGTTTCGGGGGGTGGTGGTGCGTTACCGCCTCCGTTACCACCACCACCACCGTTGAAGTTCCAGGTTCCGTAAATGACACCCGTGTCTGGCGACGCAAAGAAGTCAAACAAGCCAGTTGAGAGATCGAGGCCACCGTAGGGACATCCAGGGCACTATTAAGGTTTCGCAATGTTAGACGAAGGCGAAGATACCGTGAGTGGGTAGGGAGAACATGACCAACCTCATCCATAATAGTGGCCTGGGTTGTCTTGCCGTTGAAAGTCATGGTAATGGACTTGAAGCAGTTAGGACCGGGGAACCCTCCGCCGAATTGCTAAAGCCGGGAGTTAGACGGTGGTACTCTGCTGAACGACCACCTACTTACAGGAGTGTTCAGAGCGACAATCTGATAATATTCATGATTAAGAAGAGTGTAAACAGTCAGCATATAGTAGACGCTCACAAAGTCACTGGGGACGTTGGTTTTACCGCACGCACCCCTATTTACCGAGTCAAATCAAAAGATGCCAAGATAGAACAAATGGGAATTGAACTGACAGTCCGACAGCATAGAAAGTCCAGCGGCTGGAGCTGAAGCGTTTATGGAGCTCTACATCTCCGAGAGCACGCTTGGCAATGTCCCGATGGCGGTTCATATGGGGTTGAGCATGGGGTTCAGCCAATGCGGTGAACGGAAGGGCGAGGGCGAGGAGGGTGAGACCGAAGAATGTGGGTAGCATCTTTGATTGGGGCTGGTGCAAAGATGGGCTATGACGGTGGTGTTAATGAATGGATCGTAAGAGAGTGGGGGTTATGGCTTAGAAGCCACGAGAAGAGCGAGGCAAACGGGAGGAGAAGAATTGACGGATACGTTGAGAATTTCGGTTCCTAGTCTCACCTAGCAACAAAACAACAACAAAGCCAGTCACCACAACAACAACCAAATAATATTTCGATGTACTGTAGTGCGGAACGATGTCTCTATGTGCAATATGAGAACAATACTACCCAACTGAGTGAGGGCATCTTGAGTCTCCATCTATATATATTGACTTGAACCAAGCCTGAGTCTTCTCAAATCTCTGTCATCAAGTCACTTGGGCGCCTGATGCAATAATCCCGACCAATCCCATAAACGCCAAATTGAACTGAGAAAGAACGTCGGTTGGGGTTGCAGTCTCTGTCGGTGCTGCACTCGCCGCAATCGACGTTGACGTACTCGCGACCGAGCTAGAAGAAGCGGATAAAGACGCGCTACTGCTCGAGGTCGTGGTCGAAGATACGGTTTTTAGTTGTTGTGTCGTTGAAGGCGGTGGCGTCGATGTAGTTTGGGGCGGCGTATTGGACGTTGTACTAGGCGCTTGGGGTGGCGGAGATCCGCCACCGCCAAAGGTCCACGAGCCAGTGATGATGCCTTCGGATTCCGACGCGAAGAAGCTGAAGAGACCTGTTGAGAAATCAAGGCCACCGAAGGGACATCCGGGACACTGATGGAATAGAGAGTAACGAAAGCAGCAAAACAAGTCAGTTCATTAATTGCATTGTGATATCGCAGGGGAACTGACCTCATCGACTATCTGGGCTTGGGTGGTTTTGCCCTCCGCCGTAATAGTGATTGTATCGAAACAATGCGATCCACCCGCATATTGCTGCAAAATACGTGTCGATATTCACTGCTGCTATAGCAAAGGACATGGACTCACCGGCGTGTTCAGGGCCACAATCTAAAACCCAAATGGAAATAAATCAACCAAACGAAAATATGGTGTCCAAAGGGTCAGCACTCACAAAATCACTACCAGAGTTGGTCTTTCCGCAGGCCCCAAGACCTGCCTGGTAGAAAGAGAACCTGGCCCCATCGAAACGCTTCTCTAGCAGTGACACATCGCGACCTGTCACGTTGCGTTCACTGAGTGGCAGCGTGGTCGGGGCTCTGCCAAAGTGGCGTGTTCTCAAGGACGACACAACCACGTGGGAATCTGCATATACTGGGTTGGAGAATAAGAGCGAGAGAACCACGGAGAGGATGAAGGAGGGGGAGAAAAGGAGCATTTTGGAGGGGAAATTTGAAGGAATGGAAACTGGTAAGGACCGTGGAATGACGGCTGAAAAACCGACAGGGAACAACGAGGCGACTCTTTTAAACAAGAGAGCAGTGTGGTGGTAATAGCAACGTTAAACAGAAAATGGGGTTCATGACACGAATATTTTCATTTCTTGGCTTCCCCTGAGTGGCTTACGTCAGCCACAATCAGCCACATCACCCCCCAAATTTTCACGTTTCTAACTCATGTCAGGGAAGCCATGAGAAATATTTCACCCAGACGATCTACCCTATACAGCCTGTCACTCAATCTTTACTTTCGATGGAGGATCAACATACGTCGCCTTTAACCAGCACATCAGCGCTCAACGTTCATTCTGAAGGATGCCATAGACAACGTTAGACGTCAACTCACCGAGATGAACTTGAGGATCTCGTCAATAACCACGACTGGCGCGCTAAGGTATAGAACAGCTTTCCATTCGATCCAGTTGAGTGGGGTGATCGCGAATAACGCCTATTCAACAAACCATCAGTAAACGTCGAACGTCCTTGAACAGGAAGTAGACAACGCACTGTGAAAAAGGGAACGTATAGGATCATAAAGTGGAGGACCATACTGAGGGTGATGGCTCCGACGAGGAAAGGGTTCTTCCAAACGGGTAGGACGAGTAAGCTCTCGTTCTCGGACAGTGAGTTCATGGCGTTGAACATCTCCACCGTCACCAGGATCGACAAACTCATCGTCGTCGCATGTTGAGACATGACGTTAGTGAACATTTCACATCCAATCTCCGGGAACAGCGTCGAACATTGATGGAAGTGAGTCTACGAATTGAAGAATATTAAGAGATAGTGTATTGATCAATTCGTCAAAACTTGACGTACCAATTGATGGTAAGAGATTTGTGGTCCACCAGCATAATAGATAAACCACCACGCATATCCGAAAACAGTCGCACAACCAACGTAGATTCCAACCACCATATATCGGAAGAACAGCCATTTACCGACGAGAGGCTCACGGCTGTTCCTCGGAGGCATTCGCATGATGGAGTGGTCTGGCGGGTTGAAGCCGAGTGCGGTGGCAGGTAAGCTGTCCGTTACCAAATTGACCCAGAGGAGTTGGACAGGAATTAAGGCTTCCGGCATGCCCAAGAGGACAGTGAGGAAAATGCTACCAGACAAGGAGTCAGCGTAGGCTTTTAGATTGTGAATAAGATATCATCTACCTGACGACCTCGCCAATGTTAGAAGAAACTGTCGAAGATTAGCACAAAATTTACATGAGAAGGGGAGAGAAAGGAAACACATACTAAGGTATCGGATGAATTGTTTCGTATTGTTATAAATAAGTCTACCTTCCTCGACAGCCTTTTCTATTGTCGCGAAGTTTGAATCAGCGAGGACCATGTCGGCAGCCAACTTGGCTACATCAGTCCCGCTTCCCATAGCTACACCAATATCAGCTTTCTTCAACGCAGGTGCGTCATTGACGCCATCCCCAGTCTTTCATGTCATCGTCAGATCAAAAAGAAAACTTAGCGAGAAAACCCACCATAGCCACAACTAACCCCAAGCCTTGCAATAAATCTACAAGTTGACTCTTGTGTCCGGGCTCCGTCCGACTAAACAAACTCGCCCTCTGCACTGCCTCTACTTTCTCCTCCTGACTAAGCTCATCAAGCTCCCGCCCCGTATAGCTCTTACCCGTCAAATCTTCATCCTGGCCGAATATCCCAATCTGCCTGCAGATCGTCTCAGCGGTCCCCTTGTTGTCCCCAGTGATACACACAACGCGAATCCCAGCAGCCTTGCAATTCGCCACCGCGTGCCGAACTTCAGGGCGCGGGGGGTCAAGCATACCGACGAGGGAGACGAAGGTCAGGTTTTGCTCGAATTGGGAGTACTCCTTGGAGCTCTCTGAATGATAATGCGCCACGTCGATGTCCTGGACATTGACATATGCGAGGGCAAGTGTTCGGAGTCCATTCGAACCGTAGGAAATTGTTCGTGCAAGGATGGTGTTTCGAAGCTCACATGCCAGCGGGATCGTCTTGCCGCTGACCAAGACAGAAGTGCATCGCTCCAGAACGGATTCTGGGGCGCCTTTGGCGAAAAGTGCGCCACTGCCATTGAGTCTTACGAGGACGGACATCATCTTGCGGTCCCGAGAAAACTCAAAGGTAAGCAAACGAGGGATTTTGCGTTCGAAGAAGTCGTTGATGGCATTAGCACGGGCTGTGGGCGAAAGTTCCGAAAGTGACTTGGAGACCTCTGCATCCCTACAGCCAATTTTCTCAGCGAGAACTTTGAGCGCGGCCTCGGTAGGTTCCCCGACGTTCCCATAAGAATCCTTATCCTATAATTTACAAGAACTAGTTATTAGCATATCCTCCGGAGTAAGTAGAATGTCTTACCGTGTGGTAAACGATCTTGGCATCATTACAGATAGAGCAGATTTCTGCCAACCGCTGGATAGGGTCTGACTGGAGTTCAGCAGCGGCTTTTCTGCCATCAGCAGATGTTACCGACCCATAAGGCGAGAAGGTAGTGCCTTCCACGGCGTACTCGCGTGGAGCACCCGTACTACCATCAATGACCAGGAACTAAGCGACTGTCGGTTAACTAGAATGAAGACAATTGTCGAACGGCCGTACCTTTGAAACACACATCTGGTTGGTAGTCAAAGTGCCTGTCTTGTCGGAACAGATCACGTTTGTGCAACCAAGGGTCTCGACGCTGGGTAGATTTCTAACAATCGCATTCTTCTGTGCCATCTTCTTGGTGCCGAGAGCCAAACATGCCGTGATGACGGCGGCCAGACCTTCCGGAATAGCAGCGACGGCGAGGGCAACAGCAATCTTGAAGTAATAGATGGCACCCTTGAGAGCGCCGTGGTGCGAAGGGTCCCAGAAGTGACGGATGTTTACCAACCAAACGAGAATACAGATAACAGTTATGACTTTTGCGAGCATGTCTCCGAAATCATCGAGCTTGCGTTTCAAAGGTGTCTTTTCAGAAATTTGTGAAGTGATGGACTTGTGGA
>Ga0210402_10004268_pt1 | contig 13065 bp, 14 predicted proteins | sample IncBWC7MmetaG_FD_161055 | JGI IMG/M metagenome (GOLD analysis project Ga0210402, IMG submission 161055) | Forest soil microbial communities from Barre Woods Harvard Forest LTER site, Petersham, Massachusetts, United States - Inc-BW-C-7-M | ecosystem: Environmental > Terrestrial > Soil >...
CCGGATTTCGCCGCCGTCATAGCCGAGCAACGCCACGGTCAGCAGCTTGCGCTTGCGCGCTTCGTCGAGCGCCATGACGATGTTGCGCGAGCCGCCGCTGGTGGAGATTCCGATGGCGACGTCTTCGGGCCGCGCCTGCGCGATGAGCTGCCGCAGAAAAATCAAGTCCGTTCCGACATCGTTGGCCACCGCGGTAATGTTGGCCGGCTCCATGGAGAGCGAGACCGCGGGCACCGCGTGCATTCCGGGCGGGGGCAGCACGCAATCCAGCGCCCAGTCGTTGGCGTCAGTCGCCGATCCTCCGTTGCCGAAAAGGATCAACTTGCCGCCGCGCGCTACACGCCCGGCAATGGCGGCCGAGGCATTCCAGATCTCGGCGGATGATTCTTCGGCCAGCCGCGCGCGGAGCCGGGAATCGTCCGCGGCCTTCATGAGAATGGACCCGGCCACCTCTGGAATCAGATCGCTTGTGTCCTGCTTTTCCCGGCCCAGAAACGGGTAAAGAAAGCCGGCATCGCCCGAATCCAGACCCTCCAGGCGCCGCTCCAGGAACACATGCACCGTCTCCCACAGCGTGTGGTACAAAATCTCCACCACTTCCTGATGGATGAACGGGTCCGCACTGGCCGGCTGGCTGCAGTAGTCGCCTTCCGCCCCTGGCAACGCCACTGTGAAGGCTCCGGCAGTGCGCGCCTGCTGGAGCGCCGCCGACACTTCGGGGTCGCCTTCGGGCGGACCGAATCCCATGACGATATCTTCGGGACGCAGGATAGCCTGGAGCCACGGGCCGAAAAGGATGGAGAGGTCGAGAGCCGGAAGCGCGCGCTTGCCGACGATGACGGGGTGCACGAATTCCACCGACACGTGCTGCGCATCGGTAGCATAAGGGCCACGGCCGAAAGCCAGCAGACGCCCGCCCCGCAGGAAGCGCTCCGACATGGCGCGGCAGGTTTCGGCCAGACGGTGAGCCTCCCGCGCGAAGAAGTCTTCACAGATCCGGTTCCGGTCCAGCAGACGCCGCGCCACGCTTTCGACAAGCTCGGATGGTTTGGCCAGCATCTAGCGGGGCTCCGTATTTGTGGGGCGGGTTGTTAACCTGTTCGCGATGTGCGCCCGAGGCGCTATGTGGGGCAGGTTGGCAACCTGCGGCGGATTGCTAATCCGCCCGCCGGGAGTTGGCGCGCAGCCGAACTTCCACAAGCGACTTTCGAGAGTGCGGCGGATTGGCAATCCGCCTGCCGCACCTCGGGGATGACGACCGCCAACGCGGGGCTGGCTCGCTGCCGCATCGCGCCGGCGGATTAACAATCCGCCGGACCCAGAGGGTGCCCCTAACAATCTGCCCCACAAATGCGTTTCTTGACCCATTCAAGCCCTCTAGCAGATTCTCGGCAACGGATCGCCCACCAGCATATCGACGATGCGGGTGCCGCCGTACGGCGTTAACCCGAGGACCGCGCACGCCGGCTGCTCGCGCACTTCGCCGATCATCCGCGATTCGTGGCCGCCCGGCGTCCGCTGCAGAGCTTCCAGCGCCGCCTCGGCATACTCCGGCGCCACCACCGCCAGGAACTGCCCCTCGTTAGCAATGTGCAGCGGGTCCAGTCCCAGCAACTCGCATGCGCCGCGCACGGCATCGCGCACCGGCACCCGGTCTTCGAATAGATACACGCCCAGTCCGCAATCACGGGCAAACTCGTTCAACGCGGTCGCCACCCCGCCGCGTGTGGGGTCGCGCATCCATCGCAGCCCGGGCGCCACGGCCGCGGCCAACGCTTCCACCATCCCCAGCACCGGGCGCGTATCGGAGCACAGATCCGCCTCCAGGTCCAACTCACCGCGCGCCAGCAGGATGGTGATTCCGTGGTCGCCAATCGGTCCCGAAACCAGAATCACATCGCCGGGCCGCGCCGAACCGGCCGAGCAATGGATTCCAGGAATCGGCCGGCCCACGCCCGCGGTGGTGATGTACATGCGGTCCGCCTTGCCGTGCTCGACAACCTTGGTATCGCCGCCCGCTATCTTGACCCCGGCAGCGCCGGCCGCCCGGCCCATGGCGCGCACTTCGGCCTCCAGAACGTCCGTGGGCAGGCCGGCTTCGAGCACATACGTAACCACCAGCGCTTCGGCCCTGGCGCCCGACACGGCCAGGTCGTTCACCGTTCCGTTGACCGCCAGTTCGCCGATGGAGCCGCCGGGAAAGCTCAGCGGGCTGACCACGAAACTGTCGGCGGTGATGGCGATGCGCGTGCCGTTCAAACTGATGTGGGCCGCGTCCCCGAGAGGTTCCGGCGACGAACCGAAGAGAATCGGTGCGAACAGTCCTTCAATCAAGCGGCGGCTCGCCTTGCCGCCGGCGCCGTGCGCCATTTCGATCTGGGCGTCGCGAAATCGAATCTTGGGTGAGGCGGCAACCATGATTTTAAACCCCTACGCCTGATCCTTTACGCGCGATCCTCAGGCCGGAAGCGAAACCAGCATAGACTTACGATGCTCGTACTGATGATACGCCGCGCAGGCGCCTTCGGACGAGACCATCAGCGCGCCTACCGGACGCTCCGGCGTGCACTCATTGCCGAAGAGCTTGCACTGCACCGGCTTCAACACTCCCTTCAGCACCTCGCCACACTGCGCCGCTTTGGGATCGGTGACGCGGATTCCAGGAACGGAAAAGCGCTTCTCCGCATCCCACTCCGCATAGTTTTCGTTCAGGGCCAGGGCGGACTGCGAGATGAAGCCCATCCCGCGCCACTCGAAGTAAGATCGAAGCGTGAAGACTTCCTGCATGGCTTTCAGCGCGGCGCGATTCCCGTCCCACGGAACCACCCGGCGATATTGATTCTCCACCTTCGCCTCGCCCTGCTGCAACTGGCGCAGCAGCATGACCACCGACTGCAGCACATCCAAAGGCTCGAAGCCTGAAACCACAATCGGTTTGCCTTCGTGGCGCGCGATCCACTCGTAGGGCCGGCAGCCGATTACCGTGGACACGTGGCCGGGGCCGATGAACGCGTCAATCCGCATGTCCGGCGAATCCAGAATGGCGCGCATAGCCGGAATAATCGTCACGTGGTTGCAGAAGACGGAGAAGTTCCGGATGCCCTCGGCCCTGGCGCGCATCAGCGTGAGCGCGGTGGAAGGCGCGGTGGTTTCGAAACCGATGGCGAAGAACATGACATGCCGGTCGGGATTGGCTCGCGCCAGCTTCAGCGCATCGGCCGGCGAGTAGACAATCCGGATATCGGCGCCGCGCGCCTTATGTTCCAGCGGGCTGCCGAGCGTGCCGGGCACGCGCATCATGTCGCCAAATGCGGTGAAGATGACGCCGTCCCGGGCGGCGATGGACAAGCCGTCGTCGATGCGGCCCATGGGGAGCACGCACACCGGGCAGCCCGGACCGTGGACCAGTTCGATGTTGGGCGGAAGCAGATCCTTGAGGCCGAAGCGGTAAATGGCGTGGGTGTGACCGCCGCACACCTCCATCATCCGGTAATGCCGCCCGGTATCGGCCAGACGCCGGATCTCCTCGGAGGTTCTTGCGATCAGCTCCGGCTGGCGGAATTCATCGATGTACTTCATAGGAACGGCGTATTTCATGGAAACGAACGCTCCTTTGGCGGCCCGTCTGGCGGCACATCGGCGGCGTTGCTGCGGTAACCCCGCATTTCCTCCATGGCGGCGTCGGTGCTGTAGCCCCGCACTTCCTCCATGGCGGCCTCGCCCTCGCCGAGGGCGGTAAGCATTCGCAGTTGGTCGAACGCGTCCTCTTCCCTGATCTTACTCATTGCGAATCCGACATGGATCAGCACCCAGTCGCCCGGAACGATGCCGTCAGGCTCCACCAGGCTGATATCCACGCGGCGGCGCACGCCAACCACGTCGATCAGTGCGCTATGGGCGGGGTCGTCCGCCAGCGAAATAATCTTTCCTGGAATGGCGAGGCACATGTTAGTCTCCTGCAGTCTCCCGCTTGCGATGCGCGACGATGTCGAATGTGAATTTCAGTTCGTCTTTGAGTTTGAGCCCGCCGCCGGCGATGGTTACCAGCCGGATGCGGTAGTCGGTCTGGCGGATCGAGAAATCGCCGTTGGCCCGCAAGCTATCGTCGCGCATGGTCACATTGCACCCCACCTCCAGGCCCCGCTCGACGCCGTGCAGGAACAGTTTTCCGCCGATCTGCGCACGGTACATACCCTCGGTAATCTTGCTGGCCTGAATGGCGGAGCTGTCAAACCTGATTTCCGGGTAATGGTCCGTCTCCAGCACGTCCTCTCTCATGACGCGCTCCATTTCATGACGGTCTTTCTCGTTAACCTCGCCGGTCACGGCCAGCGAGGCTGCGTCAATCTTGAGATGGAGCGAGGACTGCTCCGGCGCTTCCGGACTAAACCGCGCTTCGCCCGTGAAGTTGCGAATCGCGATGCTGGGGTTATGGCCGAAGGCGGAGAGCAGGCCGCTGGCGGACGCCCGCACCAGGAACCGGCTCTTCGCGGCATCCAGGCTGTAGCATGCCGTTAGGCCTTCCGCCATGTTCGTGGATGATTCCATGTTTTGGCGTCTCTGGTTTGGCGTCTCTACATCGACCGGATCTTCATGTAGCGCTCCAGGTCGGGGATGGCCGCCTGGAGCAGGCCGCCCACGTTGGTTCCTCCCAGAAGTTTGCGCACCACCGGGCTGGTGACTACCAGACCGGTGCCAAACAGAATGAGGGACAAGCCTCCGAGAAGAAACAGGGTGTCCCTGGTTTCGGTGGATTCGGGTTCGCTGCCACCCGAGCGAATCATTCTAGCCGCTGCCATATCGTCTCCTTTTCGAATTCAGATGTTCGATTCAGATGTCACGCCGCCGCTACGCTGCGGTTCTTTTCCAAGATGCTTCCCACCAGCGCTTCCACCGTGTCCGCCGCTGTCTCAACCGCAGCGCCGACGGTCGCGCTCAAACCCATCTGTCCCTCTTCTTCCGAGCCTAGCGTTTCGGGCTCGCACCCCACCAGCAGGATCCGGCCGATTGAATCATTCGGGTCGCCGCTACCCATGGCCTTCGCCATCCGGAGCACGCGCATCGGATTCATCCCGTGAGTCGCCACGTCGATTGCCCCATCGATACCCGGCTCGTCCAAGCCGCTCGGGGCGTTGCCGTCTAGTTCAATGGTGTAGAGCGTGCCCGGCAACCCGCCGCGCGACGTCGCGTCCACCAGGATTGTGACGTCGTAGCCATCCAGCAGGGCGTAGGCCAAGTCGAAGCCGCGAATTCCGAAATCGACCACACGCACCTCAGGGGGCAAGCTCCGTCTGGAGAGGTGGCTCGCCACCTCCACGCCGAATGCGTCATCGCCGTGAAAAATGTTGCCGATGCCTGCGATCAGTATCCTCACCGGTCACCCTCGCTCGCGACCCTGAGGGTCGCGGCCACTAACGGTCGCGGCCACTACCGGCTCGACTTCCTCGGGGCCGAAGAAGAATCGGTGTCCCGGCTGCCGGAGCAATCCCAGGTCGCGTCCCGGATCGTCGTCCAGAACCACCGCCAGGTGCGGCTTGCCTTCGTAGTCCTGCTCAATGCTTTCGATGGTTGCGGTCTTGCCCGATAGCGCCAGGTCCAGCACATCGCCGCCGGCTCGGGGGCGCAGCCGCACCGTGTCGCCGGGGCGCATTGGAACGCCCGAAATCAGCAGGCTCGCCAGCGGGGTCTTATCCTCCAGAAGCTGCCACTCCCACTCGTTCATGACGCCTCCTTCTCCGGCGTATGCTTTTCCGGCGTATGCGCGTCCGGCGTATGCGCGTCCGGTGAGTGCGTGTCCGCCCCATGCTTGTCCGCCGACGGCAAGCCACGGAGCGCGCCATGCAGCTTCATGAAATGCTCGGGCGGTAGCGCTTCGGTCCGGGCGAGGATCTCCCGGGCGCGCTCGTCGCTGCGGCGCATAGCGCTCTTTTCTTCGTCCGTCAGCGTCAGAATACGGAGCGAGAGGATCTCGTCGATCTCGGCGCCGTCGAACAGGTCGCCCGGGCTCTCCGGCGCGATTTGCGGATAGTCGTAAAGAATAATTGGCGAAGAGAGCAGCGTGTCGCGCTGTCCCGCTTCGCCGGCCAGCACCGGCCAGGTCCCCACGTTCCGGCAGGCGGCGGCGGCTTCCTGAAACTGGGGCGGCGGTTCGAGCAGCGAGACGAACTCGCCGTCCCGCAGGCGAAGGATGGTGTGTGCCGACAGCAGCGACCCGGCCAGCGCGCAGTCCCGTGCGGCCCCTGGCGCATCCGCGAACGGCGTGTGGTTTGAGATGCGGACACTGAGGCGAAAAAGCCCGGCTCCCGTGGAACCGCCGTCCTGCGGCTCGTCGATGCCTATCTCAATCCAGCCTTCCAGCGGCGCTTGTGTCCGGACAATCAGGCCGGCCACCATTCCCGATGCGTCGCGTACGGGTTCGACGGTTCTGGTGGCTGGAAACGTGAATCGGCGGCGCCAAGGCTGAGCTGCCAGCATAGCGAAATGAAGACCAGGCAGGTTGATGTCGCACTCGGCCGCCTCCTGCCACGATTCGTAGCTGCGGCCGTCGATCTCCATCGAAGCCGCCGGAACGAATGATGGCTCCGCGTCAATCGGCAGTTCCGGCACGGGCTCAGCCAGGTAGCCGGCGACACGATCGACCAGCCGCAAACAGCGGATTTTCACAGTCAGCGCCGTCAGCGGGCCGCCCAGCGCCAGGCACTGCGTCTCCATCTTGCAGGGCTCCACGCCGCCCTGCATCTCGCTATACGCGCGCGGATAGACGACGCCGAAGTTCCACCGCTGCCGATTCTTCACCGCCGATGAACGGTATGGATAGAGCAGATAGCCCTCATAGAGGACGGCATTGGCGATTTTCTCCACCAGCGGGCTGGTTACCGCTGGGTTGCTCACGATTGCCGTGCTCACGCCTGGCGCGCTCACGATTTTACCGTCTCCTCGCACGCCGGGACAATTCTGTCGAGCGCAGCCTCCCAGGTCGGAATACCGTTTCGGACCTTGTATTGATATAAGCGCTCGAAGATATCCCTGCGAAGGCACAGCCAGGCGCTGTTTGGATAGTAGGCCTCCATCATGCCGCGCCAGGTTTCGACCGGCAGCCGAAAGCGCGCCTCTTTGCTCCAGGAGATGGGCGCCACCTGGGCAACGCCGCCGCCTCCGTCGTAAAACACGGTGCCGCTGAACAGGAAATTCAGCGGAATCTCTCCTTTTTCGATGCCGTGAAAATACTTGGTGGCGGCGACGTTGAAATCGAATGTGCAAGGCACTTGCACTTCCACCGCGGTGCTGCCGGTAAAGGAGGAAACCGTGGCGCCGGCGTTGGTCCAGAGCATGTCGTGGAGCGTCTGCCCCCAGCGCTCCGGTTCACCGAACAGATCCAGCAGGCGTTTCTGGTCCTGTTCGGTGTAGCGGCGGCGCGTCACTTCGATTCGAATCTGGCAGCGCAGGGCGACGCTGAAGATTGCCTCGCCGGCTTTGGCGTTGGTTACTCCGAGGCGGAATCCCAACAGCGGAGTCGCCGCGAAGGGGACGGCCGCCGCGCTATCCACGCGAAAGTCCAGATCAGGCATGATGCTGCCCCGCGGCAGAGCCGGCCCGCGCGTTCAACGCGGCGAAAAAACGCTCCAATTCCCACCACAGTTCGGTCCCGCCGGAGAGTCCCCGCCAGTTGGTGCGGACCAGTCCGACCAGCTTGAAGCATTGGTCGATCGGCAGCAGGAAATACTGGTTGACCGGAAAGCCGCGCCCGGCCCCCAGGCGATTCACCAGCAACGCTTCCACATCCGCTTCCATCGTCTGCAGTTCCGGATTCTCCGCGGCAATCTGGTCCCAGGTCTCCAGCGGCAACAGCGATTCGGTGGCGCCTGCCGGGCTCGGATACACCGCGATCATCTTGCTGGAGGCGCTGCCGGACGCGCTGCTGGCGAAGAAGAACGCCATGTTGATGGGGACCAGCAGGCTGTCCCAGTGCGCGTCCGTCAACCGGAAGCCGCGCAGAAAGCGAATGCGCGAGGGTACGCGCTTATAGCGTCCGGTGACCGATCCCAAGTGGCCGCTCTGTCCGCCAAAAAGGATGGCGCAGGCCTGGCACACGCAAACCAACCGCCGCTTGTCCGGCTCGATCAGGTGCTCATGTTCGGCTGCTACGCCGGCCCCGCACAACTCGCAGCGCTCTCCCGAGCCGGTGCGGCGCACGAATCGCTGCAGCGATCCAAAAGCGTTCAAGGATGTCTGTATAGGTTCGGCTGCCATGGTATAGAGTCTCGTATATTGAGCGGCCGCTCCCTAACGGTCACGGCTCTGATCAGAGCCGCGCGCGTAAGCAAGCGGTTCGCCGGCCTTTGCCGCCATCACACCCACCTTCTCCAGCGGCACGAAATCGGGCGGGGCGAAATTCTCCAACCCCAGCAGCACCAGAGACGCGGCATCCGGCGCCGCCGCGTAAAGTTCTTCCTCCATCGCGGATTTAACAGTGCGGGCGGTGAACGCGTTATCCACGCCGCGGAGCCTTATCCGTACGGCGCCGCTGTCAGTGCCGATCAGTTCCGCATCGGTTGCATAGGAGCGCAACGTGGGCCGCACCTTCTCCAGGGCGCGCCGCACCCTGGTCTCAAAGTCCAGCGGATGCAGACCGTATAACAGAAGCACGCTCGCCACCACGGGATCGGCGGTCAACGAATCCAGAACCTGTTCGCCGGCATCTCCGGCCCCCCGGAGGCGTTGGAGTACTCGCTCCAACGCCTCGCCGTGAAGGTCCATCACCGACTGGAGCAATTCCCTGGACTGCGCTTTGACATCCGCGCCAGCCTCCGAATCCAGATGACGCACCAGTTCGGCAATTCTTTGCATCCGTTGCTGCAGCTTCTTTTCATCGATCATTATTTGTCCGATTGTATGCCAAACATCGGCGAGTGACGGGTCTCCAGCACCTTTCCGTCGCCCAGATACATGTGAACGCCACAGGGCAGGCACGGGTCGAAGCTGCGGACCGTGCGCATGATGTCGATGCCTTTGAAGTTGTCCGGTCCATTCTCCTCGAAAAGGGGAGTGTTCTGCACCGCATCTTCGTACGGACCCGGGGTTCCGTAGACATCGCGCGGGTTGGCGTTCCAGGGGGTGGGCGGATAAGGATGATAGTTGGCGATTTTGCCGCCGCGAATCACCACGTGGTGCGACAACACGCCGCGCACCGCCTCATGGAAGCCGCAGCCAATGGCCTCTTCGGGAACCTTGAAGTCGTTCCACGTTTTGGTGTTTCCGCTGTGCAACTCGGCCATCGCCTTTTCGGCAAAGTACAGGGCAGCAGCCGCCGCGTAGGCCTGGAAGTAAGTACGGGCCCGGTCGCGCTCAATGGTGTTGCTCCACTTGGGAATCTTCCACTCGAACTCCACTTCCGGCAGCGACATCGTCTTGGGGAGATAGATCTTCACACTATGGCCGGTCGCCTTGATGTACCCGATGTCGACCAGCCCGGCCAGCGCCGTCGCCCAGAAGCGCGCAATCGGGCCGCCGCCGGTGTCGAGCGCCAGATGATCGCCGGTACGCTTGTCGAACCAACGCGGCGACATGACCCACGTGTACTTGCCATCGAAATCGCGCTTTTGTGGCCGCGGAATCGTGGTCTGGTTCCATGGATGATTCTTGTCCACCGGATTGCCGAGAGGGTCTTCCTTGACGAATGTCTCCGCGTTCTCCCAGCCATCGTAGTAGGAACTGCCCAGCAGGATGCGGATGTTCAAATTGATGTCCACCAGGTCCGTGGTCACCAGCTTTCCATCCACCACCACGCCGGGAGTGACGTACATCCCACGGCCCCAGTCGGTCATCTTTTTGTAGGTGTAGTCGCAGACATCGGGATTATTAAACGAGCCCCAGCATCCCAGCAGGATGCGGCGCTCGCCCACCTTTTCGTAACCCGGCAGCGCGTCGTAGAAGAAGTCGAACAGGTCGTCGTGCAGCGGTACCACTTTCTTCATGAACTCGACGTACTTCATCAGGCGCACCAGGTAATCGGTGAATAGCTGCACCGTGGGAACGGTTCCCACGCCGCCCGGATACAGCGTGGAGGGATGGACGTGGCGGCCCTCCATGAGGCAGAACATCTCGCGCGTCAGGCGGCTCATCTGCAGGGCTTCCCGATAGAAAGACCCGGTGAAGGGATTGAGCGCCCGCATGATGTCCGCGATGGTGCGGAAGCCGTGGAGGTTGGAGTTGGGCGAAGCGGTCTTCTCGGCCTTGGCGAGCACGCTGGGGTTGGTCTCCTTCACCATCTGCTCGCAGAAATCCACCCCCACCAGGTTGTCCTGGAAGATGTTGTGGTCGAACATGTACTCCGCGGCTTCGCCCAGGTTGACGATCCATTCGGCCATGGGCGGAGGCTTCACTCCGAAGGCCATGTTCTGCGCGTACGTGGCGCAGGTGGCATGATTGTCCCCGCAGATTCCGCAGATGCGGCTGGTGATGAAATGCGCGTCGCGGGGGTCTTTGCCCTTCATGAAAATGCTGTAGCCGCGAAAGATGGAAGAGGTGCTGTGGCATTCAGCGACCTGCCGGTTCTCAAAGTCGATCTTGGTGAAGATCCCGAGGCTGCCCACAATGCGCGTGATCGGGTCCCAGTTCATCTCCACCAGCTTCCTCGACCCGGTTGGAACTTCGGTTGTCGGCGCGGTGATTGTGCTCATGATGTTTCGCTCCTCTCCTTTCTAATAAGTCCTGGGGTGATAGCCGGTGGTGAGTTCGGCACGCGGATGCCGCCACCTCGGCTCCTGGTTCAGGGTGCTGTTGGTGAACGAGCGCAAAGCGCTGACTGCCCGGCCGTAGACACCCACGATACCGGTGGAGACCTTGCCGCCCGGGGGCTCATCCATGAACGGCATAAACTTGTCCGGGAAGGCCGGCATGGTGCAGCCGATGCAGATGCCGCCCACGTTGGGGCAGCCGCCTATGCCCGCCATCCATCCGCGCTTGGGCACATTGCAATTCACCACCGGCCCCCAGCAGCCCAGTTTGACGATGCACTTCGGCGATCCGTATTCCGTGGCGAAGTCGCCATGCTCGTAGTAGCCGGCGCGGTCGCAGCCATCGTGGACGGTCTGGCCGAACAGCCATTCGGGGCGGCCGGCGTCGTCCAGGGGAATCATGGGGGCCAGTCCGGCCACCTGATAAAGAAGGTAAAGAACCGTCTCCATGAAATTGTCGGGCTGCACCGGGCAACCGGGGACGTTGACCACCGGGATGCCGGCCTTGGAGCGCCAATCCCAGCCCAGGTAGTCGTTCAGGCCCATGCAGCCGGTGGGGTTGCCCTGCATGGCGTGAATGCCGCCGTAGGTGGCGCAGGTTCCGGCGCCCATAACCGCGATCGCCTTGGGCGCCAGGCGGTCGATCCATTCATTGGTGGTGATGGGCTGTCCGGTGTTGGGGTCGGTTCCAAGCGCCGCCCAGTACCCTTCCTTCTTGATTTTTTCGTTCGGGATGGAACCTTCCACCACCAGCACAAACGGATCGAGCTTGCCTTGTTCGGCCAGGTACCAGTTATTCAGGAAGTCCGCGCCGGTTTCATAGGCCAGCACGGGGTTGTGCAAGTGTACCTTGGGCAGGCCCGGTATGGCGTCCAACAAAACGTCTTCGATACTGGGTTGCGTGGCCGCGGTGACCGAAACGGAATCGCCGTCACAGCCAAGCCCCGAGGTCATCCAAACGATGTGAACATCACGAACCGGCGACGGTCTCTGCGTCACCCGGCCGTACGGAATCTTCTCCGCCATAATATTTCCCTCCTCGCGAAGTCGCTACCAGCCAACGTTAGAAAAACAACGTTAGAAAAACAACGTTAGAAAAACAACGTTAGAAAAACAGACGCGGTGCCAACTCTCGCCCGCGCCATACCCTCCGCCAGAGCTGCAAAATGAGTATAGAGTGACTCGCCGAGGCCGCTCAATCGGGCGCGGGCGGTATCTTGGCGCAGGAAATTCCCATTCTGGAGATCGGGGATTCCCTGATCTGGCGACCGGCGGGTGTGCCTTCGACGTCGGCCTGCCCGAAGGCCAATACGGGGCCGCCGGTCAGATCGCATTCCGGGAGTGCGGGCGGTGGGGACCGGCAGGCCGCGACCCGCTGCAGGGCCACGAAATGAGGGCGGCATTCGATATCGAGGAGTGGCGGGCCGCTGTCCCCGGCCGGCCGCGTTCCGATATTGCGATTGTGACTCCGGGTTACTTCGCGGCTGTGGCGATTACGGCTGCTGAAGGGACGGGACTTCACCGAACGAGATGCCGCCGGAGCTCTGCTGGTATTGGTGGTCAACGAGGCGTTCGCGGGTGTCCCCGAGGTTGATGTCAGTTGCCAACAAACCTCTTGCAATGCGCGCTTTCATTGTGCAGAATGATGGTGCGTGGTCTTGAGTGACCCGTGGCGCCACCGCATTGGATCGGGCAGAGATTGGCCGCATATGCTGTATTCTATGAAATCGCGTGCTCGCTGGACCACCGTTCGGGCTGCCGTTCTGTTGGCGGCCGTGCTCGGCTTCAGTCAAGAACCGGCTAATCCCTGGCCGGAATCGGCCCTCCTCAATCCGGGCGATCTCGCCAAAGCGTTGCGTTCGGACGCCAAAAAACCGGCCGTCATCTGCGTGGCATTTCCCGTGCTCTATCGCAGCAAGCACATCACCGGCGCAGTTTTCGCCGGCCCGGGCAACAAGCCCGAAGGCATCGAAGCGTTGAAGAAGGCGGTGGTGGGCATGGCGAAAGACAGCGACCTCGTCCTCTACTGCGGTTGCTGCCCGATGACCAGGTGCCCCAACATCCGCCCCGCGTATCAGGCGTTGAAGGAGATGGGCTTCACCCGCGTTCGCGTCCTCAGCATTCCGACCAACATGGCCGCCGACTGGTATGAGCAGGGCTATCCGTCGGAGGCCGGAAGCGCCGGCGGTCCCGGGCAATAAGGTTCATCGCCGAGCGGCGAAGCCACAAAGAAGCGGCCAGATCGTCGGGAAGGGTGACCGTAATCTGCATGAACTCAGCCTGGCGCACTTGGTTAAGCGAGACTGGAAGCCGGTTGCACTCGCGCCGG
>Ga0210402_10004272_pt1 | contig 13058 bp, 16 predicted proteins | sample IncBWC7MmetaG_FD_161055 | JGI IMG/M metagenome (GOLD analysis project Ga0210402, IMG submission 161055) | Forest soil microbial communities from Barre Woods Harvard Forest LTER site, Petersham, Massachusetts, United States - Inc-BW-C-7-M | ecosystem: Environmental > Terrestrial > Soil >...
ATCCTTGCCCTTCAAGTCGTTGTCGATCAGCACCACCGCCGACAAAGGAAACGCCTCCAGGGTGAAAAAGGAGAGCCTCTGCTCCACGTTGTCGTCAAAAATTCGGAACTCTTCCTTGGTCAGATCTGGCACAAGAGTGCCCGAGGAATCCTTGACCGTCACCGGCAAGACCACCAACGTCGGGTTCGCCCGCAGCACCACTCGCGCATCCGTCTGCTGAGGCGCCGCAGTTGTCTGTGTTCCAGCCGGATTTTGTGAAGGCGGAGGAGCACCACCGGGAGCAATTGGCTTCGGCGTAGGCGCCTGGGGCGGCTCCTGCCCATGCAAAGTGAGCAATCCAGCCAAACTCAGGACAATGGTCGCCAGCGACACTGCCCCGGCAACTCTCGTTTTTCGTGGACTTTTCAGCATGAGCAGGCCAAACTCCTCTTTTGTGGGTTTCCGCACTTAAGGTTCTGCTTAGTTAGACGCATCCGAAACCCTATACGGACGCATCCCACTTGACGAATTCTTCCTGGCTTGCACTGGCGCCAGCCGGAAAATACTCACAAGGAAATTATACATGCCTTTCTTCACTAGAGTTTCTGCGGTCGCGGCAGCCTTCTGCCTGACATTCGGCTGCGTCGCCCCAGCGATCCCCCAGGAACCGGCGCAATCCCAGGGCACGATTACCTCGCAAGTCTCTCTGGTCAGCCTCTTTGCTACCGTCCGCGACAAGAACAAACGCATCGTCGGCGACCTCAAACAGGAAGACTTCCAAGTCTTTCAGGATAACGAACCCCAGAAAATCGCCTTCTTCAGTAAGGAAGTGACGCTCCCCATCACCATCGGGTTGCTTATTGATACCAGCGGCAGCGAACAGAACCGCCTCCCGGCCGAACAGGATGCCGCCACGCGCTTCCTCGAACGCGTCATGAAAAAGGGCGACGAAGCTATGGTCATCAGCTTCGACCTCGATGTGGACTTGCTCAGCGACTTCACCGACGACAAACACATCATCGAGCGCGCCATTAACAAAGCAAAGGTGAACGCGGTCGGCGGCGGCGGCGTGGTCACGCCCGGCACGATTCCTTCCAATGTCGGCGGCACACACTTTTATGACGCCGTATATCTGGCATGCGGGGAAAAACTCGGCACCGAAGCGGGCCGCAAGGCGCTCGTCATCATCACCGACGCTGACGATCAAGGCAGCAAGGTCACCCTGAAAGAAGCCATCGAAGCGGCACAGCGCGCGGACACCGTTGTCCATGTGCTGCTGGTTCATGATCCTGGCTTCGGTTGGCGCCCGGATGTGGCGAAACAACTCTCCGACGAAACCGGCGGCCGCACCATCGAAGTTTCTTCTGAGAAAAAACTTGAGCAGGCCTTCGATCAAATCTCCGAAGAGCTCCGCAGCCAATACCAGATTGGCTACTACTATCCCGCGGGCAAGCCCAAAGACGGCGGCTTCCGCAAAATCAAAGTGGACACGACCAACAAGGACAACAAAGTTCTGGCCCGCCGCGGCTTCTACGCCCCCAAGGAATAACTCGCATCCAATTGCGGTTGTTTGGCCGCGGTCACACTTGGCGGCGCTCGTCTTGTTAATATTCGCAACATTCAGCTTTGTCGCGCTTCGCATAAACCAAGCCCGGAGGGGCGGCACTCTTCGCCCTTTCCCGGTGTACAATGGGTGTTACGGCGGAGAAGGATTCCCAAATCATGAACGGCACAGAAGGAAATAATCGCACTGGCTGGGGTGTGCTCGGAGGGCTCGTTGCGCTTGGTCTCATTGTTGGAGGCTGGGCGCTCGGAGCGCAAATCAAAGCCACACGTCTTAACGATCGCTACGTCTCTGTAAAAGGCCTGGTCGAACGCCGAGTGAAATCTGACCGCGCCATCTGGTCCATCAGCTACAAACAAACCGGAGACGATCTCCCGATGGTCTATTCCAGAACGGAAGCCGACAAAAAATCGATTCTCGATTTTCTGAACCAGCAGGGACTCTCCGCCTCAGAGATCGAAATTGGAAGCATCCGCGTTGTGGATACACAGGCGAATGAATATGGAAACGGCAACCGTGCGCCACACCGTTTTATTGTCGAGCAACAAATTATTGTCAACACGCCACATGTAGATCAGGTGGCCGCTGCCGCCCAAAAAACGGTAAGCCTTCTGCAAAAAGGCATCGTATTAAGCAATGATCGCAGCGAAGGCCTGACTTACAAATTCTCGGGGCTCAATGCCATCAAGCCAGACATGATCACGGAAGCAACTCGAAATGCGCGCGCTGCCGCGGACCGTTTCGCTCTCGATTCAGGCAGCAAGGTCGGCGCGATTCGTCAGGCCAATCAGGGCGTCTTTTCCATCCTCGCCGAAGATCCCGAGAGCGGTTTCTCCGACGATGACTCGGGAGGCCGTGGTTCCAGTGCCGATTCCAGCCTCATGAAAACCGTCCGGGTCGTCACTTCAGTCCAGTACTATCTGGAAAAATAATCCAGCTCGCCAACGACCCGTTATGCAGTCTTGAATTTCTTCCCTGCGATCACTCCTAGAATCACCAGGAGGACCAACGCCACAAGCTGACAGATCTTGATGATGGATGCGTCCGGCGTCGGCGCCATCGCGCGCAACGCCGGAATCTTCATGAACGACTGCACAATCAGCACCAGCACGTTAAAAAACTGTGCCATCACCGCCGTCACCACATAAACCGTCCGCCACCCGCCGGCAAGTTTCTTCGAATACAGCGCAAATAGCGCAATCGCCAACACTACCAGCGAAATCGCGCCGATGACCATTCCCGGCGTAATTTTGGTGTTCGGAAAGAAATATCCCGTTACGCTAGTCAAAATCGTCGTCACAAGAAAAACCGCATTCAAACCTCCAAGCTTTTTTCCCCCGATCATTTGAAAGATCACCAGAAATCCCGCGGCAATCCCGATCAAACTCAGAGCCACATGAATTATCGTAAGTAGAGACATCCTCATCCCCCTGCGGCCAGGCTTGGCCACTTGTCTGCCCTTTTGATATCCCCAGAGCCCGGAACGATACACGGAACTTTTGGCCTTCGCAACGTTTGTGCGGCTCAAACGGCGAATCGCGCGTACGTGGATAACACCGTGCGGCAGACGTATGATGGAGGGGCAAAAAATCGGCTGCTCTGAAGACTCTCTGCAAAAGATGCACGGAGCCTTCAATTCCTGCCAAGAAAATGGGAAGCGAAACCAGATGAACCTCCAGAGAAACGCACTCACGTTAGGCATCGCGGTCTTATCGCTGTGCGCAGTTACGTATTCAGGAAGCGCCCACTCTTCCAGGGCTTCCTCTGCGCTTCCATCGGACTCCGACGCGGCATTCCTCGGGCGCTGGGATTTGACGCTCAAAGCCCCGGATCGTGAATACCCCTCCTGGCTCGAACTGCGTCACGACAATGGCAAGCTAGTCGCACAAATGGTTGGTCGTTGGGGAAATGCCCGGCCGCTGCCAAAAGCCGAGATCGTGAACGGTCGTCTCAAATTCGTCTCTCCGAAAGAGGAAGAAGACCGTAAAGACGACATGGTGTTCGAAGCTACCTTGAACGGCGATAGCCTTTCCGGCACCACCACAGGACCCGACGGCACGATTTGGACCTGGACGGGTGAGAGAGCGCCCTCTTTGAAAAGAGGCGGCACGCCCAAATGGGGAAAGCCCATCGCTCTATTTAACGGAAAAGATCTCTCTGGCTGGACGATGACCAAGTCCAATTCCCCTGCCGTCTGGAAAGTCGAAAACGGCCTATTGATAACGCCCGGCGAAGGCCCCGAATTGATCAACAACTCCAAGTTCCAGGATTTCAAGCTTCATGTCGAGTTCAAATGTGACCCGACTTCCAACAGTGGTGTCTATCTCCGAGGCCGCTACGAAGTGCAAATCGAAACTGACTCGGCAGACGAACCTCCCAGCCATCACACGGGGGGCGTGTACGGTTTCCTCGCGCCATCGCCGGAACTTCCCCGCAAATCCGGAGAATGGCAGACCTATGACATCACATTGATCGGTCGAACCGTTACCATTGTCCAAAACGGCCAGACTGTTATCAACCAGCAGGAAATTCCCGGCATCACCGGGGGCGCTCTCGATAGTCACGAAGCCTTGCCCGGCCCCATCTACTTGCAAGGCACCGAAAAAGGCCATATCGCGTTTCGCAACATCGTCCTCACTCCAGCGGAATGATTCGCCGCTGTGACAATTGCGACTTCGATCCGATTTGCCCCAACACTACGGACGAAAGCTTTTCTGATTCTTCAATCTGGCAACTTCGAGGTCATCCGTTTGTTTTTTCTGACGAGCTTCTTCCCTCTTGGGGCCTTCCTGCTGTTCCCGTTTCGTGGCTTCCGTACTGGCTAGTTCTGCTTCCGCGTTAACTCGTTTCGTGCAAATAATCAGCCCAAATCGACTGGAAAAAGAGGAGCGAAATAGATTTAGGGAACGCTGGGAGTCTTCCCAGGTCGCTACGGATTTTTCTCTGGTCTCATAGTGGCTATTGGCATTGGCAGCGACGTCTGGGAAGACCGTTGCGGGAGGTCCATATTTTTCAGAAATGGACTTCACCATGTCTTCCAAGGTGAGGCCTTCCGTCGAACTTTGGTCGTAAGTCACCGATATTTTGTAAAGTTCGCCGTTGTAGAACGAGAATAGAATCTGCTCTACGCTGTCCGAACGGTAAGGACTTGCCGAAGCACTCGGTGGCCACCAGCTTAATTCCTGAAATACGGGCGATTCCCCATGCGTTTGATTTACATCCGCCGGCTTCTGATTCGTAAGCTTCAGAACGGAGGCCAGATTTGCTCCAAGCGTAAAACCTCGATATTTGGATAGATCTTGTGCGTGGAGCCGCGGCGTCACGACAATCAACGAAAAAAGGCCAAGAAACACGCTGACCAACACTTTTCTTTTCATACACCCTCCCATTGACTAAGAACTTGAAATCATCGCCGCGTACGGCTTTGCAGCAGCTTCCTCGCTCGGAGCTGGCGCCGGCATTCTCAAAACAAAATCCCTTGTCGGGGTAAGACCCAAGCCCTTTTGGATATGCCGCAAATTCGCCGCAACTCTCAAAAAGGGAATGCCGAGGAATCGCTTCACCGCAACTCTTGTGATTTCGAGAGAGTTATAGTTTTGCGCTTCGCGTTTCGCTGCGATTCGCTTCAGTGCCCTGCGAAATGTCGCCGAGCCCTCGCGCCCAAGTGAAATTGCCTTAATTTCGCCTGCCAGATAGAAAAAATTCCAATTCGCCTTCACGATCTTTCGTGCAAGCCCGTATCCATCTAGATTTTTGACAAGCTTCCATCCGGGTAAGAAGGCATCGCCGTCAACCGATACTCCGGGAGGGAAAATTGTGCTTTCTCTGACGAGAATGGAACCAATTCTGATTTCTTGCGGCATATAAGCTCCCTAGAAAACGAGTGCAAGACAGTTACATTCCGACGTTACAGGCTTGGGCACTCAATGCCTTGTTCCACGAAGTAATCGTCGTTACCGCGTCCTCGCCAGGCGCGAAGAATGCCATTTTGTCCAGAAATCCTTTTTCCTTGCGCAGCATAGGGATTACTTTTTGTTCCATTAAGAGGCTGAACCCTGAAATGCTGTTCGGCTCCAATAAGGTCATTGCTTTGTGCACAAACATAGAAGTCTCCTTGGAACCACAGCCATGTTGAATTCACGAGCTCGTAGGTAACCACTTTCGGAATTCCCTTGATGAGTCTCGATAGCTTTCTGAATTCCTCTGCGAATGTCCCGCGACTGTAGGCATCTGCATTCGAAGCTTTGTCCCACAGACTAATCGTCGTCACGGCGTCTTCACGGGGTGCGAAAAATGACATTCCGTCCCGAAATCCCCGTTCTTCGCGCAGCACTGGGATGACTTCTTGTTCCATTAAGAGGCTAAACTCTAAAATGCTGTTCGGCTTCAATAAGGTCATTACTTTGCGCACAAACATGGGAGCCTCCGCATTCTGAATTGGAAACGTTAACGTACTTTACAGGGTCAACAAGTGGGAGAAGGGCGATTCCCAGAAACCACACGAAAATTACAGCGAGAAAGAGGAAATTGCCTGGCCCAGCCCTACTTCCTGGTCAAATTCGCTCTTTCTCGCCGTGTAACGCAATATCCTAGAGACTGCCAACGGAGCGCGCTGTCCTGTTTTATACAGTCTTGGTAATCGATTGTTTGCTACGGTTAGGCTGGTTCTAAGCGCCCTGTCATGAGATGTGCCGACCCAATATGAAACAAATGAAACTCCCGAAGAGCCGGGGCACCGACTCTTTCAACGCACAAGACTTCCTTGATACTGCCGGAGTAGCGAGGAAGATCGCCGAATACCGGAGAGGCGAATCCATCTACTCGCAGGGCGATGGCGCTGAGACGGTAATGTACGTTCAAAAAGGCGGAGTGAAATTGTCCGTCGTAAATGGATCTGGCAAGGAAGCGGTCGTGGCAATGTTTGGTCCCACGGACTTTTTTGGCGAGGGCTGCATGGCTGGCCAAACGATACGGATGGGCACGACCACCGCAGTCACACCGACAACGCTGCTCGTCATCCAGAAGAAAGAGTTGTTGCGTGCGCTCCACGCGGAACACGCGCTGTCCGACCATTTCATCTCGTACATGCTCGCGCGCAATATTCGAGTCGAAGAAGATTTGATTGACCAACTTTTTAACTCCAGTGAAAAGCGCCTGGCGCGCACGCTTCTTCTTCTTGCGCGTTACGGAAAACAAGATCAACCGGACCGCGTATTGCCGAAAGTCTCCCAGGACACGCTCGCGAGGATGGTTGGAACGACGCGATCGCGAGTAAATTTCTTCATGAACAAATTCAGAAAATTGGGATTTATCGAATACAACGGCAAAATCAAAGTCAATAAGTCGTTGCTGACCGTCGTCCTGCACGAATAGCCAACGACATTTTTCGAGCCACTAGGCAGCGCTTCAAGCTACCCCCGCAGTAGTTGTCCTCCGATATAAACCGCGAATTCAATATTCACTTTCACGCCAAGAATATTGTCGGTCTGGCGATCCAAATAGACCAGGGCCGAACTACAAAGGGCATCCAGATGTTTCACCCTTTGCAGCCGGCCCTGTGTTACACGAAGCAACCTAACCTGACGGCGTGCGGTCAACTCTTACTTACTGGCGGTTTGTTCCGACTCGTTCTTCGGTGCACTCTTCTGCAGCGCATTGACAAGCCCGCGACCCGACAGAGTGACGCTCGTGCCGTTTCCTCTGACGATGTCCTTGGCTTTGATTGCGTGGCCATATACATCCGCACTGGCGTCATCATCCGGTCGAATCGTAGATCCTTCGAGAGAAACGCCGGCGAACAATCCACGTGCACGCGAGTAGCTTAGAATCTCGGCGCGCATCCAGGCATCTGTATCCGCGGCGGCGGTACGCCCCTTGGGTCCTCCAGCGATGGAAGCATCCGCGCCCAGCTTTACCTTGCTGCTGAGTATGGACTCCATGCCGCGATCGTTCATGACCAACAGAATCAAGTCCGTCGCTTCTCCGCCGATTTGGAAGCCGACACTGGCTCCTTCAAGCGCGTACATTGCAGGCGTTCCCCAGGGACCGCGGAACTTTTCTCCCGTGCGGCAAACCATGGCTCCGCGTCCGTAGTCCGCGCCAACTCCAAACGCCAACTTCTTGACCGATGGGAACACAATGACGCATTCGGCCTTTTCCAAAAGCTCGTGAGGAATATTTTCTGGTACGTTGAGCACTTCTTGCATGACAACGCCACATTCCGCCAGGCGCTTTTGTTCTTTGTTCATCTTCTTCGCGTACACCGCGCCTGCCACAAGGGCGAGACACGTTCCGACTGCTAAGTATTTCTTCATTACTGACCTCCACGGTCAAAACTTCTTCTAAAAACGATTCAATCCCAAAATGTTTAGTGGCTGAAGGACTTTCAACGCGTCAATCGTAAGAGGGCTATGCGTCACCCGACTCTCAGGCGGGATGCTACTGCGGTTTTACTTATGATTCTTTTCTCGCACCAAAGAGGAGCAAAACGACTCCGCCAACCAACACCAGTCCACCGAGGACCGGCGGAATCGAAATTCGGTCGTGTTCTTCCGCGGTGGCGTGAATCGGTCCGACATCAAGAATCTTCTCCTGGTGCGTATAACCGAATCCCTGATAGGCGAGAGCTAGCCCGCCGGCAATAATCAAGATGATTCCAATCCAAGCGACCGGTTTCATGCTCGTTGCCATTTGCTGCTAAACCATTCGCTTTCGGCCCTGAATCAAATTGAATACGAAAAGGACCAAAGCGGCGATCAACAGGATGTGGATGAATCCCCCGAGCGTGTAGGACGTGACCAATCCCAGGATCCAGAGAACACACAAAACTACAAAAATTGTCCAAAGCATATTGTTCCAATCTCCAGAAACTCGTGATTGAAGTTTCGGATGCACCTGAAGACCCTTTTGGGGATCTATCAGATGCCCCATCGTAGGCTGATTGAATGGGTGAGTCTGTTCACTTGCGCACACCCTTGCCGATTTCGGGCGCCGCATGGGCCGACGAAGGGAAGGCAAATCCGCCGATTTCGCGGGCACGGACGACAAAACGCTTCGGCGCTGGGCCCACAAAGTAAAATGGGAAACAGGTAAGCAAAGTCAAATCGTGGCCGGTTGATGATTCCAGGACGCGAATATCTGTGGGAGCAACGACTTCGGAGGACTCGACGCGGTACTCAAAATCGCGCTCACGCGTCTTGAATCTAATTTCGTCGCCGACGCGAATCTCGCGTAACGGTCTGAAAAAAGTGTCGCGGTGGCCAGCAATGGCGACGTTCCCCCATTCACCGGGCAATGGCGATCTCGCAAGATGTCCGACGGCCCGTCGCAAATCCGCAGGCGAGTCTCCTTGGACGACAATGGCGTTGAGCCCCACGCTTGGGATTTGTATCTCGCCAATAACTTCACCTTCCGCCAGCGTGTGAGGTTCCAAGAGACGGCCAGCTTGCTTGATTTTTTTCATCTCGAGCGTCTGATAGGCGTGCGAATCGGCAAACGCAAAAGCCGCGTAACCCAGGGCAAGAATGCCAAAAGCAAAAAACAAATAACAAGCAACACGCAGGACATGCCGTCGATTTACCGAAAGTGGTTCCCTTCGTTGGGAAGACGGTTTCATCTCGCTCCTGGCGTCGCGGTCTGTGCAACGCGCTGCTTTTGCTCTGCAGGCGAATAGCCTGGCCGAGCTCGCACATGCAGCCTGCCGTGACTTGGCGCGACAACTCTCACTTCGGTTTTTCGATATGCGAGTGCATCCTTCATGTTTTGCGGAACATAGCCGAGGGTGTATTGCTCTCGAAGATCGCGCGCGATTTCCAGGGAAACCTTCGCAACGGATTCTCCTTGGCGCGGGAAATAAGCGATTCCTCCGGTGTCCTTGCAAAGCCGGCGCAAAAGACTCGGGTTTTCTTCCTCACTATCCGAACCAACGAGGGCGATGGAATAGACCAAAGACTGCGATTGGCGGGCCTGCGCTAGCACCTGCGAATATTTCAGGTGGCTGGCGTTGTCGCCGCCGTCGCTGATAATAATCAGGGCTTTTTTTCCCCAGCGGCCATCCTGCAAATGCTTGAGCCCCTCGCTCACAGCGTCATAGAGAGCGGTTCTTCCACGCGCAGAAACTGCGTTGAGCGCAGCTTCGAGGTCCTTCGCATCATTCGAAAAAGTCTTACCCTGCATGAGCTCCATCGAAACGTCATCGTTGAAATCAACGACGAACATTTCATCCTGCGGGTTGCTCGAGTGTGCGAAGGAGGACACCGCGGCAGTCACGTCCCGGAGCTTGGAAGCCATGCTCCGGCTGTGATCGACGATCAGCCCCACGGTAACCGGAGTGTCGCCTTCTTCAAATACGGTAAGCGTTTGCAACTGACCATCCTCGTACACACGAAAATCCTCTAGCGTGAGACCGGGATCGAACGTTCCGCGCTCGTCAGTGACCTTCACGGGCAATAGGACAAGATTGACGGACACAGCTATTTTCGCGGGCTCGTTTGAACCAGCCTGAAGGCGCTTTGACGCGAGAGATGGAGAAAGGACCAAAACGGCCAGGGAGAGAACAAAAGCGGCTACGAAGAATGATCGTGTGCCCAAACTATGCCTTCTCGAATTTCGAATGAGGTTCACGGAGAGGCCTTCTCGTGACGCAAGGCGCGACCTTTCGATCGCGCCTGCGACACGCTTTGTTGCGATCGTTTACGAAGCCAGTTTGAGGAAAAGCTTCAGGCCGAGCGCCATGCTGATGGCCAAGCCACCAAGCAGTGCGATCAACGGCATGGAGCCCGCTGTTGCAGGCAGTTCCTGGGTTTCCACAGCTGGAGCGGCCGCCACCTGCACTGGAGCCGGCGTAGGAGTTGCAACCGCTTCGACTGGCGGAGTGGTCTGAATGGCTGTATTTACTTCCACTTCTTTCTGGTCGGGTGTGACGGCAACGATCGGAATCGTTTTGATCGTGGTGTCGTCAATCGTTTCGACGGCGACCGCCGGAACGACTTCCTTCGTGGTCAGCGCCAATTGAATCGCCCGTACCTTTGGATACACGAATTCCTGTCCGAAGTTGTCGCCTGGATAAAACCAAGCGCGGAGCGCTTCGGGAGAATCGCCGGCCCGTTCGCTGAACTTCATGACGGTGTCGCCCGTTGGCTTCAGCCGGTAGTTATTAATCGCGAGGATCGTAGCGATGATCTGGGTTCCGTCCTCGTTAAAAATTTGAACGATGTGGCGGTCGGAAGGAGAATCAAGCAACCGGAACATATATGTGCCGGCGGGGAGAATTTTCCCAGGGACTTCCACCGATTGACTGAACGTAATTATGGTCTTCTTGTTCCATTCATCGGCATGGGCACTGGGCACTGCCACAGAGCCCAGCAGGCTCGCTGCGAGTAAACAAAGTATTGCTTTTGCTGATTTCATTCTAAATTTCTCCTGAAACTTGTCGAACTTTTGTCTGGTTGCATAGGACAGAGCAGAGACGATCTGACGAGAGATGTTGGGGCCTGCGCGAAAGTCTTTTGTTTTTTCCTACAACATCAATCTAGACGCAGCCGAGTGAATAGTCTGTGCACTTGAGCACACATTCGGACTTATTTGTGGTCCCGCTCGCGTGTCGCCACGACTGCAGCCGGGCTGAACACCTTCAACTGGTCCAGGGAGGTCAAAACGCCTTGCCAAAGAACAGCGTCTTTCTTGGTCTCGAGGGGAACGGAAAGGTCGGAATAAAAGCTCAGGATGTTATTGCGTAGGTCCTTTGAAGTCAGCTCAAACTTTCGTTCCGTCAGCTGGCCCAATAGCTTGGCGTATGTTTCATCGGTCAGCGAATATTCGGCTGCCTTGGTTTCCTTGCCCGTATCAAAGTCCGTATTGGTAAGTTCTAGTGAATCTGTCCGAACCTGTTCCAGGTAAATGCGGTATTGGTCCACCGTCGTGTTGATGCTCTTGAAATACAGATCTTCCGTCTGCGCCGTGGGGTTATTGAATGCCAGCGCCTTGAACGGACCGATTTTGGGCATGTACTTCAGCAAGACGGAAAACAGCCGAATCTTGAATCCGTCTTTCTTGTAATCCTTCCCCCATTGCTTTTCGTAGTCGGAACGAGACAGCCGGTAAAGGAATTCCTTTTTCGCAAAATTTGGTGTCTCTTTCATCAAATCTTTCTTGTGGGTCCGCAAGGCGATCTTGGTCATTTCCGGAATCATTTGGCTGACGGCAAACCGGTAGGAACCAATCGCCAGATCTTCATGTGCCAGCACGTCTTTTAATTCCACTCCATAAACGATGGGGAAAGTTCGCTCGAGCAACGACTTGGAAACCTGAAATCCGATGAAATCGTGGTATTGCTGTGACGCATACCGATTCTTTGCAACCTGCACCATGTCGAATCCAAACTCAGTTTTCAAATGCGCGGTGTGATCCTGCGCATATCGCACGGAATTGCCATATTTAGCGCGCAGCTTGGGATATTGGATGGAAACAGCCTGATTGACGGCTGGATGACCAGTAATGTCAGAGGCGTAGTGCGCCAGCGCTCCAAGAGCGAATGCGTATTCGTTTGCATCCTGGCTCTGCAACAGCAATTCGCGAACGAAGTCGCCGCTGCGAACGTAATGCACCAAATTGCTGAACTCTGCGCTGCCGAAGGGGTAGTAGCCCAAATCCTGAATGACGGCGCCGCCGTACGCGTAACCGTGAGCTTCCTGGAGCTGCTCTTCCGTAAGTACGGGAAAGCGCTTGAGCAGAAGCGGCCTCAGTTGATCAGTCCAAACCAAATCGATGATCTCTTCATGCGTCAATACAGAGTACGCAGGTAAACCACCGGCAGAGAGAAGCATGACCAGAAATAACGCCGCCGCGCGAAAACTCCATTCACCAATCCTTCTGGTTACAGGAAATCGCGGAAGCGGCGCGCTAAGTTGATTTTCTGAGTTCATGAACAATTTTCTTCGCTTCCTTCATTCTTTCTTTGTAGAAGGAGGGGCTAGCGAGGGTGTTTTTCGCCCCGGCCCGAAAATGCTCGCGGATATCTTTCTTTACGAAGAATCGCGACAACGCCAGGTAGGTCTTCAGTTCCTTCTCAAGAAAATTAATCGCATGTTGTTTGGATTCATCCATGATTACCTCTGTCTCTTAAATTCGCCCTAGTAAAACGAGCACGACAACAACCAGAAGTACGATTCCCAGGCCACCCGTCGGCCTATAACCCCAATCGCGGCTATGCGACCAACGAGGTAGAGCGCCAAAAAGTGCCAAGATCAAAACGATAATCAAAATAGTTCCAAGCATTGTTTTCTCTCTTTCCAAAATTCAGTCGTTGAACCACAGACCCTGGCCCAGCCGCATTCCACCGTTCTGAAGAAAATACGTCCTGGGCCCGGGGTTGAATGCGCTCGGCAAGTGCTTAGTTCAGGTAAAAACTGATGGCAATGCGATCGCTCGGATATCTGCGGTTGTACAGATAATATCCATCGCCGTAGTAGTCCACGTACATGTCATCGTTGTCATACCAATCGTTTGACCAATATTC
>Ga0210402_10004275_pt1 | contig 13052 bp, 12 predicted proteins | sample IncBWC7MmetaG_FD_161055 | JGI IMG/M metagenome (GOLD analysis project Ga0210402, IMG submission 161055) | Forest soil microbial communities from Barre Woods Harvard Forest LTER site, Petersham, Massachusetts, United States - Inc-BW-C-7-M | ecosystem: Environmental > Terrestrial > Soil >...
GGCTGCGTATTGCATTTCGAGACACCGGCATCGGCCTTGACGCAAAACAGCGGGCAAAGATTTTCGAGCCGCTTCAGTCCGGGTTTGAGGGCGGGACGGGTCTGGGACTTTCCATCGTGTACCAAATCGTGCAGGCGCACAGCGGCAGAATCAGTGTGATCTCAGAGAAAGATCGCGGCGCGGAGTTCGTTGTGGACTTGCCGCGAACAGCGTGAGGTTTTATGCAGGGAAGCAAGGCAGTGGCGCAGGAAGTTCGCAAGGAAGTGACTCACATCCTCGTCGTCGATGACGAGCGCTCCATTTGCGAGCTTCTTGAGATTACCTTCCGGAAGGAAGGTCACCGCGTGGAGATAGCGAACAGCGTCGAGGCCGCCAAGCGGAAACTCGAGTCGCAGATTTTTGACATTATCATTTCTGACGTGCGGATGCCTGGAGCTACAGGTGTCGACCTCCTGAAATTCACCAAAGAAATTTCTCCCAACACTTTTTTTCTGCTCATAACCGGCGTGCCCACGGTCGAGACCGCCATCGAAGCCATTAATTCCGGGGCAGATCGCTACGTTATAAAAGACCACGCGCTGGTAGACCAGCTGCGCCGGGCCGTAAAGGAAGTCTCTGAGAGCCTCAAGTGGAAAAAAGAGGCTGGATACCTTCGCCGGGAACTGCGCCGCCTGACCGGTCTCGACAATATCATTGGGCAGAGTCCCAAGATGCGCGCCATTTTCGACTTGATCCAGACGATCGCACCACAATCCAGCCGCGCACTCATCACCGGCGAGAGCGGCACGGGAAAGGAACTGGTGGCGCGGGCTATTCACGAAAACAGCCTCCGCGCGCAGGCTCCGTTCATCACCATCAATTGCGGGGCGTTTCCAGAGACGCTGCTTGAATCGGAACTTTTTGGCTATAGAAAAGGCGCATTCACGGGCGCCAACGACAATCGCGTGGGACTCTTTGAGGCGGCTCATGGCGGCACCCTTTTCATGGATGAGATCGGCAACATGAGTTTGACCATGCAAGTGAAGCTCTACCGCGTGCTTCAGGAAGGCAAAGTAAGACCAATTGGCAGCACCGAGGAGACGGACGTGGACGTCCGCATCATCGCCGCGACCAACAAGGAATTTGAGAAGGAGATCGCCGAGGGCCGGTTCCGCGAGGATCTGTACTACCGCCTCAGCGTAATCCCCATACACCTTCCGTCACTTCGGGAGCGCCGCGAAGATATTCCGCTGCTTGCACGCCATTTTCTCGAGCGCTTCCGGACGTCCATGGAGAAGCCTATCGGAGCCATATCACCAGAGGCCATGCGACGGCTCGAAGCCTACGATTGGCCGGGAAACGTTCGCGAACTCGAAAACACCATGGAAAGAGCCGTCGCCCTGGAATCCAGCCCGGAGATCTCCCTGGGAGTTCTCCCTGATCGCATCGCGGGGTTTGCCACGGCATCCTTGTCAGGCGCCATCGGAGGCGGACCAGCAGGTTTTCCTCCGGAGGGCATCGACTTCGAGAAGGAAATCGCGGAGGCAGAGAGACGTTACTTGCTGGCCGCGCTCGAAAAGAGCGAAGGGGTCCGCACCAAAGCAGCCGAGCTGCTGAAGATTACGTACAGGTCGTTCAGACACTACGCCAAAAAACATAGCGTGTCATGACGTTTGTGGGGCGACAACCTGCCGTTTTCAGGTTGAGGGAAGCCGCTCGAGGGGTCTTAGAGTGACAGATTGTGTCATTTCGTTGGACAGAAAGCAGCCGCCAAATTTTGTCTAAACTGACTTTTGAGCAGTGTGTCGCCAACATTGTCCTTCTCTTGACTATCAGTAAGTATATAAGAATCTTTATCTTACGAGTTTATACGGTGCGCAAGCTCTCTTGAGGATATGTGGCTACCAATGTGCATGTGTCTGTAGATGTCGGGGACTATGAACTTGAGTCCCCCTATAGCTATCATGAAAAACCAAAAGGGTTTCTCTCTTATCGAGCTTTTGATCGTCGTGGCGATCATTCTAATTATTGCGGCCATCGCCATCCCGAACTTGCTCCGTTCCCGCATGTCGGCAAATGAAGCCTCGGCTGTGAATTCTCTGCGCAGCATCAACACAGCTGAAGTGACCTTCAGCTCGACCTACGGCGTTGGTTACGGTTCATTGATTGCCCTGAGCACTCCTCTTGCTGGCTGCCCCGTTGCACTCGTAACTGCGGCTTGCCTGATCGATAGCAGTTTGGGCGGCGGAACCAAGAGTGGCTACACATTCACTGCGATCCCTGCAACCGGCGCGGGCACTCAGGCTAGCCCGTTTGTAAGTTTCAACTCCACCGCGGTTCCGGTGTCGCCTGGCCAGAGCGGGCAGAGCGATTACTGTTCCGACGAGACCGGCATGATCCGTCGCGATCCGACGGGTGCGGCGGGGGCGGTAGCTGCCTGCGGCACTTCAGGTTTGGTACCTGTCCAGTAGTTAGTTGGGGCAAAGCGCGACCGCTCAGGAAGCCAGCATTCCATCTCTCAGCGAACCCAAAAGAGCACAGGATCTTTCTCCTGTGCTCTCTTCTTTTGCTACGAACGCATTAGCACTGCGAGCGGATTTGTCATGTATTCTAAGTGCCTCCCACAGTACGCGGCCAAAGCACCGCCAAACATTGCGTCTCGAGTTGTGACGGACAGACACTTACAAGGGGAGATAGACTAGCGTTGGTGCTTCGATACGCCGGATTGCGCTTGCTAGAGCAGACAAAAAAGGTCGACATTTTCTGTTTTAGCTGCCTTGCGCCCCCGTGGTTCCATCTTGGTTCCTTATGCAAAATGTAAGTGCCTAAGAATCTGTAGTATACAGGATTTTTGTGGTACTAGTCCTTTCGATTGAAGTTGGCCATCCACCTGCCCTATATCTTGGCATGCTTCGGTACTATAACCAGAAAAACCGAACTCAAGGAGACAGCATGAAGAAGCAAAAGGGTTTCTCTCTTATCGAGCTTTTGATCGTCGTGGCGATCATTTTGATCATCGCGGCTATCGCAATCCCGAACTTGCTCCGTTCCCGCATGGCGGCGAATGAAGCTTCGGCGGTTGGTTCACTCCGTACCATTAACACAGGTCAAGTGACTTTCAATTCGACCTGGGGCGTTGGTTACGGGACGTTGGCGGCTCTGTCCACCCCTGCGGCAGGATGCCCCGGTGCACTTGTGACTGCGGCTTGCTTGATCGACAGCAATTTGGGCGGCGGAACCAAGAGCGGCTATACCTTCACGTCACTTCCTGCGAACGGCGCGGGCACGGCTGCAAGCCCGTTCCTGAACTTCAACTCGACCGCGAATCCGGTGGCACCTGGCCAGAGCGGACAGAGCACGTTCTGCTCCGACGACTCCGGTGTGATCCGCCGAAATCCCGCGGGCGCAGCGGCACCAGCCGTTTGCGGCACGTCCGGCTTGAACCCACTTCAGTAACTTGATTGGGTGTATGTTCGACGGATCAGTCAGCTAACATTGGGTCCGTCAGCGAATCGGGAAGAGCACGGGACTTCGGTCCTGTGCTCTTTTCTCGTGAACCGGCCGCACTCGCCAATCGTCGGGAAGACGCAGCCAGTGAAATAGCCCAGTACGGGACTCAGGCCCGAAACGGGAGCCGGACCTTGATGACTTTTTTCGCCAATTCAAAATGACGAAAAGTGTCAGATGTGGCTCCAGAATGAGCCTGCGCCGCAGCCTCCTGGCAAGTTCTGAGATGCGAAGGAATAGCTAACTTGTTGAATCTACAAATCTTAATGGAATAGAAATATTTCGTGGGCAGACTCTTCGAATGGCACCTGCCTTGCCCTAACCTACCATGTGCTCTGGCACTTAAAGACATTAATACTCTCAAGGAGACAGCATGAAGAAACAGAAAGGTTTCTCCCTTATCGAGCTTTTGATCGTCGTGGCGATCATTTTGATCATCGCGGCTATCGCAATCCCGAACTTGCTCCGTTCCCGCATGGCGGCGAATGAGGCTTCGGCGGTTGGTTCGCTCCGTACCATTAACACAGCTCAGGTGACATTCAACTCGACCTGGGGCGTAGGTTATGGGACGTTGGCGGCTCTGACGACCCCTGCGGCAGGATGCCCCGGTGCACTTGTGACTGCGGCTTGCCTGATCGACAGCAATTTGGGCGGCGGAACCAAGAGCGGCTATATCTTTACGTCACTCCCTGCGAACGGCGCGGGCACGGCTGCAAGCCCGTTCCTGAACTTCAACTCAACCGCGAATCCGGTGGCACCTGGCCAGAGCGGACAGAGCACGTTCTGCTCTGACGACTCCGGTGTGATCCGCCGCGATCCTACGGGCGCAGCGGCACCAGCCGTTTGCGGCACGTCCGGCTTGAACCCACTTCAGTAACTTGATTGGGTGAAGACTCGACGGACCTGCTGCCCAGCTTTGGGTCCGTCCGGGATTTCGAAAGAGCACGGGATATCCTTCCCGTGCTCTTTTCTTTTGCGATGAACGCGCCAGCGCCGTGGGGAGGGGACTTTCGAAGTGTAGTTGCAGAAAGCAAAAATTAGTCCTGCACGAAACCACAAACGACATTTATCGTCGCCTTGGAAGCAAAATAAGTCTGAGAGAACTCAGATTCCGTGGAACTTGCCTGCAAAAAGGCATGACAGAGGGTCAGGCAGCGTTTCGGAAATGGTCCTCGGATTGCTCCCTTTCTTCATGGGAATTAAGTGCGTAATAAATCGTAGTAGAAATATTGCGACACTCCTATGAGCAGAAAACAAGCAGGTTTCTCGCTGATCGAATTGCTAATCGTTGTGGCGATTATTCTTATCGTGACAGCGATCGCCGTACCAAGTTTTCTGCAAGCAAGGATGTCGGCAAATGAGTCTTCAGCAGTGACTTCCATTCACGCCGTGAATACTTCCGAGATTTCCTACTCATCTACCTATCCCACCATCGGATTCTCGCCTTCGCTGGCTAACTTGGGTGATGGTGGAGTCTCCCCTTGTGTGGCGACGGCCGCCACGGCGTGCTTTCTTGATCCGGTGATCGCCGGCGGCACCAAGAGCGGCTATCAGTTTACTTACGTGCAAGACAACTCCGCAGTCCCTGCCCCTGGGTATAAGATCAATGCTGACCCCATGAACAGAGGGTTTTCAGGTCAACGTAGCTTCTATTCCGATCAGCACAACATTACCCGCTATAACGCTACGGCACCGGCCACCCCCGCGTCTCCTGCCCTATAAGAAAGACCTGCTAGACTAAAGCTGTATGACATCTCCATTCGACGTGGTTCTATGCCTCTTCTGGCTAGCTACCGGTACGGCAGACACCCAGCATCTTGTGACGTTGTTGGAAGGGCGATACCGGCCGGCGCGTACGATGCAGGCCAGGTTTCTTGAGCGCTACTCAGAAAACAATCGGGTGATTAGGTCTGAAGCAGGCATTGTGTATTTTCGGCGCCAGGGAAAGATGCGTTGGGAATATGAGGCGCCGGAGAAGAATCTGTTCCTTGTGGACGGCAAGACGGCTTGGTTTTACGTCCCCGGCGATCATACGGTCACCCGCGTTCCCGCGAAGCAAAGTACAGATTGGCGAACGCCGCTGGCCCTTCTGGCCGGCGAAATGAAATTGTCGCGCGTTTGCGCGCGAGTCGAACCTACCACGGTTGAACAGCCCGACACTCCGGGAAACATCGTGTTGTATTGCCCGCTGCGCGGCGAAAATAGCAAACCAGAGCACGCGGCCAATGATGCGGGGGAAAAGCAGGAGACCAGTCCGAAGGAGTCTGTTTATCTCGAGATCTCACCCGAGCAGGGAGATCTTGCCCGCGTCCTTGTGCGGGAAGAGGGCGGAGTCGTTATCGAGTACAAGTTCTCCGACTGGCGTTTCAATCCACCCCTTGCGGATTCCTTATTCCGATTTGAAGTTCCTCCAGGTGTTGCCATCGTAAGGGGTGAATCATCTGCCGAATCAAGGCCTTAAGATGAATTTCGCGTTAAATTGAGACGACGTATTCGAAGAAGAACAGCCAACCATCAGGCACTACCCCGCATACTAACTAGATGAGGTAAACTTGAAGCATGGGGGAATTTGTCTGCCGTGTTGCGGATGCAAACGGCCGAGTATTCTCGCACGTCGAGGCTGCAGGGTCATTGGCCGAGGCGCGCCAGAGGCTGGCTGAGAGGGGCTTATTTGTCTATTCCGTTGAGGCCCGCAGCAGCCTGTTCCGTGCGTTCATAAAGCGCGGCAGCGACCGTCAGATCGGCGGCTCTGATTTCCTTATTCTCAACCAGCAGTTCAATACATTGATCAAAGCCGGATTGCCGATTCTCCGGGCTCTGGATCTTCTGGCAGACCGCGCCACCTCACCCAAACTTCGCCCCGTACTCTCCAAGGTTCGTGACCGCGTTCGAGAAGGCAAGTCACTTTCCGAGGCCATCAGTGAAGCCGGCGTATTTTCCAAGGTCTACGCTACGGCCATTCTCGCCGGTGAGAAAAGCGGAAACTTGCCTGGTGTTTTGGACTATTACATTGCCTACCAGCGAGTGAGCACGGGAGTTAAGAAAAAAATTCTCGCAACGCTGGTATATCCAGTTCTGCTGATCACCGTCGCGTCGATCATCGTGACCTATCTCGTAACCTTTGTGATTCCAAAATTCGCGGTGTTATATAACGACCTACACGTGGAATTGCCGGGGCCCACTCGATTCCTCATCGCCGTCACTGTTGACTATCGCTACATGGTCCTCGGTGCCATCGCGCTCTTTTTTCTTACGGTAGTTGCAGTTTTTCTGTGGTCCAGAACGGAAGAAGGAGGTGAGGCGTTCGACCGGCTGAAGTTCCGTATACCCGTCCTTGGCGACACCCTCCTGAAATTCCAGGTTGCACAATTTGCACGTACGCTGGCTACGCTCCTGACCGGCGGCACTCCTTTGGTTGCGGGTTTGCAAACGGCCGCCGATGCCATCAGCAGCAAGCTCGTCCGCTCGACGGTCACGCAAGCCACCCAAATGGTGCGCGAAGGCGAGTCGCTGCACAGCGCTCTAGCTACTCGCGGGACCATGCCGGCGCTTGCTTTGGACATGATTGAAGTCGGCGAATCCAGCGGCGCATTGGCTCCCATGCTCACCAGCATTGCCGAATTCTACGAAGAGGAAGTTAGCGTCAGGCTTTCGGCGCTCGTGGCCGTCATCGAACCCGTTATACTTATCTTTATGGGATTGCTGGTAGCTTTTATTTTGATTTCACTCTATTTGCCGATCTTCTCCTTTTCCCTCTCGGGCGGAGCGGTAAAGTAAGGTAAGGAGACCGTGGCAACATCCGAGCACAATTGGACTCCCGGGGACGGCGCTGATGCCGTCCACGAGCGCGAATTCGCGAGTAAACTCGCGCACCGGTATCGCTGCGCCTTTGTCGATCTAAGCGAACAGCACATCGACCCCGAACTCTTCCGGACCATACCTGCGGACTTGATGTTCCGCTATAACTTTGTGCCGCTCGAGGTGCAAAACAATTCACTCTCGATCGCTGTCGCCGATCCCAGCCTGGTCTTGCTGAGCGACGAATTGCCCCTGCTGCTGGGCAAAAAATTGGCCATCAAGGTGGCTACCGCAAGGCAAATTGGCGACCTCCTCAAGCGTACCGAGCAGTCGCAACGCGTCCTGGAGCAGGCCACCGAAGCGTTCACGCTTCAGGTTTCGAAAGAAGAAGAAGAGAGCGAAGAGACCATATCCGGCGACCGCCTGACCCGCGATAGCACCGTCAGTCCGGTCGTAAGGCTAGTCGAGACAATTATCTTCACGGCTTTGGAACGGCGCGCGAGTGACATCCACATCGAAGCGCGCGACACCGAAGTGGCCGTCAAGTACCGTATTGACGGCGTTTTGCAGCACGCCATGCAACCGATTGCCAAAGAGTGGCATTCAACCGTTCTCTCCCGCATCAAGGTTCTGAGCGATTTGGACATCGCGGAACGCCGCGTCCCGCAGGACGGCCGCTTCCGCGTGAAATACAAAGGGCGCTTCATTGACCTCCGCGTCTCCATCATGCCGGCGAGCCACGGAGAAGACGCCGTGCTGCGCGTCCTGGACAAAGAAACACTCTCGGAGAAATTCCAGAGCCTCAGCCTGGATGTAGTTGGTTTTTCAGAGTTAGAGGTGCGTCGCTTCCGGCGTTACATTCAAGAGCCGTACGGCATGGTGCTGGTCACCGGCCCGACGGGGTCGGGGAAGACGACCACTCTGTACGCCGCAATCAATGAAATCAAGACCGACGAAGACAAGATCGTTACCATCGAAGACCCTGTGGAATATCAGCTCAAGGGGATCACGCAAATACCGGTAAATGAGAAAAAAGGTCTCACCTTCGCCCGCGGATTACGTTCCATCCTTCGCCACGATCCTGACAAAATCATGGTCGGCGAAATTCGCGACCAGGAAACCGCCCAGATCGCCATTCAGTCCGCTCTCACCGGCCACCTGGTTTTCACCACCGTGCACGCCAACAACGTGACCGACGTCATCGGGCGCTTTATCAACATGGGCGTAGAGCCTTACAATTTCGTTTCCGCCCTGAATTGCATCATGGCGCAGCGGCTCGTCCGTGTGATCTGTTCGAATTGCAAGCGGCAAAAGAACCACTCGCTGGCAGAACTGAAAGAAGCTGGGCTCGATCCGGCTGTGTGGGGTTCCGTCGTCCTTTCCGAAGGGGCCGGCTGCCTGGAATGCTCCGGCACCGGCTATCATGGGCGCACTGCCATCTGCGAGTTGCTGGATTTGACGGATCGCATCAGGGAAATGATCGTGGACCGCCGGCCAACGTCCGAAATCAAGCGCATCGCTCGCGAAGAAGGAATGATCACCCTGCGCGAAAGCGGCCTGGCCAAAATTCGCGCGGGGATTACCACCGTCAAGGAAATCAACAAGGTGACATTCGTTGAGTAGCGCAACTACATTCCACCGCGGAATCTACAAGAGCGACGTGGTGCGCCGCGTAGCACGCTGGCTGGAAGCCACACCGCATCCGCCCCTGGCCATTGAAATAAGCCTGGATCGCATAGCGGGCGCGCGGTGGACGAGGGCCGGCGGGCTGGACAACTTTGCCGTCGAAGTGCTTCCGCCAGGCGCGCTTGTGCCTTCTGCCGTCGAAGCCAACATCATCAATGGCCCGGCTCTTAGGGCTGCTATTGCCGGGGTATGTTCGCGTTTGCACGCCAGAGACGAGAGCCTGGCCCTGATTTTGCCAGATCCGGTTATACGCGTCTTTGTACAGCACTTCGACGACTTTCCGCGCTCGAAAGAAGAAGCCGAGCCTATGCTGCGATGGAAATTAAAAAAGAGCGTACCCTTCGAAGTCGACGAAACGCTTATTTCCTACATGAGGCAAGCGCCGCGTGAAGCAGGCGTGGACGTTGTCACCGCGCTGGCTCGTTTGCGTATCATCCGCGAATATGAATCCCTGGTCGAAACGGCAGGGCTGCATCCCGGAATTGTGCTGAGTTCATCTCTATCAGCAATCGCCCTGGTGGAAGAGCATCGTCCCACACTCCTCGCGCGCGTTTCCGGCCCTTCCCTGACCACGGCCATCGTCCGCGAAGGCGTCCTTTGCGGCTACCGTTGTACGGAATTGCCGGCGCGAGGCACTGCTCTTACGCCGCACATGCTGCTCGAGGACATTTATCCGGTAGCTGCCTACTATCAGGACACCTGGAAAGAAGGCATTCAGTCCGTGCGCGTCGCGGGTCTGGGCTCGCGGCTGCCGGAATTTGTGCGGCCTCTCGAAGAAGAGTTTCATTGCGAGGTTCACTCGTTGCTCCATAGCGCGGTCTCTGACGGGCGTATCCCGGCGGATGCGCGAGCCCTTGCTGACCGCGAACTGGAAGGTCTTGTCGGTTGGATGTTGCATCGCGGCTAGAAGAGCCTGGCTCGCGGTTCGAGAAGGGAAGTAACAGGAGAAGCATGAGGATTCACCTCAATCTGGCGACAAAGCCTTTCGTGACTCACCGGAAATTTCTGGCCGGTTCGAGTCTCTTGGGCGCCGTCGCCGCCATTGTCTTTCTGGGCTTGGGCTGGCACGTCTACCTTGCTCGCAAGGCGAACGCTGAAATGCGCGCCAAGTCCGAGAAAATACTTCAGCAGGTGCTCGAACTTGAACAACGTCGCACCGAACTCGAGCGGTTTTTCAGCCTCGAGGAGAATGCCAAGCTGCACGACCGCGCAGCGTTCATCAACAGCCTGATTGACGAGCGTAGTTTCAACTGGACGCTAATGTTCATGGATCTGGAGAGAATTCTGCCGGCTGGCGTGCGTGTCGTCAGCATTTCGCCGAAGCAGGAAAAGGGCCGCGTCGAAGTGAAATTCACCGTCGGTGCTGTCAGTAACGAAGCCAAACTCAAGTTCATAAAAGCGCTCGAGGACTCGAAAACTTTTACGCACATTCAATTGGATGATGAGCACAGGCCCACGTCCGGGCCAGGTGCAGACCAAATCTTGGTGTCACTCACCACGGAGTATTCGAGGAGCTGATGAACCGGGACTTTACATTTCGAAAGCGCGCGATCCTGTTCGTGCTCGGCGTGCTCGTGGCCGCCGATCTCGGCCTGGCCATCTACAGCTGGGAACTGACCTCGTCGCCGCACACTCCGCAAGGGGAATTCGAGGCCCAAAGTATCCAGCTCAAAGTCCTGAGAGGAGACATCAAATCGGCGCAGGAGATCAAAGACAATATGCCTGCCACGCACAAGGATTGCGAGAAGTTCGAACAGTCTCTGCTGCCGGAGACCACTGGCTATTCTTCTGTCACCGCGGAATTCGATGAAATCGCGAAGAAATCCGGTTTGCAGATTGTGACTGGTGCTTTCCACCAGAAGGATATCCCGAACCGCGGCATGACTGAGGTGAGCATCGAGGCGACGGTCAGCGGCGACTATGGCAGCGTTGTGCGGTTCGTCAATGGTTTGCAACGGTCAAAGCGATTTTACGTGGTCGATGGATTAGCGCTCGCGAGCGATACCCAAAATCAGGCCGCCACAGGGAGCATACGCGTGGGGCTCCACGTCCGAACGTATTTCCGGGAAGCAGCATGACACGTAACCGGCAAATTATTTTGCTTGTGGTGTTGGTCGTTGTTGCCGGGTTTGTTTGGAGTTTCGAAACGAACAAGCACACGCCCGCCATGCAAATGGCCATCTCCATTCAGAATTACAAGCCCCTGGCGGTAGAGAACCCGCAAATTCGCTGGCCCGAACTGGAGCGCGCACAGAAAACCGAGTACAAGAGCAACGGCCGCAACCCATTCAGCCCGGTCGCGCCCCCTAAGCCGGGGGATATTCCCAAACCAAAGCCAAAGAAAATAGGGCCGGAGCCTCCTCTCCCGGAGCCGCCGAAGCCAACCGAATCGCACCTGCCTCCGAATCTCAAGTATTTTGGGTACGGCACAGTCCCGACCGGCTCCCCGCGCCGTGCCTTCATCACTGACGGCGAGGATGTTTACATCGTAACCGAGGGAGACACCTTGCTGGGCCGCTATCGCATCCTAAAAATCGGTAACGCCGATCTCGAGTTTCAGGAGATTTCGAGCGGGCTTCCGGGCAAGGCGCCGCTCGAAGAGCAGGCCGCTCCGCCATCCGTATGAAAAACAACCCTACACGCACGAGAGCAGGCAGAAGACAAGGCGGCTATGCCTTGCTGATGGTCGTGAGCCTCACCGCCCTTATACTCGTTGCCACCATGTCTGTCGGCTTGCGCATCGTCACCCAGGGCCGGCGGGAAAAAGAGCACGAGATGATCTGGCGCGGCCAGCAATATACACGCGGCATCAAACTCTACTACCGCAAGTTTGGGCGGTTTCCGAACTCCATGGACGACCTGGTGAAGCCCAAGCTTGGCAACCTGCGATTCATGCGGCAGCCTTACAAAGACCCCATGAACAAAGAGGACGGCTCCTGGCGCCTGATTTATGTGGGCCCCTCTGGACAACTTATCGGCAGCCTCAAACCGCACCCGAGTGGCATTCAACTGCCCCTTGCAGGTACGCCAGGGGCGGTGGCTTCAGGTACTCCGCCTCCAGCCCCCGGCACAACTCCGGGCGGAATTGGCGGCAGTCCGCAGACAGGTGCCACGCCCGGTGCTGCACCGGCAGGGGCGGCCGCAACGGGAACAGGCACCGGCGCGCAGGGGACGGATGCGGCGGCCGGCACTGGAACCGATTCCCAGCAAGTTCCTTTGGGTAATACTCCGACCATCCTTGGAGGCAACATCATCGGGGTCGGAAGCAAGGTAAATCAGGCCTCCGTGATCGTCTACGAGCAGGCGAAGAATTATCGCCTCTTCGAGTTTATCTGGGATCCGTCGAAAGACATGGCCATTGTGAGTTCCCAGGGAGCGCCCATTGGCACTCCAGCCGGAACGCCGGGGCAAAATCCTACTGGTTCACAGCCCAACCCGATGAACCCGCAACCGAATCCTCCGCTGCAACCGCCGAATCCCAATCCGCCGCAACAATAATTAGTTGTGGAAAGTTAGTTGCGAAATTGGACCGTCTTAGAAGTCTCCAAGTTTTAGCCGGAGTGGTGCTTTTGGTTCAGCGCCGACGCTGGCGGCTTAGCCGGCGTATCTCAATTCGACAAACCTAGCTGCGATTTGAGAGCGTCCGCGTTCGGAGTTCCTTCCGATACGGGCGTTTTTTTCTTGGCAGAGGGTGTGGGCGAAGCATCTGGCGGAACGCCTGTTTTGCTCTTATCGTATGCGCGCTTCACCTTGCGAACATAGGAAACTGTTTCGGTAAATGGCGGCACCCGCCCAAACTGTTCAACGCGCTGCGGGCCGGCATTGTAGGCGGCCAAGGCCAGCGACAAGTTGTTGTTGTAGCGCTGGAGAAGGTCGCGCAAATAGTGCGTGCCTGCGTCGATGTTTTCTTGCGGGTCGAAAATATTCCGCACTCCGAAGCTCGCTGCCGTTTCCGGCAGGAGCTGCATCAGCCCGCGCGCATTGCGCTTCGACACGGCCTTCGGATCGAAATTGGACTCGGCGGCAATCACGCTGGAAATAAGATCCGCGTCCAGGCCATAGCGGGTCGCCGCCGCCTTCAC
>Ga0210402_10004276_pt1 | contig 13051 bp, 11 predicted proteins | sample IncBWC7MmetaG_FD_161055 | JGI IMG/M metagenome (GOLD analysis project Ga0210402, IMG submission 161055) | Forest soil microbial communities from Barre Woods Harvard Forest LTER site, Petersham, Massachusetts, United States - Inc-BW-C-7-M | ecosystem: Environmental > Terrestrial > Soil >...
AGCAGCATGGCCGGCCGCCGCGCCCACCGCCGCCGACCTGGCGCGCTGCGCCGCGATGACCGCACCCGATGCGCGCCTCGCCTGCTACGACAGTTTGTCCGCGCCCCCGGCGAATGGCGCCGCTGCCGCAGGGGCCGCTACCAAGGCCCCAGCCGTGACTCCCGCGGCGCCTGCGACGCCGGCGGTGAGCGCTCCGGCGGCACCGGCCGCCGCGCCTACCGGAGTGGCACCAGTCACCTCGGCGGGGTCCGCGCCAAGTGCGGTCGCAGCGCCTGCCGCTGCACCCGCAGCGCCAGCGGCATCGGCCTCATCGTCAAAGTCCAGCTCCCCGGCCGCTCCCGCGGATGATCCGCAGAATTTTGGCTTCACGCCCGCGCAGGTGCAGGCGCACTCGCAGGCGCCCCCGCCGCAGGGCCTGCAATCCATTCAAGCGCACGTTGCAAATGTCTTTACGGATCGGATGAAAAATGCCTTCGTGTTGCTCGACAACGGCCAGATGTGGGCATATGAGGGCGATGACGGGCGGCTTCGTCCAGGTGATCCCATCACGATCAAGCGCGCCTCACTCGGCTCGTTCATCATGCTGACGCAATCAAGGCGCTCCTACCACGTGACGCGCACGCGCTAGGATTGCTCCGGGCGCTAAAGCCGTTGCACCCACGGCTCGAGTACCGCCAGGACCGGCTGCAGCTGCGCGCCGTAATTTCTCCACTGCTCCATGCCCGATCGATCGAGACCGCGCGCCAGTTGCGCAGTGCTCGGCGTCGCATGCTCGCGCTCCTGCACGCGGGCGGCAAAATCCCCCATGCCAGCCTGCCATTCAAGCCCCAGGAACTCGCAGATTGCGCGCGTCTCCCGGGCAAAGTCCGCCACCAAGGTTTCGTAGCGCACCTCGCGCCAAGCAAGCCCGGACAAAGGGCGCACCTGATCGGCGAAGCGCATCACCGCATCGTAGAAGGCAGCCGCGCCCGGCAGCGTGAGCAATTCATACATCGCTGGATTCATCTTGAAGCGACGCCGGAAGCAGCTGAGCACGACGTCGCGCGGATCGCGGCTGGCGAACAGCACCTTCGCACGCGGGAACAAGCGCGCGATCAGCGGCAACTTCAGGGTGTTCAAGGGATATTTGTCGACGAACATCTTGCCGGCCACGTCGATCCCGGCCTTTTGCACCCCGTTCCAATAGGCCGCGCGCAGCGGGCGCAATTCGCCCTCGTCCGCCCGCGCCAGCGTCTCGAAGTTCAGCGGCTCGCGCATGAACTTGAGAACGGCGTCGGTCAGCAGTTCGTGCTCCTCGATGCTCGCGACCTGCGGATGACCGTCGAGCACGACCTCAAGCAATGTCGTGCCGGAACGGGGAAATCCGAGCAGGAATACGTGGCCGAGCGCGCCGGCGGGACTCGTGTCCGCGGACTCGTTCTTTGGCCATGTTCGCTCGCCGAAGTTCGCCATGGCCGCACTCATTGCGCGCGTGTAGTCGAGCATGCTGGTGCCGCTCGCGAAGCGCCGATGAATGTGCCGCAGCGCTACGTTGCAGGTCGAGTAGGCATCGAATGCTTCGGGGTACCTTCCGAGCGCATCGAGTACATCGCCCAACAATCCGCTGGCGCGCGCCTTGTCGGAGGGCCCCGCCCGGGAATCGAGAATCAATTGATGCAGCAGAGTCTCCGCCTTAAGGTTGGCGCCGCCCGCCAGCTCCGCGGCCGCGAGGCTTAAGACGGCATCGGGAAAACCGGGAGCCAGCTTGAGCGCCTGTTCGGCCCAGCGCCGCGCCTCGTCGTGCTCGCCGCGGTGGGTCGCGATCGATGCCAATGCAGCGGTTGCGGCTAGATTGCCGGGCTCGAGCTCCAACGCCCGCAAGTGGCTCATCTTCGCGCGACCCAGCCACCCAAGGCCGATCAGCGCGTTGCCCTTATTGACATGGGCAAAACCTAAATCAGGATGCTTTTTCAGGAGTTCGTCCACGTGATACAGAGCTTCGGCGGGCCGGTCGAGCCGCTGCAGGCACAGCGCCAGGGCGTTGCGCGCGCCCACATCTCCGGGCGCGATGGTGACCGCGCGCTGCAGCAGTCGCAGCGACTCCTCGAATTTACCCTCCTGCTCCAACCGCGTGGCGAGCACGTTGAGCAGCAGCGGATGCTCGAACCCGCTCGCAAGAGTCTGTTCCGCGAGGGCTCCGGCGCGTTGGAAATCGCGGTTCTGAGCAAGGTTCAGAACCGTGCGGAGCGTCTCCATGTCAGCATCGAGATTGCGGGCCATCTATTCCAAGCCTACCGGATTTCGCGCAGCCCCGCAGATGTGGGAAAATCGCCTCGGGCGTCATGCTCACAGAGGTAACCTTGACGGGAGTTCCAGAGGCGATGTTGCGCGAAGCAACGCAACTGCAGCGCCAGAACCGCGTCCCGGAGGCTATCAATGCTTATCAAGGCATACTGGCCCGCTGGCCGGGCATGGCCGACTGCTGGTTCAATCTAGCGGTGCTGCAGCGGCAGGCCCGACGCCTCGCAGACGCTCTGGATTCCTATCAACAGGCCCTGAATGCCGGAGTCTCCCGACCGGAGGAAGCGCATCTCAACCGCAGCGTGATCTACACCGATTACCTCGGACAGCATGCGGCTGCGGAGCGCGAGCTCAAGGCGGCCCTGTCGATCAATCCGGCCTTTACGCCGGCTCTGCTCAATCTTGCGAATCTTTACGAGGACCTCGGGCGCCGCCCGGAGGCGCAGGCTATTTATGAGCGAATCCTGGCGCTCGACCCGCGATGCTTTGAGGCCCTGGCGCGATTCGCCAACCTGCAGCCGCCCACGGCTGCGGATCCCATTCTGATCGAGCGGCTGAAGCGCGCGATTGCAGATGGCGCGGCATCGGCTGCCGAGCGCGCCAGTCTCGGCTTCGCGCTGGGCCGGATGCAGGATGCGGCCGGCGACTATCCGGCTGCGTTTGCGGCCATCGATGCCGCGAACCAGGCGAGCCGGGCGAGCGCGGCGCCGAACATTGTGAGCTATGACCGAGCGCAGCAGCACGCCTTCGTGGATCGATTGATCTCCGGCGGCACGATGCAGCCACGGCGCATGGGTGAGATGCGGCCGCGGCCGATATTCATTTGCGGCATGTTTCGGTCCGGTTCTACACTGACCGAACGGCTGCTCAGCGGCATTCAAGGTGTTGCTGCGGGCGGTGAGATCGACTTCCTGCCGCGGATCGTTGGCAGCGAACTGCTCCCGTTTCCAGAATCGCTCGCGGCTTTGCCGCGGCGGCGCTTGGACGACATCGCCGAACGCTATCAAGCGGAACTCAAGCGGGTCGCCGACACCGCCGACTACGTCATCGACAAGCGCCCCGACAATTTCCTGTACATAGGGCTCATCAAAAGCCTGTTTCCGGACGCGCGGATTGTGCACACCGTGCGCAATCCCCTCGACAATTGCCTGTCGATTTATTTTCTGCATCTGGATCAGCAAATGAGTTATGCCCTGGACCTCAAGGATATCGGACACTATTTCCGCGAGTACCGCCGGCTCATGACACACTGGAAGAGCATGTTCGGCTCCGATATCTTCGACTTCGACTACGATGCGCTGGTGAAAGAACCCAAACCTGCTCTTGAGCGGCTGTGCGCGTTTCTCGGACTTGAACCCCCGGACGCGTTACCTCAAGCCGCGCCCGCGGCACTCGCGGTAAAAACCGCCAGCGTCTGGCAGGTGCGGGAGCCGCTGTATCGAACATCGTCGGGCCGCTCGCGACATTACGCCGAGCAACTCAAAGAACTGCGCGACTATCTTGTCGATCTGTCATGAATGTCACACCGCCACTCGTCGTGCCGATTCTTGCGACGCCATTGGGTATCGTGCCGTTGCCGGAAGCAGAGAGTCTCAACCCGGCGCTCAGCTCGCTGTTCAGGGCGCGCATGGACGCCGATACGACGCCGCAGGCAGATCCCTTGTGTTACCGCAGCCGCGATGACCTGCTCGAGCGGCCGGAGGAGCCGGTGCGCTCGCTGGCCGCGGCGATATTTCGGGGCGTGTACGCGGTGGTCGAGACCGTCAACGAATTCAGCGCCGCACAGCTGCGGGAATTAAGGCTGGAGGCGCGCGGTTGGTTCACGATCGTCAAGCCCGACGGCGCTGTTCCGGCCGCCAGCTATCCGCTGACGGCCTGGTGCGCAATCTACTGCATCGCCGCGCCGCCGCCCTCCCCGGCGCGTGCTGACGCCGGTGTGCTGCGGATTTACGAGACGCGCCTCGGCACAATGTTTCAGGACGCCACCAACTCCGTGATGAAGATGCCGTACAAACCGAGCCACTGTAGCTGGCGGCCGGTGCCGGGGCATCTCGCGGTGTTCCCTGCCTCGCTCACTCACGAATTTGCATTGTTCCGCTCCATCGGCGAACTGATCCTCGTCACTGCCCGCATTCGCTTCGTGGCCCCGGGCCAGCAGGGCATGCCGCGATGGTGACCCCACCCATCAAGGTGAATCCAATGTTCGCCGTGCCATTTGGTGAGGTGAGATTGGCCGCTTGCGAGCGCTTGAACCGCGAGCTCGAGACGCTGTTTTTGGCGCGCGAGAACGACGAAAACAAAAATCCCACCCCCAGCCACATACCGCAGCAGGAAACCTTCGAAAGCCGATTCAACTTGTTTCTGTGGCCGGAGGCCTGTGTCCAGGAGTTGCGGCGGTTCATGCTGGACGCGGTGGCGCACATGGTGCTTAAGACGACGACCCTCAAGCCCGAGGAGCTGGGGCGCATGAAGTTTCACAACCACACCTGGTTCCATGTCTCGCGCTACGCGGGCTCGTTCATCGCCCACAACCACCCGCTGGCATCTTGGTCCGCCGTGTACTGCGTGCGCGCCGGGGAAACCGCGCCCGGCCATCCGGACAGCGGCGTACTGCGATTCCTCGACACACGCCAAGGTGCCGCCGCCTACCTCGACCCGGCAATCGCCCCGTTGCACCGCGAATATGCGCTGCGACCTCTCGAATTTCGTCTCAGCGCCGGGCAGCTGGTCATGTTTCCATCCTATGTGTTCCACGAAGTGACGCCTTTTTACGGCCGCGACACGCGCATAACCGTCGCGACCAATTGTTGGTTCGCTTGAGCGGAGAAACCACGAATAGCAGCCGCGCCAAGCTGGCGCAGGCGCAGACACTTGACCGACAAGGGCGCCTGGCCGAGGCCGCGGCCCTGTATCGCGAAGTGCTGGCGACTGAGCCGCGCAATGGCGAGGCCCTTCATTCCTTGGGGTTGGCCACCGCCAAGATGGGCCGCCTGCAAGATGCTGTTGGACTCATCGCGGCGGCCGTGGAAATCTCTCCGGCCAATGCCGGCATGCAGGCCAATCTTGGCAATGTCATGTGCGGCCTCGGCCGTTACTCCGAGGCCATCGTCCACTACGACCGCGCCGTGGCGCTGCAGCCCGATCTCGCGGCCGCCTACAGCGGCCGCGGCAAGGCGCTGTTGGCCTTGAACCAGCTTGATCCGGCGCTGGCAAACTTAGGAAAGGCAGTTCGGCTGGCGCCGAACGACGCGGAGAAGCACAACGATCTCGGAGTTGCGCTGGAGCGCGCCAATCGACTATCCGACGCCCTGCATTTTTTCGAAAATGCGATCTCGCTCAATCCCGACAACGCGGAAGCACACCATAACCGCGGAATCGTCGAGATGACGTTGGGGAGGTACCCGGAATCCCTGACCAGCATCGACCGGGCGCTTAAGCTGCTGCCTCATCAATCTGCGGTCCATGCCAATCGCGGCCTGGTGCTGCTCGCGCTGGGCCGAGCGGCCGAGGCCCTTGCAAGCATCGACCGTGCACTCGCGATGCAGCCGGGCGATGCCAACCAATACCATGCCCGCGGCGTGGCGCTCGTGAACCTCGAGAAGTATCCCGAGGCGCTCGCGAGCTTCGATCATGCGCTCAAGTTGGCCCCAGGCACCGCGCCGACATATCTCTGGCGCGGCAGGGCACACGCGCAGCTTGGGCAGCTGGACGCGGCGCTCGATGACTTCGATCGCGCGCTCAAACTCGCCCCGACGGAATTTGAAGCGCATTTGCAGCGCGGCATTGCGCTCGCGCGGCTCGAGCGCAGCGAGGAATCCTTGCACAGCTTCGATAAGGCGGTACGGCTCGATAGGAACCATGCCGACGCGCTCAACAACCGCGGTGCGGTCCTGGTACGCCTGTCCCGCCCGGCCGAGGCGCTCGACGATTTCGTCAATGCGGTGCGTTGCAAGCCCGATTACGCGGACGCGTATACCAACCTCGGCAACACGCAGAAAGGCTTGGGGAGGTATCGCGAGGCGCTGCAGAGTTTCGATACTGCGCTGTCGTTGAAGCCGGACGACGCCATGGCGATCTGGAGCAAGGCCGTACTTAAGCTCGCAATGGGGGCACTTCGAGACGGTTGGCCCTTGTATGAGGCGCGCCTGCGGCTCGAGACCAATCCTTTGCAGCCGCTTAAGCCAGGCACACGCTGGTCGGGAGGCGAGTCGCTTGAGGGCAGAGCGCTGCTCGTGTACGCCGAGCAGGGACTCGGGGACACTCTGCAGTTCTGCCGCTACATCGCGCCCCTGGAGGCGCTGGGCGCGCGGGTGGTTTTCGAAGTTCAGCCGGTCCTCAAGAAATTGCTCGGCTCTCTCGAGATGCGTGGGACGCTGGTCGGCCGCGGTGAGCCATGGCCGCCCATCGACTTGCACACACCACTTGGCAGCCTGCCGTTGGCTTTTGGCACCGAGCTCGGCAGCATTCCCGGCGGCGTGCCCTACCTTAAAGTCGGCCCTAGGGCTGTAAGCCGGTGGCAGGAGCGGCTAGCCGCAGTGCCAGGACTCAAAGTGGGGATCAACTGGCACGGCAATCCGGAAGCCGAGAAGCGAGCGGCGCTGCAGGCTCGTTCCTTTCCGCTGGCGGCGGCAGCGCCGCTATCGCGGCTCCCGCAGGTGAGCCTGGTATCGCTGCAGAAGGGCGCCGGCGCCGAACAGATCGCTCAAGTGGGATTTGGCGGCGCGATGGTTCAATTGACCGACCCCAATTTCATGGGGCCCGATGAAATAGCCGAGGAAACCGCCGCAATCATGATGGGCCTTGACCTCGTGATCACCGCGGATACTGCAATCGCCCACCTGGCGGGCGCGCTGGGCGTTCCTGTCTGGGTCGTTCTGCAGTCGGTACCCGACTGGCGCTGGCTCATCGATCGCTCCGACAGCCCCTGGTACCCCTCCATGCGGCTGTTCCGCCAGCTTAGGTCCGGAGACTGGCCGGAAGTCTTCGAGCGCGTGGCGAACGAACTGACCGCCTTGCGCAAGTAGCGCCCGGCGCAAGGCGCTCGTTGCGTGACCAGATTATTACGAATTCGTTATCTTTCCGGCCGCCCGGAGCCTGGAGACATGAGCTTAGACAATTGAGTAATAATGACGCCGTTGGCCGGGTCTTTTACAAGAGCAGCAATATCGCTGCGTTGGAAACTAACGAGGATCAAAATATGCAGATCAACAAACTGTCGAGCGCGACAATGGCTGCTGCGGCCGCCATGTTGTTCACTTCTGGAATCAGCACTGCCACATTCGCGGCAGATGCAGCCACCATGCACTGCACGGGTGTGAATTCCTGTAAGGGCACCTCCGAGTGCAAGTCGGCAAAGAACAGCTGCAAGGGTCAGAACAGCTGCAAGGGTCAGGGTTTTGTGTCGATGACGAAGGACGCGTGCACGGCTGCCCAGGCGAAGGCCAAGGCCGCCGCCCCCGCGAAGTAAGCGACGCGCTAGCGTTGATCCGGGGCCGGACGCAGTCGCCCGGCCCCGATTTTGATGAAACTTTGCGGCTTTGGTCTGGGCCTGCGAACGCCCCACTATGAGGCCATCTTAAACGAGCCTCATGCCATCGATTGGCTCGAGGTGATCACCGAAAATTACCTGGTCCCCGGCGGCAAGCCGCTGCACTACCTGGATCGCATACGCGAGCGGTTCCCGATGGTGATGCATGGGGTTTCGCTCTCCATCGGCAGCACCGATCCTGTCGATTTCGAGTACCTGCGCAACGTGCGGGCGCTGGCCTCGCGCATCGAACCGCATTGGATATCCGACCATCTGTGCTGGACGGGAGTTGACGGCCGGAATTTGCACGATTTGCTGCCGCTGCCCTACACCGAGGAGGCGCTGCGCCAGGTGGTCGCGCGGGTCGGGCAGGTTCAGGACGCCCTCGGACGGCAGATCTTGCTGGAAAACGTTTCGAGCTATCTGACGTTTCATGCATCCGAGATGACCGAGTGGGAGTTCTTGAGCGAGGTGGCCTCGCGCGCCGACTGCAACATCCTGCTCGACATCAACAACATCTATGTGAGCAGCGTCAATCATGGATTCGACGCGATGCACTACCTGCAGGCCATGCCGAAATCCCGCGTGCGCCAATTTCACCTCGCCGGGCATAGCGACATGGGTGGCCACCTGATTGATACGCATGACCATCCCATCGTGCCTGCGGTGTGGGAGCTGTACTCGCAGGCCGTGGCGCAATTTGGCGCGGTGCCGACCATGATCGAGCGCGACGACAACATTCCGGAATTGAGCGAGCTGGTGGCGGAACTTGCCGTGGCGCGCGATCTTGCAGCCCGGCACACGCGGCAGGCGGCGTGATGCAGTTGCGCAAGTTGCAACACGAAATGCAGCGTCACCTGCTGGGCGAGGAAAGCGGCGTGATTGCGGGCATCGTGGATGCGCCGCCGTTACCGGCCGCGGACCGATTGGCCATTTATCGCAATGCCTACCAAGTGCGGCTGATCGACGCGCTGCACGATACCTATCCCATACTGCATGCGCTGCTCGGCGACGAGATGTTTGTTGCTTTGGGCGAAGCTTTCGTGGCGGCTCACCCATCCGTGCACCGTTCGATTCGCTGGTATGGACGCGAGCTTGGGGATTTCCTGGCGCGCTGCCCGCCTTATGAGGAACAGCCCATTCTGGCGGAGGTCGCACTGCTCGAATGGACACTGGCGGAGGTCTTTGACGCCCCGGATGCCGAACCTAGGTCACGCGCGGCGTTATCCGCCATCGATCCACGGGCTTGGGCTGAACTTGGCTTCGAGTTTCACCCCAGCTTAAGGCGCCTCGCGCTCAAATGGAACACGGTGGCGGTATGGAAGGCGATGAGCGCCGATGCAACACCGCCCGCACCCGATCTTGGGTTAGCGCCCGTGCCATGGCTTTTGTGGCGGCAGAATTTACAGAATTATTTTCGTTCGCTGACCGACGTCGAAACGGCAGCGCTCGATGCGGCTTTGCGCGGCCGAAATTTCTCCCAAATTTGCGAGGATTTGCGCGCCTGGTTGCCCGACGATGAAATCCCGCCGGCCGCCGCGACCCTGGTTGGGAATTGGGCGGACAGCGGGATGATCATTGCTTTGCGCTAGAGCAACTCGCCCTCGCCCACCATTTGCTTGCGTACCAACGGGATGGGCGGTCCGCCGAATGACAGGAACTTGTCATGGAACTCATGCCAGCGCCCCTTATCGTCCGCGGACGCCGGTGCCGAGCCTGCCGGCGCATTCTTGGCCAGCCAGTCGGTCCGCAATTTACGGATCATGAGCTTGCCAAGCGTGTAGTTCAGGTACGCCGGATCGAAGGTGCCCCGCGCAGCCTGCTGCCGGGCATTGCCGGGATCTTCAAAGGCCTGGTCCTTGAACATTTTTTCCGACTGCGCGACCGACATGCCGTGCGTGTGCAGCCCGATCGTCGACAGCAGGCGCACATCGCGCAGCAGCGCTTCGTTGATCTGGCCGATGTGCGTTTCCGGATCGCCCTTGCCGAGACCCATGTCCCACATCATCTCTTCGCAGTAATGGGCCCAACCCTCGGCGAAGGCATATCCCACCCATAGCGCTTCGAGCTTCGAAGGATTGGCGTTCGCATGCAGAAATTGCAGGAAGTGTCCGGGCCACACTTCGTGCACCGAAGTGAACAGCAACGAGGCTTCGCCGGGGATATACGCGGCTTGCTCCGCCTTGCTCCACTTGGGATCCGGGGGCGCGATGTTATAGGTCGATGCCACGCCGTGGTCGTAGGGTCCCGGAATATTGATGAAGGCCGCGTTGGATCGATTGTAGGGCGGCGCTTCGGCCACCAATATTTCATCGCTGCTCGGAATGGCAGCCACGTTGTTCTTGACAATGAAATCCTTGAGCATCGTCAATTGCGTTCGCGCGTCTTCGACGGCCCCGCTCTTGGGCTTGTTGGCGGCCATCTTCGCCACACATTGCGCCAGTGGCGCATGCGGCGCGTAGGTATTACACTCCGCTTTCAGCGCCGCGGTATTGCGCTCGAGATCGGCGCGTCCCAAGGCCTCGATTTTATCGACCGGAATGTCCACCTGCTCCGTGTCCTTGAGCATCTGCGCGAACAAGTCGCCACCAAGGGCAAATTTGTCGTTGGCGTGGTTCCGTTCGGTTACCAGATAGTCCTTCAGGGTACTCATCGCCTGCGCCGCACCCTTATCCGCCTCGGTCAGCTGCTTTTGCAGCTCGGGGTCGCTGACGGAGGCAAAGGCCGCCGGCGCTTCCTTGCTATAGAAATCGGCGAGGCCGCCGAATTGCGCGATACCCAGCTCGACGTAGGTCCTCGGCATCGGCGATTTCAGATTGTCCCTGATCTGGCTCGCCATCTTGGGGATGGCGCGCGCGTACTTGATGTAGGCCTTCATGCGCACCGGCAGCGGCGCATAATTTCGGCTGAAGTACATATCCGGATCGATATGGCCGATGTAGAAGCCCGGGTTGCTGAACGGAAATTTGGTCTTTTCGATCCAGAAAAGGTCTTTGTCGATCACTGCGAGCAGGTAGTCGCGATCGAAGCGTTCCCGCGGCTCCAATCCCGCCGGATCGACGGCCGCGATTTGATTGCGCGCGTCGTGCAATCGGGAGATTTCGCGCTTGATGCCATGCGCGCTCATGTCGGGGAGCTGACCATCGAATTCGTGCCGACCAGCTTGGGCCGCGAATGCTGGCTGCGCCAGCATATAGTCTTCGATGAAACTCTTCGTGAGTTTGTCCCACGCCTGGCTCGCGGGCGATGGACCCTTCACCCTGGGCGGCGGCGGCGCCTGGTTGCAGGCAGCAACGGCGAACAGCAGGACGGCCGACAATGCGGCGCCCATGTTAAGCGACTTCCACATAGCTTCTCCCCTTCTTAGTTTTGAGACCTTTCTTTGCTTTTTATTTCCTTAAGTTCAAACCGCCCGAACTGTAGCGCAGGCGCCGCCATCCACAAGGCCGCGCGCCTAGAAGTCGTAAGGGCCGCCGCGTTGCAGCGCGCGTTTGTAGGCGTCGCGCCCATGGATGCGCTCGAGAAATGCCATCAATTTGGGGCGGCTGGAATCCAGGCCGGCCCGCGACGCCGCAGCCTCCACGGGAAAGCTCATCTGCACATCGGCGGCCGTAAATTGATCGCCCGCGAACCAGGTGTGCGCGCCGAGCTCAGCCTCCATAAAGTCCAGATGCCGCTTCAAGTTCGGGCCGATGAAGTTATTTTGCACGGTCGCCGCAATTCTGCGGGCAATTGCGCTGATGGGCCAGGGCGCTGGATTGGCGGCGATCCGATCAAACACCAATTTCATCAGTAACGGCGGCATGGCCGATCCCTCGGCATAGTGCAGCCAATAGGTATAGCGCAATCGCTGTGCGCTGCCGACGGGGGGTATCAAGCGCCCACCGCCGTATTTATCAACCAAGTATTCGACCACCGCGCCCGATTCGGCGATCGTCGCCGCCGCATCCACGATTACCGGCGACTTTCCCAGCGGGTGAACCTGAAGCAGCGCCGGCGGAGCCAGCATCGTTTTGGCATCCCGTTCGTATCGCTTGACCTCATAAGGCACGCCGAGTTCCTCGAGCAGCCACAACACCCGCTGCGACCGGGAATTGTTGAGGTGATGAACAATGACCATGCGTTCATTGTAGCTTACCTGCTCCTCAATGATCGCCCGGGGCGAACCAGGCAGCCTTGACGCTGCGGAATTCGGGCATCGCTTCACAACGCGCCGCCACCGCGCCCAAACCGGGATACGCCACCGCATCCCGGTTGATGGCCAATGCATCGCTCAGGAAGGTGTAGACACAGGTCGAGGTGATGTCGGCCTGGGTAATTCGGTTGCCGACCAACCATTCCCCGGCACGCGCCTGGCACAGCCGGTCGAGATCGGCGAGTGCCGCATGCATTTGCGTATGGCAGCGCTCGACCCAGGGCCTGTAGCGTTTCTCCGGCGGCCGGAATGCCGTCTCGTACACCTGAATCACGCCTTTTTCCGCGGCGCCGGTAGCGACAGCGATGATGCGCAGCGCTTCGCGCCGCGGCCCGCCGGAGGGCGGCAGGAGCGCGCGTTCAACTCCCACGCTCTCGTCGATGAAATCCAATATCGCGCCGGATTCGATCAGTGTCGAGCCGTCGGCCTGCACCAACGTGGGCACTCGCCCCAAGGGATTGAATTGCCGGATCAGTTCGAAGTCCTTGCCGACAGACCAGTTGCGGTGATCGAACGGAACGCCAAGGAGTTTCATGCTGACGGCGACCCGACGAACGAAGGGCGAATCGAACATGCCGATGAGAATCACGTCAATGGCCTCCCTTCACCGTAAGTCCGGCCGCAGCCAATGCTTCAGCCAGCTGCGATTCGATGCGCGCCGCCGCGTCGCGCTTGATGTACTGCAAGTGCAAGGTGGGCCCGGTCAACACTTCGAGGCCGCGCTTCAACACGCTGCCTGCCGCACGGATGCCGGCCTTGTGCTGATCGAAACGCTGTGCTGGACTGTATTTGCTCATACCCACATATACGCCGTAGGACGCATCCCGGTCGCTGAAATCAAGAAGCACCAAGTAGATGTTCGATCGCCCCTTAGCGGGGGAACCGAACCCGAGCGCGATTTCGTAGAGTATGGGCAACCAGTCGACGTAGCGCATCGGCAGCCATTCAGGAATCGTTGCCGCGGCGCAGGCCCACAATCGTTCGAGCGCTCGTTCAATGTTAGCGGACATTTCGCCGCGCATCCACAGCTCGTGAATGCAGTGCGCTCC
>Ga0210402_10004278_pt1 | contig 13041 bp, 14 predicted proteins | sample IncBWC7MmetaG_FD_161055 | JGI IMG/M metagenome (GOLD analysis project Ga0210402, IMG submission 161055) | Forest soil microbial communities from Barre Woods Harvard Forest LTER site, Petersham, Massachusetts, United States - Inc-BW-C-7-M | ecosystem: Environmental > Terrestrial > Soil >...
CGATCGCGACCCACGTCACCGAGAGTCTGGTCGAACTCGCCGCCGCGCGCATCGGCATGGACCCGCTGGAATTGCGCCGCCGCAATCTCATCCCGGACGATGCCTATCCGGCCCAGGGCCCGTCCGGCATCCGTTTCGAAAAGCTGTCGCATCACGAGGCGCTGGCGCATCTCGACGCGATGATGAACTACGCCGGCTTGCGCGCCGAGCAGGCGCGTTTGCGGGCGCGCGGGATTTACCGCGGCATCGGTTTCGCGAGCTTCGTCGAGGTGACCAACCCGTCGGCCGCGTTCTACGGCATCGGCGGCGCCCGCATCTCGGCCCAGGACGGCGCAACGGTGCGGCTCGACGCCACCGGCGCGGTGTTCTGCCATACGGGCGTCACCGAGCAAGGGCAGGGCGCCGAAGCCGTGATCGCCCAATGCGTGGCGTCGAGCTTCGGGGTGCCGATCGAGCGCGTGCGCGTCGTCACCGGCGACACCGACGATGTGCCCTACGGCGGCGGGACGTGGGCGTCCCGCGCGGCCGGCATCGGCGGCGAAGCGGCGTGGCAGGCCGGCAAGGCGCTGCGCGACAACGTGCTGGCGGTGGCGGGTCAGGTGCTCCAGGCCGCGCCCGCGAGCCTCGACATCCGGGCTGGCGTCGTAGTCGACGCCAGCACAGGCCGCGAGCGCATCGGCCTCGACGAGATCGCCCGCATCGCCTACTTCCGCCCTGACACCCTGCCGCCCGGCTTCCAGGCGGAACTCGTCGCCACCCGCCACTACGTCCCCAAGGCATGGCCGTTCGCCTTCACCAACGGCATCCAGGCGAGCCACGTGGAGGTCGACATCGAAACCGGCCGCGTCACCTTGCTGAAACACTGGTGCGTCGAGGACTGCGGCACCGTCATCAATCCGCAACTGGTCGACGAGCAGGTGCGCGGCGGCGTGGTGCAGGGCCTGGGGGCGGCGCTGTTCGAGAAGTGCGACTACGACGCGCGCGGGCAGTTGTTGAACGGCAACATGGCGGATTACCTGGTGCCGATGGCGGCCGAGATGCCGGATATCGAGGTGGGGCATGTGGTGTCGCCGACGGCGGACTCGGAATTGGGGGCGAAGGGGGCAGGGGAGGCCGGAACGGCGGGCGCGACCGGGGCGGTGGCGAATGCCGTGAACGATGCGCTGCGGGTGCTGGGGGCGCTGGAGATTACGGAGGTGCCGATTACGCCGGAGGGGGTGTTGAGGGCGGTGGGGAGGGGGTAAACGAGTCCATGCTGTACCTATACTCATTTCGCCCTATCGATTCGCATAAACTGACGGAATATTAGATGGCGGAATTGGATCGAAACTTTAAGATCGTCAACACTCCGCTGCCAGCCTGGTCCGGCGTTCGCCTAACAGAACCGGGTTGGCTATATATGCTGAAAAATGGCGATCTGATAAAGATCGGAAAGACGACGAATCCGAAGCGTAGACCAATTCGCGAATCTAGAACATGGCTCCCAGATGCGGAAATTGTCGGCATAAAACCGTTTTGGGAAATTCACCACTCTGAACGCTTACTTCTTTGCGGGCTTGCTAACCACTGGTATTCCGGCGAGTGGCATCGATTCCCGGACAGCAGCTATTCCGATGTCTTGATCGATGATTTCCGTCTATTCGACGATCACGATCGCAACAAGAATTCTGTCGATTTTATCTATTGGATTGGTGGATCTGGAATGGGTGAAGTGATTAGCGAGCAAAATTTCCGAAAAATCTCACTGCGCCGATGGCAACGCGAAGCTTGAATACTATCTTTATTGAGCGCGTACAGCGCGTTCGCTTTTGACTCGCCGTGCCGACTACAGCTCACCCCGGCATCGGTCCGTGGGCACGCCAGTCGGAATTCCCAGTCGCTATCCTTCGTGATAAAATTGGTTATGGACCGCAACGAAGTCATCGCCAAACTCAAGGCCGTCGAGCCGCAATTGCGGGCGCACGGGGTGGGGGCGCTGTACCTGTTCGGCTCCTATGCGCGTGACGAGGCGCGTCAGGATTCGGACGTCGATGTCTTCGTCGATCCGGGCACCCAGGACTTTTACAGCCTCAATCATTTCGTCGGCGCCTGCGACGTCATCCGGCACGCCGTTTCGGGTCGAGACATTGGCTACGGCACGCGCGACGGCTTGTCCAAATACACCCGACCCGCGGTCGAACAGGAGGCGGTTCGAATCTTCTGATTGCCGCGACTTTGGTTCATCCCCACGATCTGCCCTCCGAAAAAGATTCCGGTTGGACTTCGTCATATTTCCGGTTATATAACCGGAAGTGATTTCAACCAACCCCAGGCAGGTCGCATGGCCAGCAAATCCCAGCGAAACGCGACTCGCATGCACCGCCGTCGGGCAGCGGCGCGCGGTTTTGTGCGCGTCGAGGTTCAGACGCTAAAGACGGATGCCGATCTCATCCGGGTGCTGGCCGAGATTCTGCGCGGCCCGGCCAACAAGGCTGCGGCGCTGCGATCCACGCTGGAGAGAGCGCTGGTCCATCCCGAGGTCAAGACGGCCTTCGACGTATTCGGCTCCGAACTCCCTGATGAGACTTTTGCGGGCGTTTTCGACCAGCCGCGCCAACGCGATTGGCGCGAGGTTGATCTGTGAGGTTCCTGCTCGACACGAACGTCATTTCCGAGATCCGCAGGCGCGACCGGGCTCATCCGAATGTTGCCCGCTGGGTCGATCACACGCCGGTCGACGAGGTCGGGACGAGCGTCATTGTCCTTGCCGAAATCCGTCGCGGCATCGAATTGAAACGGCGGCGCGATCCGGAACAGGCCAAATCTCTCGATCGATGGTTCTTGCAGATGCGGACGCGATTGGGCGACCGCGTGCTGCCTATCGATGAACCAGTCGCGGAAGCCTGGGCGCTGCTGGCCGTTCCCAATCCTCTGCCATTCATCGATGGTCTCCTGGCGGCGACCGCCAAGGTGCACGGTCTGACGCTTGTGACCCGCAACGTCGCAGACATCGCGGCAACCGGCGTATTGTTTCTCGATCCATTTTCCGCGTAGCGGAATTCGGATATGGGCGACAGCGCATTATCTATGAGGAATTTCGCGGGATGGTGAGCGGAAGTGCGCGCTCCCGCACCGCCTCCGCCGCATATCGAAGCACTTCGTGCATGTCTTCGCCTTCCAAATCCGGATAAGCGCTCAATATCTCGTTCTCGGTCATTCCGTCGGCGATCATGCCGACGACGGTCGCCACCGGAATGCGCTGGCCGCGAATGCAGGGCATCCCGCCCATCTGGCGAGGGTCGGAAGTTATGCGCGTGAACTTCACCGGTGCCTCCGTCGCATGGCTTTCGTCATGCCGCCGCCACCGGCCGACGCGGCGATTGTGGCGCGCGCGCCCGGCGTTTCGGCCCGATCACGATCCGCACATCCCGGTCGAGCCGATGGACGCAGCGCAACAGCCGTTCCAGCGCGAACTTGTGCACCCGGCCGGCCAGCAGGGTGGATACATCCGGCTGCTTGAGGCCGAGAAACTCGGCCGCTTTGGCTTGGGTCAGCCGGCGATGCTTCATGATGTCGCGAATTTCGCGGACCAGCTGCGCCTTCAATTTTTCTTCTTCGGGATTGTCGAAGCCGAGGTCGGCGAAGACATTCTCGCTGCCGCGCTTCAGCGTGATCTTGCTGGTCATGTCCTGGTTCCCTTCACGTAATTGGCTTTGTAGTGATCCTCGGCCCGCTTGAGGCGCGCCTTGATCAGGTCGATTTCGTGCTGCGGTGTTGCGGTGCCTTTGTAAAATGTGTGACGCGCCGTTTGGAATTCCCAGCCGGCGCCTTCTACGATAAAATTGCGCATGGACCGCAACGAAGTTATCGCCAAACTCAAGGCCGTGGAGCCGCAATTGCGGGCGCACGGGGTGGCGGCGCTGTACCTGTTCGGCTCCTATGCGCGCGACGAGGCGCGTCAGGATTCGGACGTCGATGTCTTCGTCGATCCCGGCACCCAAGACTTCTACAGCCTCAGTCATTTCGTTGGCGCCTACGACGTCATCCGGCACGCCGTTCCGGGCCAAGACGTCGGCTATGGCACGCGCGACGGCTTGTCCAAGTACATCCGGCCTGCGGTCGAAGCGGAGGCGGTTCGAATCTTCTGATGGCCGCGACAAAGTCCCCACTGATGCGTCTCGGCCACATTCGGGACGAGATCGCCAATCTCCTGCCGCTGTTTGCAGGGATCGACTATGCGGCGTTCGCGTCAAGCTATTCGTTGGTCAGAACGACGGAGCGCGCCATTCTTATCATTGCGGAAGCCGCCAATGCGTTGCCGGCGGACTTGACGGCGCGTTACCCTGAGATCGAGTGGCACGCTGTCCGCGGCATCGGCAACATCCTGCGTCACGAATACGAGCGCGTCGAAACCGCGGTTCTCTGGCGCGTAGTAACCGAAAGCCTGCCTGAACTGGCCCCCATCATCGAGCGCATGATCCGCGATTTGAAAAAATGAGCGCGTGACGCGCTCGGCCGCGTGCTTCTCGCGAACGCAGCCGAATCAGCCGCCCTTTCGCCGCCGCGGTCTTTCCAATCCTCCACCTTCGCGCACGCGCCAGACATCCGATCAACACATGTCCGATGGCAGCGAATTGCATGCTTGGGTGCGCGCACTCGTAAAAATTATGTCACGGAAATAGATGGACAGGGCGCAATGATTCTCGTTTGTGCACCGCGGCGCGGGAAATCCTCCGTCCCGCAAAAAAAGCCACATGGCTCCACCACGTGGGTCGCATTAAATCTATGTAAACAGTTGATTTTCAAGCACGATCTCGTGATGGGCCGACGCCTTGTGCGATGCAGGATGCCGGCTATTTATTGCGGGCCGGGGAGAACCCGAAACACACGTGAGGATGAACATGAGAACGAACCTGAAAGTGATTCTGTCTGCAGTCGGCGTCGCAGCTTTGCTGGCATCTCCTGCGATGGCAAAGTCGCATGCGCGCGCCGACCAGGCTGCGCCGTCGCTCGTGAACGTGCCGTACGACGCGCACGGTTCCGTTGCGCCCTATGCGCCGGCCCAGGCGGTGACGGTGTATGCGCCGGACCTGCGGGCTCAGCCACATGAGAACGGCAGCGTAAACCCCGACTTCCAGTTGAGCCACGAATAGTCGGACGAAGCCGAGCCGGGTTGATCCCGGCCGCATATTCGCCGGGCGGCGCCCTCCGCCCGGCGAATATTTTTTGGGCCATTAAACGGCGCACAATGATAATCAGGTCTTAGCCTAATTCTGCGGGTCCAGCCTTCGAAACTTCTGAATGCGCTGTCCGGTATTCACCTCGGCGGTATAGATGTTGCCCTGGTGATCGACCGCAATGTTATGCAGCGCCGTGAACTGCCCGGCCTGGCGACCGACGCGACCGAACCGCCCCGAGATCTCCTTGGAGCCATGGTCGAGGATACGGACTTCCCCGTTGGCGCCATCGATCATGTAGATGAATTTCTGCTCCTTGTCGGGCGAGAATGCGAGCTCGTAGACCGAACCGGTGGCCAGCGTGTTCTTCTCGTAGAAATGCTCGGATACGAACGTGCCGTCCTTACGAAAGATCTGGACGCGATCATTGGTGCGGTCGCACACATAAACGAGGCCGTCCTTGTCGAACCGCACGCAGTGCACCGGATTGCCGAATTGCTGTGACGGCGGCTTCGCGGGATCGTAAGGCGGTGTTTTTTCATCGCTCGGCTTCTTGCCGTAGGCGCCCCAGTGACGCTTGTACGCGCCGGTTTCGGAATCGAACACCACGACCCGGCGATTGGCGTAGCCGTCGGCCGCGAAGACCTCCTTGGCGGCGGCGTCGACCGCGATGTCGGCCGGCGAGCCGAGCCGTTCGGTCGAATTGCTGTCGTTACCGGTACCGGATTTACCGATCTGCAGCACGAACTTCCCGTCCATCGTGAACTTGAGAAGCTGGCCATCCGGCTTGCCGCTGCCTGCGAACCAGACGAAATCGTTGTCGTCGATGAAAATGCCGTGCTCCGTCTCCGGCCACTGATATCCGGGACCGGGCCCGCCCCATGCTCGCACTAAATTGCCCGACTGGTCGAACACCAGCACCGGCGGAGCCGCCGCGCAGCACCGGGAGGGGGGTGGGTTCTGCTCGGCGGCGCGCTCGCGCGTGGTCAGGGAATTCGGGCGCTGGACGATCCAGATACGATCGAACCGATCGACCGTGATGCCGGCGACCTGGCCAAGGATCCAGTTATTCGGGAGCGGCTTCGGCCACAAAGCGTCGACCTGGAATTGCGGAGTAGCCATTTTGGCATCTTGCGCCGGCGCGGCGTATGTCGCCGCCAATATGGCGGCCGCGGCCAGCAGGGCCTGAGTAACGCGTTTCATCATTTCCTCCCGTGTTTCCGGCATTCGCGTTTCGTCGATTTCAGGGTTGGGCTCAACAACCGGCCCTGACGCGCCGACGATTTGCGCCGCCGGGCCGACAACCTCTTCGAACCTCCTGGGCAGAAAACCCTGACGGGTCCAATCTCCACCCCCAGGTTCGTGTTATACAGCCTCACGAACCATACGGGTACCTGCATATGCCTCACGGTCCAGCTTCGTTTGCTTCGATCCTTATGCTGGCGTTTTTGCTCGCCGGCGCAGCCGCGCAGGCCGGTGGTCCGGAGCCGGTCGAATTCCGCGATGGGGAGATCACTCTGAAAGCGGTCGTCTACCGCCCTGAAGGCGCCGGACCGTTTCCGGCGGTGATCGCGATGCATGATTGCTCCGGTTTGACCAACGCCTCCGGTGCCATCGCCAGCAAATACCGCGAATGGGCCCAATTGCTCGTTCGGGACGGCTTTGTGGTGCTGTTTCCGGAGAGCTACGGCTCGCGAGGACTCGGCAGCCAGTGTACCGCCCGCAACCGTCCAGTACGTCCCGACCACGAGCGGGTCGCAGATGCCAACGCGTCGCGACGGTGGCTGGGCCAACAACCCGACGTACGGGCCGACCATATCTCGCTGCTCGGCTGGTCGAACGGAGGCAGCAGTGTGTTGTGGGCCGTCCGCCCCCAGCACAAGACCGACGACAAACCCGACTTTCGATCCGCGGTCGCGCTCTATCCGGGTTGCCGCCGCCTCGACTCGACCGCCTGGAGCGCCCGCGTGCCGACCCTGATCCTGATCGGCGGCGCCGATGACGTATCGTCCCCGCAGGATTGCGAGCATATGGTGGCGGGTGCCAAAGGCCGCAGCGCACGGATTAACATCATGGTCTATTCGGGCGCATATCACGATTTCGACCATCCCAATCGGCCACCGCAAGTACGCACGGGCTATGCGGTCTCGGCCGACGGTTCGGGGCGCATTCATACTGGAACGAACGTCGCCGCCCGCGCGGATTCGCTCAGGCGCGTGCCGCAATGGCTGGCGCGATGAGGGCGCCCAACCGGCTCGCAGCGTGCCGGCGGCGGCCAAGTCGTTGCTAATCCGACGTTGAAATTGGAGAGTCAATAAGCTTGGCTTGACCTTTTGCAAATTGCAAAGCCCATCGTTTCAAGCGTTCACACGATCCGCTCGTTACCCCTGATCTGGGTGCGATGCATGACCCGTCGTGTCTTGGGATTGAACGGATCGCGGCGATGCAGCACGGAAAGATTGTTCCACATCAGCACATCGCCCACTCGCCACTTATGGCACATGGTAAACCGTTTCTGCGTCGCATGCGCCCAAAGAGCGTCGAGAGGCAGGGCAGCCTTTGTCGGCCTCCTGCGGCTTGTCGGTGTCGGCAAGGAGGTTCGGCTCCCAATTCGACCGCGTTCCGCCTTGAGCGCGTGGGCCGAACATGTGGGATGTCGGCGGAAATGGCGGCGTACCTGCGTTGGCAGACCCGATCCGTAGATGTAGAGTGAGTTTGGGACATCTGCAGTAACGTGGATGCCGTTAAAGGGGGAACATCGCCCATGAGAAAGTTAGCTTTAGCACTACTTGTCCTCCCGCTCGCGCAGAGCGGAGTGGCGGCTCAAACCGCCGGCAGCCCTGCGGCGGGAAAAGCATATTGGGAGAGGGAAGCCCCTCGGGTGACGGCGTGCCGCAATTGCCACGGCGGCGCCGGCGAGGGCGGTTTCGGGCCGGATCTGGCCGGCCGCGGGTTGAACGCCGCACAGGTTGCGCGAGCCGTTCGCCAGCCTTGGGGCATCATGCCGGCATTCGTGGAAAGCCAGCTCAGCGACCAGGACGCCGCCGATCTCGCTGCGTATTTCGCCTCGCTGCCGAAAGTGGCGGAGCCCGCCAAATGGCGATTCGAAGTTCCGGCCGGAGCGCCTCCCGGACAGGCGAACCTCGTCAATGTCGGATGCGCTCAGTGCCACGGTGTGACGTTCAACGGACCGCGCGGCAATATCGGCGCGGTCAACATGGATTTCGATTACTTCGCTAACCTCGTCTACAATCACACCACTGCGATGCCGCAGCACAGGGCTCTGTTGGGAGCCAACGCCACCAATCTGGACATGGGCAATTATTCCAGGACGCGCCTGTCACAGGGGACCCTGCGGTCGATCTATTTCTGGGCCCGCGACGAAATCGGCCCCCGCGTGCCGCTGACGGGCGTTCTCAGCAAAGGCGAGACCGGGCCGAGCGGGGTAACTTATACCTTGACGGTCGGGAACGGCGGCCTGCAAGGCAAAGGCTTGATCGCGGAAGGTCTCGCGGTCAGCCTGAACATCCCGGCTGATACGACGGTCGTAGCCGCGACCGGGACCGGTTATCAGGGAGTTCGCACCGACGACAAGACCAAAGCCAGCGTCGCGGTGTGGCAGCTGCCGCGCAGCGCTCCCAAGGACCAGGAACGCATCACCATCACGCTGTCCAAGGCCGCAACCGCCGCCGCAAATCTGCGCGGCGAAATCCGTTGGGCTAAGCCGGCGCCAAAGACCGGGCCGAGCCAGGATACGGTTGCGATCGCCCCGGCGCCACTGTAACGAGCAGACGAGCGGCTCGCTTTGCGAGGCGCCCATGGTTGGGAGCATGATCGGTTCGACCGAACCGATCATGCTCTTCTGCGTTCGTCCGGCTCGCCATGATGTGTGGCTTTGCGATCAAGTTTCTCGACACCGGTGAGGATAGACAGCATCGAGACGGCGCATTTTATGCCGGCTATGGCGGCGTACGGTTCGTATTCTCCCCGAGGTCGGCACGCAGCGACTTGGCGCCGCCGAAGTCCGACGACCGAGATATCTTCGCCATCGTTATTCTGGCAGCCCGGACGTCCACCGCCCGGCACGCGGTTCGAGCCCGCATAAACCTTGGGCAATTCCGTTGCGTGCAGCCCAGGCCCGAACCGCTCCAGCGTAGTCGGGACCTGCCGGATCGTCGAGCGCCCAGCCTTCTGGAAACCAACTCGAGTAGCCGTTGACAGTGGGAATTCCTCGGATTTCGGCAAACAACATGGCGTCGTCCTGGTACTGCGGTCCTGTTCGGCCCGGCGGACCGGAATGCGGCGTCACATAGAAAATGCGGCAGCCGTCCGGCGGCGGCGGCACGGCGTCGATCCAGGCGAAGGCGGCACCGCGCGACATGACGGAAGGCCAAGCCAGATTGATCTGCTCGGCAATCAGCGCGGCGCACAACAGCAAGGTCCCGAAGCGAGCACGTGCCATTCCTGTCAAGATACGGGCCGAAACAAGCGCGACGAACAGGTTCGCCACAAGCTGCGAGCGGAACGTGTAGCGAATTGCCTTGGCGCCCGGTACTGCGGCCCATACGGCTTGCCACGGCCGCGTGCCGAAATATTCCATCTGGAGTAGCCAGAGGATAATGACTGTCGCGCCGAGCATCACGAAAACCCGATCGGCGGCCTCCTCCCTACCCTCCCCCGCATGCGCGGGAGGGTAGGGAGGGGGCCGCATTTGCGTGGTCAGGATCGCGAGACCCAGAATGAAGACCACAAGGACCGTTGGCGTGAATGCGAGTTCAACTTCCCACATCGGGCGGTCCGCTCGCCCCGTGATGCCGAGCCACTGCAACAGACTGCCCCACACGGCGTTTTCCGGCGTGACGTTGGCCAGATCGCGCCATTCCGGCAGGTTCGATGCGACTTCGGCGAAGTCGCGGCTATGGCCTGCCAAGATGACCGGCGCGTAGAGGAACAGGAACGGCACGATGCCGGCCGCGAAGGCCGCTGCCGTCGCGAGGATCATGGGGCGTCGCGAAGACAGGGCTTCGAGAACCAGTGCACTGCTTTCCTGCAGGCCGCATACGACCGGATGCAGCAGCGCCATCAGCAGCAGGAGCCAGCCGAAGAACCATGCCGTCTGAAAGGCAGTAAGGAATAATGCGGCATACAACAGCCCGGCGGCCCCACCCAAGATGGCGCCATGGCGCTTGCTGTTCCACCCCGACAAAAACAGGTCGCAGAGGCTGGGCAGCAGCATGGCGCCGTAGGCCTGCACGTGAATGAGTTTCACGGCATCCATATTGGCGAAGGCGAACAGGAAGGCGCCGGTCGAAGCGTAAACCGGCGGAATTCCGAAATGCCGCACGGCGAGACGCCGGAAGCCGAAGAATCCGATGGCGGACATTCCCGCCATGACGAGCATAAATGCCGTGAACGCATCGATCCCGACAAGGCGCAGCGCGGCGTGGACCACGCCGAATAAAAAAAACGCATCCGTGTAGCCGAGAACGCCGCTCTGCGGAAAGAAGAAGATCGGATCAGTCCAATGCACCGCGCCCGAAAGGACGTGACGCCAATGCTCGATCAAGGCGAGTGCAAGATAGCCGTCCTCGTCATCGCCGAATGCCTTGTCGAAACCGGAAAACAACCAACCACGAAATACAAGCGCGAAACCCGCTGCGAACAATGCCGCCGCGATCCAACGGTCAGAATAATCAAGAAGCTTTCGCATGAAATGGCAGCGAAGCGCCCATCCCTCAGTGCGCGATTGCGGCGCCGACACGACGCATGTTCAACAATAGATTGCTCGGCCATCCGCCTAGCGCCACGCTGGACACTTCGTGTGTGAAATCATGATTTGCCGAGGCTGCGCGGGAGAGTACCGACGCCGTCATCAGATTGAGGTTACGCTCCTCGGCGAAGAAACCTCGGCCGGTGCGGCGCATCAGGGCCCGGAAAGCCTCCTTCGGGAGCCAGTGCACCAGCGGCAAGACGGTGTGGAATTCCACCGGAAACCATCGGTTTGGCGTGGTGATGAAAACGGCGCGGCGCGCCACCCGGCAGCATTCGGCCACGAATGCGCATTGCCGGGCCAATGACCCGACATGCTCTATCACGGCGGACGAATGAACAACCTCGAAGGCCTGATCGCAAAACGGCAACCGCAAACCGTCCGCCATCACGAATCTCATACCGGGATATTGGCCGCACAAAAACGATGCATCGTCGATTCCCACCGCCGTCACCATGCTCTTGCGCGGATACCAGGCTTCCAGATAGTTCGACGCCTCGTAGCTGCGGTCTGACGTGACGCCCACATCGAGGATGCGTTCTTCGGCCGCAACCCCTGTATCCAGCATAAACCGGCTGAACATCTTGCGTCGCTGGTGCGCCGCTATTCGGACCGGCAGGCTGCCGGCGGTAGCGACGTTGTATTGCGCGTTGGGCTGAATGCGTGTCATGACAGTCGCATATTTTTCATAATTCCGACATAAGGTTCCCAGCAAATTGCACGAGCTGGATGCCTAGCGCAATGCACCCCGCCTGATCGGCAACCACCATGACCGACACATTGGATTACGATCCCGTGGCCGAGGGATCAACGACGTCTCCGCTCGAACTGACCATCCTGATGCCGTGTCTCAACGAGGCCGAGACGATTTCCATTTGCGTCGCGAAGGCGAAATCCTTCCTTGCGCGCGCCGGTATCGCCGGCGAAGTGCTGATCGCCGATAACGGCTCATCCGACGGCTCCGTGGCGCTGGCGCAGCGTGACGGTGCGCGGGTCATCGCGGTGGCGGAACGCGGCTACGGCGCGGCGCTGCGGGCCGGCGTTGCGGCGGCGCGCGGGCGCTTCGTCGTCATGGGGGATGCGGACGACAGCTATGACTTCTCCGGTCTCGATCCGTTCATCGCGAAACTGCGCGCCGGGAGCGACCTCGTGATGGGCAACCGCTTCGCCGGCGGGATAGCGCCGGGCGCGATGCCGTTCCTGCACCGTTACCTCGGTAATCCCGTATTGAGCTTCATCGGGCGCGTGTTCTTCCACGCCAAGATCGGCGACTTTCATTGCGGCTTGCGCGGATTCCGCCGCGACGCCATTTTGGGGCTCGACCTGCGGACCTCGGGCATGGAGTTGGCGAGCGAAATGGTGGTTCGCGCGGCGGACGTCAATCTCAATATCGCGGAAGTGCCCACCACCCTTGCGGTCGACGGCCGTTCGCGGCCGCCACATCTGCGCACTTGGCACGACGGATGGCGGCATCTTCGGTTTCTGCTGATGTTCAGCCCGCGCTGGCTATTCCTCTATCCGGGCCTCATGCTCACGGTCTTGGGCGCCATCGGCGTTGCCGCATTGTTTCCCGGCCCGCTCATGCTGTCGCCCGATTTCGGGTTCGACGACCATACCTTCCTGGTTGCCGCGATCGCCATCCTGGTTGGCGTCCAGGTCGTGGGCTTCGGTGTCATTGCACGTCATTTCGCCGCCGCGAATGCCCTCCTGCCAAGTTCCCGCACGCTGGCGGCCCTGCTGTCTATCGTCTCGCTCGAACGCGGATTGATGATCGCGGCCGGCATCGTGTGCGGCGGTATTGCGGGCGTAGGCTGGTCGCTCTGGCAATGGTCGCTCGTCGACTTCGGCCCCCTCACCGCGCCAGTGGTGATGCGGGTGTTGACCTTTGCGCTTGTCCTCATCGCCACCGGGGTCCAACTGGCCTTCACGTTTTTCCTTCTCGGCGTCATTAATCTGCCGTTCCGCGGCAAAAATTAGGGCGGATCCCGTTCATGTTAAACTAAATTCCTGTCATCGCCCGCGAACGCGGGCGACCCAGTATCCCCGGCGTCGCTGGGATTACTGGGTCGCCCGGCCAAACGGGGCGATGACACGTGAGAGTCGACGACAGCGAAC
>Ga0210402_10004280_pt1 | contig 13037 bp, 8 predicted proteins | sample IncBWC7MmetaG_FD_161055 | JGI IMG/M metagenome (GOLD analysis project Ga0210402, IMG submission 161055) | Forest soil microbial communities from Barre Woods Harvard Forest LTER site, Petersham, Massachusetts, United States - Inc-BW-C-7-M | ecosystem: Environmental > Terrestrial > Soil >...
TCCACGTTCCTCGGCTTCAACGATCCGAGCTACGACAACGGCCTGATGGTCGCCAACGGCATCGCCTGGCTGGCCGGTGCCGGTGGAGCTGACACGCAGCCTCCGACCGTTTCCATCACCGCGCCGCTGAACGGCGCCACGGTCAGCGGCACGGTCTCGGTGACCGCCACCGCCTCGGACAACGTCGGTGTGACCAAGGTCGAGTTCTATCTCGACGGCGTGCTGCAGTCGACCGACACCACCTCGCCATACTCCTGGAGCTGGGATACCACCACCACCACGAACGCATCACACTCGCTTACGGCCAAAGCCTATGACGCCGCGCTGAACGTCGGCACGTCGACCGCCGTCTCCGTCACCGTCAACAACTCCGTCGCCGGCACCGACATCTCCGGCTGGACGGTCACCCAGGCCAACGCCGCCGTCGTCTACACCATCCCTGCCGGCACGGTCATCCCCGCGAACGGCTACGTCGTCATCGGCCGCGACGCCACCAAGGCCGCTTTCCAGACCTTCTGGGGCGTCACGCTCGGCGCGAACGTCGTCTATCTGACCACCGCCGGCGCCTTCCCGCAGATCAACGGCAGCGAGAATTACACCCTCAAGAACGCCGGCGGCACCGTCATCGACGGCCCCACCATCTCCGAGGCCTCCGGCGCGAACCAGGACCTGCAGCGCATCGATCCCTGCACCGCCGCCAACATCGCCTCCAACTGGCGCGTCGGCGCCACCACCCTCGCCAACCCCGGCAGCGGCGCCGGCGCCGGCTGCGCCAAAGGCGTCGTCATCAACGAATTTTCCGACGCCGCCGGCTCCGGCAACTTCATCTACGAATTCGTAGAGCTGCATAACGACAAATAGTTCCCCTGGGAGCGCGGGCGTCCCGCCCGCGCTCCACGTGCGGCTTCGTCGCACGGCACAGACAAGAGTGTCTGTCTGTGCCACATTGCTCGTCTGTAATTGCTGAAGTGTGAAGATTTCGCCGGATCCAATGTGGAACAGGCACATTGTCCCTGGTACATGAGAGAAGGCCGCGATAAGCAGGACCAATGTGGCACAGACACTCTTGTCTGTGCCCGGCGGCGAAGCCGCGCATTCGCCGGATTAAGCCGGGGGCTTCCATCGAAGCCCCCACCGTTCCACCCGCGACAACCGACAACCGACAACCGATAACCGACAACACCGCAGGTCATCTGCTATAACCCCCGCCTCCATGCCCCCACCCGTCCTCCTATCCTGCGAGCGCCTAACCAAGTCCTACACCTCGCGCCCGCTCTTCAACGATCTCTCCTTCTCCCTCTTCGAAGGCGACCACGTCGGCCTCGTCGGCCCCAACGGCTCCGGCAAGTCGACGCTCATGAAAATCGTCGCCGGCGTCGAAGAGGCCGACTCCGGCAACCGCGCCGTCCGCAAAGGCGTCCGCATCGGCTACGTCCCCCAGGATCCCATCTTCGCCCCCGGCTTGACCATCGAGGACGTCCTCCTCGAAGGCCTCGAGAACGACCACCTCCTCGACGACTACGACAAACAAACGCGCGTCGCCATCGCCCTCGGCAAGTCCGGCTTCATGGACCGCACCCAGGACACCGCCACCCTCTCCGGCGGCTGGCGAAAACGCCTCGCCATCGCCCGCGAGCTGGCCCGCCAGCCCGACGTCATGCTGCTCGACGAGCCCACCAATCACCTCGACGTCGAAGCCATCCTCTGGCTCGAGGCGTTACTGAAGAGCGAACCGAAGGCCTTCGTCGTCGTCAGCCACGACCGCTACTTCCTCGAGAACACCGCGCGCCGGATGCTGGAGCTGAACCGGATCTATCCCGACGGATTGCTCCAGGTCAACGGCCACTATTCGGATTTTCTCGAACGCCGCGACGAGCTCCTGCGCAACGAAGCCGCCTACCAGGAGACGCTGGCCAACCTCGTCCGCCGCGAGGTGGAATGGCTCCGCCGCGGCCCGAAGGCGCGTACGACGAAGGCAAAAGCGCGCATCCAGAACGCCGAGGGGCTGATCGGCGAGTTGGCGGAATCGCGTTCGCGCAGCACCACCAGCACCGCCAAAATCGACTTCACCGCCTCCGAGCGCAAGACCAAGCGCCTCTGGCTCGTCCGCGGGCTCCGCAAACAACTGGGCGACAAGCTCCTGGTCGACGATCTCGACATCCTCCTCACCCCCGGCACCCGCCTCGGCATCCTCGGCCCCAACGGCTCCGGCAAGACCACGCTCCTCCGCACCATCACCGGCGAGCTGGCCCCCGATGCCGGCACCATCGAGAAAGCCGACAAACTCCGCGTCGTCTACTTCGAACAGAACCGCGAAAGCCTCGACCCCACGCTGACGTTGAAACGCGCCTTGGCTCCGGAAGGCGACCAGGTCGTCTACCGCGACCGTACCCTGCACGTGGCATCGTGGGCCAAACGCTTCCTCTTCCGCCCCGAACAACTCGAGACGTCGGTATCCCGCCTCTCCGGCGGCGAAAAAGCCCGCATCGTCCTGGCCCGACTCATGCTCCAACCCGCTGACTTCCTCGTCCTCGACGAGCCGACCAATGATCTCGACATCTCCACCCTGGAAGTCCTGGAAGACTCCCTCCTCGATTTCCCTGGCGCCTTAGTCCTGGTCACCCACGACCGCTATCTCATCGACCGCGTCTCCACCTCCATCCTCGCCCTCGACGGTCTCGGCGGAGCCGAATACTTCGCCGACTACGCGCAATGGGAGTCCAACCGCCCCCGCGCCGCCGCCCGCGACGCCGCCCCGCCCCCTCCCAAACCGCGCTCCAAACGCCTCTCCTACAAAGAGCAACGCGAATGGGACTCGATGGAGTCAACCGTCCACGCCGCCGAGGAACGCCTGGCCGCCGCCACCACCGCCGCCCACGACCCCGCCATCGCCGCCGACGCCCCCACCCTCCAACAACGCTTCGCCGAGGTAACCGCCGCGCAAGCGGAGGTCGATCGTCTGTACGCGAGGTGGGCGGAGTTGGAGGGGAAGTTAGCCGAAGTACGCTAATCTAACGGGCTCTCGCAATCGCTCGGACGTACCACAACGACGCATGATCTGCGACGAAAATCGCCGCGATTCACGCGAACGAGGTTTGCCTCCGCGAGACCTCGCCATGTTCGGATCGTTCGTCAGCGGCGACGCTACTGACGGATAGAGCGTATGCCGCCCTTGGGCTCCGAGCGTGACATCCATAAAGGATTAAGCGATAATACCCGTTCGTATGAATGCTGGGAGCGCTGTGGATTGGCCGTCATTTACACTCGGTACGATGGTTACGCTTGTCGCGATCGGAACTGGCATCATAGTTCGACGCGTCACCATCGCGCGATCCACAGATATCGAAAAGCCCAAACAGCATCCTCAGATTGTGGTTCCCATTTCGGCTCCGATTCCGACTCAGACACCGGAAGACCGCGAAACTCTCGACGCTCACTCCCATCTCGAGATAATGTCGGGTCCAAGCGGTTGGAAGTTCGCTCTGCGCGCGCCCTGGCTCTTATTCCTGGTACTGGCTATTATTGGTGCGGTATTTGGGTATTTCTGGCTGAACCGGGATAATTCCGCAATTGTTGCGCACCGGCCAGTCGTCGACGAACCGATTCCGCCGATTGTGGTGATAGTAGGTGCTCTTCACGTGAAGATGGACAGCGGTCTCGATGAAGCAAAATTCAATATCAGACGCCATGCCAATAACGAGGTGATCAAAGGGAATCGAGGCGCCTACTACATGGTCGATTTGAAGGATGCCCAAGCAAGCGAATTAGTGTTTTTCCGGCCTGGCAAGTATTTGAAGGATGAATTTGGCGAAGAGTTCCGTAGCGCACTAGCAGCGTTCCAGAACGACGTTACTGCAGTACTCGCAAAGGGAAGAGTTCCTTTTAGAATCTATGTTCGGGGCAGTGCGGACATCGTCGGCAACACCGAGCCTATCATCGGCGCTCTGGTTGGCGATGCCCCGAAGACAATCACCTATTATCCTGCCGCCGGGGCTAATGTGAATCAGTTCATTCCCGAGCTACGTCAGAAGACAATCACGAGGTCATTTGCAAACGACGATCTACCCGATCTTCGGGCATCGTATATTCAAGATCGATTGGCCGACGTTGGTTTTCAGTCGACGGTTCTCCAGGGTTGTGTGACAACTCGGGAGAACGAAATTGATAGGAACGCCACGATTCTGCTTTTCGTAGATTGGCCTGCGCACCACTGACGTATGAACCGGTGAGTGTCGAGTCAAAATAACCGCGTAATTTAGATTTCAGTGACTTTGCGCTCGCGTTTACTCTCTTTGTTGGTGTTCTCGTACATAGAAGAAAGATCGCGATCGAGATTGCGCCGTACGGACAGAAACATACCAAGTATCAGACCCAACACGAGCCCCATTGCGAGGGCATATCCCAAGGGTTGATACCCACGCCCAAAGCTCGCTATCATACCAAAACCGATCAGTGCTATCGCCAAGCCGGACGTGATGCGTTCGTATAGCCGCGTACGGCGTGTTAGCGCTGGGATAGCAAAGGTAAGCACGATCGCCGCAACTATTAGCAATGACCACGCGAGAGCCCCGCCAGATGCTATCTTCTCAGTGGTGACCATATACATTTCAAACCCCCACCCAACTAGCGCGATCAGCCAGAACATTACTGACAACCAACCTGGCTTTTCGCCAGATGGCCGCCGCGCCGCAATCGTATAAAATATGAATACGCCGATGATCGCGACTGTGGTGTAAAAAGCGTCAGACCACGACAGCCCTTCTAGGATTGATTTTGCGGCCTCGATTGGATTCAGTGGTCGATTCATATGGGATATTCTCCGTTAAAGGTTGACACAATCTCGTCGAGAGTGGTTTCGTGAATTGTCCCGCGCTCTACCTTGTCGGCTAGCCACAAAACGAATCTGGTACGAAAGGCCAGGCGGCCATCGGCCAGCTCACGAGCGAGGTCGAGCGCGAGCAGCAAGCCGACCTCAATCATGCGTAAATCGTGCGCAGCCTCTGCGGAGACGACCGCAGTAAAACCATCGTAAGCCAACTCGACATCCACCTCTGCGCGCCTCAAAAGGCTTACGCCGCGCTTCACGAACGGCGACCGAACCAGGCTTAAGTCGATGTCGTCCAAGTCCAGCGCCATGACGGTCTCGATGGCTACCTCTTGTATGTTGTAGAGATCGCTGGGGCTTCGCATATCCAGGTACGATTGAGGCCGGGCCGCCAATAGACCGCACATGAATATCAGGCCATCGATAGCAATCGCCACGATCAATGATCCCAAGGCAAGAATGTTTCCGCGCCTGAGCTCCCCGTAGGCAAGCGCGAACGGATGCACATCGGGTCCACTTAGATTGTCTATGTCATCGACACGTTGAAGCATTTGGGTGCGAGCGGGTAGATCAAGAACGGTGTTAGCGCGCACTCTCTCAAGCAGTTCCCCCTTAATAGAGTCGACGCTTGTTGCGGCGGCCACGGTCGCAGTGGCATCCTGTGCTGGTGCCCCGGTTGTTAACCTCTCGATGTCCGTCGATTCGGAGAGTAGATTCGCTGGAATGTCAGGCGCTGATATTGGGCCAGAAGCATCCAGGCGCAAGAGAGCGAGAAAACGTTCGCGGGCGCTGGATAGTTCTGCTACGTTGGCTGGTGTGACCTCTTCCGTCGACCGAATCATCTTGTCTGTCAATGCGTCAACTTGCCCTGCCGCCGCTAGCATGTCTGCGAAGGTTTTCTGAGCGGGCGCGAGCGTCTTAAACAAGTAGGTATCTGCCTCGGACTCATAGCTGCGAGCGTAATCTCCATGACCAGAGGGCGTAACCCACAGTCGGCCGTTGATTGTTACCCGTGTGCCACCGGTGTCAGTCTCTCGTTGGGCTGTGCGAAGTAATAGATCATGTTCGCTGTTGACGCGCGCTACTTCCGATGCCTTACGAGCGAGCAGGCCCGATGTCGCGCTCGTTGCAGAAGTATGCCATTGGGAGAGTAAGGCTCGAAATGTCTTTAGTCGCGCGTTGGCGACTGCCTCTTGCCGTTTCGCCAAGTCTGCAGCGATAATGCTGCCGGTCAATCGACCGCGCTGCAGTTGATCGTGCTCTCGCGCCTTGGGGCGGTAGACGTTATCAAGGAGTGCGGCGTATGAAAAAAATACAGATGTAACGACAGTTACAACAAAAATGATCAGCAAAGGGATCCGAAATGCCCGGGTATTTATCGATGCGCCAAGACGCCATGAAGAGGCGAAGACCAAACCTTGCAAGCCTAAAGTAAGAAAGAAAGCGATTAGGCCGGGGACGTACGCATCGAGGCCGACCCAAGTCGTGTAGCCAGAGGCTATGGTCAAGAAAATCGTGGCTACGACCAGCGTCTTGTTAAGAGATCGTTCGCGATCGGAGTCGTAGCCGACCCCCAACAGAGAGGCGAAGTACGAACGAACAAGCGGGCTGTTAATCAATTCGCTCAGCTTACGCAAGGGACCGCCGATGTAAAGGTGTCAATCAGGATTGGGCTCGAATTGTTCCCGGTATTATTGCACGAGGACGGAGTACACCAGACGCTTCACGCGAAGCAGAGCTAGACGCACTTCCAGCCGGAATCGGACGAGAAGTGCATCTCATGACGTTCTGGATCGCTTCCTAGGTAGGAGTGACGCAGACGCGTATTTCTCTACCACTATTTATGGAAGGTCAGCGTCGAAAGTGTTTAGTCAACGGGTTGTGGGGCACATGACCGGCACGCCTTCTTGCCTCAGGATTGACAGATCTATGTTTACGATTATCCATACGTCGAATCTAGCTGTGAGCCCCCGGCAATCCTATCCCCTCACCCCACAGCCCCCTCCTCCACTCGCACCACCCCCGCATCCGCGTCGAGGGTGGCGCGGGCGCCGATCGGGAGGACCAGCTTCTGCTCGATGTGGCCGAAAGAGAGGCCGGAAAGGACGGGGACGGGTAAGGCAGCAAACCTGTCGCGGAGGATTTCTTCCAGGCTGAAGCTCGGTCCCTTTACCCCGCAGTCGCTGCAGCGGCCGAAGAGGATGCCGGCGACTTTGTCGAACAGGCCGCCGAGGGAGAGGGTGGTGAGCATGCGGTCGATGCGGTAGGGCTCTTCGTGGACGTCCTCCAGGAAGAAGATCGCGTTCGTCGTGTCGGGTTGGTAGGGGGTGCCCATCAGGGAGGCGATCATGGTCAGGTTGCCGCCGATGAGGGGGCCGGTGGCGGTGCCTTTGGTCAGTTTCAGGATGCGGTTGGTGCGGTCGACCAGCTCGTTCGGTTTCTTCGACGGTGTCGGCAGGACGCCGGCGGGGTCGGGGGTCATGATCACGCGGCGGAAGTTTTCGAGGGTCCAGGGGTCGAAGGTCGATCCGCCGACGGGGCCGTGGAAGGTGATCAGGCCGGTCTTCTTGTGCACGGCGTTCAGGAGGGCGGTGATGTCGCTGTAGCCGATCAGGACCTTCGGCTTCCGGGCGATGAGGTCGTAGTCGAGGTAGGGGAGGACTCTCGGTGAGCCCCAGCCGCCGGTGTAGCAGACCACGCCGGAGACGGTGTCGTCGGCGAACATGCGGTTGATGTCATCGGCGCGGTCGCGGTCGCGGCCGGCGAAGTAGCCCCATTTGTCGAAGGCATGCGGGCCGATGACGACTTTGAAGCCGATGGCCTCCATCTGTTCCTTGGCGAACTCGATCTCGTCCGCTTCGAAGGCGGCGCTGGCGGGGAGGACCAGGCCGACGGTGTCGCCGGGGGAGAGGCGCTTCGGTTTGATGATGTTCGGGCGCGGCGCGGCGGCGGCGATGCGGGGGGAGGTGGCGGCGACGGCGGCGGCGGTGACGGAGAGGCGGGCGAAATCGCGTCGGTTCAGCATGGGACGCGATTGTACGTAAGTCGGACTTCGGGCCGATGCGTTCCGTCATACAATCCTCAAGCACGCTTGGCGCCGCCGCACCCTCACGCTCACCACTACCCACTGACAACTGACTCTCGAGGGAGGCCGAGTGCGCGGCGGATTCCGGAGTCCAGTACTGACCTTGTGTAGTCCAGTACTGACCTTGTGGAGTCCAGTGCTGACCTCGTGGAGTCCAGTACTGACCTTGTGTAGTCCAGTACTGACCTCGTGGAGTCCAGTACTGACCTCGTGGAGTCCAGTACCGACGTCGTGGAGTCCAGTACTGACCTCGTGGAGTCCAGCACTGACCTCGTGGAGTCCAGTACTGGCCTCGTGGAGTCCAGTACTGACCTCTTAGAGTCCAGTACTGAGCTCTGGAGTCTAGTAGTGGACTCGCGGAGCCCACTCATGGACTCACCGGCGCTTTGAACTTCCCTTTCTGGTTGGTTGTTCATATCACGAAGCTCCCGTCCGTAACCTTCAGCATCGTATAGATGTCTAAATAACCCGGCTGCACCAGAAGCCCGATCAGGCTGCCGAGGAAAAGGCCGAGCGCTGGACGCTATCTGCGCCGCCGCAAACCGGGAAGAACCGCTGGCGATCAAGAGGGCTGGAACCTGCTGCCACTGCTGGAGCTCTTCGAAGCGCGGACCCAGTTGCTGGGCAACGCAGCAAGCTTCCACGGAGAGAAACCGTTGGCTCTTCCGTCGAATCCGAAGTGTTAGCTGCGTCCTGACTTATGGCCATGATGATGGTGCTTCTCCAGGTGGCTCCCCGAGTCACGGTTCGCATTCGGATCGCTGTCCTCGGTAGGCTCCCTGGCCAATGTAACGAGCAATAGCGCGATCGCTACGAATGCGCCACCAGCGAACAGAATGGTCGGCAACCGGAAAATCGGAGGCCAGACATACAGCACCCCGTAATCTGCTGCATAGGCAGTGGCAATCACCGCGACAACAACGACCACCCAAAAGGGACGTGAGCCTGGCGGTTGCCTGCGACGGACTCTTGTATCGTGTTTCATGTGCCGTAGGCTCATTGGAACAGCGTTGCAGGAGGCGGTTGGTTCATCGTTGCCGGTTTGCGGCTGCGTCGCGAACAGTCCACGTCGATCGATCCTCTGTTTCTCCGCCGAACGGATCTGCGCTTCAGCGGCGCCAGTCCTCACGCCCAGGGTAGCACTCTGCGATGCGGCGACGAGCGGGTTGGTGCAGGGCAAACCAGCTCTCCCCCCGACCGCATCACGCCGTGAGGGGTGTCCACCCCTTCCAACTCACCGGCTTCCATCCCATCCGAGAACGTCCGCAGGTCGAAGGGCGGATCAATCTCCATTGATGAAGTTTATGATCCGGACATCAACGGATGCTGTACTGTTGAGATCGTCCAGGCAAGGAGACACTTATGGCAAACGTTCGTTCCGTGGATCAGCTTCTCGCGCGCGGGAGACAATCGGCCCTTGCCCGAATGGAACCGACCATCATTCCTCTGGCCCCACCGTCTGCCGGCAGGAGTGTGATCATGGCCAGTGGTCGCGGCGTCGTCCCACGTGGCGGCGGCGGAGATGTCCCGAAGGGAGGCGGCGGTGCAGGATCGGACACGGGAGTGGCCGCCACCACGTTCAGCGTGCCCGGAGATCCTCCCGCGGGCTCGACCGCAGTCCCCGTCAAAGGCAGCGTGATTCCGCATGTCTCGCTGCAGATTCTCTTCTGGGGCGCGGAGTGGGCACAGCCGTCCACGACACCATCGACGACGTCGGTGATGACCGCGGTTGATCAGATCCTTGCCAGTCAATACCTATTCGGGCTCGAGCAATACGGTGTGCTGAGCGCGGTCCTTGCCGGGCCCGGCGGGGTGGCCATCTCTGACGAACCGCCCAATCCGTTCCTCGACTCCGATATTGGAAGCTTCATATGGCGGGTCATTGGAGCAACAGACAATAATCTTCCGGAGCCCACCATGGGAGGGCCGAATCTCTACATGGTGTTTCTGCCCCAAGGGGTCCTGCCGGTCAACATCAAGAACATAGGAGAGCATACCTTCGCCCATGGCGGGGATAATGAAAACGTATGGTTCGGATGGATCAAGAACGACGGCAACCTACAGAACATTATGACGACCTTCAGCCATGAACTGGTGGAGGCGGCAACCGATCCGGAGGGCTCCGGGTTTCAGATGACCCCGCCAAATTCGACGAACTGGAACGAGATCGGAGATGCTTGTCAAAACAGCGTAGGGCCGCTGGACGGTGTCGCCGGAGCGCTCCAGGTCCAGGCGTATTATTCAAATGGCAATCATGCCTGCATCATCCCAAGCGCGGCATTGCTGGCCGAAATCACCACGCCAGGGTTGGCGCCTGGTGACTACCAGATCACGTCCGTCACCAGGTCGAGTCACAATGGCAAGCCGTTCATCTTCGCGGTGAGTGGCAACGACGGCGGAACACCGTGGATCCTCGGCGATTACACGGCGATGGGCAAGATCCTGAGCGGCGACTATACGTTCTATACGAACGAAGACGGGGAGCGCGCAGACGTAAGGGTGGTGACGTCACCAAACGGGCACTTTCATCTCCAGACCGAAGCAGACGACACCAGACTCAATAACCTCTCCAGTCTGCCCGAGACGCCGGCGTCCGTCTATTCCGATCCACTGACATTTATCGAGATCTGATTCCTGTCTACAGAACGCGACGCCAACGAAAAGCTGAAATGGTTTTAGAGATTCTTCGGATACCGTCTTTCAGTACCAGCTTTGATTTCAACCACGACTGCGCGCCCCGCCTCACCGTTCTCCACTGATCTTTCGCCAGAGCGCGGGGGCGCCATCCTTCGTCCAGAGGCGGCGCGAAAAGGGGAGAACCTCAACGGGCGCGCCGAGCGATCCATCCTGTTCCTGCCGGAGGATGACGGCGAAGCCGGCGCGTTCGTCATTGCCGAGGAGGCGGATCATGCGCATCCGCGAGGCCAGCGCGAACAGCCGGGTTACGCCGATGAGCAGGAGGCCGGCTCCGCCGGTCATGACGATGACGTCGAGCGGGCGAAGGGCGAGCGAGATCAATCCGGCGCCGAATAGCAGCATGGCCAGCGCCACCGTCATGCGCAGCGGTGGCACACCGGTCAGGTACGATCGAAGTTCTTCCCGCTCGTGCTCGTCGAGGGGACGCTCATGCGCGAACACCCCCTCGAGACCTTCGAGCGGCTTGACGAAGTTGGCGGCCATCCGTGCGTGCTGTGGCGCCGCCGAGGTGCGCGAGCGCGCCACGAACATCGGCTGAACCGTGCGCCGGCCGTTGTACGTCCAGAGCATTCCGGAGCGCTGCAGCACCTCCACGCTCAGCGCTTCCTGGTCGTCGAACACCGTCAGCCGCTCCGGCCCGCCAATGGTCAAGACGCTGATGAAGGATTCGGCAGCCGGCCCGAGACCGATCAGGACCACCGGGTCGCGCGCGTCGGCCCTCGTGTCCCGAAGCCAGCGCAGCATGGCCGCCGCGCGAATGCCGCCCCCTCGGGCGATGAAGAGCAGGAGAACGAGGATCGGCGTCCAACGGAAGAGGGGGGCGATCGTGATCCACTGGGTCACGGTGGCCCATGCCAGGAGCGCCAGAAAGCCGCCATACGTCCTGACCACCGCGCTCGTGAGCTCGCGTTGAAATGCGCTCAGCCCCTCCAGTTCCTCCTCGGTCAGGCGCCGCTCGCCGATGGCCGGCACGCCGGCCAGCCAGCGCTGTCCGTCGTTGCCGCTGCCAGCCTCCGGCAGAACGCCGGTTCCGTTTTCCGAGATGTCGCCCATCGCCGGCAGTCTACCGTGCTGAGGCGCCTCCGACTCAGCTGCAAATGATGGTCTAAGAACCGTGAGTTAGCGCGTCGTGTTCTGGTTCCTGAGGGCGTGCTGCCATTTTGGCCCCGGAAATTCAGGATGCCTGGTACCTGGACGGCGCTAGCGTGCCGCGCGTGCGCGCAGCAGGTGTGGAGCGGTAATGAACACACGTTCGGCGTCGCCGTACTCAGGCTCGACGCCGACGCGCGTGTAGGTGATGGCGATGCTGCCCGTTCCGGTGACGATTAATGAGACGTCAGGATTCGAGCTCAGGCTGACGACCGCCTGCGGCGTGAGGCTTTCGAGCGCTCCCTGGGCGGCCGTATGAGTGACGTAAAGCGCGGTGGGGAACCCGTTGTGCGTCGCGGTGAATACGACGTCGTATTGGAGGCCATCCCAGGCGATGCCTCTTGACTTGTCCGGCAATGAGGCGAACGCCGTTGGTCTGTGCCAGGGAGCGCGCCGTACCGCGAAATCCTTTGGGCGAAAACACTGTAATCGTAGGGGTAGGATGTGTAGCGCGACCAGGCGATAAGAAACCCGTCGCCGTCGGATGCGGCGATCGGCCCGCCGTCCCCGGCGGGCGTGTCCAAGACCGACGATCGGTGTCGGATCGAGCAGCACCAGTTCGGCGGACAGGCGGGCGGCATGGATCACCATATTCGAGGCATGACGATGGCGGGTCGCAGTTGTTCGGAACCGGAGGTGGCAACTCCTTCACCCACGTCAGAAGCCACTCGGATCCGTTCCAGGCTGCCGAGATCGCGCCGCCGCCGACCATCTCGGAAGGGTTGACGGTGACCGCTGGACCATGCGACAGATCACGGCTTAGGATCGTGGCGACGACGTTTTTGCCTTCTGACCACGCCAGGAGCGTTCCGTTCGCGCCCGGTGTGAGTGACAACTCATAACTGTTCTCAGTGATGGCGATGCCGCCAGGATCGAGCAACGCGCCGCTGCCGGGGACGAAACGCGCTACCTTAAGGATGACCGTGTAGGGAGCCGTCGGAGTGTGCTCTCTCCAGCCGATGATGTAGTTCTCTCCATCGAAGACAATTCGCGGTTGGGTGGCGCTCAGAGGGCTGACTCGGATGCCTCGGCCATCCAAGAGCTGCCCATCGAGCGTGAGCCGCCCGACGTACAAGCCGTCGTCTTCATTCCAGACGATGGCTGTGTTCATGCCGCTCGATGCACCGTCTGGTGCGATTTGCGCTGTTGCGGCACGAGCGATCAAGAACGGTTCCGATGGCGCAAGGGACGGCACCTCGATCACAGAGCCGTTGAAGCGGTTTCCCCATTGCTCCACCCATCCCGCGAGGGCGATGGATCCGCCGGACGCCATGGGGAAAC
>Ga0210402_10004281_pt1 | contig 13037 bp, 10 predicted proteins | sample IncBWC7MmetaG_FD_161055 | JGI IMG/M metagenome (GOLD analysis project Ga0210402, IMG submission 161055) | Forest soil microbial communities from Barre Woods Harvard Forest LTER site, Petersham, Massachusetts, United States - Inc-BW-C-7-M | ecosystem: Environmental > Terrestrial > Soil >...
CGAACGTTCCCTGGTTAGGCGTCGCCGGAGTCTGAGCGGAGCCGCTTCGGCCTTGCGTCTGGTTCGAAGGTTGCTTGATGGACTCATCCTCTTTGCTGGGTTGCTGTTCACGCTACACCACTTTGGCATAAACCTGACCGCTACCTTAGCCGGACTCGGAGTTGGCGGCATTGCCGTTGCCCTCGCAGCCCAGAAGACGCTGGAAAATGTGATTGCCGGCGTTTCCCTGATTGCCGACCAGGCGGTGCGTGTTGGAGACGTTTTGAACCTGGGTGATATCCAGGGTACGGTGGAGGAGCTCGGCCTTCGCTCCACCCGTATCCGCACAATAGATCGTACGGTGGTGAGTTTGCCCAACGGGCAGATCGCGAATATGAAACTGGAAACCCTTTCAGTACGGGACAGGTTCTTGTTTCATCCGGTGGTTGGATTGCAATACGAAACAACCGCAGTCCAGTTGCGCTCTTTCAGCGCTGGCGTTCGCACCCTGCTTAGTGGGCACGACAATGTCGACCTGGCTTCCGTGCGTGTCCGCTTTGTACGCTTCGGTGCATCTTCTGTGGATGTAGAGATTTTCGCCTACGTGTTTGCCTCTGACTGGAACAATTTTCTCGAGATTCAGGAAGAGTTGCTCTACGGCATCATGGATATGGTCCAGAAGGTCGGAGCCGCGATTGCATTGCCTTCGCAGACCCTATACCTGGAGTCAGACAAACTAACCCAAGGGACTCGTGATTACCGCAAACGAAGCCAAGGTGGAGCGCTTAGTTAACACCGCCATCAAAACAGTTTCGCGATGATGACAACGAAAAAAATCTTTACGATGGTCATACCCGGAAATATCATCGCATAGCCGAGGTCCGGACCATCGGTGGGCACAAGCCGGTTTGAGTAGGCGAGAATCCCCGCATTACCGCACGCGCCTGCCACGATGCCGGCGACATCATCGAAGGGCATTCTGTAAACAAAAAGACCCATAATCATAATTGGCAGCACCAGCGCGGTCAGCACCACCGCGCCTAAGCCAAGCATCAGTAAGCCCGTCTGTGTCACTCCCGCCGCGAACTTCGGCCCTGAAGCCATTCCAATCTGCGCCAGAAACAATGTGAGTCCGAAATTGCGCAAGACAAGATTGGCGGACAGCGGTATCGTCCAATTGATGCCGCGCGTGCGCCGCACCTTTCCCAGGACGAGTGCCACGATCAGCACGCCCGCCAACCCCAGGACGAGTTGGCCCAGGCCAGGGAGCGGTATAGGAATTGCACCGAGTAAGAATCCGGCCGCCATGCCGAGACCGATGGAGATATAGCTGAACTCGGCAGTGCCCTTGATCGAATCGCCAAAAAACTTTTGCAAGCCCCCGAAGCGCTTGCGATTGGCCAACAAACCGATACGATCGCCGAACTCGAGCACGAGATCCGGCCGCGCCATGAGATCTGTGTCGCCGCGGCGGACGTGAAGCACAACTGATTCATTCTGCCCCGGAAGCTCGAGATCTCCGAGCGCCCTGCCTACTACGCTGGTACGAGAGGCAAACACACGAAGATAGTCGAGATCCGCGCGATCCTTTACCAGATGGCCGGCCGCCTCCTCGCCGAGATTTCGTCTTGCATGATCAAGTGCCTCCGTGTTCTCCGCGACGGCAAGCACAACGTCATTCAGGGTCAGGACCGAGGTCGAGGAAGCTGGCTCATTACGACCGTCTCTGCGCAGCGCCACAATCTGCACGCCATTTGACAAGTTGGTCATCACCTCGCCGAGAGTTCTCCCGGATATCGCTTTATTGCGAACCAAAATCTCTCGCAATTCGAGTCCGGCGACTGCGGACGTCTTCACCTTCGGCTTGAGGATCAAGAAGGCTAAGTAGAGAAACAAGATTGGTCCAGCCACGCCGAACGGATAAGATACCGAATAGCCCACGGCGGGATCATCGTTGCCCAGCGCTTCGATAGCCGCCTGCAGCGTCGGTGTGCTGGTTCCTGATCCCGCGAATAACCCGAGTCCAACTCCGAGATTGACCCCTATCATTTTCACAAACACAAGACTTACCAGGCCTGCCAGCAGCACGCCGATAAGGGCCATCAGGTTTGCACGTCGGCCGTGGGGGCTCGTCAAACCGCTGAAAAATTGCTTGCCGTACTGAATGCCCACGGCATACAGGAACAAGGCGAGTCCCAGCGTTCCGACCATCGGCGAGGGCACCGACTTAGGCGCGAACCAGCCCATAACAAGCGCAACGAACAAAACCGCGCCCACACCGAGCGAAAAGCCCTTGATGTTGACCTCACCGAGCAGATAGCCCAGCGCGATCGTCAGAAACAGGCCCATCATCGGCTGTTGCTCGAGGAAACTCTTGATGAACTCCATACCTCTCCTGTATCCAACCGACAAGCTCGGGAGAAAAGGATGTGGCGCAACCAGAGAGAGGAAAGGTCTTCGCCACCCGAAAGGACGAGCGAGCTACTTCACACCGTTATTCAAAGGCAATGCTCGGCACTTTGCCACTAGGGAAATCCCTAGGATGGTGAAACATCGCCAATTTCATTGACGGATTCTGAGTGGATCCGAGCCTTCGCCAGTGCCATTCGAATCGGTCCTAAGCTTCAATCTCCTTCTGCAAATTCTGCGGCGAAGCAGTCCTTACACTCGATGCGTCCACTCTGAACATGGGCCGGTTCCTCATCACCCTATAGACCTTATGAAAAAGCCTCTGATGGCTTCTTACAGCTAACAGAAATGGTATAACCCGGTTGATAATGGAGGAAGAACATGGCTTCCTTCTTCGTGCCAGTCGCAGCGAAACGGGCCAGAGTTGGTGCTTGCATGTCATCGGTCAGCGTTCTCGTAGTGGAGGATTACGAGCCTTTCCGGCAATATGTCTGTTCGACGCTGGCGAGAAGAACCAAATTGCAGATCGTCGGTGAAGTCTCAGACGGATTGGAAGCGGTTCAAAAGGCCAAAGAACTACTACCTGACCTGATTTCGTTAGATATGGGCCTGCCAACGCTCGGCGGAATAGAAGCCGCTCGACGAATCCGCGAGCTCTCCCCTCAGTCCAGAATCTTCTTTGTGAGGCAAGACGCCTCTGTGCATTGTAGTGCGAAGAGCCCTTGCCGAGGGAGCGAAGGGTTACGTTGCTAAGACGGATGCGAGACGCGAGCTATTGACGGCTGTGGACGCCGTTCTTCGGGGCGAGCCGTTTGTCAGCAGAAGACTTTCTGGCTATGATTTCATTGGAGCTTCGGAGACACGAGTCTCCGAAGGCGACCCAAGCAAGTAATTTCCCTCCGCTCCAGCAAAAGGCCGTTTATTCCTGGAACAGTCTTTGTGAACGTGTCGGCCGTTTCTACCCATCGATTTAAACAGCGATTCTGCACGGGCAGCAGGGAAACCGAGTTGATTCTGTCACTCGCCATCGAGATTGCGGACGCACTCGGTGCAGCCCAGGCGGAAGGCATCGTCCACCGCGACATCAGCCCGCAAACATTTTCATCACCAGGCGCGGACACGCCAAGGTTCCGGACTTTGGGTTGGCGAAGGTCAGTCTGCCAGGCGGTTCTGCGGGCGAGATCGCATCGCTCGAAACACAGACGGGTTCGGTGGAATCGAACCTGACCAGTCTGGGTTCAAGGCTCGGCACAGTCGCTTATATGTCGCCGGTCCAGCTTCCGCTCCCGCATCGTACTTAGGGATTTCCCTAGTTGCGCAGACCTTGAGACAACCCTAGGTTGTCTTTAGAAGGGAGCCTTTTCCCCAGGTTGAGGCGATTCCTTCAGCGAACCGCGTCAATGCCGTTCAGAGGCAGCAACGAGTGACCGGATACGTCGTGTGCTTGGATTGTTGGTAAAGAGTTGGCCTACAGTTGGGACGAGATGAAAGTTGTTTCCGCGTCAGCAGAGTGGGGCCTCGTCGCACGACGCATCCAACCCAACGGCAAAAGTGGCAATACGTATTTGGAGTTGAATTATGCCCTCCCCCGATGTTAATGCGCTCCCAAAAGCCGCGCTGCTTTGTATCGACGACGACCAAGCTGTGCTGGAATGCGAAAAAACTTTTCTCGAAAACTTTGGGTATACCGTCGTGACCGCATCCAGTGGCCGCGAAGGACTGGAACTGGTCGGCCTCCATTCGTTTGACGTTGTAATCGTAGACTACTGCATGCCCGAGATGAACGGACAAGAGTTTGCAATTGCGATGAGACGCCTTAGGCCGCTAGCGCCAATAATCATGCTCTCCGGAGCGGTGGATGTTCCTGGTGAAGCTTTAAAGGTGGTCGACGCTTTTGTACCAAAGGACTGTTTGGCCAGCCAACTACTGCCAGCCATCGCACTATTGCGTGGATCTGAAGTGTTGCCTTCATATTCGTATGACGCCTGACAGACGAAAACTCGGTTCGCAGCAAGCATAAAACTAAGGTGGGTCCGGGCCCCTAGAGTTCGCACACGATTGGGCGGATGCGTATCACGTACGACTTCTATCAGCGATGCACGAAGCCGCCGGCCGATCAGCTCGGGCAGGCGACTGGCCTCAAGGTTCAACTGTTTGGCAGCTTGAGCGCCACGGGCAAGGGCCACGGCACCGAGCGCGCCTCGTTGGCGGGCCTGCTGGGCAAGGAGCAGGCCACCGTTGACCCGCTGTTCCTCGACGAGATGAAAGCGAAGCCGGACCAATCGTATTCGGTAAAGCTCGGCGATAAGGGTTTTCCGCCAAACTTGGGGAACGTGCAATGAGTCGACGTCCTACCCTTCCATCAAATGCGACGATTCAAATGGAAGGAGCTCAAACTCGACTACACCCTTCAGGACGTTCAGCCTCCAGGTACTGAAGCGGTCGAACATGCCTGCGCGCAGTTTCGCGCAGTTGGGCTGAAGGCGTTTTGACCAATAACCGCAGGAGCTCCTGCTACGATCAGTACCTCTCGGGAACGACGTGCTTCCCCTTCAACGGTGCCTGATCGTCGTATTGACCATGCTTCTTTCGTGGGGGCAGTTTCACCTTCTCTCGCGGAGTTTTTCGGTAAGGAATCAGGCTCAAGAGATGCGAAATGCAGTTGAGCCTCGCGGTCTTCTTATCGTCAGAGCGTACGATAAACCAGGGTGCATACTTGGTGTCCGTCGCCTTCATCATCAGGTCTCGTGCTTTGGAGTATTCGTACCAGCGACCGTAAGATTCCAGGTCCATCGGGCTCAGCTTCCACTGTCGGACTGGGTCTCTAATGCGTGATTCGAAACGTCTCTCTTGCTCTTTCTGACCTACTTCCAACCAGTACTTGATGAGAATTGTCCCACCGTCCACGATGTACTTTTCCATCAATGGACAAAGCTCGAGGAAACGGCGATGCTCTTCCTTGCTGCAGAAACCCATTACATATTCCACTCCCGCCCGGTTGTACCAACTACGGTCGAAAATCACGATCTCGCCGGCCGCCGGAAAGGTTTGAATGTAACGCTGAATATACATCTGACTCTTTTCCCGGTCGGAAGGAGCAGGCAAGGCCACAACGCGGAAAACGCGCGGGCTGACGCGTTCCGTAAGTGCACGAATGGTGCCGCCCTTGCCGGCAGCGTCGCGTCCTTCGAACACGACAATGATGCGCAAACCTCGGTATTTCACCCAGTCCTGCAGTTTGCACAACTCCGCTTGGAGTCGGCGAAGTTCCGACTCGTACTGCTTGCGGCCTAGACCGCTCTTCTTGTCTTTGTCGTGTTTCTTGGCCATTGTGAAGTCACTCCTCTGTTACGGAGCCATCGCCGCGACTTTTCGATATCGGCAGCCAAACACCCGAGTATGGAAGTCTCTTTGCCATGCGACGGCAGCTCCGCAGCAACCGCACTGCCACATGCGAGATGCGGTGCCATTAGATTCGGAGGCCCCTGTTATCCGAGGTTCTGAAGAGCACGCATTTGCGTGCGACCGATTTTCAGCGTTCATAGTAGCTTCATCTTGCGGGCGTTACAGGCGTAGTGCTGCCGGTCCCACTCGCCATCTGACACGCAGTTGTCATTCGGCGTGCGTTCGGGCTTAAATTTCGGCGGCTTCTGCGGTAAAGCAATCTCTGGGCCGCTCCAAGTTTGCTCGACCTTGATGAGTGGACCCGGCGGATAGCTCGCGAGCCCAGCCACACAACTCAGCAACATGCTCCAAGCAAACATTAGCCGCATGTCGTACTCCACTGTTTCTTGATACGTTCCGCCCTGTCAGCCATGTGAATGATTCCTAGGCTTAGGAAGTCGCACGCCCGAGGGCACAATATCGGTAGTCAACGAACTCATCTCTTTCTGAGAGCCGAAACAACGGTGTACCTGCCAATCTCGAGTTTAGCCGCCTGCATCAACTCCTTGGAGAAGTGGCGGTTTTGGACTTCTCAGCAGTAGTGCATTTGGAACGGTCACGTCGGCCGCCCTCGGCGTCGCCGTGCCGACTATCTCCCCTCCGCAGAAACGTTACCGGCGACGCTCGGCGGCCACTCGTCATCTGTCGGATGCCAGGTCGAATCCGGGTTGTAGAGATCCATTTTCTTCACCATGTTCAAGGAATCCGGCCCCAGGTCTTTCTGATAAACGATCCCGTCATTGCTCACAATGAAAGTCTTCACCCCTGTCACCCGATATTCGGCGGGCACGGCGACAAGGGCGAAGCCGCCAATCATGATCCCCTCAATGACGTAATCCAACCTGCCTAAAGGCGCCGCCGGGCCTTGACCTTTCAGGATTTTGAAGTAGTAGCCATGGAATCCCGACTTGCCGATGGAGTAGCCTTCCTCCAAAGCCTTGGCGACTGCATCGCCAATCGGGCCGCCCGATGTGCCGTCCGGATTCTGCCAATACAAGCCGTCCTGTTTTCCAGGAGTACTGAAGATGCGCTGCGCGTACTGATTTACCCCGGAATTATCGTGAATCTGCAAGGAGTATTCCTTCTGGGCATCCACAAAACCACGGCAGACTTGAATGGCGTCCAGTTCGTTTGCGCCAATCCGGCGAAAGAGAATTTCCTGCCGCCCCGACTTGGCTTCGAAATACCATTTGCCATTCTTCTTTATCAGAGGAACTGGCATGGGCCACTCTTCCTCGCCGACAATGATGATCGCCCGAGTGGGCTTTGCAGGGACGATCGATATGGAGTTCTTGGCACGGGCTTCTGTCGCAAACGCAGCAGCATTGTTCTTGTCCTCGACGGGATCGGCGGAGGCAACGAAGTCCTTGCCGTCTGATCCGAAGATCGCCATCAATTCCGGGACGTCATAGGCTCCCGCAGCATTGATTAGGGCTTCAGCAGCTTGCTGGGGACTGTCAAACGCCTTTGGCACCGTGGTAACCGCTTGCGTCTCGGATTGTGCTTGAGCCGCCGCGATACCCGGGAGAACCCACCGAGGAGCAACGAGTATGACGACGAAAAAACAAATTCGAGTGCGGAATTTAGACAGTCTTGATTTCATATTTCCCTCGGTGATCATCGGTTCTTTCCTACCTTCGCCGACCGCCACCACCGCCGCCGCGGGACCCTCCACCACGGGAGCCACCCATGCTGGAAGAACCACGTGAACTGCTGGCGCGTGCCCCGCTGCCACTCATGCCGGAAGATGCTCCACCAAACGCGCTCCTGTTGGTCGCACTCCCTGAATTCGGGACTTGTCGATTGCCAACACGATCCCCTCCGCCTCCTCGGTTAGAGTTGCCAGCGCCTGCACCACGGTTGGACGCGTCTCGAGTGCCGGCGCCGCGATCGCCGCCGCCGGGCTGCTGCCGATTTCCCATCCCTCCTCGATCGCCGCCCGCAGGTTGTTGTCTGGCCTGGTTCTGGCGTGCATTTGCCTGCCGGTTCGACAGGGAATCGCCTCGAGTAGTACCGCCGAACCTGTCCGCAGTGGACCGGTCAGAATATGGGGCGCCCCCGCGATGCTGTGGATTGTGCTGCCAATTACTATTACCTCTTGCGGGCTGCTGGGCTGGGCGGTTGCCGCGGTTCGCGTTGTTGATGTTTTGCCGGTTGCTGTTGTTGACGAAGTTGTTGTTATTGTTGATGGTGACATTGTTGTTCCCGCCCCATCCGCATCCCCAACCGGCGCCCCCACTCCAGAAGGCTCCCATCGCAACGCCGACACCGAACGATATGGCCATACCGGCCGCATAGTAGCCAGGCGGCGGATAGGCGATCGGAGGATATGGATAAACCGGAGCACCGTACACGACGGTTGGGTTGTAGCTAGGGACGTAAACAACCTCTGGGCTGGCTTGCTGGACGATGATAACCTGCTTACTCTCGACGACCTTGGTTTCTACTTTTTGCTGTTCACTGGACTTCAGATTCCCTGCCTCCTGAGCTTTCTTGCGCATGCGCTGCACCGCGTCCATCACATCGCTCTGTTGCGCGAGAAATGCATTCCCAAGATCGGTTGTCCACTTGATGTTGTCAGCCAGTTGCTTGACCAGGTCGGGCAAACCAGCCAGAGCCTGGATACTCGGATCCCAGTCTTGCTTCAGCGCTGCGTCCGCCAGCGCCTTCCCCTTCAAGTCCTTGTGCTGGTCCAGCCACTGTTTTAGCTGAACCACCTCCAGAGGATAAGTCGAAGCCACCAGGGTTTGGCTGAGCAACGCGTCGGGGTAGAGCGCGATCGGCGCCACCAGAGAGTCCAACTGGTCCGCCGGAATCTTGACTGCAGCCGGCTCCGGTGCGGCCGCGGGCTGCTGGTCCTGGGCTGCGACCACCGTTGCGTTTCCGGGCAGAAGCACTACCGCGCAGAGAATTGCAGCGCATTCTCGAATGGTTTGTAGGAGGCTGCTCCGTCGTCTAGAGTTCATATCGTGAGTCCGTGTGCGTCGCTTGCTGCCGGGGTGGACACTTGCTCGGCGTAAATGAACAGCGCTCGTGCTTGCGCGAGAGCGAGCAGTATTCAATGTCGACCCAAACTCCGAATCGATGTTGGTTTAGCTCTGCCCGTAACCACCTTTACGAATTTTGTACCCCGATGCGGAGGGTACTGCCACTAGGGAAATCCCTAAGTGCAGGTTGACCCTTCATTTGGGCGGGGTCGACTTACTACCTCGACTGCTCGCCAGATTCCGATTGCCGGGCACTAGGGATTTCCCCAGTTGAGAGATAGCCTAGGCAAGACTTAGCATCGTCGCGGAGAGCGGACTATAGCGTTTTGAACACCGAAAGCGTCCTATCGGAATGATAGGAACGCATGAGTCAACGGCGTCCTGAATCTAACATCCGCGACCGTGCAACCCGCCCGTCATCTGGTAGCCTCATTTTTATGAAAAAAAGAGCGAATGGCGTTTCCTTCGGCATTGCGCTTTGGCTTCTTCTGCACTCCGCCTGTTCCTTGCCCGCATTGGCGCAGCAAAACCTGGTCACGCCGACACCAGCGCAATTCGCTAGCGGCGGCCAGGAGTCTCCGAAGGAAGACATCAGTGAGCCTGGCCAGGTTGCTATCGAAGGTCTCCCGATTTTAATTGTTTACGAGACACTGGGAGGCTTGACGCCTCAAGACCGCGCTGGCGCTATCGAAAAACGCATCCTGGCCGTTGCCAAAGAAAGCAGCTCGACGCCAGAATCAATACGCGTTGAAAACCGCAGTACGTGGACCGAGATTTTCAGCGATAAGCAATTGCTCCTTGCGGTGACCGACTTTGATGCGAAGAGGGCTGGCAAGCCGCGACCGCAGCTCGCATCGGAATACGCGGAGAACATTCGCCAGGCGATCCGAAACTATCACGAGGAGCACAGCTGGCGGCTGATATTTAGCGGCGCCGTCAAAACCTTGCTCGCTACCCTCGTGCTGGTACCCCTTTGCTGGCTTGTCCGCAAAATCCGGTTTGCCATACGGGACCGCATTGAGCAGCAGATTCAGGCCAGTGCGCGTCTTGAACCGAAGTCCGCATGGCATATTTCCGTCGCTTACCTCGGTCCTATTTCTCTGGGAGTGGGCGCAATTCTGCGATGGCTGCTGATCCTTGCGTTCGTTGAAGCTTACTTGACGATCACTCTCGGCTTCTTTTCTTCCACGCGGGAAATTTCACACACCGTGTCGAAATGGGTTTTTTCGCAACTGGAATCCTTAGGCGAGTCTGCACTGAACTACCTGCCGAACTTGCTGGTGGTACTGGTAATCGCTTTGGGCACGAACTACCTGATTCGCCTGCTCCGGTTGGTTTTCGAAGAGATACGCAAGGGAAACCTGAAGATCCGCGGCTTCTATCCCGATTGGGCCGAGCCGACCGAAAAGCTGATTCGTATTCTGGTGCTCTGTCTGGCAGTCATTGTTGCATTCCCCTATCTGCCAGGAGCCAAGAGCCCGGCTTTCCAAGGAATTTCCATATTTCTTGGAGTGCTGCTGTCTTTGGGATCTTCCTCGGCGGTGGCGAATGCGATCGCTGGGGTCATCCTGACTTACATGCGCTCGTACCTGGTCGGCGATTGGGTCCAGATCGGAGAGACTACCGGAGAGGTGACAGAGAAGAATCTGTTGGTGACCCGCGTCCTTACGCCGAAAGCAGAAATCATTACCATTCCGAACGCAACCGTCATGAGCGGTTCGGTGAAAAACTACAGTGTTGAGGCCAAGAAAAATGGAGTGATCTTTCATACTACGGCGACGATCGGTTACGACGCTCCCTGGCGAACCGTTCATCAACTGCTGATCAGCGCGGCGCTCGCTACCAAACATGTGCTGCACCAGCCTGCGCCCTTCATCCTGCAGACAAGGTTAGACGATTTCTATGTTGCCTACGAACTGAATGCTTACACCGATGTTCCCCGCGAGATGCTGAACATCTTTTCGGACCTGCATCAGAACATCCAGGACAAATTTAACGAAGCGGGTGTGGAAATCTGTTCGCCCCATTACTCCTCCTTGCGGGATGGGAACGTCATTGCGATCCCGGAACAATACGTCAAACCAACCTACCAAGCCCCCGGATTCCGGCTTATTCCGATGGAAGGCGATAGAGAAGGCTTGCCGAAATGAACACAAATTAGGAGCGCCCCAAATGAGTTCTTTTGCGGATGAAGGAACATCGGTAAAGCGAGCAATATCCCGATTCATTCCCATCACCACTTGGCTGTCTGAGTGCTCGCCTCGGGCGGACATCGTGGCGGGCATCGCGCTGGCTGGACTGCTTGTGCCTGAGGGAATGGCATATGCGAGGATTGCGGGAGTACCACCGCAAATGGGTTTGTACGCTGCCATGGTGGGGATGTTTGTCTACGCGATCTTTGGCACCTCCCGCCAACTAGCGGTCACTTCGACTTCTTCTTCCGCGGCCATGCTGGCGGCCCTGGTGGCTCCCATTGCCCTGGGAGATTCGGCACGCTACACCTTGCTGGTAACGGCCACCACGATCGCGGCAGGCCTTGTCTTCCTCGCAGGAGGCCTGCTTAAACTGGGTTCGGTATCGGAGTTCATCTCCAAACCTGTGCTTAAAGGCTTTGTCTTCGGCCTGGCTCTGACCATCATGGTGAAACAAGGACACAAGCTGATGGGGATCTCCGCCGGCCAAGGCAGTTTCTTTCACGAGGCATGGCACGTGCTCACTTCGCTGCGCCAGGTAAATCCCTGGACATTCGCCGTTGGAGCAATTGCGATTGGCGTCATGTTTCTGCTGGGAGCGGTCGCCCCGCGCGTGCCATCGGCGTTGGTTGTGCTCGTGCTCGGAACCCTAGCGGTGCCATGGTTGGGCCTTACTCAACATGGCGTCGAGGTAGTTGGCACCATCCACGCGGGACTTCCCTCCCTCAGTTGGCCGGCAATCGGGGAAGATGAATTTGCGGATGTGTTCGTGGGGGCATTCGGCATTGTGCTGGTGCTTATGGCCGAGGCGCTCGCAGCCGCCCGCACATTCGCTGCGAAACATAAATACGAAATCAACCCCAATCAGGAACTGTGCGCCATCGGCGTCGCGAATGTCGCATCTGGTCTGGCTGGCGGCATCATCGTCGGCGGAGGCATGTCAGGCACGGCAGCCAATGACGCCGGTGGCGCGCGTACCCAACTCTCGACCATTACCGCGTCGCTGTCCATAGGCCTCACTCTAGCATTCTTATTGCCCTTGATTCGTAATTTGCCCGAGGCTGTTCTCGGGGCGATTGTGGTCCATGCTGTCGCGCATTTGGCCGATGTCGGCACGCTCAAGTACTACGCGAAACTCCATAGTGGAAGTATTTGGACGGCGCTTATCGCCTTGTTTGGCGTGCTCCAGATGGGAATTCTCAAGGGTCTGATCTTCGCGGTTGGCCTGAGTTTGATCGTATTGGTGCGTAGGCTCAGCGTGCCTCAGCATTCCGTGTTGGGCAGGATTCCGGGTACCGGAAATTTTGCGGATGTCAAGCATCACCCTGAGACTGAACAGATTCCGGGTCTGCTGATCTTCCGTCCGAATGGCATGCTGTTTTTTGCTAATGCGAATCACGTTCGCAACGAACTACGTGACCAGGTTAAGAAAGCAGGTAAGCTATTACAAGGAGTCCTGCTTAATCTTGAGGCCTGCCCGGAGATGGACGTCACCAGTCTCGAGATGCTGGAGCAGTTGCGGGATGAGCTTCACGAGTCGAGTGTCGACCTCTATTTCGTTCGAGTGGCGGATCCAGTTCGTGATCTTTTCGGCCGCAGCGGATTTCTCGACCGTGTGGGCGAAGGACGAATCTTCGCGGGCGTCGACGTTGCGGTCAGCGCATTTCTCGAAACAAGACCAGCGGCTCACTCGCACAGCATGTAATCTGCATTCTGGAAGCTCGGGATTGTAGTAAATAAGTGCGAGTCAGGCCGGAGACAAATGGAAACAATAGTCGGCGAAAATCGGGAATTTGATCCAACCGCACATATCGCAACCAAAACATCTAAGCGCGCGCTCGAACCGGTAGAAAGAATCTCGGAGATCTGGTTCGGGTTGATCATGGTTCTTACCTTCACCTGCTCCATCAGCGTCAACCAGGCAGGGCGACAAGAAGTTCGCACATTGCTCATCGGCGCGGTCGGTTGCAATCTTGCATGGGGAATCATTGATAGCTTCATGTACCTCCTTGGGTGCTTCGTCGAG
>Ga0210402_10004282_pt1 | contig 13036 bp, 9 predicted proteins | sample IncBWC7MmetaG_FD_161055 | JGI IMG/M metagenome (GOLD analysis project Ga0210402, IMG submission 161055) | Forest soil microbial communities from Barre Woods Harvard Forest LTER site, Petersham, Massachusetts, United States - Inc-BW-C-7-M | ecosystem: Environmental > Terrestrial > Soil >...
CGCAATGGAAATCACCAGATAGCGCCGCGCTCCAAGCTTCAGAAAGGTTGACGCAGCGTTTTCCACCGTACGCGGCACGAATATCCGAGAAAGGATTTCGCCCGGCTGCCGCAGCGTTTTCCGATTTCCCACGATGAAGTCCGTCAGGGGCATTCGGCGTATACCGGCATGGGAAGCCAGTTCAACTTCAGCATCGAGCGTGAGCAGAGGCGGAACACTATCCGCCGCAGGCGAAGCGTTGCAAAGGTTACCCGCCACGGTCCCGCGATTCTGAATCTGAATGCCGCCAATCTCCCGGGCCGCAGCCTTCAATCCGTCAAAGCATCGTGGCAGAGCGGCGTTGACAACTTCGGTCCAGGTAGTCAATCCACCGATTCTTATATATTCCGGCTCCTCAACCACTCCTTTGAGCTCGCCGAGGCCTGAGATATCCACCACCGTCCCAGTCACCGCCCGATCACCGAGCGACGGAAAGAAGTCAGTACCTCCAGCGAGGATTTGCCCTCCAGAACCGGCCAGCGCGTTAACGGCTTCGTCGAGTGTGTCAGGCCGTAAATACAAGTGGTTTCCTCCAGAATAAAGTTGCGTACTCGACCGGACGTAATTCTTATACAAGCGGTGAGGTTTGTACAGGGTAACGGCAGGCCTAACGGCGACCGTCCGCCGCAAGACTATCGGTTTGCGAAGTAAGGGCTTATCAACCGCTGTTGGTTTAGGAGAGAATGCTTGGCTGAACCTGCGCTTCTCACTAAGGATCATCTTGAAAAAAACCTACCTACTCGTAGCCATTCTCGCCCTTACCTCCAGGGCTTGCCAGGATCGTGAGTCTACAGCCGGACCTCTAGCCACCGGGACCGGCAGCTCGCAGGCGAATTCCGGCGCGACAGCGGGAGCGAGCGTTTCCGTCGAGAAGTGGCTGGGCCAATGGAACGGACCGGAGGGAACTTTTCTTCGTCTCTCACAAAGCGGAAATCACTACATCGTTGAGATCCGGTCCCTTGACAGTTTGGACACCTATGAAGGGGTTGCCACGGCGGGCGGCATCCAATTCACTCGCAACGGCAAAACAGAATCCATCCACGCGGGCAACGGCGAAGACACCGGGATGAAATGGTTATTGGACGAGAAGAATTGTCTGATCATCAAATACGGCGAAGGATTCTGCCGGAGCTAGCGCGACTTTGCCGTCCACTCAGCGTCGTAGCGTGCGCGGTCATAGAACGATTTCTGGGTTCCCACGCCAGTGGTCGAGAGCCCGGCATACAGATTGGCGCGTCGGACGGCTTCACGTTCTGGCAGGCCTTCCCCAAGAAACACGGCGAAGCTGCCGATGAATGCATCACCCGCCCCGGTGCTGTCGACGCTCTTTACGCTGAACGCAGGAATATGCTCCATGCCTTCGCGACCTGCCAGCAACGAACCGTTCGCCCCTAGCGTAAGGATGACCCGCTTGACACCGCCAGCGAGCAACTTCTCCGCGCACTTCTTCGCATCGTTGACATTCCGTACCGGCATTCCGGTGATGGTTTCGGCTTCACTCTCGTTGGGAATGAAATAGTCGAGTCCGGCCAAAGCATCCAGATTGACCGGCTGCGCTGGTGCAGGATTGACGATACAGCGAATGCTGTTCTTACGGGCAAAGCTAACACTGTAATAAACGGTTTCGAGCGGAATTTCGAACTGGAGGACCATGCAATCGACGGTCTTGAGCAAGTCGGACGCGGCATCCACGTCCATAGGCCGGAGCAGATCGTTCGCGCCTTTCACCACGAAGATGCGATTCTGGCCGCTGGGCTCAACGAAAATCGGCGCGACCCCGCTGGAAACGCCCTCGATCTGCTTTACCTGCGTAGCATCGATCCCGAGCTTTTTAAAGTTCTCAATCGTCGCCGGACCAAACAGATCGCTACCCACTCTGGCGACCATGAAGACCTCGGCTCCGCAAAGGCGAGCGGCCACCGCTTGATTCGCCCCTTTGCCCCCAAAACCAAGATCGAACTTCTGGCCAAAGATTGTTTCTCCGGCTCTCGGAAAACGATCGGAAAAGGTAGTTAAGTCAATGTTCGCGCTGCCAATCACCGCGATGCGAGGACGTTTCGCCATAAGACTGCCGAGTCTAGTCAGCGCTTCCGATCATTGTCAAGAATTTCAGGAAAGCTATTCATCACAGAGTCATCGAAACACCGGAAAGAAACAACCAGAAAAAGTCTTCTCTGTGACCAGTGGTGAAGAATCACTCGCCGTATGGGATCCAGATGTTCTTCACTTGCGTGGCATGCTGCAGAAACCATCGGCCTTCGCCTTGCTTCACATCAAACCAATCAATCACACGGCCCTCATTGGTGAAGACCTGCTTCAAGTTTCCCGTGGAGTACGCCTTCGCTGCTGCGGCGCTGGCCTCATCTCCGAAGCACCAGATCGCATCCACGTCGTCGTGCTCGGCAAGGACCTTAAGCAGCTGCGCTGCGTATCCGGTAACGATGTTCACTACACCGCCCGGCAGGTCGCTGGTGTCGAGCAGCTGGTATAAATCTCCCGTGATGAGGGGGTACGTTTCCGAGGGAACAACGATTGCTGTGTTGCCCATGGCAATCACGGGTATGACGAGAGACAGGAAGCCAAGTAGAGGAGTTCCGGAGGGGCAGACAAAACCCACGGTTCCAATCGGCTCATTCATCGCAATCGCGATACTCCGAAATGGAGGGTTGTGCACCGCGCCGTCGAACTTGTCGGCCCACGCAGCATAAGAGAAGATGCGCTCAATCCCTGAGCCTACTTCGGCCGCGGCCTGGGCGTCTCCAACCGCTGCGGCGAGACGACGGGCAATCTCGTCGCGCCGCTGCGAAAGGTTTTCGGCCATGTAGTAAAGAACTTGCGCTCGGTTGTGCGCAGTGCTCTTCGCCCAGCCTGCTGCCTTTCGCGTGGCTTCGACGGCATTGCGAATGTCCTTGCGGTTGCCCAACCCGACTTCGCCGAGCAGTTGGCCATTCTTACTCCGAACTTCCATGCTGTAGCCGGAATCGGGCCTCGCCTGCTTGCCTCCGATGTAGAGTTTCACCGTGCGATCAATTTCGTCGCCTGGAGCGAGGGACTCTCTCTCATCGTCCGAAGATTTCTCCGGAGCGTGCTTCGACACAGGCAGTGCAGGCGCATTCTTGAACCACTCTGGCTCCAGATATTCCAGCAAGCCTTCTCTACCGCCTTCGCGGCCATATCCACTCTCACGGTAGCCGCCGAAGCCGCAGGAGGCGTCGAAGAGATTCGTGGAATTCACCCACACCACGCCCGCTTTGAGCTGCGACGCGACGTGAAGCGCAACGTTGATGCTCTCGCTCCACACGCAAGCCGCGAGGCCATAAACAGTGTTATTGGCAAGTTCGACGGCTTCGGCGGGAGTACGGAAAGTCATGGCCGCGAGCACCGGGCCGAAGATCTCCTGTTGCGCGACGATCGAAGTGGGATGGACGTTGCTCAACAGGGTTGGCGGAAAGTAGAGTCCGCGGGATGGCATCTCCAGCGAAGGTTGCCAGCAGGTTGCACCGTCCGACACACCCTGATCGACCAGGCGCTGAATCCTGTCTAGTTGGATGCGGTCGACAATCGCGCCGATGTCGATTGCTTTATCGAGCGGTGGTCCTATGCGCAGCGTGCTCATGCGGTCTCGTATTTTCGCCATGAGCGGCTCGGCTATGCTCTCCTGCATCAGCAAGCGCGAACCGGCGCAACAAACCTGTCCCTGATTGAGCCAAATTCCATCCACCAGACCTTCAACGGCGCTGTCGAGATCGGCATCCTCGAATACGATGAAAGGAGATTTGCCCCCCAGTTCAAGTGAAAGGCGCTTGTGACTTTGCGCGGTCGCGCTGCGAATCGCACGGCCGACTTCAGTAGAGCCAGTGAACGCGATCTTGTCGATATCAGGATGTGCGACCAGCGCTTCACCGGTCGAACCGTCGCCCGTCACGATGTTCACGACGCCCGCAGGCAAGCCAATCTCATGGCAGATCTCCCCGAATGCGAGTGCAGTAAGCGGCGTGAACTCGGCCGGCTTCAGGACGACGGTATTTCCGGTTGCTAGAGCGGGCGCGATCTTCCACGCAAGCATAAGCAGCGGGAAATTCCACGGAATAATCTGCCCGACGACACCACAAGCGATATAGCCCGGGAACTCCTGCTGTAGAAGTTGCGCCCAGCCCGCATGGTGATAGAAATGCCTCGCAACCAGCGGAATATCGAGGTCGCGGCTCTCGCGAATCGGTTTTCCGTTGTCCATGGTCTCGAGCACGGCCAGGCGGCGGGAGTGCTTCTGTACCTGTCTCGCCAAGGCATACAGGTAGCGCGCCCGCGCGTGGGGAGTCAGAGATTGCCACTTGGCTAACGCTGCGCGAGCGGCTTTGACTGCGGCATCAATATCGGCGGCCGACCCCTGCGCGACAGTGGCAAGCTTCTCGCCGTTGGAAGGATCGGCAGTGTCGAAGTATTCTCCGGCAACGGGATCAGACCAGGTCCCTTCAATGAAGTGGCCGAAGCGTCGCTTGCGACGGTCGAGCCAGACGAGTGCCTCTTTCACGTCTTCCGGCGCCGGGCCATATTCCATAGCAACGAACTTTTCGACGATGCTCATAGATGTAAGGGCGGGCGTCGGCACCCGTAGCGTTCCACCAACCGAACTAGGCAATGGGATGACGGTAACCCGCCGAGTAGCGTCCGGTAGCGTGATGCTCGAGTTGCCGCTCGATATCGTTTAACAGCCCACTCGCACCCAGGCGGAAAAGTTCGGCCTTCATCCAGGGGAGGCCGAGTTCCTCTTTCATCAACGCCAGCCATTCCGTGGACTGTTTCGCTGTACGAATGCCGCCTGCGGCCTTAAACCCAACCGCCATCCCGGTCTCCTGGGCGTATTCCCGGATGGCCCGGCTCATGACGAACCCCACGGGCAGCGTAGCATTAGTCGGCTCTTTGCCCGTCGAAGTCTTGATGAAGTCGGCGCCCGCCATCATTGCGACGAAGCTGGCTCGTGCAACATTGCGGAGGGTCAGCAGATCTCCTGTGCCCAGGATTACTTTCATGTGCACCGAACCGCACGCTTGCTTGAACGAAGCGATCTCGTCATAGAGTTCCTGCCACCGCCCGCCAAATACTAGGGCGCGGGTGATGACAACATCAACCTCTTGCGCTCCAGCCTCCACCGAGCGGCGGATCTCTGCGATGCGTTCGGACAATGGCGACAGTCCCGCAGGAAAACCGGTGGCTACGGCAGCGACTTGCACGCCACTGCCTTCGAGTGCCCTTCGTGCGGTTTCGACGAAACGGTGGTACACGCAAATCGCCGCAACCTGAATATTAAGCGCCTCGATGCCGAGATGTTTTACTAGGTCTTGCTGTATCGGTTGCCGACCCTTGGCACACAAACGCCGGACGCGCTCGTCAGTATCGTCGCCTGACAGAGTGGTGAGATCCATGCAGGTAATTGCGCGCAATAGCCATGCGGCTTGCCAGTCTTTTTTCACCGTGCGGCGCGCGATGTGAGTTTGCGCCCGTCGTTCTACCGCGCTGGTATTCACTCGAACCTGCTTCACCCAATCCAGATTAAGTGGTGTGCCTCGATTGGATAGAAGGGGACGGCCATTGAGCGTTGCCAGGGGTGAGGTTCGGAAAGCACCCTCGCCAGAAACATTGCCGGCGCTGTCGACAATCCCTGAAAGTTTATCCACCGACATTTGGATGTTCTCCGCTACCCCTGCGACTCGCCCATTCGAGGACTAACGTCGCGGGGCTATTGTACGGCAGAACGTGGAAAAAACCAGTGTCCCTCCGCAACAGACGCATTTTCACTTCAGCGTGGAAGCATTGTTGCGGTCGCACTCGCCCCGCCCCGCGCGTCTACGTTTGCACTTTGATCTTGACACTCACAAATCCCGGGGCTAGGCTTCGCTAATCTTTTCCCTCGAACAAATGAACAATTCTGAATTCGCTAAAGCTTCGAGCCCCAAACGCTTACCTCCTTTTATCCCCCTGCTTCTTTCGAGTTCGAGGCGCATCTCCGGGAGAAACGATGTTTACACCGCATAGCCTTGGCATCGCCCTAGTGATGATGATCACGAGCGCCATCTGCTGGGGTTCGTGGGCCAATACCTATAAGGGCGTCAAGAATTATCGCTTCGAGCTTTTCTATTGGGACTATGCCGTCGGCATTTTCATCATCTCAGTGTTTTTTGCCTTCACCATGGGAAGCACCGGGAACGACGCCAACAGTTTCCTCAACAATGTTCACTCCGCGGACACTTCGAATATCCTTTACACGATGTTGGGCGGGGCGATTTTCAACCTGGCCAACCTGTTGCTCGTAGCTGCGATTGATATGGCGGGCCTAGCTATTGCTTTCCCGGTTGCTATCGGGATTGCTCTCGTAGTGGGCGTGGTTTTGAGCTATATTCTGCAGCCCAGGGGCGATGGCATGCTTTTGGCTGCCGGAGTAGTTTGCGCGGTCATCGCCGTGATCATGGACGGCAAAGCGTACGGGAGTCTGGCTAGCGCAGGCCGCTCCACCTCAAAGAAAAGCATTACGGTCTGCATCGTTTCTGGAGTACTAATGGGACTCTGGGCGCCATTCGTGGCTCATGCGATGACCCAGGGCAATACTCTCGGCCCGTACAGCGTTGCCGTGTTCCTGACGCTCGGGGCGCTCCTCTCTTGCTCAATCTGGAACATTTATTTCATGAAGAAGCCTTTGGTCGGAGAGCCAGTGAATTTCAGCGGGTTCTTTAAAGGGCCGGCTTCGGGACACTTGCTGGGGGTTCTCGGCGGCGTCATCTGGGGCACTGGGATGGTCTTTAATCTCGTGGCTGCGAACTTCACCGGGGTTGCGATTTCCTATGCGATCGGCCAGTCGGCGCCGATGGTGGCGGCTTTGTGGGGCGTGTTGGCGTGGAAGGAATTTGAAGGCGCTGGAAGTCGCGCCAAGTGGTACCTAGGTCTCATGTTTGCGTTCTATTGCTTCGCCATTTTGCTCGTCGCCAAGGCAAACGGGTGAATGAAAAGCAATTTTGGAGGCGGATTATTAGCTGGCGACAGTCTTGATTTTGAGAATTGGATTCACATCCCTGTGAATTCTCGAGGCATTCAACTCTTCGCATCTCTCGCAAGAACACTTGAAGCTTGTACCATCTGAAAGAGACGTGTGGCCACACTTTTCGCAGATGAATCGCCCGTCCAGATGAGGTGCCATGGGTCTGAACTGCACACCCAGCACGCAATACGGACAGCGGACAAATTCTTGGGTCATAAGCAGCTCTTAGATCAGACGGCGAAAGCGAAAGACCAGCATTCAGTCAAGAAGCTTGTCACCGCTGCTCTCGCCGCCCGTTGGGAATAAATCTACCTCTGATGGGGTCCGTTAGTAATGGCCCACCTGTGCCCCGGGCTGGCACGGGAGTGCCATCACGGCTCGGGGCACGAGCGCGGATCAGGCGCTGCGATTCTGCGCCGCGCGGTTTTGATAATCAGCGCTGGGGTTAAGGCGAACTCAGCCTGTTGCAACCCGGCTCACGCTTGCCGTGAGCTGGTCGTAAAATAACTTCAGTCACCAGCGGGATCGTACGTCGGAAGATCCCAGACGTAGCCTTCTTCGCCGTGCTGGGTAAGATCCAATCCTTGAACCTCCTGTTCCTCTCCGACTCTTAGGCCGATGGTTACATCCACGATTTTCAGAGCGACGAGGGTGCCCACAATCGCGAGGGCCCAGGCTACTCCAATCCCGACCAATTGATTGATCAGCTGATGCGCATTGCCTTCAAGCAGTCCTGAGGGCAGTGTGTTGCCTCGTTCATTCCTGAAGATCGGGTTGATGACACTGGATGCGAATACTCCGGTCAGCACCGCACCTAGCGTGCCCCCGGCACCGTGCACACCGAAAGCATCCAGGGAGTCATCGTAGCCGAACCACAGCTTCACGGTGGCGACCATGTGGTAGCAGACCACACCAGCAATGAGCCCGATCGCGAGAGCCTGCATAGGTCCGACAAAACCCGCCGCCGGAGTAATCGCTACCAGTCCCGCAACGCCTCCGGAAATCGCGCCCAATGCGCTTGGCTTTCCATTGCGCCACCATTCCGCACCGCTCCATCCCAGCACCGCTGCCGCAGCCGCGAAATGCGTAGCCACAAAGGCGCTGGTCGCAAGACTACTTGAAGCCAGCGCGCTGCCCGCATTAAATCCAAACCACCCCACCCACAATAAGCACGCTCCGATGAAACTGAGCACAACGCTATGCGGCGGCATCGGCTCTTTGGGATAGCCCACACGACGACCTAGGTACAACGCACAGACCAGCGCGGAGACTCCCGAAGTGATGTGCACCACGGTTCCGCCGGCAAAGTCGAGCGTGGGGAAACGGCCTCCGAGCGCAGCGTTGAGAAGCCCGCCCTTGCCCCAGACCATGTGCGCCATTGGGTCATAAACCAAAACTGACCATAAAACCATGAACAGGGCCATCGAACTGAACTTCATCCGTTCCGCGAAAGCGCCCGTGATAAGCGCGGGAGTGATGATGGCAAACATCAACTGGTAAATCATAAACGTCTGCTGGGGAATGGTGGCCGCATAGTCCGCGTCCGGCTGCGCCCCAACGCCGTGCAGGAATATGTTGTGCAAATGTCCAATGAAACTTCCGCCGCTGCCAAACGACAAGCTATAACCGAACAGCGCCCAGAGCACGGTAATGATGGCCATCATTGCAAAGCTCTGCATCATAGTGCTGAGCACGTTCTTTTTTCGAACCAGGCCACCGTAGAAGAGGGCGAGACCCGGACCCGTCATCATGAGGACCAGCGCGGAACTGGTCAGCATCCATGCGTTGTCAGCAGAGCTTTTGGCATCCGCAACTTGCTGCTCTAGTCGTGCCAGGTGTGCGGTTTCAGAAACACTGCTCGAAGTGCCCGTAGCTTGTGCAATGGCGAACTGCACACCGACCGAAAAGAAGATCACGAAAAGACCTAGCCAGATAAAACGCGATTTCACAATTGGCATCTGCACTCCCCGCATCCGAATTGCAAATCACTTTAGCTGGGAGCACGGGCTCGAAGAAATTGAAAGAATTTATGGGATCTATCGGAATTTGTTATGGGTGATGCGGGGAGCCATTCCAATCTTCAAGCTGTGGGTCACGCGCTTTCAAAAGCGCTGCGGAAGGTCTAACTTTTCTTGGTTGCCACTTCCAGGCGGGTTTCTGCGCGCTTCAAGTCGCCTGCGGTCTGCTTGAAGTCTTCTTCGGTATTGCATGTCGTGAGATGCGATTCCGCACGCTGTTTGGCTTCCTGGGCGCGTCTTGCATCGATCTCTTCGGCACGCTCCGCAGTCTCGGCGAGAATGGTCACCTTGTCCGGCAGTACTTCCGCGAATCCCCAGGCTACCGAGAGGTGGTGCGTGTATTTGTCCTTGCGATAAGTGATCTCGCCCACCGCGAGTTCAGTGATCAGCGGAGCGTGTCCCGGCAGGATGCCTAGATACCCGTCCTTGCCGGGAATCTGCATCTCCTCCGCCACATCGCGCACGACGATCTTTTCCGGCGTGACAATCTCGAGTTGAAAAGTGTCAGACAATTGCTAAGGTTTCTGTAGAGGCGTAGCTTACTACGCCTCGGCTGGCGACCAGAAGACGTTGCAAGCAACGTCTCTAACAGCCGCTTTACGCTACCGCCTTTAATTTCTCTGCTGCGTCCAGCACTTCATCGATCTGGCCCTTCATGTAAAAAGCTTGTTCTGGAATATCGTCATACTTGCCTTCGTTAATTTCCTTAAATCCCTTCACCGTATCGGCAACCTTTACGTAGCGGCCAGGCGCGCCGGTAAATTGTTCGGCCACGTGGAATGGCTGCGAGAGGAACCGCTGAATCTTGCGGGCTCGCGCCACGGTCACTTTTTGATCTTCACTCAGTTCATCGATACCCAGAATTGCGATGATGTCCTGCAGATCTTTGTAGCTCTGCAGAGTCTTCTTCACAGCTTGTGCCACGTCATAATGTTCCTGCCCGACAATGCGAGGGTCGAGAATGCGCGAGGTCGAAGCCAAGGGATCGACGGCAGGATAAATTCCAATCTCGGTCAAAGCTCGCGAAAGCACGGTAGTTGCATCCAGGTGGGCAAACGTCGTTGCCGGCGCGGGATCGGTCAAGTCGTCGGCGGGCACGTAAATCGCCTGCACGGAAGTAACTGATCCCTTCTTCGTGGAAGTAATCCGCTCCTGCAACTCCCCCATCTCGGTCGCAAGATTAGGCTGGTAGCCCACCGCGCTGGGCATGCGGCCGAGTAGTGCTGATACTTCAGAACCAGCCTGCGTGAAGCGGAAGATGTTGTCGATGAACAGCAAAGTATCAGCGCCTTCGACATCGCGGAAATATTCGGCAACCGTGAGCCCGGTCAGAGCCACACGCAAACGGGCTCCAGGGGGCTCGGTCATCTGGCCGTAGATGAGTGCGGCTTTGGAATGTTCGGGATCTCCCGGCTTAATTACGCCGGACTCGGTCATTTCCAGCCACAGGTCATTGCCTTCGCGCGTGCGCTCGCCGACTCCGGCAAAGACGGAGAACCCGCCGTGCTGCTTGGCGACGTTGTTAATGAGTTCCATGATGACGACGGTCTTGCCCACGCCCGCGCCGCCGAACAAACCGATTTTTCCGCCTTTCAAAAATGGCTGAATCAGGTCGATGACCTTTACGCCGGTCTCGAACATTTCGGCGGTCGTGGCTTGTTCATCGAACAGTGGCGCCGGGCGGTGGATGGGCATGGTTTGGGTGTGTGCGATCGGACCGAGTTGGTCGACTGGCTGACCAATCACGTTCATCACGCGACCGAGCGTCCCTGGACCGACAGGCACAGAAATCGGTCCGCCCTGGTCGATGGCCTTCATGCCGCGCACCATGCCCTCGGTGGCTTCCATAGCTACGCAGCGGACGCGGCCTTCGCCCAAGTGCTGCTGCACTTCGACGACGACGTTAATTGGTGACGGAACGGTAAAGCCGTCGCTCACAATGCGTAGCGCCTCATAGATCGGCGGGATGCCGGCCTCGGCAAACTGCACGTCTACCGCGGGACCGGCGATCTGGATCACGTATCCAACATTTTCTGGCATAAACTTTCGTGTCTTTCCTTCTGTGGAAACGTAGATTGCTACGTTTCGTCATTTACCAGGAAAACATAGCAATCTCTGTTTCTACAGTCATCCTGCTGCGGCTGCGCCGCTTACAATCTCGATGATCTCTTTCGTAATCTTCGCCTGACGGGCACGGTTCATGGCCAACGTCAGCGAATCAATCATGTCAGTCGCATTGATTGTAGCTGCATCCATCGCGGTCATGCGCGCAGCATGTTCCGCTGCTACCGATTCGAGCAAGGCGCGAAATAGCTGGATGACGACGTACTTCGGCAGCAACGACCTAAACAGCGCTTCGGCGGGCTGTTCGTAGATATAGTCAACTTGAGCGATACCGAACTTCGCCGCCGCTTCATCTACTTCCCGGGTATCTGCGGGACGAAGGCTAACCCCGACTTCTTTTGCCGCCTGGACCGCCCGCTCTTTTTCTTCCAAGGTCATTTCTTCAGCCTGTGCGACGCTGATTTGACCGACCCGCTCGATCGGCAGTACCCGTTCGACAATCAGCCGCTGCGAAATCACGGACTTGAATTCGTTGAAGACGATATAAACCGAATCGATTTCGCCTTTGGAATAGCGGCCGATCGCACGCTCGGCCATCTCGGAGACCATGGCATAATCCACTTTGCCCAGCACGCCAACGTGCTCACCGACCAGTGTGGTCCTCGGCGATTCATGGGATTCGGCTGCTCTCGGAGCAGCCACGGCAAATCGGCGCCGTAGGAAGTCGCGGCCTTTGCGCCCGATGGCTTCGATTTCAATGTTCTTGCCCGCTTTGACTTCCAGGAAACGCGCGGCCGCCTTCAGAATATTTGTATTAAAAGCTCCGGCGAGACCTTTGTCGCCCGTCACCACGATCAGCAGGACGTTGTTTTCCTGACGCTGTGCTAATAGAGGATGCTTCGGCTCGCCCGTATCCGGGTCGTAGATTTCCGCTCGCGACACCAGGGACTTCAACACGCTGGCCAACATCTGCCCGTAGGGACGAGCGGCCAGAGCGCGCTCCTGCGCGCGGCGCAGCTTTGCGGCGGAGACCATTTTCATGGCCTTGGTGATCTGCCTCGTGTTGGTCACGCTGCGGATACGGCGCCGGATGTCGAGAATGTTGGCCATTTTTCGTTAGAGACACAGCTTTCTGGGTCTCGCTCGCGGCGAGAGCTACTTCGCCACTGCCTGCCTCTCAGTCACGAACGCTTCTTTGCACTCTTTTATTATTTTGCTCATCTCGGCTTTCAAGTTGTCGTCAAGGACCTTCTTCTCCATGATCGTGCGCAAGACTCCAGGATTGGTTGCGTCCACGTATTTGTATAGCTCGGCTTCGAAATCCCGCACCTGATCCACCGGTACGTCGTCGAGGAAGCCACTTGTGCCCGCAAAGATAATTAGAATCTGTTTCGAGAATGGCAGCGGTGAGAATTGCTTTTGCTTCAGGACCTCAACCAGGCGCTGCCCGCGATTGAGCTGGTTTTGCGTGGCTTTGTCGAGGTCGCTGCCGAACTGCGCGAAGGCCGCGAGTTCGCGGTACTGCGCGAGTTCGAGTTTCATGCTCCCAGCCACTTGACGCATGGCTTTGATCTGCGCGCTACCACCTACGCGGCTTACGGAGATGCCGACGTTCACCGCTGGCCGGACGCCGCTATTGAACAGATCGGTTTCCAGGAAGATCTGCCCGTCGGTGATCGAGATAACATTGGTCGGAATATACGCCGAAACGTCGCCTGCCTGGGTTTCGATAATCGGCAACGCAGTGAGCGAGCCTCCGCCTTTCTTGTCGCTCAGTTTCGACGCCCTCTCTAGCAACCGGGAGTGGAGATAGAAAACGTCTCCCGGATAAGCCTCACGGCCCGGCGGCCGCCGTAACAGGAGCGAGATTTCGCGATACGACGCC
>Ga0210402_10004283_pt1 | contig 13036 bp, 8 predicted proteins | sample IncBWC7MmetaG_FD_161055 | JGI IMG/M metagenome (GOLD analysis project Ga0210402, IMG submission 161055) | Forest soil microbial communities from Barre Woods Harvard Forest LTER site, Petersham, Massachusetts, United States - Inc-BW-C-7-M | ecosystem: Environmental > Terrestrial > Soil >...
AGCTGCCGGCAGGAAAATCTTTGGAAGTGGGCTCCGGCTTTTTATCCTTGTCGGTCTCCTTTTTGTCCTTCGCGTCCTTTTTTGGCTTTTCCTTTTTTACCGGCAGCGCAATCGTGAACGCCGTCTTTGCACGCGAGATTTCCACCGCTTGCTTCTGCAGGACACGCAGCAGTTCCGCCTGCAGACTGGGGCGTGATTCGTCGGCGGGCAATACGTAGGCGGCGGGCCCTTCGGCAGAGGGTTTCATCACTGAACGTTTGGCCTTCAGATAAAAATTCTTCAAGAAGAGCCGCTTGTTCTCGTTGAAATAATGGAGAGAGGTGAGGAGACCGGTTTGCCCGTAATTATTATTGTCGCGCTGCGACCAGAGTACCTTGGGGAGCGGCGGGTTCTGGCGCCACCACGTGCGCGAATACTCTTCCGGATCGAGCGTGCGCTCCTGGGTGTCCGCGCCGCCGTTACCGAAAGTCTCATAGAGGCGGCTGATACCATTGTGCATGGCGGCGATGAACATCAAGTAGCCGGGAGACCAGGTGTCGAAATCTCCGTGAGTGAATACGCCGGGCATGCCGAACTTGGTCATGTCCGCGACGTTGCGCGAGCCGATCATCTGCCATTCGTCGGTGAGAATCGGATCGACCCAGGCATTGTAAGGGCCATCGCCAACGGTGTTGTCGTAAAGGTACGGAACGGACTCGTGGAGATCGTGGAGCACCTGGGCTTTCCAGTTGACGTAAGTATTCAGCACATTTTCGGTGAGTTTGAGCGTGACGCCCATGGCGTCGCGATTGTTGTCGTGCGCGACGTATTTGCCCCAGTAGATCAGCGGTGGATAGAAATCCTTCGGGTGCGCGAGATGCCATTTGTAAATGTCGACCATGCGGTCGCGGCCATCCACTTCGACTACTGGCGTGATTAGAGTGATCATGCCCTCGCGGATTTCGCGGATGTAGGGGCTCTCATCCACGGCGAGTCGGTAAGCCAGCTCCATGAGCGCCGTCGGCGCGCCGGTTTCCGGAGAATGGATGGTTCCGGTGATGTAGTAAACGGGAACGGCTTGCGCGACGAGTTTGTCAGCTTCCGCATCATCCAGCTTGATCGTTCGCGGGTCGGCCAGCTTCGCAAGCCGCGCGCGATTTTCTTCGAGGCTTTTCAAATTTTCAGGCGAAGAGACGGCCACGGCGATCATCTCGCGTCCTTCTTCCGTGGTGCCGATGGAAAAAACTTTGACGCGCGGGCTGGCCTTTTCCAGCAGGCGCATGTATTTGTAAACATCTTCGGCATAGGGCAGCACGCCAGGCGCTCCAGCGACATCGCCCAGCACGGTTTCGGGAGTCGGCACGGTCTTGGATGCCGGGAGGTAATTGACTAGCGGTGAAGTGAAGTACGGTGCGGTCGTGTACTTCTGAATCTTCGCGGTGTAGGCATCGTCAACGGCCTGCTTCGGATCGCGGGCCGGAGCAGTTTCATCGCCAGCAGCAACCGCAGCAACTGCAAGGAAAAAGAGCAGAAAGCTTCCGATCGCGATGGCACGCACTTTCCTTGAATCCGTCATTTGTTTCTCCCGAATTGCCATGAATGCGCAGGCGGATTGTAGCGCAGCAAGCTACTCAGCGGCCACGAATGTTAGGTCCACGGGCGAAGGCACTTCAACAACTTGCCCGGTTGGGGTGAGCCTACCCGTCGCAGCATCAATCTTGAAAACGACGATGTTGCTCGAAAACTGGTTCTCCGCCAGAAGATACTTGCCGCTCGGTTCAATCGCAAAGTGCCGCGGCTCTTTCCCGCCCGTGGGCACGCGAGCGACAAACGTAAGTGTGCCCTTCGTGGGATTGATGGAGAAAATGGCGATGGTGTCTTCCCCCCGGTTCGAGGCGTAGAGAAATTTTCCGCTGGGATGCACTACGATTTCCGCCGCATCGTTGCGCCCCGAGAAACCCTTCGGCAACGTGGAGATCTGCTGAACATTGACAAACCCGCGATGCCCTTCGGGCGCAAACACGGTAACCGTGGATTGAAGCTCACCTAGCGTGTAAAGGAAAGGACTGCCCTGGCCAAATGCTACATGGCGTGGCCCTGCGCCAGGAGTCAAGGTCGCGGAGAGAGGGCTCAGCGCGAGCGTTCCTGTCGCTGCGTTGAAGTTGTAAATCAAAATGTGATCCAGTCCAAGGTCGGCAACGTAAACGAACCGATTGCCGGGATACGTTTCAATCCAGTGGGCGTGCGGCGCTTCCTGGCGTTCTTTGTTCGGCCCAAGCGCGCCTTCGTCTTTCATGACCGCCGTATGCTCGCCAAGTTTACCGTCCGGCTGAATTGGAAAGACTGCCACCGTGCCCGAAGTGTAGTTGGCAACTAGCAGGTACTTACCCGTTTTATCGAACGACAAATAACACGGGTCTTCGCCGAGAGCCGGCATCTGATTCAGCAGCGTGAGCTTTCCGGTCTTTGCATCCAAGGCAAAAGCGCTCACGGTGCTCGCTTTGCCTGCTTCGTTCGCGGCATAGGCATACTTTCCATTGGGGTGCACCACGACCCACGAGGGGTCTGGCGTTTCAGCGGCAATCCCGATCGATCTTAGTTGTCCCGTCGCTGTGTCGAAACGGAAAGCGTAGATGCCCTTGCTGCTCGTCTTGGTCGTATAAGTTCCGACGTAGGCCAGGTATTGGCCTTTGACCGCAGCCTTCTCGGAAGTTTGCGCCGAAGAAAAAAGCAGCAGCGGCGCCGCCAGCACAATCAGAAACGCAATGCATCGTCGTGTAATTTTCATGAGGCGGAGAATTCTATCACCAACCCGGTTGCTGTGTATGGCGGGCAGACTGCCTCATTTGCTCAACCTGGAGCGCAAAACAGAATAGTTGGCGACGCTCAGAAGCGAACGGCAAAGCCAAAACTTACCATCGGACTTGCGCGTGTGCCGAGGGGACCGGGCTGTGGCTGGGGCGGCGTCGACGGCGGACTGGGAGGAATTTTCGCGTTTCCATAGGGCACGATGAGCTCGCTCAAACCGAAACGCAGAATTACTGGACCGTGATATCTCTCGAACGATGCGCCAACGTCGAACGCCGGCACAGTATCGCGGGTGAGGAGCGATGCTCCATTGCCGTTACTGAAATGCAGGAAGCCCGCGCGAGCTTGTGCGAAAAACCCGTATTCTCCATCGCGCTGGCCAGCCCGGACGCCAAACAGGCCGCTGGTCTGCCCAACTACCGCAGTGTTAAGGGAGAGTCCGGAAAGGGTCGCGATGTCATGCTGCCGGTAGATGAGTTCGGAATCGAGAGCAAAGTGTTGGTCGAAATTGTAGTGAAACCGCGCACCGATGCCGCCGCCCCATTCGCCAACTCCATCTAGATAATTGATATTGGCCTGCACGCCCACTTCGTATCGAGGCAGGTCGGAGTTCTGCCACCTCTGGGCGTGAAGCATGTGCGGAATCAGGAATACGCTAACCAGAAAAAACGCTGTCATACGCATGAGCCACCCCATTGAAAACGGCGGACACGCGTGGGTATTGCAAGCCAGAAGCCTCGGCTAACTTGCTGAGAGCAAAAAGGAAGCGTTTTCGGAATGCGTCGCATTGCGCATGGAATTAACGACAGGTGCTGCCAAGCGCCGACGCTGAGCGCGCGGCTGACTTATTTCTTTTCCTCTTCGTTTTCTTCCTGGAGCACGGCAGCGGCGGCGACCGAGTCGTCATCGTCAAGCCGCAGCAGGCGAACCCCTTGAGTAGAGCGGCCGGCCTCGCGAATCTCATTCGCGTGGACGCGAATGACTTTGCCGTTGTGCGTGATGATCATGACGTCGGATTCTTCGGTCACTTGCAGCGTGGCCACGACGTACCCGTTGCGGTCCGTGGTCTTCATGTTGACTACGCCCTTGCCGCCGCGCGAGGTGATGCGGTACTCCGCGAGCGGAGTGCGCTTGCCGAAGCCTTTCTCGGCCACCGTCAGCATCAGCGTTACCAGCGAGTCCTTGATCTGCTCGTTCTCAAGCTCCTCGAGATTCTGCGTGGTGGCATTGTGTTCCTTGGCGATGATCTCGAAGTCCGGCTGGACCGCGTCCATGCTCACGACGTAGTCGTCTTTGTCGAGGTCCATTCCGTTCACGCCGCCGGCGTTGCGACCCATCGGGCGCACTTCCGTCTCGCGGAAGAGGATCGCCTGGCCTTCGTGGCTGGCCAGGAAAATCATTTTCTTGCCGTCGGTGAGCTTCGCGCCGATCAACTCGTCTTTGCCATCGAGAGTAAGCGCGATGATGCCCGTCGAGCGTGGGTTGGAAAATTCCGTCAGCGCGCTCTTTTTCACCGTGCCGCTCTTCGTGGCCATGAAAACAAACTGGCCCGCTTCTTCGAGGTTGCGCGCCGCGACGAGCGCGGTGAGTTTTTCATCTTCCTGGAATTTCACCAGGCTGGAAATCGCTTTTCCGCGAGTCGCCGCGGCGGCTTCCGGCAGTTCGTACACTTTCAGCCAATACACGCGGCCCTTCGACGTGAACAGCAAAATATAGCTGTGCGCCGAAGCAATGAACAAATACTCGACGAAATCTTCTTCTTTCGTCCTGGCGCCAATGCGGCCCTTGCCGCCACGCGACTGGTGCCGGTAGGTATCTGCCGCCGTGCGCTTGATGTAGCCCGCGTGGCTGACGGTGATCAGCATCTCGGTGTCGGCGATCAGGTCTTCGAGCTTGATCTCGTCCACCTTATCGACGATTTGCGTGCGGCGATCGTCGCCATAGGCTTTGTGCACTTCGCGCAACTCGCCGACGATGACTTGCTTGAGCTTCTTGTCGCTCGCCAGGATTTCGCGCAACTCGTCGATCAATTCGCGAATGGACTTCAATTCCTTCAGAATTTCGTCGATGGAGAGCTGCGTCAGGCGGTGCAGTTGCAGTTCGAGGATGGCGTCGATCTGCGCGTAACTGAGGCCTAGCCCGGTTCCACTACGGCCAGCGGCTTCGATTTCCGGCGCTCCCTGCGCGCGGTATTTGCGGCCGTCCAGCTTCACGCCTTCGATCTTTTTCGACTTCCCGTTTTCCGTGATGGAGACGTCCTGTTCGCTGAAATACTTGAACAGGTTTTCTTTGGCTTCCACGCGGCTGGTAGAACCGCGGATGATGCGAATCACGTTGTCGAGGTGATCGAGGGCGATCTGATAGCCAAGCAAAATGTGCTCGCGCTGTTCGGCTTTCTTTAACTCGAAAATCGTGCGGCGGCGGATCACGTCGATGCGGTGCTCGATAAACAGCTTGATCATGGCGATCAAGCCCAGTTCGCGCGGCTGCCCGCCAACGATGGAGAGCAGGATCATGCCGAAGGATTCCTGCATCTGGGTGTGCTTGAACAGATTGTTCAGGATGAGCTGCGACTCTTCGCCGCGCTTCAGCTCGATGACGATGCGCATGCCTTCGCGCGAGGATTCATCACGCACATCGGAAATGCCTTCGAGCTTTTTGGTCTGAACAAGTTCGGCGATGCGCTCGATGAGCCGCGCTTTGTTCACCTGATACGGAATTTCGGTGATGATGATGCTCTCGCGGTCTTTGGTAGTTTCTTCGATGGCGGCTTTGGCGCGCATGGTGAAGCTGCCGCGGCCCGTTTTGTAGGCAGCTTCGATGCCCTCGCGGCCCGCGATGTACGCTCCGGTCGGAAAATCCGGACCAGGCACAATCTTCATGATTTCTTTAAGGGTGGTGTCGGGTTTTTCAATCAACAAAATCGCGGCGTCCACGATCTCGCGCAAATTGTGCGGCGGGATGTTCGTGGCCATGCCGACGGCGATGCCGCTGGCGCCATTCACGAGCAGATTCGGGATGCGCGACGGCAGAACGACGGGTTCTTCGCGCGTCTGATCGAAGTTGGGAATGAAATCGACGGTTTCTTTTTCGAGGTCGGCGAGAATGTCTTCCGAGATTTTCGCCAGCCGCGCTTCGGTGTACCGCATGGCCGCCGGCGGATCGCCATCAACAGAGCCGAAGTTTCCCTGGCCGTCGACAAGCATGTAGCGCAAGTTGAAGTCTTGCGCCATGCGCACCATCGCTGGGTAAATGACCGCTTCGCCGTGCGGATGATAATTGCCGGAAGTGTCGCCGCAAATCTTGGCGCATTTGCGGTAGCCGCGGTTGGAAGCCAGGCCGAGATCGTTCATGGCCACCAGGATGCGCCGCTGTACCGGCTTCAACCCGTCGCGCACGTCGGGAAGTGCGCGCGCGATGATCACGCTCATCGCGTAATCGAGATATGACTTCCTCATTTCTGCTTCGATATCGATCGGAAGCAGTACTGATGTATTTGTCTCGTCCGCCATTTCCCCTCGCTGTTGCCGAAATTCTCTTCTGTAGGGGCACAGCATGCTGCGCCCCTACAAGCAATGCTTTAACCCTTCGCGGCGTGCTCGATTACGTATGCTTTCACGGTATCGAACGCATCCGCCGAATTTGTAAACCGCCGCGCCGCAAAATGCTCTTCCAGTTGCCGCAAAAACTCATCACGCTCTTCATCGCCAGCAAGTTCGACCGCCACGCCACGCTCGTTGTCAGGCGCAGTCGTCGGCAACGCGCGAAACTCGTTGCAACTCAATCCCCGCAGCCCCGGAAGCGTCGTCCATCCCAACTGGTAAATCATGGCTGGCTCTTGCTGCGCGGCCGCAAAACGAAAAAGATCACCAAGCCGAATGCCAACACAATCAACAGCCCGATCGAATCGGCAACCAGGAAAGTCCGCCAGCTCTCGGCCGCTGACGCGTCGCCCAGTCGCACGGCCCCGCGCCAGGCGCGAAATTCATTCACCAACCGCGGCAACCGAAATCCAAATGTAGCGACCGCCGCCAGGAGCAGGCCCCAGCGAATCGCGCTGCGGATGGAGCCACCGTCAGCTTTGGAATCGACCGGCACGCGCTAAATATCCAGGTTCACGACTTCCAAGGCGTTATCTTCGATAAACTTGCGCCGCGCTTCGACGTTTTCACCCATCAGGGTCGTGAAAATATCTTCCGCGGCAACGGCGTCCTCAAGCTTCACCTGAAGCAACGTCCGCGTGTCCGCGTTCATGGTGGTATCCCAAAGTTGCTCGGCGTTCATTTCGCCCAGCCCTTTGAATCGCGTGATGGTGAAATCCTTCTTGGCGTCCTCGACCACATAGTTGAGCACGTCGGTCACTTTTTCTTTCGTCACCTTGTCGCCATTGCGCGTCACGGTGAACGGCGGATGGTTGAATTCCTCGATTTGCTTGGCCAGCCCGCGGAGGCGCTTGTATTCCGCGGTTGACGCCACCGCCCAATTGATCTTCTGGCTGTGCGGCGGGCCAAACTGGATTTCGTACAGGCTGTGTTCTTCGTCAAAAATAATCTTGCCTTCGAGTTTCAGCTTGGTCTTTTCCAGTTGCTTCAAGAGTTTTTCTAAAGCTTTCTTGTCCTCGAAATCAGTTTTTTTCTCGAGGCCGCTTTCCACGAGCAGTTCGACGAGCGCGGGTTCGCGCAGCCTGCGTCCGAGCTTTGCCGCCGCCGCTTCGTATTCCTGCACGTTCAGCAGAAACGAAGTGAGCTTGGCGCCTTCTAGATTCACGCCTTCCTTGGCCTTCACGGTGTGGTCTTCCGTGGCGCGTTTCATCAACTCGCGAGCGAAGTCGCGGTCATCGCGAATGTATTTTTCGGTTTTGCCGCGCTTCACGCGGTAAAGCGGAGGCTGCGCGATGTAAATGTGGCCACGCTCGATCAGTTCCTTCATGTGGCGGAAGAAAAACGTCAGCAGGAGCGTGCGGATGTGGCTGCCGTCCACGTCCGCATCAGTCATCAGAATGATTTTGTGATAGCGCAGTTTTCCGGCGTCGAAATCGTCTTTGCCGATGCCGGTGCCCAGCGCGGTGATGATGGCGCGAATTTCCTCGTGCCCCAGCATCTTGTCGTAACGCGCTTTTTCGACGTTGAGAATTTTACCCTTGAGCGGCAGGATCGCCTGATACTTACGGTCGCGGCCCATCTTCGCCGAGCCGCCGGCCGATTCGCCCTCGACGACGAACAACTCGCACCGGGCCGGATCGCGCTCTTGGCAATCCGCCAGTTTCCCCGGCAAACCGCTGGAATCCATCGCGGACTTTCGTCGCGTCAACTCCCGCGCCTTGCGGGCCGCTTCGCGGGCGCGGGCTGCATCAATGCACTTGCCAATGATGCGCCGGGCCACTGTCGAGTGCTTGTCGAACCATTCGCCCAGCCGCTCGTTGACGATCTGCTCGACGTCGCCCTTGATATCGCTGTTTAGCTTGCCTTTGGTCTGCCCTTCAAACTGCGGCTGCGGCAGCCGCACGCTGACCACGGCCACTAGCCCCTCGCGCACGTCGTCTCCGGTGATGGTTACTTCGTCTTTCTGCTCCTTGAGCATTCCCGCCGAAGAAGCGAAATTGTTGATCGAGCGCGTCAATGAAGAGCGAAAACCTGAAAGATGTGTCCCGCCGTCCACGGTGTTGATGGCGTTCGCATACGCAAATATGTTTTCGCCGTACGAGTCGTTGTACTGCAGCGCGATTTCAATCTCCACGTTGCCGCGCTTGCCCTCCATGTAAATCGGTGAATCGTGGAGCGTTTCCTTGCCGCGGTTCAGGTGCTTCACAAACTCCGCGATTCCGCCGGTGAACCGGAACTCCGCCGTTTTCTCCGTCCGCTCGTCCGTCAGGGTAATCTTCAACCCTTTGTTCAAAAACGCCATCTCGCGCAACCGCTGCGCCAGCATGTCGTAACTGAACGTCACCTTCTCAAAAATCGACGGGTCAGGATGAAATGTAGTCTTCGTGCCGGTCTTCCGCGTTTTTCCGGTTTGCTTCAGTTTGGAAGTCGGCTTTCCTTTTTCGTACGTCTGCTCCCACACGGCGCCGTCGCGGGAGATCTCTAGCTCCAGCCAGTCCGCAAGCGCGTTCACAACAGACGCGCCCACTCCGTGCAATCCGCCCGAAACTTTGTACGTGTCACTGTCGAATTTGCCGCCCGCATGCAACACGGTCATCACCACTTCCGCTGCCGGCTTCTTTTCTGTCTTATGCATGTCCACGGGGATGCCGCGCCCGTTGTCTTCCACGGTTACGGAGTCGTCGGTGTGCACGGTCACTTTGATGTCATCCGCATAGCCGGCCATCGCTTCGTCCACGGAGTTGTCGACGAGCTCCCACACAAGGTGATGCAGTCCCAGCTCGCCCGTTCCGCCGATGTACATTGCCGGCCGCAAGCGCACTGCTTCCAGCCCCTCTAGGACTTTGATGGACTGTGCGTCGTACTTGTGGCCGCCTTGTGGCGTGCCGCTCACATTTTCTTTGTCGCCCATTTTTTCTCCTGGCCCAGCAACTTCTCGCGGCGTTGGACGGACTCCGCGTAATCCAGAGTGCGGGTCCGCGCTTAAAATTCGTTTTCTGTTGAAGCAAGGAAGGCGTGCTTGCGGAATGATCCGTACGTCGCCTCACCCTGTGATCCCGGTTTCGCCCAGCGAATCCGAAACTCGTAGGGTTCCTGCTCCATCCCATCTCGCGCAGCGAGACGTGGCGAAGACTCATGTTTCTCCAGGTCAGCGACCCTAAGCTTCTGGCGCGAAGCTCACTTTCCGGGTCCCATTTACCTGGCGGACGTGTCGATTGGAGGAATCTAGAATCGAATCGACAACGCATTCAGTATAACTGATTCGAGGGGCCATTCTCAAGACCGGAACGCGGAGAAAGTCGCTCTGTAAGCTATTTATTTTGTGCTATTTAGAGCTGCCTTTGCGGATTTGGCGGGCCTCGAAGAAAACTCGAGTCTGGCATGAAATCCGATCGGCTTTTTCGCAGGAATCGGTGTTTCCAACATCCGTCGAATGGTGTCAAAAACAGCCTGAAATCTTGCATCGTAGCGCTTTTCCATCGCGTCAATTTTTCGGCGCAACTCTTCGTGAGTCGTGAGCATTTCGCGAAGCCGGACAAAGGTTCGCATGATCGCGACGTTCACTTGCACGGCGCGCGCACTGTGCAGCACGCTGGAAAGCATGGCAATGCCGTGCTCCGTGAAAGCATACGGAGCGTAGCGGCGGCCACCTTGCACGCCTTTTGAGGTTCCAGATTGGAACCTCAAAATCTGCAGTTCCTTGGGTGATAGTTGGAACATGAAGTCGGAAGGAAACCGGCTGGCGTTTCGCTTCACTGCTTTGTTCAGGTTTTTTGTCTCCACACCGTAGAGTTGCGCAAGATCAGCATCCAACATGACGCGCGTGCCGCGCACAAAGAATATTTTCTGACTGATAAAAGCGCCGGGAATGATGGATTTCTGCGAAGGTATCTGCATTTGAACACCTTTTGAGGTTCCGGATTGGAACCTCAAAAAAACGGTGATTCGCAGCATATCTCGCCGTGTCAGTTAAATCAAGCCATATGTAATTGATTGATAAAAACTGATGGGAGTGCGGGCTGTTTCTCGTGCAAAATCAGATGCGCATGGGCATGATGATGTAGCGGTAGCGGTAAGACTCATCGGCTAGCGGCCGCATCTGCCCGGCGGATTGTTCGTCCTTCAACTCGATACTGATCGGGCCATCGGCGGCGGCGCCCAGGAAATCCAGCATGTAGCTGGAATTGAAACCGATGGCGATCGGCTCGCCCTTGAATTCCTTCTCGATGATTTCCTTGGCTTCTCCGTATTCCGGGCTGGAAGCGGAAATCTCGATGCCTTCGCTCGAAACGGCAAGCTTTACGGCGTGGGAACGCTGGTCGGCAAGTTGAGAAACACGGCGGACCGCATCGCTCAATTCCGCCCGCTCGATGACCACATTCTTGTTATTGTCCCGCGGCAGCACGGCTTCGTAGTTCGGGAATTGGCCGGTGAGAATGCGGGAAATCAGCAGCCGATGGCCAACCTGGAAAAAGAGGTGGCTTTCGTCTTTTGCGAATTCGATTTGTGCGTCGGAGCCGGCGGCGCTGGATAGCTTTTCGACTTCGTCCATGGCCTTCTTGGGAATAAGCACTTTTACTTCGCCATTCAGGCCTGTAAGTTTGTGATCGGTTTCCGCGAGTGCTAGGCGGTGGCCATCGGTCGCCACCATCGCGAGTGTGTCCGGCTTCAGGATCAGCAAGCCGCCATTCAACGTGTAGCGCGACTCTTCCATGGAGATCGCAAATTTCGTTTTCCCAATTAGGTTTTCAAGGATCGGGGCTGGAACCTTAACTAATGTGTGTGGCATCACCGGCAGAGCTGGAAAATTTTCCTTCGCCATGCCCACCAGTTTGTATTTCTTCTTGTCGCTCACGATCTCGACCCAATGATTTTCGAGCAGCTTGACCTTGATGTCGCCCTCGGGAAGTAAGCGCACGAGCTCCAGTAGCTTCTTCGCAGGGATGGTCCCGGCGCCCTCTTTCTTGATCTTAGCTTCGCACGACGTGCGAATACTCAGTTCAAGATCAGTCGCCGTGATGGTCAACTGGCTACCTTTAGCTTCGACTAGTAGATTCGAAAGAATAGGAATCGTAGTCTTGCGCTCTACGACGCCCTGCGTGGTCGAGAGTTCGTTCAACAGCGCGGACTTTGTGACGCTGAATTCCATCGATTGATGTTCCTCGCGTGCCGTTCCGGGTGCGGTCATTTTGAAGTTTACCCTCGATCAAGCCTGGGACAAGGCCTTTCCCTGCTTAATTCTACGGCTGCCGTACTTTACTCGCTTTTGCGCAAAGTATAAAGCCTGCAACGTGTCCCCGGGCTGTGGAAATAGGTGGGAAACACACCTTCGAACCGCTACGTTCGTCGACAAAATCCCGTCTCAACAATCCATAAGTGCAATCATCAAAGCAATTTATTTTGCGAATAGTTAAAAACTATAAAGCTTGTTGTTGTGATGAGTGCTGTGAATCTGTGGAAAGCTTGGAAACTCCAATCACACATTCTATTTACGAGGTCTTGTTGTAAGTGGGTTTTTGTGAGAATTGCGGAAAACTATTCCTGCGCTGCCCGGTTCATCCTCAAAAGAGGAATTCTATCCTCTACCATCAACATCTTTTCCGCATCTTTCGCAAACCTTCTCCACAGGACGCTACTAAAAATCACGTACGGATGGGAATGGATCACAAACACACAGCTGGCGGCATTGCAGACAGAAAATAGGAAACGCAGGCCGAAGAGCGGCCGGCGTTCCTTAAAAAGTGTGAGGGAAATGCCCAGCGAGCTACTGCAAAGCGTCCATCAGACGCGTAATCGTGCGGTTCAGGTCTTTGTCAGACCGGCGCAACTCTTCAATCTTGTTGATGGAGTGCAATACTGTGGTGTGATGCTTTCCGCCGAATTGCCGGCCAATCTCGGGTAGAGAGGCGGTGGTGAGCTGCTTGACTATGTACATCGCCACCTGGCGCGGGAAAGCAATTGCGCGGGTGTTACTGCGAACCTTCAGATCCTGCTCTCGCAGATTAAAATGCTCGCTCACCCGTTTCTGGATCAGATCGATGGTAACGCGCTTTTCCTGCGAAGCGATAATGTTTCGCAGGACCTGCTGCGCTGTTCCCAATGAAATCGTCGCGCCCGTCAGCGATGCGTAGGCCATAAGCCGCGTCAAAGCGCCTTCCAGTTCGCGCACGTTGGACTTGATGGCCCGCGCGATATATTCCGCCACGTCGTCCGGCAGGCTGAATCGGTCGTTCTCCGCTTTTTTCTGCAGAATAGCAATCTTGGTCTCGAGGTCGGGCGGCTGGATGTCCGCAATCAAGCCCCATTCGAACCGCGAGCGCAGCCGCTCTTCGATGGAGTTGATATCTTTCGGCAAGCAGTCCGAGGAAATTACAATCTGTTTTTGCTGCTCGTAGAGTGCGTTGAAAGTATGAAAAAATTCTTCCTGGGTCCGCTCTTTTCCTGCGATGAACTGGATATCATCCACCAGCAGCACATCCACGGTATGAAACCGGTCCCGGAAACTGATCATGCGGTCAAACCGCAGGGAGTTGATCACTTCGATCGTGAATTTCTCGGCGCTGACGTAACTCAGCCGCATCGCCGGATTGCGCTTCTTGATGGTGTGACCGATGGCGTGCATCAAGTGCGTCTTGCCCATCCCCACG
>Ga0210402_10004284_pt1 | contig 13031 bp, 9 predicted proteins | sample IncBWC7MmetaG_FD_161055 | JGI IMG/M metagenome (GOLD analysis project Ga0210402, IMG submission 161055) | Forest soil microbial communities from Barre Woods Harvard Forest LTER site, Petersham, Massachusetts, United States - Inc-BW-C-7-M | ecosystem: Environmental > Terrestrial > Soil >...
AGCCCAGTTTCGGCGCCAGCCACCTGTCTCGTGCCTTGGTAATCCGTGAACCAGAACAGCTTGTTCTTCCAGAACGGCCCGCCCACGGCGTAGCCGAACTGATTGCGGCGCAGTTCGGATTTAGAGTTGAAGAAGTAATTGATGGCATCCAGCTTGTCGTTTCGCAAAAACTCGAAAACGTCGCCATGGATTCCATTGGTGCCCTGCTTTGTAATTGCGTTCATCACCGCGCCGCTGAATTTCCCGTATTCGGCGTCGAAGCTGTTGGTGATCAGGCGAAATTCCTCTACAGAATCGAGATTGGGAACAAGCCCGGCGCCCAGGTTGCGGCCCTCGCTCACATCGCCACCGTTCACCAGAAAGGCGTTCGCCGTTTCGCGTTGGCCGTTGACCGAGATGTTGCCCGCGTTCAAATTGCCCGAAACCTGCCGGTCGCCGCCGATCGTCCCGGCGGTCGCCGGCGCCACACCGGCCTGCAGGCCCAGTAGATCAATATAGCTGCGCCCGTTCAGCGGTAGCGCCAGCATCTTCTTCGATTCGATCACATCGCCTAGCTGCGTGCTTTCCGTCTGCACTTGCACGGCGTTGGCCACGATGGTGACCTCCTGTTGCACGGTGCCAACCTCGAGCGCGACGTCGACGCTTAACTTGTCGTTCACCTTCAAATCGATGTCCGTCGTCGCGAACGTTTGAAATCCCGGGGCAGTAGCAGTGAGCTTGTAAGTTCCCGCCGGCAATGCCAGGAAGCGAAAGGAACCGTCCGTGGCCGAAACCGTTTCTTGCTTGAAATTGGTTTGCACATTCGTGGCTACAATGCGCGCGCCGGCAACCATGGCTTGGGTTCGGTCGTGCACCACGCCGAGAATCGATCCGGTTACATCCGCACGCAGAAGATTCGGGCTGAAGAGCATTGCGAAAGCGAGCAAAAGACTCAAAACTACATGTTTAAATCGATTTTGCATTAGGCACCCCCCAAATGCGCGTAGCATGTCACGAAATAGCAGAAGCAATCAAGCCCATTAATACGCAGCGGCGTTTGATACAGCCTGCGTTTCTTGCAGCTGATCATTACCCTTCACAACGATGTCTGTCTCGACGAAAGTTCGGAATCCACTGGCGGTAACCGAGAGTTTATAGTCGCCAGCGGGGAGCGCGAGGATTCCATATGAACCATCCGGGCCGGTGGTCGCCTGGTATCTTAGATTCGTTTCAACATCGGTGATGGTGAGTTGCGCGTCAGCTTTCGCGCCTTGAGAACGGTCGCGCACGACACCTGGAATCGACTCGGTTACGTCGGCGCGTACGACGCTTGAACCAAGAAGTATTGCGAGAATGAGGACGAACCCGGACGGCAAGGACCGAGGGCGATTTCGCATTGGCCCCCTCCTGAACTGGCGGTACAGTCACACGAAGCAGGAGAAGAATCAAGGATTATTTCGATTTAATACTTTCTATTTCGCTTTATTACTCTTCCAGTTTGGTTCCATCAGATTTCGATGGCCATCTAGAATTACGTGGATCCGTCGAGGATCCTGCTTGGGAATGCTCCGTGTGTCACAGAGCAGAGTCAAGCGCGCCAATTCGCGCAGCTCGACGGGCCAGCAGGTGTAACCGTTCGAAAAGAAATCCCGATAAAGAAGAGTGTTTGCCGAAGCTGGAGCAAGTGTGCCTCATCGCCGCGGCGTAGCCAGCCGAACGGCAATTGCATCTCGAGATGCCTTGTCGTAGTTTCTTCTCCCAGTACTTACGGGATACTAATGCGGGCTTGTTCGAGCCCGTGTTTCCCGCGACTTTGCTCAAGGAGGGATCTTGTTCCAGCGGAGAATTTTCCAACCAATGCTCACTCTCTGTGCCGCGATGGCGCTAACACAGCCCTGCGCTCGCGCGCAGCAAAGCTATGAAGTGATCGTGCAGAATGGCGCCCCCATGAAAACGCGCGACGGCGTGACGCTCCACGCGGACATTTACCGTCCGAAGACCGACGGGAAATTTCCGGTCATCCTGATGCGGACGCCCTATGACAAAAGCGTGGGTTGGGCGGCCTCGCCTGCGTATCAGATTGCCGGGCACGGCTATGTCGTCATCGTGCAAGACGTTCGCGGGCGCTACGCCTCGGAAGGCGACTTTTATCCGTTCCGCCACGAGTCCGCCGACGGCTACGACGCGGTTGAATGGGCTGCTGCGCTGCCATTCTCGGACGGCAAGGTCGGGATGATGGGAGGTTCCTACGTCGGTGCAACACAGATGCTTGCTGCGATTGTCCACCCTCCGCATCTTGCGGGAATCTGCCCTGTGGTGACGGCCAGCAACTATCACGAGAATTGGACGTACCAAGGCGGAGCATTCGAACAATGGTTCGATCAAAACTGGACAACCCAGCTGGCCACCAACACACTGTGGCGATTGATCGAGAAAGACACGAACGCGTTGCTAGGCGCACCCACGCTTCCGCTTACCCAGTATCCAGCATTCAATTACGCCGCGCTTCCGGCGGGCGCCGCAGCGACTGCGCAAATCGCGCCGTATTATCTCGATTGGCTCGCGCATCCCTCCTATGACGCATATTGGAAACAGTGGTCCATCGAGGAACACTTTTCGGATATTCAAGTGCCCGCGCTGCACATCGGCGGCTGGTACGACATTTTTCTGGGCGGCACTCTAGGAAATTATATGGGCATTAAGGCGCACGGCGCGACGGAGGCGGCACGCAAAGGTCAGCGCCTGCTGATACAAATCGGGGGGCATGCCGGCTTCGGGCGGCGCATCGGCGACGTTGAATTCGGCGACGAGGCGCTCAAATTCCCACCCACAAGTGTGGTAATCGATTGGTATGACTACCTCTTCAAGGGCGCGCAGAACGAGTTCGCCACGGAGGGGTCTGCTGCCGCGGGCAAACCCGTGCACATTTTCGTGATGGGCGAGAACAAGTACCACCAGGAGTCGGATTGGCCTCCGCCGGAAGGTAAACTCACTCGCTACTTCCTCCACTCCGGCGGTTCGGCCAATTCTCTGCGCGGCGATGGCGGCCTGTCGGTCACGCCGCCGAAAAAAGAATCGTCGGACAAATTCACATACGATCCAGCAAATCCTGCGCCTACGATCGGCGGCTCGCTCTGCTGCGACGCCGAGCACTACGAGCCGGGCCCGCGCGACCAGCGCGCCGCTGAAAATCGCTCCGACGTGCTTGTTTATTCGTCCAAGCCGTTTGCCGAAGATATGGAAGTCACCGGCCAGGTCACCCTGGATCTGTGGGCCAAATCGTCTGCCGTGGACACTGACTTTACGGGGAAGCTAGTAGACGTCTCACCCGATGGCTTTGCCACTGATCTGACCGACGGAATTCTCCGCATGCGCTATCGCGATTCTCAGGAGAAAGCGGTGCTGATGAATCCGAACCAGGTCTACAAAGTCGCGCTGGATATGTGGGCTACCAGCAACGTATTCAAGAAGGGCCACATACTGCGCCTGGAAGTTTCCAGCAGCAATTTTCCGCGTTTCGATCGCAACCTGAACACCGGCGCGGATCAGGCGACGAGCCGTGAGTTTGTTTCGGCCGTCAACACCATACTTCATGACGATGAGCACCCTTCGGCGCTCGTAGTTCCTGTGATGCCGGGCCCAGCTGTGCCACGATGATGCTTACTCCGCAGGCATTCGTTGCGGCATCGGGCGTATCGGCACTCGTTCCGTCACGCATTCAGAACCCTACTTGTTGAAACCGGGGCTCCGATGAAGTCGCGGCAGGAACCTATGCGCCACGCAGACATCCGTGCCACGATGAACGTCTACGGCAAGCCCATGGACGAAAGCAAGCGCGCGGCGGCAAGGTCGTCCGCCTCGTATGGCCTTCGCAGGTGGCTCAATGCCCAGTGCAGCACCTTAAGCTTTGGCCGTTGCACTGCACGATTCAGTCCGCTGAATTTACTCCTGCTCAAAACCGGTATTCCGGCTACCGCCCCCTGTGTCCACGGGATGGATACATTAATTTGCAAATTGGCAGGGGCGGTGGGGATCGAAACAGAATACCATTGGCATTCCAACGATTTACCCTCTTTGGCTGCCGCCCGCTTACCTAGACTTTGAACGTACAAGACGGCTCGGTCAAGCCCAACATAGAGACGGTCACACTGGGGTTGTGAACATCAGGGCTCGCTTGGGATATAACGACGAAGGTTGGGGTAAGCCGGGATACCGAGCCACCTGGCAAGGCTGGCTTCCAGCTATCCAGCCACTTTCTTTGCCTGCGCCCGGACTTTGGCCCATCTCTTTTTCGCCGCCTTCACCATCTTCGCTCTGGCAGCACCAGACAAGACGCGCACTCGGCATTAGCGCTCCCGGAGTCTCCCAGCACGGGGGTTTTAAGAAGGGACCAGAAGCACAGTTCTCTCGTGGTAATCTGCGGGGCGGGAGGCACCGATGAACCCAGCCGATAACTACACAGCCGTCGGTTACACGCAAAGAGACATTTCCGAAGGTCAATTGATGACGCTGGCGGGTGTGCCTGTAGAGGCGATTAGGAAAGCCGCTTCGTGGCAGCCCAGCCAGACTCCGGTAATCAGGCACGAGTGTGATGTCTGTAACGTGCCCAGGGACGACCAACAGCTGATGGAGAAGCTCCACAAGTTCCTCGGCACGAAACCGGGAAAATACGCCGAGATCATGTTTGTAAACGACGACACGATGCGCATCGCGGCGGAGTATGGACTGACTTTCCCCAATCCGTTGGGTCGGTTCTCGGGACAAGAACTACTCGCCAACATCGGCGGGTTCGGTAGCTACATGCGGGGTCCGGCTTTCACCTAAGAAGAAGGAGTAGCCATGGCCGTGAATCGTGCAAGTCGGGAGATCCTCTGTCCGATACCTTGATGAGCCCCACGATTTTCTCTGCCATGAAAATGCGTAATACTAATTGTGACAAATCGCGGTAAGACACCCTCCTAAAGCTGATGGAAAGGAAAGTAGCTTGTCACCGTTAATCACAAGTTGCTGATTTTCCCCTCGCTTTACGCTCGCTCCGGCAAGTACTGATTGAAGCGGTCAACTGACTTCTAAGCGAGAAATCAAATTTACCAAATTTCCGACGCGGGCCTCGATATCACCCTGCGAAACGTTTTGCAGACTCATTCGCCGGGCACGCAAAAAAACGCGAATATCCGCGGCGCGGGGAGGAAAAAGTGTCGACGTCCCGCAACTCCACGCTCAACAAACTGCGACCGGCGTGGAGCACGATCCGCTAGCCATTCTCCGAAAAGTCGAAGCGTCCAGGCCGGGTTTTCACTTTCGAGGCACAGAAAATTTGGATGTCCCTGTGCATGGAAAGAGAGAATCTCGTGAGCCTCACGGTTGCGATAAGAGCGCGGATAGCCGCTCATACCTAGAGTTAGCAAACCGCTGAATCCAGACCTATTGATCGTTTTGATCGTCGCCTCGCGTCCGCAGCACGTGCCTTGACACGTAATCGGCAACTGCTCCACCCAGCGAATTCCCGCGGGCGCAACTGCTTCGCAGGTGAATGCCGCCAAAGACGCGCGCATCGGCGATTTCGGCTATCGCCTCGGAAAAACTCGCATAGGAGCGAGTACCGGGACGTATCTCAGACGTGACGCTGAAGGCGGTGTTCTCTCCAAAGGTGGCAGCCAGGATGAACGCGGCGGCCCCACTGTAAGTGGAATGCGCCGACGGATACTCGGGATGCGGGGGAGTGCCGGTCAGAGAGTCCAGCAATGGCCTCCAATCGGCGTCAGGGTCTCCCGGCGCGGCCCCCGCGCGGATCGCGGTGACTGGTCGCCAGAAAATATAGCGGTACTTGCTATCCCAGCACGCGATTATCGCGTCGGCGAGAGTTAGATTGAGCACCGCAAATAGACGCGCATTCTCGGTCAGACTGAGCCCGCGCGCCGCCGAAAGCTGCGCTGCAACACGGTTCCACGCTAGTGGAGTGTTCAGCGCCCAAAACAATGCGACTTCCGTCTGTTCACTTGAGCGGCTTGTGCTGGAGAGGCTACCCATCTCTCTCACTTCGTTGAGATCGGCCAAGTATTCTGGGCTGTTGAGGGCAAGTGACGGCGGCAAGCGGAACTGCGAGGGTCGCGTCAGTACCCAAGGCGTTATTGTGGCAAGTTGAGGCGTTGCCCCCGATGCGTTCGCCGGTGGCGTGGGTCGCCAAAAACCTAGGGAATTCGGTGTGCCAGCTATGCTCTGCACTCCAAAGAATGGCGGCGGTGTGGGCGCAAACCCGTCCGTCAGCCTCCAGGCCCAGATGGCGTCCGCCACGCTTTGTCCCCACGCGACTCCTGCGGCAATGGATTCGGGTTTTTCAGTTGAGGCGAGCGCCGCGAGCGATGCATCATGTTGGCCGGTTAGGATCCCGCCCTGCTGCGCTCCATAGAGGTTCATTAAAATCACATAGGCCGCCTGAATCGCCGCTGCGCGTTGTGACGCATGACGAGGTGCGTCCGGCCTCACATATAGTGGACGGAAGCGTGGCTCGATACCGTTGACGGCATCGAACACTGATGCGGATACCAAAGCGACCACGCGGCCGGTGACGTTTGGAGCGCTGCCCGCTGCAAGCACAGTGTTGTTCATCACGCCAACCCACTCGAGCACCGGGTCAGGTGCGGCCGCCGCGGCGGGCCGTGGACTCACCGCCATGCCGCTGAGCAGCAAGGCGCACATTGTTGCTATTCCAAAAAAAATTCTCATGGGATCCCTCCTCTGGGGTGACCGTGAATTTCGGATAGCTCAGGCGCGGTGTCAATGGACTGAAGCTGGACTTTTTCCGGATTATTGCCGGACAGATAAGTCGATGAAGGAGAATGATTTACCACGTCCGACAGCAGCGAAACGGAATTGCGACGCCGCGCACTAAGTTCTATAGTGGTGCGTAATCACAGGTGTCACGTGGCTGCCAACGCCCAACCCTCCCGTCGGTTCAGTTTCGATGAATTTGAGGTTGACGTACGTTCCGGCGAACTAAGGGAGCGCGGCAACCGCCTCCGGCTCCAAGACCAGCCGTTTCAGGTGCTTCGCGTGCTCCTGGAGCGGCGTGGGGAAATTGTTACTCGGGACGAGCTGAAACAAACTCTGTGGCCGGCGGACACGTTCGTGGATTTTGACGACGGGCTGAACACGGCAGTCAGAAAGATCCGTGACGCACTAGGGGATTCGGCCGAGAAACCCCGCTACATCGAAACCATCCCGCGGCGCGGCTACCGCTTCATGGGATGCTTGTCCGATCTTCGGCCGGACGTGCTTTCCTCGCCGGCGGAGGAATCGAACGATAGCCCGATGCAGGAATTCTCGCGCTCGGACCCTTCGGCGCCAGTGGTTTTGCCGGCTCCAGCGCAACTCCTGTCGATCCCGTGGCGGGTGCTGCTCACGGCCGCAGCCGCGCTGGCACTGTTCTCTACCGCTTTGGTGCTCTACCACGGAAGCAGTGCCAAGGGAACAAGTCAGCCTCGCATCAAATCGCTAGCGGTTTTGCCACTGAAGAACCTCTCTGCCGACCCGACGCAAGAATACCTTGCAGACGGCATGACCGAGGCTCTCATCGGAAGGCTCGCCGGAATTCATGATCTCCGCGTCATTTCTCGTACGTCGGTCATGCAATACAAAGACACCAAAGAGGCGCTGCCGGAGATTGCTAAGACACTCGGGGTGGACGCCATCGTCGAAGGTTCAGTGATTCGAGACGGCAACCGCATTCGCGTTCACGCCCAATTGATTCGCGCCACCACCGACGAACATTTTTGGTCAGAGGCTTACGATCGCGAGCTGCGCGACGTGCTCACCCTGCAGAGCGACGTGGCGCAATCCATCGCGCAAAAAGTTGAGGTCACGATTACTGGAGAGGAACGCGCGCGCCTTACAGCGGCCCGTCCCATCGCGCCTGAAGTTTACGAGCATTACCTCAAGGGCCGGTCCATCCTCGCCAAGAGCTACAGCCGATCCGGCCTCGAGGAAAGTATTGGTTACTTCGAGGAGGCGACCAAGAGAGACCCCACGTTCGCGCCGGCGTATGTCGGCCTTGCAGATGCCTACGACAGGCTCGGCACGACTTTTATTGGCACTCCCCCAAGTGAAGTTCGGCCGAAAGTTGTCAATGCAGCTCGCAAGGCGCTGGAACTGGATCCGCAGCTAGCCGAAGCGCATGTCCTGCTGGCGGACATCTACCAGGAACAGTGGCACTGGAGCGATGCCCAAGCGGAGTACAAGCGGGCGCTCGATTTGAAGCCGAATGACGCTGCTGCGCACGTTGGATTTGCACATTGGCTGCTGTGTCAAGGGCGAACGCAGGAGGCCCTGACGTGGACCGAGCGCGGTCGCGAACTTGACCCCATCGAGATTTCTGGCACTAGCATCGGGGAAACTCTGTTTTTTGCCTGCCGCTATGACGAGGCCATACATGAATTGCGCAGTGTGCTGGCAGTACAGGGGGACTCTGCAAGTGCCCTTTGGTATCTCGGTTTCTCACTCATCGCCAAAGGTCAACCCGAGGATGCAATTCCTGTACTGGAGAAGGCGGTTTCCATCACCAACCGTAGCTCAGGTGTCATCGGTGTGCTCATCAGTGCGTACGCTCATGCCGGGCGTCGCAAAGATGCACTTCGTCTTCTCGACGAACTGAAGCAGCAGCGGCAGAAGGGCTATGTTCCGGCCGGCGCCTTTGTGAATGCCTACTTGGGGATGGAAGACCGGGAACAAGCACTTGGCTGGCTGGAGCACGCCTACCAGGAGCAATCAAACATTCTGCAGTTCCTCAAAGTGCATCCCTATTTTGACCCCTTACGCGATGATCCACGTTTCAAGGACCTCCTCCACCGCGTCGGCCTCGACTAACCACGTAGCCCACATCGTGAGGGATTGGCTGTGCCGCGCCCATGAACTCAGGGATCCCCGCCGTTACATTGTGACTTTGAGGAACGGAATTGCGCTGGCACGGGCTTGAGCCTCCAGCGAGTGCCAATCATCCGTCGCATTCGCGTTATGTTCGTTGGCTTCCGGATGGCAAACCGTAAGTAATCCGGTTACTTCCTGTTTGCTCGTTATTACCGGCCAATTCTTTGAATCACACCCCTAAATAGCCGTAGCCGGCAAGCTGTATTCTCTTCCAGTTGGATTTTTGCTTCAGGAGGAAGGGGCTCGGCTTCCGGCTGCGATCTTGGCGGGTCAACGCCGGAGGGCAAAGCCCCGATGAGCTACGATTCTGTTTATCCCACTTTGCGTCCCGTTGCACAAGCTCGAAACGGATTGGGCTGCGAGCTGCGCCGAAGTCATCTTGCGGCGATGCCCGGTTTGTGAACGCGATTCGATCATCGGCCACGGACGCCGCCGCAAGCAAGCGCATGATGAACACCACGATTGGATCGGGATTCGGCGCGGTCGCTGTCCCGGTTGCGGGAAGACCTTCACCTTCCTGCCGCTGCTTTCTCTCCCTTACACTCAGTACAGCTTGCTGGTTCGTTGTCAGGCATTGCGGCGACGCTTTGTAGAGCACTGTTCCTGGGAAGAGGCGACGCCTGCGCTGAAGGACCCGAATCGGGCGCCCGATCCTTCTACGCTACGTCGCTGGGCCCAGCATCTAGACCACTCCCAACCGGCTCTTTCCTTTCTCCAGCAAACACTCACGCATGTCACTCACTGGCTGGCGCCTGGTGATCCAGCCGATCACCAAGCTGGGCCGTTGTGTTCGCTGACTCCGGTTCTGCAAATTCTCTGGCCCATGCGTCTCTGAGAAAATTTTCCTTTGCCCACCATCCTTGCCTGGAAATGCTGGCGGTTTTCTCCTACGTTCGCCTCCAGAGGGAAAACTGCGCTGTGGGCGAGGACGTCGAAAAACTGAAACAGCGCCTTTCGCTGCTCGATTATCTGCGGCAGCAGAGTTGGACCGCCCGACCTACTGCTCTCGGACGCGAGTTCGTTGGACTCTGTCCCCTGCATCCGGAAACCCAGCCTTCGTTCTATGTCAACGCCCGCAAGAATCTCTTCTACTGCCACGGTTGCGGCCAGGGCGGCGATCTGATTCGCTTTGTCCAGTTGTCCCGTCATCTGTCCTTCCACGAAAGCCTCGCCTACCTCGACCAGCAAAGCGCTTTCACCGCCGACCCTGCTGCGGTGCTCGAGCAAGCCGCCACGTTCTATCAACAGCAACTCGAACGCCACTCCGAGGCTCTGCGATATCTTGAGCAACGAGGGCTGCGCGATCTTGCCCTGATCAAAGAACTGCGGATCGGTTATGCCCCCGGTGGGAGCTTGCGCCGTCATCTCACGGCCCAAGGCTATTCTTGCGAGCTCCTGCGGCGTCTCGGCCTGCTGAATTCGCTGGGTTATGATGCCTTCTACCGGCGCGTTATCTTCCCGTGCTGCCAAGGCGGAAGAGTCGTCAACCTCTACGGCCGCAATATCGCTGCCGCCTTCGCCCATCGATTCCTCCGCGGCTCCAAAGGTAGTTTGTATGCTTGGGAACAGGTTCAACAATGCCCTGAGGTGATTCTCGTCGAGGGGCTGTTCGACTATGCCGTGTTGTGGCAGGCGGGTTTTCGCCACGTCACCTGCTCGTTGGGCACGCATCTCAACACGGAACAGTTTCAACAGCTGTGCGATCGTCCCCGAACTATCTATCTCACCTTCGATGTCGATGCCAACGGCAGCGGCCAGCAAGCCTCGCAACAGCTAGCGAAGCGTCTCCGCATGCAAGGCATCACCACTCGCCTCGTCCTCCTGCCCGATGGACACGATCCGAACTCCTTCTTCGTCCAGGGCGGTGATGCGCGACAGTTTCAAGCTCTCCTCGAGGCTGCTCAGACATGAAGTTCAGTGTGATCTACCAGCAGACCTCCGCCAACGCACAAAGTCCGTTTCGTGTCGTCGAGCAGGCCACTGGCCGAGGAATCGGCTGGATCAATCGTTATCTGGATCGCGAATATGTTCGCCGCTTGGCGAACACCAGCCTGCGCATCTACGCTCACAACCTGCTGCACTTTGTTCGCTGGTGGGAGATTGCTCATCACACCGGCGACATTGGGGAAGGTGACCTGATCGAGTCAACGCTGCTGGAATATGTGCGCTTCCAGTCCAACCAACAGCCGCGGCCTTCCCCTTCCACCATCAATGATCGCGTGGCCGTCGCCGATCGCGCCCTTCGCAACGAATTTCCCGATGCTCCCTGCCAGATCGCCCATGGCTTTCATCAAGCTTTTTTGCAACGAAAGCCGATGGGTCTTGGCCGGCCGCGGGTGGCGACGAGCCGACTGCGCGTGAAGGTACCCAAACGCAACATCGTGCCGCTCTCGGTGGATGAAGTAGCGCGCTTCTGGTCAAGCTTCCGCACTTCGCGCGACTTGGCCATCGTGGGCCTGATGCTCCTGCAAGGGCTACGCTCCGCCGAAGTATTGGCTTTGAATCGCGACCACGCGTTGCTTTCTGAAGCACAGCTTCGCATTCCTGGCAAAGGCAACAAATTTCGCCTCTTGCCGTTGGCGCCGGAAACCGTGCAACTGCTCAATCACTATCTGCGACTGGAACGACCGAATCCCTGCTCCGCCGCACTCTTCGTCTCACTCAAAGGGCTCGCGCGCGGAACTCGCATGACCGCCGCAGGATTGCGTTCCTTATTCCGTTTCCATCGCCAGGGCACCGGCATCCAGCTCGCTAACCCTCATCGCTTTCGACACACCTTTGCTTCGGACATGATCCGCGCCGGGATGAGCCTGCCCGCGCTCATGCAGCTGATGGGTCACGCTGATATCCAAACTACGCTGCTCTACGTGCAAGTCACTCCACAAGACGTCTACCTGCAGTATGCGCGCGCGGTGGCGCAGCACATTCGCCCCCTTCCGGTGACTTCCCCATGAACCGCGCGCGACGTCCTCCACTCCAACATCCTCTGGCTCCCCTGTTCGACCGCGCGATCGATTCCTTCTCTGTTTCGCTCAGTCCCGAAACGACTCGTCACTACCGTGGCACCGCCCGCAATTTCTTGAGTTATCTCGGCGCCGATCATCCTGAGGTGGAGCTTCTGGACCAATTGCGCCGTGAACCCCACATCCTCGGCTGGATGTCCCGCCTGCGTTCACAAACACCGCCACTCGCGACCGCATCCTGCATCAACCTACTCATCGCTCTGCGCGGCATCTGCAACGAACTAGCTTGGACCGAACAGCTTTCTGAACTCGCTCATCTGATCCGCCGCGAAGACATTCCGCGTCTCCCGCAAAGACTTCCACGTCCGCTCACGGCAGAGCAGGACAAACTCCTGCAGCAGGAATTCCTTCGCCGCAACGACCTGGGTGGCAATGTCTTTTTGTTGATCCGCCACACCGGCATGCGCATCGGTGAATGTGCCGATCTGTCCTCCGACTGCCTTCACTCTACCGGCCCCAATCAATGGGCCGTTCACGTGCCGCTCGGCAAACTCAAAACAGAACGTATGGTCCCTGTGGATCCCTTTGTGTGTGAACTCGTCCGACGCCTCCAATTCTTTCGTTCCCTTGATCCACTGCCTCCCGATGGTCGACTTCTGGCCCGTCCGCGCACCAAAGAGGCACTCGTTCGTCAACTCCGCGATTACTTACATCAAGTCTGCCATTCGCTCGACCTTTCAATCCGTATCGTCCCCCACCAATTTCGTCACACCTATGCCTCGGAGATGCTTCGAGCCGGTGTGGGCTTGCCCGCCGTAATGAAATTACTCGGGCACACCTCTCCCGAGATGACCATGCAATATCTTGATGTGACGTTGAATGATCTTCAGCGGGCATTCGAACTGGCTCGTTCAAAACCTCGGCATCTTCTTCCGGAGCCGAAGACGCCGATCATCCGCGCTGGCCTCGATGGTCTGATCGATTCTTTGCTCGCTGCTCAACACGTGCTCGAGATGGTTCGCCGGACGCTGCCAAACAACACTTCTCGCCGCCGCCTCGACCGCCTCTCCAACCGGCTTACCAAAATCGTTACCGAGGCGCGCAAGCTCGCGACACCCTGAAAATGGGCAGAGATTGGCCGGTTAAGCTCGCAACCCAGCAGGTTTC
>Ga0210402_10004285_pt1 | contig 13031 bp, 12 predicted proteins | sample IncBWC7MmetaG_FD_161055 | JGI IMG/M metagenome (GOLD analysis project Ga0210402, IMG submission 161055) | Forest soil microbial communities from Barre Woods Harvard Forest LTER site, Petersham, Massachusetts, United States - Inc-BW-C-7-M | ecosystem: Environmental > Terrestrial > Soil >...
AGTTCACGGATTTGAACGTGTTGATTGATCCGAATTTTGCGAACTGGCTGTTTCTATTGAAACGGCTCAAACGCGCCGGCCTCAAGATCAAAGACCTGCCGCCGATTGATCTGGTTTTGCTGACGCACGCTCACTTCGATCATTTTCACAAGCCGACCCTGCGCAAACTGCCGCATCCGAAAATCGGCGTGATGCCGCGCGGCGTCGGCGACCTCGCGCACGACCTCGGCTTCGCGCGCGTCATCGAACTCGACCACTGGGAAAGTTTTTCGCAGCAGGAATGGAAGGTGACGTTCACGCCGAGCAAGCACTGGGGCGCGCGGACGTTGCGCGACAGCCATCGCGGTTACGGCGGATTTATGTTGGAGCATCAGGGCCGGAAAATTTATCACGCGGGCGACAGCGCGTATTTCGACGGTTTCAAGCAAATCGGTCGAAAACTTTCGCCGGAGATCGCGCTGCTGCCCATCGGTGCGTATCATCCGGAAACATTCCGGCGGGTCCACATGGGGCCGGACGAGGCGGTGAAGGCGTTCAAGGAACTTGGCGCGAAATTTTTTGTGCCGATGCACTACGGCACTTTCAAGCTGTCGTTCGAGGACTTGGACGAGCCGCCGCGCTGGCTCCGGCAGATCGCCATGGAGCAAAACCTGACGCGGCAGATAAAAATTCTCGACGAAGGCGTGCCGGTAGTGTTTTGATTCGCGCCAATGACCGATGGCCAATCCAATTCCTCGCCCCTCAATTCACTCAAGCGTTATGTTCCGCTTGCCGTGTGGGCGATTGTTATTCTCGTCATCCTCGCGATTCCCTTCAAAATCATCGGCTACGGTTACTTGCCGGGCGACGATGCGTTGCGGCATGCGGCCAAGGCGGTGAGCGGCAAATCATGGTCGGAAATCCTTGTGCTCAATGACGTTTATAAAATTGACCACGAGTTCGGCTGGAACCTGCTGCTGGAAAAAGTCCATCTTTGGACAAACTGGGATGCCGAGAAACTGGTTTTATTTTCCGTTATTGGATTATTCATCCTCGTTGGCTGGTCGGCGTTGCCGTGGCTGAAACGACCGGAAGCGTGGCTGGCCACTTTGATGCTGGCGACGCTGGTGGCAGCGGTGTGCGGGCGCATGATGCTCGGGCGTCCGTATCTGGTGACATTCACGGTGCTGTTGACGCTTCTTTTCCTCTGGCAAAAATACGGGTCGTCGCCGCCGAAAACGTGGATACTGGCGCTGGCAACCGCGCTGTTCGCGCTCGGCACGTTCGTCCACGGCGTCTGGTATCTCTGGGTGCTGCTGCTCGGCGCATTTTTTCTGGCGGGCGAATTTCGCTGGGCCATCAGCCTCGGCTTTTGCTGGGCCATTGGCGTTTTCATCGGCAGCGCGCTCACGGGTCATCCGCTTGAATATCCAGTTCAAGCGTTCAAGCTCGCGCTGCTCGCGGTCGGCGCCCACGCCACCACGCGCACGATGGCGACGGAGTTGCAGCCGTTCGACGGCAATATCTTGGCCGCAGTAATTTTGGGCGGTCTGCTTGTCCTTCGCCAACTGGCAAAATTAAATTCCGTTCCGCTGACCAAGAATCCCGCGTTTTGGCTCGTGTGCATCTGCTGGGTGCTCGGCTTCAAAGTATCGCGTTTCTGGGACGACTGGGGTTGGCCGGCGCTGATGGTTTTGATGACTTGGGATTTGCAGTCGTTTCTGCAAATGCGGTTCGCGGAAAATTCCTTCAAGCGCCTCGGCCTGACGCTGGGCCTGGCCGCCGCGACTTTTCTCTGCGTCACCTGCGACGCGCACAGCCGCTGGTCGCAGACGTTGTCCGACCGTTATCTCACCGCTGACAATCCCGATCTCAAAGGATGGATGCCCGATCACGGGGGAATTTTTTACACGGCGGATCAGACGCTGTTTTATCAGACGTTCTTCAAAAATCCGACTGGCGACTGGCGTTATATGCTCGGCTTCGAGCCGACGTGGATGCCGAAAGAAGATTTCGAGGTGTATCACAACGTGCTGTGGAATTCAGGCGATGCCAAAGCCTACGCGCCGTGGGTGAACAAAATGCAGCCGGCCGACCGGCTTGTCATTCGCGGCGAACGCGGTGCCTCGCCCGGCATCCCGCAACTGGAATGGGAATACAGCGGTCAGGGCATCTGGTTGGGGCGCACACCGCGCATTCCGGCGAACGGAACATTACCACCGACCGTTCCCGCAACGGTGCCGCGCTGATTTTACATGTAGCGATGGTCATGGCGCCCGCTACAACCAGCTATTTCGGGTCACAACTTGTCGAACTGCCGCGCGAGCGCGAAATCCTTTTCGGTGAGGCCACCCGCGTCGTGCGTCGTAAGCGTGAGCGTCACCTTGTTCCAGCGGATGTCAATGTCGGGATGATGCCACGCTTCCTCGGCGATGCCGGCGACCGCCTCTACAAATTTGACCGCGGCGGGAAAGTCCTTGAACTGGAACGTCCGTGCAATCACGTCGCCCTGCCGTTTCCAGTCTGGCAGCACCGCAAGCGCCGGGATGATTTGTTGTTCGCTTAATTTCATTTTAAGAATTTTTAATTTTTCAAGCGACTGCGATTCTTGCGATGAGGCTTCGCGAAACAGGCTGAAGCTCGTTACTGCCGCCCATAACCATGAAATGGCGAATAAAGCTCCGCCGGTTTCGCCGATCCAGCCGACCGCTTGCGGCTGCATGTCGCCGAACATCAGTCCATAATATTGCGCTAGTACCTTGAAAAGCCAGACGAACAGCATGACGGAACCACCCGTGACAAAAATGATTTGTCCGGTGCCGGCCACCTTCCGTCCTGCCAGCAGCGAGCCAAGACCGGGCATGGCCAGAAGGTTCAGCAGGGCATTGCGCGCGGTGCGGTTGCCATTTTTTTTCATCGGGAATGTTTTAGTTGCCGGCGCTTTTCTTTTTTGCCTCGCTCAATAAAAGGCAGCTGGTCAATAACGCCCAGAGCCAGGCGATGGCGAACAAAACAATTCCCAGCAAAGACCAGCGCGCTTGAAACCACAAGTCGCGCAACGCTGCGATGGGATCGGCGTTTGGGTCATGAAATTCATCCCAGTGTGCGAGCGACCACAAAATGAAACGGACGCCGAAAATCAGCGAAATGGCCAGCCCGCTGAAGCAAACGACCAGTTGCACATAACCGATTTTCCGTCCGCCGACCAGTGATCCCAAACCGGGAATCACCAGATTGGTCGTGAAGCAACCCCGGGCGGTTTCCCGGGCGGATGATTCACTGTTTGCGCGGGCCAAAAAGGTTTTCATACGCACGCATCAGCACCCCGGCGAAGTAAAAAAGGTTCACCAGCAGGGCGGCCTGGCCGAACCAGGTCATTTTCAGCGCAAGCTTGTGTATTTCGTCCGTGTGGTTTTGCAGATCCTGCGCGAACTGCTGCCAGTTGTGGTTGGACTGGTCATACAGACTCATGAAAAAACTTCCCGTCTGGATGATGTTAAAAATTTGAAAGACCACCATCGGGAGGAACGCGATGATCACCAGCGCAAAAACTTCAAACCACACGCGCGTGACCACTTTGCGGCTCAATTCCATCGCCGACCAGAAAAACATTTTTTTATCCGCCACCAGGGGCAGCGCAAACGCCCACGCGACCGCGAGATAAATCGCGGGCAGAATGCAGAAGCAAACACTGATTTCCGTGAGCAATGCGGACACCAGCCCGGCCAAAAGCAGTTGGACGAATGCAATTTTGAATCCGGCGAAGACTTCCATCGGCGACACGGTTTCCCCGCGCATCCGGCGCAGGCACGCCAGATAGAATCCGCCCATGATAACACCAGTGAAGCACAGGCAAATGACCGGGCCGAGCAATGGCACGGCCAGCGAAATGAAAACAAAAACAAGGTTAATCAGCCATGTCAAAAAAACCGCGCCGGCAAGAAATCCGGCGTTCGCGGCCAGAAAACTCCAGCCTGCCGACAGGCATTCGCCCAGCCTTAATTCCGGCACGCGCGCCGTGACATCAGCCTGCCAGTTGGGATCATCCTGTTTTGGTGCCGCCAGTGTCGCGAAAGCGCCGGCGAATTCGGGAAATTTCTCCAGCGTGCGGAACTCCGCGTCGCTCTCCGCCTTCATCAGGGATTTTTCGTTGAGCCGGCCCTCGGCAATCCACTGGCGCACATCGTCCGCCGTGATCGGACCGTATTCCTTCTGGTCGCCGCCGATGATGGTATAGGTAGCCATAAGTTTCTCCGTGTCCAGCGAGTTCTAATTCATTGCGCGCAAACGCGCAAGTTTAGGTTTTGTCAATTATTCTGCACGAACAATTTTCCCGGCAGTTGTTTCACCACGCGTTTCATTTCCAGGCTCAATAGCCCGACGGAAACCGCTGAACTCGGCAAACCACTTTTGCGGATCACCTCGTCAATGGATGATTCCTCGCGGCTCAACGAATCATAGATGATCTTTTCGTTTTCGGAAAGCTCCAGCGCCGGCAAAACGCCGGTTTCGCCCGGCGACGGCGGACGGTTGCTCGCCGGAAACAGATATTCGAACTCGCTCAAGATGTCCTCAACGCCTTCGCACAGCTTTGCGCCTTTTTTGATGAGGTCGTGACAGCCTTTGCTGCGTGGCGAGTCAATTCTGCCGGGAACTGCGAAAATCTGTCGCCCGGCTTCCACCGCCATGTTCGCCGTGATTAGCGCGCCGCTCGTTGTGTTGGCCTCAACTACGACCGTGCCGAGCGTCATGCCCGCGACGATGCGATTGCGGATCGGAAAACTCTGTTTGTCCGCCGGACGGTTGAACGGAAATTGCGTGATGAGCGCGCCGTTCGCCACGATGCGCTCGAACAATTCCGCGTTCTCCGTCGGGAAAATAAAATTGATTCCGGTGCCAAGAATCGCAATGGTGCGGCCTTTCGCGCTCAACGCGCCCTGATGCGCCGCCGTGTCAATGCCGCGCGCGCCGCCGCTCACGACCGTCACACCGACGTAGGCGAGCTGATACGCCAGCTTTCGCGCGGTCTCGATGCCGTAATGCGTCGTCTGCCGCGAGCCGACCATCGCCACGGCGTTTTTGTCCTTCGCAGTCAGCGTGCCCTTGACGTAAAGCACGAGCGGCGGGTCGTAAATCTCGCGGAGCAGCGCGGGATAATTTTCATCCGCTGAAATCAAAACGTGGCAGCCGAAATCCGTGATGCGTTTCAATTCGCCCGCGAGGTCAACGGATTTTTCCCAATTGGAAATCGCCTCGGCGGTTTCCTCGCCGATGTTGCGGACGCGGAGCAGTTCGGATTTTGAAGCGGCGAGGATTTTTGGCGCGTCGCCGAAATGTTCGAGCAGGAGCCGCGCGCGCACCGGCCCGACGTGCTCAATCATGTTCAGCGCGATGAAGGCTTCGCGGGAATCCATGCAGTTTTGATAACGATTGGCGGACGCGGCGGCAAGAATTGTTTCGGGAAAAGCGTCCCCAGATTTCATAGATTTCGCAGATGATGAAAATTAAAATCTGCGACATCTGCGTAATCTGCGGAAAAATCCGGCGAATTTTAGCGCCGTAGGCGCGACATATTTGTAGAAAATCCGGACAAAAAAGATTTCCAAGCTCCGTCAGGAGCGACATCATTTTTGGTGGGCGGGCGTCCTCGCGAGCCGGAACAAACAAAGGCCAAGCGGCTCGTCGGTAGCCTCGTCCCACCGAATATGCCGCCCCTACGGGGCTTTGGTTTTTTGGAATTTGGTTCTACAAATATGTCGTGCCTACGGCGCTGAAGAAAAGTGCGCACGGCAAGAATTGTTTCGCGCTGGACACCAACTTGCGTTGGGAATAGCTTTTCAACATGAATGGTATGCTTCGCGTTTTATTGACTTTTGTTCTGGCAATTGTTTGTTTGAGTGCAGGCTACTTTATTGGATACGGACGAGGTCATAGTGCGGCTGTCCATGATCAACTTGTATTCGACTTACGCGATAATTTGCGACTCTACAAATTAGCTGAAGCCGGAGACACAAATCGGTTGCAAAGCAACCTTCGTTTTTTGGTATTCAGTTGTTCTGATTATTATGACAGATATTTCAGCGGCGAGAACATCACGAATAAGTATTTTATCAAGGATTTGATTGATGCCCGTGTCATTGCCAGTCAAGAGCGTACTCAAGTTGTGAGTCTCAGCTCTGTTGTCCAGCAGGTCAACGAAGAGATTCAGACGAACGCAACAAATAGTAAGTCTAACAATTAGACAGGTTGCAAATTTCCTCCGCCCGTTTCCCAAGATTGCCTGCGCGAAAATTTTCTGTTACTGAATCCGCGTGCCTGACCCCAGCCTGCTCATCCTGATTCCGGCTTACAACGAGGAGCGCCGCATCGAACCGGTGCTGCGCGATTACGCGCAGTTTTTCCAGCAGAATTATTCCGGCAAATTCCGCATCTTCGTCGTGCTCAACGGCTGCACGGACAACACGCTCGGCGTCGTCCAAAAGGTTGCGGCGGATTTTCCCGAGGTGCGCGCGCTGGAATTCCGGGGCGCCATCGGCAAGGGCGGCGCGCTCATCGAAGGCCTCCGGCTCGCGTCGCTTGGCGACCTGATCGGCTATGTGGACGCCGACGGCGCGACGCCGCCGCACGCGTTTCTGGCGCTGGTGAAAAAAATGAGCGAAGCGGATTGCGCCATCGGCTCGCGCTGGATTCCCGGCGCAATCATCCATCAATCGCAGACGGGCAAGCGCCAGTTCGCCAGCCGCGTTTTTCATCTCATCGTGCAACTGCTGTTCTGGATGAACATCCGCGACACGCAATGCGGCGCGAAGGTGATGAAGCGCGCGGTGGTGGAAAAAATCCACGACAACCTGCTCATCGCCGACATGTCGTTCGACATCAACCTGCTCGTCGCGGTCAAACGCGCCGACTTCAAGATCCTTGAAGTGCCGACGGAATGGACGGATCAGATCGGCTCGAAGGTGACGCTCACCCGCACGTCGCTGACGATGTTCCTGTCGGTCGTGCGCGTGCGTTTGATTTACTCGCCGTTCTACAAATGGCTCCGGCCCTTGCGCCCGCTGGAGGTGTGGATTTACCAAAAACTGCGCGCGCCGAAGCCGTTGTCCAATCCGTCTTCGGAAAAACGCAGACAGTGAATGGAGGATTGAGGATGGAGAAACCGTCCCGTGCCGGGCACCGGCTACCTTCCATCTTCCATCTTCGCTTTTTCCTTCACGCCCCAGGCGAACCACGCGCAAATGCCGAACAGCAGCAAGTTGAACACCCCGAGCGTTTGCAGCGCCACTTCAAGCCTGCCGGGAAAATGGTTCAGCATGAACGGCAGCGTGAAACCGTAGGCCACGGCCAGCACCACCATGAATGGCACCACGCCGAAGCGCGCCCGCGCCAGCAGGTCGTTGACCATCACGTTCGCCAGCGCCAGCGGCACCATCGCGCCCGCATACCACGGCAGCAGCGCGGTCGTGGCCGCGACGTAGCTGGTCTTGTAAACAATTTTCACCATGATCGGCCCGACCAGCCACAATCCCAGCGCGCCGCAAATCGCCAGCACCGCCGTGCCTAGCACCACGAGGTTGAACAAATTGGTTTTTTCCGATTTTGCCGCCGCGTGGACGATTTTTGGGAACATCACCGCCGCCAGCGGCAGCACCAGCCACAACAACGCCCGCGACAACGTCCCTGCCGCCACATACGGCGCCATTTCATCGCCGGTGAAATACGCCTTCGCATACATCGTGTCCGAAGTGAACATGAATTGGCATGCGCCAAACCCGAACATCAGCGGCACCACCTGCTTCATCAGACCTCTGACGTCAAACCGCTCCGCCTTCAGCGACCACAAATCCCGCGACCGCCAGATGACAATCAACGACCCAAATCCAACTCCGATCAATGCGCCCGCCATCATGCCCGCCGCGCCAAAACCGAGCGCCAGCACCAGGAACGCAGCCGCGATAAAGCGTCCCGCACCGCCCAGAATCGTTGACCAACCCATCCAGAAAAAATCCTGCCGCCCCTGTAGCACGCCCGAAAACATCGGCAGCCACAACGACGCCAGCAACAGCGGCAGCGTCACCCACAAACCCGTCGCGTTCGGCAGATGCCAGCCCGCCACGATTTGTTTCTGGAACACGAAAACCAGCAGCGCGCCGGCCGCCCATACGATGAATGTCCCCAACCACGCGAGCCGGATCATGCCCGCCAGTTGCCGTTCGCGGCCCGTCGCCAATGCCAGCGCTGCTTGCTGTGCGAAGATCATCTGCAACGGCATCGTGGGCAAACACGCCACCACCATCAGCAAGGTGCCAAAGATGGCGTATTGCGATTCGGGAATGGACTTCGACAGGAAATGCACGCCCCACGTCATCGCCCCGCCTGCGACGGCCGAAACCATCAGCCAGCCGCTTTGGCGGAAAAACGCCGCGTGCGGCTTGTGGTCAACCGTCTTGATGTTTTCAATGTTGGCTTCAGACATGAGTGTTGGACAATACGCAAGCGGACCCGTTCAGGAAAGCGAATTCAAAAGTGCGTCCGTTTGCTCTGGTGGGAGCGAGCATCTCCACGAGCCGGGAAAAATTCAGGGAAGTGAATTAAAAAAGCGCAGAAGCAAATTCTTCCCGTGTTCCAATTCTGTCAGCGAAATCCATTCGTCTACCGTGTGCGCCTGCGCGATGTCGCCCGGCCCGAATACCACGCTCGGAATCCCGCCCGCCGACAACACCGCTGCATCGCAAAAGAAATGGACGCCCAGCGGCTTTGTCTGCCCGACGCTTTTCAAAAAATTCTGGACGAGCGGCAATTTGTGATTTGTTTGCAGCGGAAACGCCGGTGCAAGTTTCGCACTGGAAATCTTCACGGACAATTTTTTCGCGCGCAGGAGAGCGGCGATTTCGCGCAGCACGCCCGCGTTTATCTCGCCCGGCAGCGTGCGGCGGTCAATTGAAATTTTGCAAACGTCCGGCACGATGTTCGGCTGCGTGCCGCCGGAAATTGTGCCGACGTTCACCGTCGCCGCGCCGAGCAGCGGATGTTTCCGCTTTCGCAATCGCGCCGCGTAATCCGTTTCCAGCAAATCCACGATGCGCGCCATTTCGTGGATCGCATTTTTGCCGAACTGCGGCGTTGCACCGTGCGCCGCCTGGCCGCGCGTTTCCAATTCCAGCCACAAACTGCCTTTGTGCGCCGTGACTACCTGCAAGTTTGTGAACTCGCCGACGATGGCCAGACCCGCCTTGAATTTGCCTTTTACCAGCGCGCGTGAACCGGCCTGCGCGTGTTCCTCGTCAATCAATCCGACGAAAATGATTTCCGTTTCGAGTGGGCGTGATTTTGAATCCGCCAGTTCGCACAGCGCGGAGAGCATGGCGGCGACGGAACCCTTCGTGTCGCACGCGCCGCGACCATAAAGCCGGCCATTTTTTCGTTGCGGAATAAATTTCGTTCCGTCCGCGCCGACGGTGTCAAGGTGCGGCGCGAGCAGGATGGTTTGTTTGATTTCATTTTTCGGCGGCAGCCGCGCGATGATGTTGGAACGACCCGGCAAAACTTTTTGGAATTCGACTTCGAGCCCGGCGCGGGCGGCGACGGTGGCAAGAAAATCCGCGACGCGCTTTTCACCGGCGTGCGGATGGCGCGGCGGCAGAAAGGCCGGATTCACGCTGGGCAGCGCGATGAGTTCGGCCAGAAGTTTTTCCGTGCGCGTCATGGCTTTTAGCGTAAATCTTTCTGCGGCCACCAGCAAGCTGCGAGCATCGCGACAGACAGTGCCACGAACGCCGCCGGCGCGAGCCGTTCCTCCACCGACCACATTGCGCCGCCGAAAAGCGAAAGGCTGTTGGCGACCGTGTAACCCGCCCAAAGTTTGGCCGCCGAGCGTTGCGGTCTCCGCGCCATCTCCACGATCCCCGGAATGCCCGCGATGCAGATGGCCGCCGTCACCGCGATGGTGGCGTTGCGCGGCCCGGTGAATTTCCAGACCGCGAGGCTCGCCAGCACCATCAATGCGATGACCGATTCAAATTTTCCCCACGCCCAGCCGCCCTGCGCCAGCAGCACCGCCGACAAAAACACACCGCCCACCGCGAAGCCGAGCGACAGCAGATAATTTCCGTGCTGCTGCCAGAGCGTGATCGTCAGCATCGAATCCAGCACCGCCCAGAGTCCCCACGTCGCGAAGCTCTGGCCCGCGCCGCGCGTCCGCACGATCTCCACGATCATCGGCACGAACAAGGCGAGCGCCATCACGCCGCCCGCGAGTTTGAGGATGTCGTGTCCGTTCATCGCCACACAATTTCACAGGCAAAAGCTCTTGGCCACTTTCTTCTCGACACTGAATTTTGCAGACGTGAATCTTGTGGCGGCAAGTATCCATGAAAACGTGTTCATACTGCGGACGCGAAAACACCGATGAGGCGTTGCATTGCAAGGAATGCGGCACTGAGTTCGAACGCGAGGTTGTGGATTCAGAATCCGCAAACAAGAATCTTCACCACGAAGTTAAAACCGTCACCCTTCGCACTTTCATGAGCCATGACGCCGCAAATATTGCCCGCAGCAATCTTGAAGCGCATGGTATCGAGAGTTGGGTGAATGCCGATGATTGCGCTGGATGGTATACGAATCTGACGGCACCGGGCGGTGTGCGTTTGTCTGTTCGCACTTTAGATGCGGAGGCAGCCATTGCTTTGCTGAATGCAGAAGCATCGACTGCGGAAATAAACCAAATCGAAACTGAAGCGACTACCTCTGCGCCGACAGGAAATTCTCCCATGAAAAAATTGGACATGGGCCAAGTCGGGTTCGGCATTTTGTCCGGCATTGTCGTTGGGATACTTCTTTGTCTGCTCTACCAATGGACAGGGAACCTCGGAACCAAAACTCATTATCATTATATTCGCGGCAAAGTGGATAAGGAGTGGGTTTACCGTAACGGGTATCTGGCTGAATTTTTTGAAGACAGAAATTTGGACGGAAAATTCGATCGTTGGGATTACTTTGATGCTTACGGTGAAATGATCAACTCCGAATTCGACAACAATTTCGATGGAAAACCAGATGAATGGTGGACGTATTCCCGGAATGGAACAGACACTCTGCAAAAAGACAACGATTTCAACGGAATTCCAGATGAGTTTTGTGTATACAAAAATCGAATAATTCAACAGATGGACATGAAACCCAACGGCTCAAAATTTACTACGACGCGTGAAATTTTTCAGAATGGCGTGCTGACGGAAATTTTACGAGGTGGCGACAGTAACGGCAATTTCAAGGAAGAGGTGCATTACGATCCATTTTTTAATCCGATTCCGATTAACTTCACTCCAATCAGCTCAAACGCGCCGACTGCATTTCAATTGCTGTCGCCTTCCAAATAATTTTCAAACAATCTCCACCGGACATTTCGGCAGCGCGTCGAGAAAGGACTGCCCGTATTGCTTCGTCAAAATCCGGTTGTCCAAAACCACGATGATGCCGGTGTCGGTCTTTGTGCGAATCAATCGCCCGACGCCTTGACGGAATTTCAGGATCGCCTCGGGCAGGGAAAGTTCGCCGAAGGAATTTCCGCCGCGCGCCTCGATCGCCTCGATGCGCGCCTCGATCAGCGGATGGTCGGGCACGGCGAACGGCAGCCGCGTGATGATGACGTTGCTCAACGCCTCGCCCGGCACGTCCACCCCCTGCCAGAAACTGTCCGTGCCGAAGAGCACCGAGTCCGTGTCGTCCTTGAACTTCTCCAGCATCGTCGAGCGCGGCGTGCCCGTGCCCTGCACAAAACACGCGACGCCGAGCTGGTCGAACGCCGGTTGCATCAGCTCGGCGACCTCCTGCATGAGCTTGTAATTTGTGAACAGCACGAACGCCTTGCCGTGCGTCTGCGTCACGAAATGCCCGATCCAATGGATCAACGCGTCGCGATAACCGGCCTCGCGCGGGTCGGGCATTTTTTTGACGGCGAACAATTTCATCTGCCGCGCGTAATCGAACGGCGTGCCGACCTGCAGCATCGTGGCGGATTCGCAGCCGACGCGTTTGGAAAAATAATTCAAGCCCGTTTGCGATTTGGAATTCGTCGCGAGCGTCGCGCTCGTCATCACGATGCTTGTGTCGCTTTCAAAAAGTCGGCGGCGCAAATAATCCGCCACGTCAATCGGCGCGGCATTGAGCGAAAGATTTCGGTGCGCTTTGCCACCGCGTTCCACCCAATAAACATGGTCGCCCGCCTGCTGGCTCAAAAATTCCGCGACTTCGATTTTCAATTCGCCGAGCCGGCGGTTACACTCGATCAGTTCCTGCCCGATGTCTTTGTCCTCGCTTAATTTCACGAGTTCGCTCACCGCTTCGCGCAAGCGTTGGATCGGCAAGGTCACATTGTCTTTTACAAGTTCGGCGCGGCGAATTCTCAATTCAGTCCACGCACGTTTGCGCCCGCCACTTTCGCCGCCGCCGAATTTAGGTTTCGCCGTTGCTTGAATTTCTTCGCACGCTACTTCGACATTCTCAAAAAATTTATCCGACTCGCTCAAAATATCGGCAACAAGTTTCACCGCATTGCCTTTTCGCAACGTTGCGAGCAGGCCTTTTTCCGTGCGCGGATTCCACAAACGGTTCAACGCGTAACGCACCTGCCCGCTCGACACGCTCAAGCCGATGTGCCGCGACGCCACGCTTTCCATCGTGTGTGCCTCGTCGAAGATCACGAAGTCGTTCTTGAACAAAATGCCACCTTCCATTTCCTCGTCCACGCCGCCGAGCAGCGTGAAAAAAAGCGTGTGGTTCAAAACCAAAACATCCGACGAAAGAATCTTGTTGCGCGCGCGTTGAAAAAAACAAACATCGTGGTCTTTGCTGAAATCAGATTGAAAGCCGCAAGTTTTCGGCGAACACAATCCGCGTTCGGAACAAACCTGCGCCCACACTTTCGCGTCCGGCTCGATCTCAAAATCCGACAGGCTGCCGTCCTTGGTTTCCTTCGACCATTCATAGATGCGCTGCAATTCCTCGGCCTCCGACGAATTGCAGCGCATCTATGAATGGTCGAAGGAAACCAA
>Ga0210402_10004288_pt1 | contig 13030 bp, 11 predicted proteins | sample IncBWC7MmetaG_FD_161055 | JGI IMG/M metagenome (GOLD analysis project Ga0210402, IMG submission 161055) | Forest soil microbial communities from Barre Woods Harvard Forest LTER site, Petersham, Massachusetts, United States - Inc-BW-C-7-M | ecosystem: Environmental > Terrestrial > Soil >...
GGCTGCGGCGGTAATGGCGTTTACGGCCACGCGCCAGCTTACGCCGGGGTTTATAGCTACGGCTGGCCCTACGGTAGTTTTGGTGACTGCGGCGGTTATGGTTACGCGGGTGGCTTATGCCGATAATTGGGTGATTGCGGCGGTTACGGTTATCCGCCGGCTTACGGTTTATCGCCGGCAGTTTTACACATCTATGCACGGTCCGCGCCAGCAGATGGCGTGCTGCGAACAAAGCGAGTGAAAGGGATAAAAGTCAGTATCACGGACGAGTGAGGCAGAGCACCCGAATATGTGAGGCGACGAGCGCGGTGCGTACTCCGCGTGCGGACGTTTGCAGCCCGCTACTCCTGTGGCCATCCGTTGATCGATTCACGCAACCCTGCCTTGACGCCCGTCGTCCGAAGGGTGTCCCGGAGCGGTGTTTTTTGAAACCGATAGCCGACAGGGAGGCGTGCGGAATCAGTCCGGCGCTGGTATCCTGGGCGCGATCACCCTCCGGAGCGCCCCATGGCTTGCATCGCGGCCCGGTATCTGAGCCTCGTTCTCATTGCGGCGCCGATTGCGCTGTTCGCGGCGCCGTCGAATCCTGCCGAAGCGCCGCCGCCTTCGCTCAGGGGCCAGCTCCTGATCGCGACGCCGGCGATGCGGGACACCCGCTTCGACCGTGCCGTCATCTTGATGGTGCGGCACGATGGCGACGGCGCCATGGGGATCGTCATCAACCGGCCGTTGGGCGAAAAGCCGTTGGCGGATCTGCTTGCGGCGTTCGGCACCAGGGACATCGCGGCCTCCGGCAACGTGCGCATCTTTCTGGGCGGTCCGGTCCAACTTGAGGTTGGCTTCGTGATTCACGGCACCGATTATCGTCGCCCGGAAACGCTCGAAGTGGACGCGCGTCTTGCCGCGACGTCGAGCCGCGAGGTGCTGCGCGACATCGCCGTCAATGCCGGCCCGATGAAGAGCCTCATCGCTTTCGGCTACGCCGGCTGGGCGCCCGGGCAGCTCGAAGCGGAGCTTGCCCGCAATGTCTGGTACACCGCGCCGGCCGATCCGGGCCTGGTGTTCGACGACGATCGCGACAAAGTCTGGGAGCACGCCACCGCGCGCCGCACCCAGGATTTGTGAAGGGCTGGTCAGCACATAGAAATCGATCATGGAGCGCGCCTCGCGGTGTGCCGGAAAGCCGGAACCTAATCGGGCCCGCGGGACGGCAGGCAACAAGCTGGCCGCGCGGGGCAGATGTGCTATTGGTCGGAGCGTGGGCGTCCTGCCCACCTTGTTGCTGGAAAGAGCGGGCGGGACGCCCGCGCTCCGGGCCGGAGGCTTTCGTGCGTACATCGCGGCGGCAAATTGATCGCATTGCCGTCCAAAGTGCGATCCAAAGAGCGCTTGCCGTGGCGCTCTTCGCCGCACCGATGGCGGCTCCGGCACGTGCACAGGAGCCCTATCCCGTCCGTGCGGTCGAGATCATCGTGCCGTTCGCGGTCGGGGGCGCCACAGATTTGGTGGCGCGGCTGTTGTGCGAAGGGCTCGGCCAGCGTCTTCGGCAACCCTTCGTGGCGATCAATCGGCCGGGCGGCAACACCAATCTGGGCACGCTCGCAGCGGTCCGGTCGAAACCCGACGGTCACACTTTGCTGATGGCGAGCTTTGGCCTCGCCGCCAATCCGTCGGTCTACCGCAATCTGCCGTTCGATCCGGCCCGTGACCTCGCGCCGATCGCCCTCATCATCAACACGCCGTCCATTCTGGTGATAAATCCCACATTGCCGGCAAATGATCTTGCCGAGCTTATTGCCTACGTGAAGGCGCGGCCGGGCGAGCTCAACTATGCCTCCTATGGGGTCGGTTCGAGCCCGCATCTCGCGGCGGAGTTCTTCCAGGCGCTCACCGGCACCAGGATCGTGCACGTGCCTTACAGCGGCGGCGGGGGGCAGGCGATGCTCGGCGTCGTCGGTAATTCCGTGCAGATGCTGTTCCCCAGCGTGGTGACGGTGTTGGGCATGATCAAAGGCGGCAGCCTCCGTGCTATAGCGATCGGGTCCGAGCGGCGACTCCCCCTATTGCCCGAGGTTCCAACTTTCCGGGAGAGCGGCCTCGATCTGACGCCCGGAACCTGGTTCGGCCTGCTGGCACCGGCGAAGACGCCGGAGCCCGTCATCGCGCGGCTTGCCGCGGCGACACAGGACATGATGCGCGATCCCGCCATCCAGGCCAGGTTCACGGAGCTGGGCGCCGAGGTGGTGGGTCTCGGCCCTTCGGATTTCGCGAAATTCCTCAAGGAAGAAACCGCCCGCTTGTCGACCGTGATCCGGGACGCAAATATCCACCTTGAATGAACCAAGGGCGAACGCCGCAACACTAAGGACGAGCACTCCAAGGACGAACACGGAGCCGTTGCCCCCATGGAAAAGCGCCTGACCGGCCGTATCGCGCCGGAATGCATTCGCCTGATGAAGACGCCGCGCCCGCCGGACGGCGCGATCGAACGCTTCCTGGCCATTGGCGACCCGACCGGGGTGGTCTCCGACGCTATGGACGAGTTGGGCATCGCGGCAGGCGTCATCGGCGCGTCCGTGCTCAAGCCGACAATCCCCGGCACCACCATGGTGGGGCCGGCTCTTACGGTGCGCAACGTACTGCAACGGGCCGATCCACTCGAGGGCGCTCGCAACGGTGTCAACCGCATGGCGGAGTTCGAGGCGCACAATCTTGCCAGCCGCGGCGACGTGCTGGTGATCCAGGGCGTCGCCAATATGTCCAACATGGGAGGCATTTCGGCGCTGACCGGCAAGCGCCAGGGTGAAGCCGGCGCCATCGTGATGGGCGGCATCCGCGACATCGCCCATTCACGCGTGGTCGGTTACCCGCTATGGTCAAGCGAAGTCAGCCCGATCACCGGCAAATGGCGGCTCGAAACCGTTGAGATCAACGGCTCTGTTCAGATCGGCTGGGTGCGGGTCGAGCCCGGCGATCTCGTGGTCGCCGACGACACTGGCGTCTGCTTTATTCCGCGCGCCCGGATTCTCGACGTGCTGGAGCTTGTGGAAAAGAAGGCGAAGGCTGAGGAGATCCGCTGCCAGGCGATCGTCGGCGGCGCGGCGGTGGCGGAAATCTCACGAACGGATTATGGAGAATAATGAAGTCTTTTTTCGGAGACTGAATTCTTGGCGAAATACGTGGTCGCGCCGGCACGCGACATTGCGCCGGGGGGACGCAAGCTCATTGAGGTGCGGGGCCGCAGGCTCATCATCTTCAATCTCAAGGGCGAGTTCTTCGCCATGTCGGACCGTTGCCCTCACCAGGGCGGCCCCCTGTCAAAAGGTACTCTGACCGGCCACGTATCGTCGTCCGAGCCCGGCGAATATTGCTACTCGCGCAAAGGCGAGGTGATTCGCTGTCCCTGGCACTCCTGGGAATATGACATCCGGACCGGCAAATCCTGGTGCGACCCGCGCCGCGTCCAGGTGCGCCGCTTCGAGGTCAACGTCGAGACCGGTGCCCGGCTGGTGGAAGGGCCCTATGTGGCGGAGACGTTTCCGGTGAGCGTCGAGGATGAATATCTGGTGGTGACGATGTAGCCCGGATGGAATGACCGCCGCTTTGCGGTCGTTCCATCCGGGGCCGACCCATCAAATCGCCGCGCGGTTCGTATTGTGGAGAGACTGGTCCCGGATTACGCTCCGCTTCATCCGGGCTACGATGCCTACAACTTCGCCAAAATCTCTGCGAACTTCTCCCGCACTTTGGCCACCAGTTCCGGGCTTGCGCGTGCCACGGGGGGAAAATCCCCGAGCCGCTCGAACGGGCGGCAGGCGTCTATCACGGCGCGGGAATTGGTCGAACTCGCCTTGTCGAGTAGCGGGTCGAGCGGCGTCGACCAGGCACGCCGGAAGAACTCGATGTCCTCGGCCGGATCGCAGCGCGTACACACCCCCCACATCACGTCGAAAATGTCGGTCGGATCGACGTCCTCGTCGACCACGACGACGAAGCGGCCGAGATAGGAGCCCGACTGGCTCGACGCCGCCAGCATGCCGGCCTGACGTGCGTGGCCCGGATAGGCCTGCTTGATGGCGATGACGTTGAACATGCGGGCGCCGCCGAATTCGTGACACCACACCCCGCGCACTCCCGAGAGGCCCGCACGCTCGACCTCATCCCAGATCATGCCGGCCTTCATGACGCATTTGCTGAACGAGAAATCCGACGGTGGCCGCATCGGGGAGGCGATGCCGAGCACCGGATCGTTGCGGTGATAGACGCGCCGCACCCGCACCACCGGCTGCTCGCTGGGGCTCGACGCATAATAGCCAGTGAATTCGCCGAACGGTCCCTCCTTCGCGGTTTCGTCCGCCACCATATCGCCTTCGATGACGAGCTCGGCATGCGCCGGCATCGGCAGGCCATGGACCTCGCTTTCGATCACCTCATAAGGCACGCCGCGGTGGCCGCCGGCGTAATCATATTCGGACAGGCCGAATTTCAGCTCGTTGCCGCCGGCAAGGAACAGCAGCGGATCGTGCCCGCAACTGATCAGCACCGGGCACGGCTTGCCGGCATGGAAATACTTCTCGCGGATCTGGCGCCCGTGCTTGCCGGGCGACATCCACAGACTGACGCGGTTTTTGTCCTGCACCATTGAGCGATAGGTCGCGGCATTGATCCAGTTCTCTTCGGGATCGCGCATGATGACGAGATCATCGGTTCCGATATAGCGTCCGCCGTCGAGTTCATGCAGGCGCGGCACCGGGAATTTGTAGAGATCGATCGCGTCGTTCCGGTCGACATTTTCCAGCACGGGGCCTTTCGCCGCCACGCGCGGCGGCAGCGGTCGATGGGTCTTCATGCGATCCCGATAGGAGCGCACCACGTCGAGCGGATTGTTCGGCACCGGCAGCCCGAGCGTAATGGCGAGCCGCTTCGACGAATTGGTGGCGCCGGACAGCAGCCGCATGCCCTTGGGATAGCCCGGCACGTCCTCGAACAGGATCGCGGGTGGCTCCGGCCTCGTATGGTAGACGATCTCGGCAAGCGTCCCCATTTCGAGGTCCCAATGGGCACCCGGGACGCGCAGCAACTCGCCCGCCGCCTCGATGCGGACGAGGAACTCGCGGATATCCGCATGCGGGGCGTCGTAGGCGTTGTATTTTTGCTGCTTCGTTACATCGAGCATGGTGGGCTCCGGGCATTCAAGCTTAGCACATAAAGCTTGTGCTTCGTGGCTCAAAGTGCAGCATAATGCGAGCCGAAGCTTTCGAGCCGCCGCGATGACCGCCGAGATCGAAGACAGCGTTGTGTTCAGCGATGGGCGATCAAGTGTGGCACTTACCCCTGCAGGCGCTCCATCGCTGGGATTCCCGACCAAGATAGATCTGGTGGCAGGCCCCTTTCGAGGGTCTATTGTAGATGACACGATAGGATACGAACAATTCTACCGCGAACTTGTCGATCTGTATAAATCACTTTCTGGCACGGCGCGGTTGAGTAGCTATGAGCATTTTTCCCTTAAACTGACGGCATCGCGGACCGGCTCGATATGGATTCGGGTTGTTTCATTTGGTAACCATTGTCCAATGGTAAAGTTGGAGTACGAGTTTGGATTTGATCAGACTTATTTGCCCCCGATCATTAAGAGCATTGAACGGCTTTTTCTGAATCAAAGGGAAAAGGGCATAGAACAACCATGAAGCCATTTCGTAGGCCCGCAGGCCGGCATGCATGTCCCTGCCTTGCTGCGCTCGCGCTCCTCGCCTTGCTGGCAAGCTTCGCCTCCGCCCAAACTTGGCCCACCCGTCCCATCCACCTGATCGTCCCGTTCGCGGCGGGCGGCGCCAACGACATCGTGGCGCGGCTCCTTCAGCCCGACCTCGAACGGGCACTCGGACAACCGGTCATCATCGAGAACAAGCCGGCGGCGAGCGGCACGGTGGGCACCGACCAAGTAGCGAAAGCCGCGCCTGACGGTTATTCGCTGCTGATGGCGTTCACCACCCACACGGTCAATCCCGCCGTCAACGCCAAGCTGCCCTACGACACCGAGCACGATCTCGCCCCGATCGTGCTGATCGGCAAGAGCCCACTGTTGTTCATCGTCAATCCCACCGTACCGGCAAAAACCCTTTCGGAATTCGTCGCGCTCGCGAAACAGAACCCCGGCACGTTCAACTACGGCACGCCCGGTGCTGCAAGCCAGGCGCATCTGCTGGTCGCATTGTGGAGCAAGCTTGCCGGCATCGAGATGCAGCACATTCCTTACCGGGGCGGCGCGCCGGCGGTGCTTGGCACCGTGACGGGCGAAGTGCAGCTCACCTTGATGTCGCCGATCGCCTCGCTTGCCCAGATCAACGCCGGTGCGCTGCGGCCGCTCGCGACCGGCAGCGCCGAGCGCGATCCGCATTTTCCAGACTTGCCGAGCATTGCGGAGAGCGGCTTTCCGGGATTCGAGGCAGTGGCCTGGGTCGGTCTGTTCACCACCGCCGGGACGCCAATCGAGATCGTCGCCAGGCTCAACGCGGAAGTGAATCGCATCATCCGGCTGCCAGCCATCGCCACGAAGTTCGACGAGCAGGGCATGACGCCCGCGGGCGGCAGCCCGGCGGAATTCGGCGCGTTCATCTCCCGCGAACTGCACCGATGGAAGGACGCCGCACGGGCCGCGAATGTAAGTGCGCAGTAGCGCCTTCTTCCCAGCCTCGTCATGCCCGGGAAGCCCCGTCAGGACTTACCATTCTTATGGCATGAGCCTTGCACATTTACCGGCTGGTGCGTCTGCGTGCGTGCGCCTTGACTGCGGGAGACATTACTCATGACACTTCTCAAAATTTCACGCCGGGAATTCCTGGAGGGGACTGCGGCCGGCTTGATGATGGCCGGAACGGGAGCGCGCACAGCGGTTGCGGCGGACATTACGCTCGGCATCGTCTACGTCGGACCGCGGGATGATTTCGGCTGGAATCAAGCACATGCACTCGCCGTCAAAGCCCTCAAGTCCCTGCCGGGGGTGAAGGTTGTCGAGGAAGAGAACGTCCCGGAAACGGATGCTTGCGCCAAGTCGATGGAATCGATGGTCAATCTCGATGGTGCAAATATCATTCTTGGCACTTCGTTCGGTTATTTTGATCCTTTCATGGTCGATTTGGCTAAAAAATATACAAAAGTCGAATTTCGCCATGCGGCGCCGCTGTGGAACGAGGCCAAACATCCGAAGAACCTCGGCAGCTATTTCGGCTATCTCAATCAGGCCCACTACGTGGATGGGGTGGCGGCAGGGCTTTCGACCAAATCCAACAAGATCGGGTTTGTGGCCGCGAAACCCATCTCTATCGTGCTGAGCAACATCAATTCATTCATGCTGGGCGCCAAGTCGACCAACCCCAACGCGGTCGTGCAGGTCATCTTCACCGGCGATTGGTCGCTGCCGGTGCGCGAGGCCGAGGCAGTCAACGCCCTGATCGACGCCGGATGCGATGTCATCACATGCCACGTGGACGGACCCAAAGTAGTGGTCGAAACCGCCGAAAAGCGCGGCGCCAAAGTGTGTGGCCACAACTCGTCGCAAGCGCCGCTCGCCCCCAAGGGCTTCATTACCGGTGCGGAATACAAATGGGCGACGATTTACAAGGCCTACGCGACCGACCTCGCTGCAGGCAAGAAGCTGCCGAACATGGTTGCGGGCGGTTACGAGGCCGACATGGTGCAGAATACGCCGTTCGGCGCCGGCGCCAGCGAAGAAGCCCGCAAAGCCGCGACCGCGGCTATCGCCGGGCTGCGGGCAAAGAAGCCGATCTATGTCGGTCCGCTTAGGGACAACAAGACCGGCAAGGTCGTGATCGACAAGTCCTACGACAATCTCGATCCCTACCTCGACCAGATGAACTATCTGCTCGAAGGCGTAATCGGTTCGATCACCTGAGTGCAAGGCAGGCGCTACGCGGCGCTTCGATTGAGCCTGACCTGGTTTGCTGACTGCGACGTTCATCCAAGGCATTGTCATGCCCCGCGAATGCGGGGCATCCAGTACACCCCTGCGCCATGAGTGGAAATTAGGTCTGTGCCTTAAATCGAAGTCCCGAGGGTACTGGATCGCCCGGTCAAGCCGGGCGATGACAGCAGTGGAGAGTCGAGCGACACGCAGAAATATCGATCACATCAAAAGTATGCGATCACATGGCCAATGTTTCGGAACCGATGAGCGCGGCTCTCGTCGCGCCTGACAAAGCTCCGGGCGATTTGTCGGTACGGATCCGGCGCGGCGCCGAATATGTCGTGATTCCGGTGTTTGCGCTCGCCGTGTCGTCCCTGTTGTTCTCCTTGTTCCTGCTCGCGCTTGGCAAATCACCGGCTGAATTTTTCGAATTGGTCCACCGCGGCGGTTTCGGCACCGCCTTCTCGATCCAAAATACGCTGCAGCGCTCGGCGCCGCTGATCCTCACCGCGCTCGCGGTCGCGGTGCCGGCGCGGATCGGTCTCATCATGATCGGGGGTGAGGGCGCGTTGGTGCTTGGCGGATTTGTGGCGGCCGCTGTGGCGATCCCTCTCGTGCGAGGTCATGTGCCGCCGTTACCGACACTCACCGTCATGGCAGTAATGGGCACGCTTACAGGTGCTCTGTGGGTCGGCCTAGCCGGCTACCTGCGCCACGCGCGCGGCGTCAACGAAACAATCTCGTCGCTACTGCTGACCTACATCGGCATCGCGATCATGAACTTCTTCGTCGAAGGCGCATTGCGTGACCTCACCAATCCCAACAAACCTTCCACCATGCCGATTGGGGACGCCTACATGGTGGGGAAGATGCCGGGAACCGATGTCCACTGGGGGCTCGCCGCGGGCATCATTCTCGCCATCGTGCTTTACGTTCTTCTCTCGCGCACCACGTTCGGGTTTGCGGTACGGGTCACGGGCGGCAATCCGCGGGCTGCGCTGGCGCAAGGTCTGCCGGTCGGCAAGCTCATCGTGGTGTGCTGCATGCTGGCCGGAGCCTGTGCGGGTCTGGCGGGATTCTTCGAGGTTGTCGCAATCCAGGGGCGCGCCAACGCGTCTTTGGTAGCTGGTTATGGCTTCACCGGAATTCTGGTGGCATTCCTGGCCCGACACAATCCGCTCGCCATCATTCCGGTCGCCATTTTATTTGGCGGCATCGTCGCCTCAGGCGGGCTTGTGCAACGGCGCATGGACTTGCCGGACGCCACCGTGCTGGTGCTGCAGGGGCTGACTTTCGTAGTTCTTCTAGTGTCCGAAACGCTCTACGGCCGTTTCAAGATATTCCAGGTATCCGGTACGGCGGACCGCACATGAGTGCCCGCAAATGAACGATAGCCCGTTCTTCATCGTGTTGTTCGCCATCATCGGCGGCGCTTTGCGGGTGTCTACGCCATTCATGTTCGTGGCGCTCGGCGAGTGCCTGACGGAAAAATCCGGACGGGTGAATCTCGGACTCGAAGGCACCCTGGTGCTCGGCGCCATGACGGCCTATGCGACATCGTATCATACCGGCTCGCCGTGGCTCGGCGTGCTGGCGGCCGGATGCGCCGGCGTGTTCCTCGGCGGCATTCATGGCTATGTCTGCAAGCTGCCGAAGGTCAACGACATCGCCATCGGCATCGCCATGATGCTGTTCGGGACCGGCCTCGCGTTCTTCTTCGGAAAGTCCTACATCCAGCCTTCGGCGCCGCGGCTCGGGTCGTTCTCGCTCGGGGAATGGACCGGCAATCCGCAGATCGCGACGGCGCTGCAGGTCAACCAGTTACTGATCGTCGGCATCATCGCCGCCTTCGTCATGGCGTGGGCGTTCGCCAATACCCGATGGGGGTTGATCGTACGCATGACCGGCGACAGCGCGCCGGCCGCCCGGGCCATGGGAGTATCGGTCGATCTCGTGCGCTTTCTGGCCACCGCGGCCGGCGGATTTCTGGCCGGCGTCGGGGGCGCCTTCTTGTCGCTCTACTATCCGGGTTCCTGGAACCAGGGGCTGTCCTCCGGGCAGGGCCTGATGGCGGTGGCGCTCGTGATATTCGCGCGCTGGAAGCCGCTGCAATGCGTAGTCGCGGCGCTGCTGTTCGGGGCGGCCGGCGCCATTGGGCCAGCGTTGCAGTCGGTCGGTATCACCCAGGGCTACTACTTCTTCAACGCGGCGCCCTACATTCTCACTCTTCTGATCATGATCGCATCCGCCGGATCGAAGCAGGCAATGCGTGACGTTCCGGGCGAACTGAGCATCACCAAATGAGCGAGCGCTGCGATTGCGGACTATCTCCAGCTTGTCATGCCCCGCGAAGGCGGGGCGCCAAGTAATCCGCGCGCGCGAGACTAGTGGATCGATTCCATGAGACCGATCATATGCGCGGAGTCATTCCGGGGCGCCACCGCTACGTGGCGAGCCCGGAATCCATATCCCTCGGACAGTGGTTATGGATTCCGGGCTCTCGGGCAAAAGCCCGCGCCCCGGAATGACGCTGCATATAATCTGAACTTCAAAATCGCTGCACTAGGAGCGGACCGCCCGGGTTACTGGGTCGTCCGCTCCCCGCCTTCGTGGGGACAAGCTTCGCGGACTATGACAGTGATCAAATTTGGCGTTCCATCATAAAGACGTGAGGGAGGCGACATGAGCGGACTCGGTGGATTGAACAAGACGCCCAACGGCGTCGTGATCGGCGTCGTGCAATTGCACCTTCCCATGGTGGCGACGCCCGACCAGCTTGCCGGTCAGACCCAACGCATCGTCGCCATGGTGGGCAAGGCCCGTCGCAACCTGCCGACCATGGACCTCGTGGTGTTTCCCGAATACGCACTCCACGGCCTGTCCATGGACACCAATCCGGCGATCATGTGCGCGCTCGACGGGCCGGAAGTCGCCGCGTTCAAGCAAGCCTGCGTCGACAACAAGATCTGGGGTTGCTTCTCGATCATGGAACGCAACCCCGGCGGCAATCCGTTCAATTCGGGGCTCATCATCGACGATCGCGGCGACATCAAGCTCTATTACCGCAAGATGCATCCCTGGGTGCCGGTGGAACCCTGGGAGCCGGGCGATATCGGCATTCCGGTGATCACAGGACCGAACGGTGCCAAGATCGCGCTGATCATCTGTCATGACGGCATGTTCCCGGAAATGGCGCGCGAATGCGCCTACAAGGGCGCCGAAATCATGATCCGCACGGCGGGTTACACAGCGCCCATCCGCGATGCATGGCATTTCACCAATCGGTCAAACGCGTTCTGCAATCTCATGGTGACCGCCAATGTCTGCATGAGCGGTTCTGACGGCACGTTCGACTCCATGGGAGAAGGCATGATCGTCAATTTCGACGGCTCGATCATGGCGCACGCGACCAGCGGCCGCCCGGACGAGATCGTCACCGCCGAAGTGCGTCCCGACCTGGTGCGCGAGGCCCGCATACACTGGTCGGTGGAGAACAACATCTACCAGTTCGGCCACCGCGGCTTCACGGCCGTGAGCGGCGGCGCCCAGGACTGCCCTTACAGCTATATGCAGGACCTTGTCGCCGGCCGCTATCGCGTACCGTGGGAGAGCGAGGTGAAGCATACCGACGGCACCTCGTGCGGCTTTGCCAAGCCGACGCGGCGCTATGGCGAACGACTCGAAGTCCCCTTGCGCGCTGCGGAGTAGCCATGCCCACAATTTCGGCCGATCCCTATCCTTGGCCATTCAATGGCGATCTGACGCCGCAGAACACCGCATTGATGATCATCGACATGCAGACGGATTTCTGCGGCAAGGGTGGGTATGTGGATTCGATGGGATATGACCTGTCGCTTACCCGCGCCCCGATCGAGCCGATCCGCAGCGTGCTGGCGGCGGCGCGCGCCAAGGGTTACCACGTGTTGCATACGCGCGAAGGCCACCGCCAGGATTTGAGCGACCTGCCGGCCAATAAGCGCTGGCGCTCTCGCCGCATCGGTGCCGGCATCGGCGATCCGGGACCGTGCGGTCGCATCCTGGTGCGCGGGGAGGCGGGTTGGGAGATCATTCCGGACCTTGCGCCGGAACCCGGTGAGCCAATCATCGACAAGCCCGGCAAGGGATCGTTCTGTGCGACGGATCTGGAGCTGATGCTGCATACGCGGGGTGTCCGCAATATCATGCTGACCGGCATCACGACGGACGTCTGTGTGCACACCACGATGCGGGAGGCAAATGACCGCGGCTTCGAATGCCTGTTGATCGAGGACTGCTGCGGCGCGACGGATGCGGGTAATCATGCGGCTGCGATCAAGATGATCAAGATGCAAGGCGGCGTGTTTGGGGCGGTCGCATCGTCCAAAGCGTGCTTGGAGAACATGCCGTGAGCGTAGCCGAACGACGTGCCGTTCCGGTTGCGGCGGGCCCCGGCAAAGTGCGAGCTCCGTCGCTCGAAACCATCGGAATGACGAAAGTTTTCGGGCCGCTGGTTGCACTTGATGACGTGTCGATCGCGGTCGAGTCGGGTGCGTTTCACGCCCTGCTCGGCGAGAACGGCGCCGGCAAATCGACCCTGGTGAAATGCATTATGGGTTTCTATTCGCCCAACAAGGGGCACGTGAGGCTCGACGGCAAGGAGGTCGTGATCCGCAATCCGCGCGACGCCCGCGCGCTCGGCATCGGCATGGTGTACCAGCATTTCACCCTGGTCCCGTCACTGACCGGTGCGGAAAATCTCGTCATCAGCCGTGCTGACGCACCGGCTGTGATCGACTGGAGAAGGGAGAAACGCACCCTTGATGAATTCCTCGACCGCATGCCGTTTCGTGTGCGACTCGATGTACCGGTGTCGACGCTTGCGGCCGGCGAGAAGCAGAAACTGGAAATCCTGAAACTTCTCTATCTCGATCAGCGTCTGCTCATTCTCGACGAGCCCACTTCGGTGCTCACGCCGGCTGAAGCGGATGAGATGCTGGGCCTGCTCAAAGGCATGGCGGCCCGCAAGGACATCACCGTGATCATGATTACCCACAAGTTCCGCGAAGTCCTGGCCTTCGCGGACAGCGTCACGGTGCTGCGTCGCGGCAAAAGGGTCGGGGGCGG